>JACXTT010002106.1_pt1 | contig 31905 bp, 27 predicted proteins | sample 9270951 | NCBI WGS metagenome assembly JACXTT01 (sample SAMN15532306, study PRJNA645909) | rock metagenome | isolation source: weathered quartz diorite | place: Puerto Rico | collected 2017-06-21
TCGGCGCGATTGAGTCCCGCCGCCGCCACCCGGATCCGAACCTGTCCCACATCACACGTCGGACTCGGCTCTTCAACCCACTCCACTTGACCGTCAACGCCTTGCAATGCTTTCACAGTGCCTCCATAGTGAGTCTGGACTGAGCCCGAAGCTGTAGCACCGGGCTTTTTGCATTATGCGACCGGCCCGAGGCTCGTACGAAATCTCGCAAACGCGGTTTTGGTACGGTTTCCCACGGCACCGGCGACTTTAAAGACGGCCTAATATGCGTTATCAATTGCCCCCGCGTCGAATCAGCATGAAGCATTTGTTCCCCAGCACCGCACTTGCTCTTTTCATTGGCCTTGGCTTATGCGCGCAGTCGGCCAATACGTTCGCAGCCAATAGCTGGGACAATCTTCAGCCCGACCGTGACGAGGTGATTGCCAGCCTGAACGTCGTCGAGTTGCTCAAGCGTAACCACTACAGCAAGCCGCCGCTGGACAACGCTCGCTCGGTGATCATCTACGACAGCTACCTCAAGCTGCTCGACCCGTCGCGCAGTTATTTCCTGGCCAGCGACATCAGCGAATTCGACAAATGGAAAACCCAGTTTGACGAGTTCCTCAAGAGCGGCGACCTGAATGCCGGGTTCACCATCTACAAGCGCTACCTGGACCGGGTCAAGGCGCGCCTGGATTTCACCCTTGGCGAACTGAACAAGGGTATCGACAAGATGGACTTCACCGCCCAGGAAACCTTGCTGATCGATCGCAAGGACGCCCCCTGGCTGAAGACCACCGCCGAGCTCGACGACCTGTGGCGCAAACGCGTCAAGGACGAAGTGCTGCGCCTGAAGATCGCCGGCAAGGATCCCAAGGCGATCCAGGACCTGCTGACCAAGCGCTACAAGAATCAGCTGGCACGCCTGGACCAGACCCGTGCCGAGGATATCTTCCAGGCCTACATCAACACCTTTGCGATGTCCTATGACCCGCACACCAACTATCTGTCACCCGATAGCGCGGAAAACTTCGACATCAACATGAGCCTGTCCCTGGAAGGCATCGGTGCCGTGCTGCAGAGCGACAACGACCAGGTCAAGGTGGTGCGCCTGGTGCCGTCGGGCCCGGCGGACAAGACCAAGCAGGTGGCTCCGGCCGACAAGATCATCGGTGTCGCCCAGGGCGACAAGGAAATGGTCGACGTGGTCGGCTGGCGCCTGGACGAAGTGGTCAAGCTGATCCGCGGTCCGAAAGGCTCGGTGGTGCGCCTGGAAGTGATTCCGGCGAGCAACGCGCCGAACGACCAGACCAGCAAGATCGTCTCCATCACCCGTGAATCGGTGAAACTGGAAGACCAGGCGGCGAGCAAGTCGATCCTGCACCTCAAGCAGGACGGCAAGGACTACAAGCTGGGGGTCATCGATATCCCGGCCTTCTACCTGGACTTCAAGGCGTTCCGCGCCGGCGATCCGGACTACAAGAGCACCACCCGCGACGTCAAGAAACTGCTCGGCGAGCTGCAGAAGGAAAACGTCGACGGCGTGGTCATCGACCTGCGCAACAACGGCGGCGGTTCCCTGCAGGAAGCCACCGAGCTGACCAGCCTGTTCATCGACCGGGGCCCGACCGTGCTGGTGCGTAACGCCGAAGGCAAGGTCGACGTGCTGGAAGACGAAAACCCTGGCGCCTTCTACAAAGGCCCGATGGCGCTGCTGGTCAACCGCCTGTCCGCCTCGGCTTCGGAGATCTTCGCCGGCGCCATGCAGGACTACCACCGCGCCCTGATCATCGGTGGCCAGACCTTCGGCAAAGGCACCGTGCAGACCATCCAGCCGCTCAACCATGGCGAGCTGAAGCTGACCCTGGCGAAGTTCTACCGGGTTTCCGGGCAGAGCACCCAGCACCAGGGCGTGCTGCCGGACGTGGATTTCCCGTCGATCATCGACACCAAGGAAATCGGCGAGAGCGCGCTGCCGGAAGCCATGCCGTGGGACACCATTCGTCCTTCGATCAAGCCGCCGGTGGATCCGTTCAAGCCGTTCCTGGCCCAGCTCAAGGCTGATCACGAGGCGCGTGCGTCGAAGGATGCGGAGTTCATCTTCATTCGCGACAAGCTGGCCCTGGCCGAGAAACTGCTGAAGGAAAAAACCGTGAGCCTGAACGAGGCCGAGCGTCGTGCCCAGCGCACCGATATCGACGCCAAGCAGCTGGCCATGGAGAACGCCCGTCGCAAGGCCAAGGGCGAAGATCCGCTCAAGGAACTGAAGAAGGAAGACGAGGACGCCGCGCCGGCGGATCCAGACCAGAAAATCAAGCCGGAAGACGACGCCTACCTGAGTGAGACCGGGCGTATCCTGCTGGACTACCTGCGTTTGAACACGGCGATCGCGAAACATTGAAAGATGATGGCAATTTAATGCGAAGGCGCTTCTGAGCGTCATCAAACAGTCATCATTCTGTCGTGAAATAAAGGACTGGGCACGGCTCTTGTAAAAGAGCCCTGCCCGGTCCTTTTTTTATCGATCGAGACAACCATGACCATGACCGAACAGCTGAACGCCTTGAGTTCAATCCTGGCTCAGAATGGTCTGCACAGCTTGTTCCAACCGATCATCTCGCTGTCCGAACGACGGATTGTCGGCTATGAGGCCCTCAGCCGGGGCCCGTCCAACAGCCCGTTGCACTCGCCCATCAGCCTGTTCGCCGTGGCCCGCCAGGCCGGTCGCCTCAGCGAGCTGGAAATGCTCTGCCGCCTCAGCGCCTGCCGACGCTTCAGCGAACAGAAGCTGCCGGGCAAACTGTTTCTCAACGTCTCGCCGGAATCCTTGCTGGAGCCGACCCATCAGCCGGGCCGCACACTGCAGTTGCTGCAGGACTTCGGTATCGATCCCAGCAACGTGGTCATCGAACTCACCGAGCAGACCCCCACCGACGATTTCCAACTGCTGCAAAACGCCTTGCATCACTATCGCGCCATGGGCTTTTCCATCGCCCTGGACGATCTCGGGGCCGGCTATTCGAGCTTGCGCCTCTGGTCGGAGCTGCGCCCGGATTATGTGAAGATCGACCGGCACTTTATCGACGGTATCCACCAGGATGCACTCAAGCGCGAATTCGTCGGCTCCATCCTGCAAATTGCCAAGGCCTCCCGGGCCTTGGTGATCGCCGAAGGCATCGAGCTGCCGGAGGAGCTGGCGGTGCTCACCGAGATGGGCGTCGACCTGGTCCAGGGCTATCTGCTCTGCCGCCCCCAGGAACATCCGCCGCAGGAAGCCCGCGCGCTCTTGCCCAAGCTTGAGGCCACCTCGATAACGCTGAGCGAAGAAGGCAGCGACCTCAGCGCCCTGATCAACGAACAACCGGCAGTGGCCCTGGTCACTCCCACGGCGGACGTGCTGGAAGCGTTCCGCCGCCAGGCTAACCTCAACTCCCTGGCCGTCCTCGATGAACACGGTCAGCCGTGCGGCATCGTGCACCGGCATTCACTCTCGGACGTGCTGCTCAAGCCCTTCGGCACCGAGCTGTTCGCCCGTAAGCCGATCAGCCGGTTGATGAGCCATGACTTCCTGGCGGTCGAATTGAGCCAGTCCCTGCAGCAGGTCAGCCGCCTGCTCACCAGCCGCGCCCGGCAGCGTATCGAGGAAGATTTCATCATTACCCAGCAGGGCCAATACCTTGGCCTGGGGCGGGTCATCGATGTGCTGAAACTGATCACCGAACTGAAGATCCAGCAAGCCCGCTATGCCAATCCGCTCACCCTGCTACCGGGCAATGTGCCGATCCAGCAATGCCTGACACGGCTGCTGCAACAGGCACGGGAGTCGGTGATCTGCTACGTGGATATCGACAGCTTCAAACCGTTCAACGATATCTACGGCTACGGGCGTGGGGATGAAGTCCTGCTGTGCCTGGCGCAATGCCTGAACGATCGCGTCGACCCGAGCCGGGATTTCGTCGGCCATATCGGCGGCGACGACTTCCTGCTGGTGCTGGGCGAGGAGGATTGGCGCAAGCGCCTGAATCAGTTGCTGGAGGATTTCCAGAGCCAGAGCCGGCGCTTCTACCGCGCCGAGCACCTGGAGGCCGGTTGCTTCATCGCCTCGAATCGACAGGGTCAGCGCCAGGAGTTCCCGCTGTTGTCCCTGTCCATCGGCGTGGTGCATCTGAAGCCGCAGTCCTGCACACTGCTGGACCCCGCACAGCTGGCGGAGCTGGCCTCCCAGGCCAAGCACCACGCCAAGAATGTGCCGGGTCACAGTATTCACGTGATCGAGTGCTGTGCAGTCACTTCCCACGATATGTAGGAGCAGCCGGTCGACGCTCGATTGCCCCGGGCGGCGTTCCGACGATGGACGCCAACGATGACGTGGGGTATCTGATGCCCCGCGGTGCCAGGCCCACCATCGCGAGCAAGCTCGCTCCTACAGTAGCAATTCGCAATTGTGGGAGCCGGCTTGCCGGCGATGGCGTCCCGACAGTCGATGCCAGTCTCAAGGGCCTCATCGCCGGCAAGCCGGCTCCCACAGGACCGCGTTGACTGTAGGTTTCAGGCCTCGGCCGACTCCGGGTAATCGTACTCGAACACCCGCACCACTTCCGACGCATGCCAGGACGCCGCGGCCACGCCGTCGGACGGGCCGGAAAAGCGCCCCAGGCGCTCGACACACTCGAAGAAACCGGTACGCGGCAAGCGGCTGGCGCCCTGGCTGATCACCAGCGAGCTGCGCAGCGGCTGTTCGGCCTTGGCATCCAGCGCCGCCAGGTGCTCCAGCGCCGCCGTCAGGGTCTGCATGGCCGGGCTGGGCAACTGCAAGCGCTCCAGCAAGGCACGATAGGTCAACAGATGACGCTGGCGACGCGCCTGGTCGAGCTCCCCCAGCAGACCGTCCCAGTGCTGGCGACTGATGCGCACGCTCACGATGCGTCCCTCCAGCCAGCCACACCCAATTCCCACGCCAGGCTGCGACGAATCGCAGCGTCAGGCTGGCGCTCACCGCTTTCGATCAGCCCCAGGTACGAAGGACTGATGCCCACCGTACGCGCCAGGGTTTCCACGGCCAGGCCCTTGGCTTCGCGCAGGCTGCGCAACTGCTCGAATGCCGGCAAGGCATCCGCCGCCGGCGTCGGGCTGACAGGAGGAGATTGAGAGGGTTGCTGACTGCTCAAACCGGCAGCCTTGAGTAACGCTTGATACTGAGCCCAAGGTAGAACCGCATACTCCGGTTCTCCGTCACGTGTAATTATTTGAAGATCCATTACCACACCCCGTAGGACTTTTACACATAGCGAGTCGGCGCTTTCCTTGTAGCTTAATCTTAACAGCCGCCAAGGTCGCTAGTGTGTTGTTCTTCAAGGGAACGGATCAGGTTCAGTCCTTTTCGTGGCGTTGCAGTTGCAACTGCTCGGGGGTGTCCGGCAAATGTTCGATTGCCCGCAGTTGTTCCGGCGCCCGGCCTTCGAGCCAGAGCCGGAAAGCATTCAGTTCCTGGTCCAGGGTATTCATCACCCAGGCCAGCACCGCAATGTCGTCGAGCATGCCGAACACCGGGATAAAATCGGGGATGGCGTCGATCGGGCTGAGGAAGTACATCAAGCCCGCCACCACGATGATCATCGACTTGACGCTGATGGCCCGGTACTCACCGCGCCAGTAGGCCAGGCACAGGACCTGCAACAGTTTCAGGTCCTCCTTGAGCTTGCCCAGCCGACGGCCTTGATGCGCGCTTTTGCTCGCCACGGCGAACAACAGCGCCGGCAGGCGACCCCGCAGCAGCACACGTTGCGCCAAGGGCAGGAAGCGGGCGAAATTCCAGGGTGCTTTCATGATCACTCCACTCACCCTCACTTCACTGGGCAACAGCGCGAGGTTATCCACACAAGTTGTGGATAACCTTGTGAACAGAGCCACTTTTCAACGCTGAGAGCCCCGCTTTACAAGGGCCCAGCTCAGATCGGGCGTTTTTTACTCACTGAAAAAAAGCCATTATTTCATTGACTTGGCATCAGTCTACGATTAGGCCGATTAGCTGAATGTTAAGACTATACCTGCCTGCAGATGTTCGTTTTCTTACAGCTTACACCGCCCAGAAACGACAACGCCCCGATAACGGGGCGTTGTCCTGAGCGCACGCCTTACTTGGCGGCGTCTTCCTTGGCTGCATCCTTGATCGCCAACAGTTCCAGGTCGAAGACCAGGACCGAGTTGGCCGGGATCGCCGGGCTTGGGCTTTGTGCGCCGTAGGCCAGGTCGCTCGGGATGTACAGCTTGTACTTCTCGCCGACGTGCATCAGTTGCAGGCCTTCGACCCAACCCGGAATCACGCCGCTGACCGGCAGGTCGATCGGGCTGCCGCGATCCACGGAGCTGTCGAAGGTGGTGCCATTGGTCAGCTTGCCGGTGTAGTGAACGGTCACTACGTCGGTCGGCTTGGGCTGAGGACCGTCGGCTTTCTTGACGACTTCATACTGCAGGCCCGAAGCGGTGGTGACGACACCCGGCTTCTTGGCGTTTTCCTCGAGGAATTTCTTGCCGGCAGCCGCCGACTCTTCGCTCATCTTGGCCATGCGCTCTTCGGCACGTTTCTGCAGGGCAGCAAAGGCCTCGACCAGTTCGTCGTCCTTGAGCTTCTGCGGCTTCTTGCCGACGGCATCTTCGATGCCCTGGGCCACGGCCTTGGAATCCAGGTCATCCATGCCTTCCTGGGCCAGGCTCTTGCCCATGTTCAGGCCGATGCCATAGGAAGCTTTTTGCGCCGGGGTTTTCAGCTCTACGCTGGAATGCGAGTCGCAGCCCGCAAGTACCAGGCCAACCAGGGCCACCGCCGCCGCCAACCGATGCTGTTTCATGCTATTTCCTTGTTCATGCGCCTAAAGGGCATTCGTATAAAGCCGCGAGCTTATCAGGCCGCCACGACCAATGGCTACCGGCATGAGAGGCTCAAACCGCCAATAAGTTCAGGTGTTTGGAGCATTTTACAAAACCCTGACAGTCTGCTTACGTGCGTACTGATCCGGCTGTAGCGCCACGGGCCAGCAGCCACGGCCATCATGGCCACTTGATACCAAGCAATCGCTCAGGCATAACAAGGAAACAACTCGACAAGGAAGGTGATCTTGCGCATTTTTTACCGTGTATTACTGGCAGCGATTCTCCTGCTTTGCCTCGGCATCGCGGTGATCCTGTACTACGTCGTCAATCCAAGACTGCCGACTTACGTACCGGCCCAAGTGCGCTATCTGGAGCAATGGAGCGAGGCCGATCGCCAGACCTACTACTACACACCGCAAGGCACACAGGTCAAAGGCCTGCGCTATGAATGGTTCACCGCCCTGGAGCTGCCGTTCTCCGAACAGCGCTTTGCCGATCCCGAATATCTGGCGCGGTTCGGCTTCCTGATCGATCCAAAGCAACGGGCCAGCGCGAACAACCCCGGTAATCTGCCGGTAGGCTTCGCCCGTCATCAGAACCCTGGCAGCAACGAACAGTACCTGGATATCACCTGTGCCGCCTGCCATACCGGCGAGCTGCGTTATAAGGGCCAGGCGCTGCGGATCGACGGCGGATCGGCGCAGCATGTGTTGCCCTCCAGCGTGCCGACGGTACGCGGCGGCAGTTTCGGCCAGGCCCTGGTGGCGAGCCTGGTCGCCACCTATTACACCCCCTGGAAGTTCCAGCGCTTTGCCCGCAACATACTGGGCGATAACTATGACGCCCAGTACGACCGGTTGCGCACGGACTTCAAGCAGTCGCTGGACACCTTCCTGCGGGTGGCCTGGAACGATACCCATCGTGGCCTCTATCCGACCGAGGAAGGCCCTGGTCGCACCGACGCCTTCGGGCGAATCGCCAATGCCAGCTTCGGCGATGCCCTTTCCGAGAAGAACTACCGCGTTGCCAACGCCCCCGTGGATTACCCGCAGCTCTGGGACATCTGGACCTTCGACTGGGTGCAATGGACCGCCTCGGCCCAGCAGCCCATGGCGCGCAATATCGGCGAAGCGCTGGGGGTCGGTGCCCCCCTGAACTTCTTCGACGGCAACGGCCAGCCGTTGCAAGGCGCGGACCGCTACCCTTCCGGCGTGCGCGTGCGTGACCTGCAGCGGATCGAGGAAACCCTCAAGCATCTGCAACCGCCCGGTTGGCCGGAGGATCTGTTCGGCAAGGTCGACCTGGCGCTGGCCGCCAAAGGTCGCGGGCTGTTCACGGAAAACTGCGCCGGCTGCCATGTGCCCCCGGTCACCTCGCAGGACGGTCGCCCGGTGAAACGCCTGGTCGCCATTCCGCTCGCGGCGATTGGCACCGACCCCAACACCGCCAACAACATCGCCGACAATCGTTACGACCTGAGCGCACTGCAATGGAACCCGGCCGAGCTGGCGAAACTGCCGGTGCACCTGCACCCGACACCCGATAAGCCGCTGGACATGACGCAATTGTCGGTGGCCAAGGGCCTGGCCTATGTCACCGCCTTCGTCGAAGAACGCGCCTATCGCGACGCCAAGGTCACGCCTGAAGAACGCCCGGCGATGGATGGCTTCGGCCTGCCGATCGGCGTGCTCGAACAACGCGCCTACAAGGCCCGGCCACTGGCCGGTGTATGGGCCACCCCGCCGTTCCTGCACAACGGCTCGGTGCCTTCGCTGTATGAACTGCTCTCGCCCCAGGACGAGCGCGCCACCCGCTTCTATCGCGGCACCTTCGAATACGATCCGCGTCATCTCGGTTACCGCCCGGAAGCCTTCCCCAATGGCTTCCTGTACGACACCCGCATCAGCGGCAACCACAACAGCGGTCACGAATTCCGTGCCGGCAAGCGTGGCAACGGTGTGATCGGTCGCTTGCTGCAGCCCGAAGAACGCTGGGCCCTGCTTGAATACCTGAAAGTACTGGGCGGCCCGCTGGAGTCGCAACTGCCATGACCCCTCCCCTTCGCGCTCACGTTAAAAGGAATTTCACATGCTGACCCGACTCTGGCTGCGCCTCGGCGCTTTTCTGGGCAAGAGCCTGCTGATCCTGATCGGTCTCGGGCTGCTCGGGTGGGCCCTGGCCAGCGGCTGGTACGCCTGGCACCACAGTGGGCCGGTGTCCGCCGAGGAGCAGATTCCGCCCGGCGAATCGGCGATGACCCAGGGCATAATCCAGACCGCCGTGCGCATCGTCGACCGGCATCGCGAGAGCACGCGCTACCTGCGCGATGCCCATGCCAAGGCCCATGGCTGCGTGAAGGCGGAAGTCCAGGTCCCCGGCGACCTGAGCAGCGACCTGCGCCAGGGCGTCTTTGCCGAACCGGGCAAGACCTGGCAGGCGCTGATACGGCTGTCCAATGGCAACGCCTATCCGCAGTTCGACAGTATTCGCGACGCCCGGGGCATGGCGCTCAAGCTGCTCGACGTACCCGGCAAGCAACTGTTGCCGGGACAACAGGGGCGCAACGAGCAGGACTTCGTAATGTTCAGCCATCCGAACTTCTTCGTCAGCGATGTCGCCGAGTACCAGCAGAACATCGATGCCCAGGCGGAAGGCAAGCGGGTGCTGGCGTTTTTCCCGAACTGGAATCCGACCACCTGGCAGGTTCGCCATCTGTTCATCGCCCTGGCGACCTTGGCACCGGCACCGGACAGTCCGACGCAGACCACCTACTTCTCGGTCTCGCCCTACAAGTTCGGCAATGACAACGCCAAGTTCCGCGTGGCCCCCGATCCGCAGAGTTGCCCGGAATATGCACTGCCAAAACAGAATGACGACCTGCCGAACTTCCTCCGTAGCGCCCTGATCCAGCAGTTGTCCACCGACCGCGTCGCGGCCTGTTTCGTCTTGCAGATCCAGCGGCAGAACGCCCATTTGTACATGCCGATCGAGGACACCAGCATCGAGTGGAAAGAGAGCGACGCGCCGTTCCAGACGGTGGCGCGGATTCGGATTCCGGCCCAGGATTTCGATACGCTGGAGCAGAACATCGCCTGTGACAACCAGTCGTTCAGCCCCTGGCATGGCCTGGAGGCGCATCGGCCGATTGGCGGGATCAACCGGTTGCGCAAGGCGGTGTACGACGCGGTGAGCGATTACCGGCACAGCCGCAACGCCGAGCAATAGGAACTAGCAATTGTAGGAGCGAGCTTGCTCGCGATGGTAGCTCAAGCACCGCGGGGTATCAGATGCCCCGCGTCATCGTTAACGACCATCGCGAGCAAGCTCGCTCCTACAATTAAGTGGTGTTCGCCGAATGCTCCCTACAAACCCCAGACGACAAAAAGCCCGCACAAGGCGGGCTTTCTGTAATGACCTGGCGTTCAGTGGTCCAGATCATCAAATATGGCGCAGCGGACGGGACTCGAACCCGCGACCCCCGGCGTGACAGGCCGGTATTCTAACCGACTGAACTACCGCTGCGCGTAGCGTTGAAGCGAATGGTGGGTGATGACGGGATCGAACCGCCGACCCTCTGCTTGTAAGGCAGATGCTCTCCCGGCTGAGCTAATCACCCTTTCGTTTCGGTGCGGGGCGCATTATGCCACAAAAAATCCATAACGCACTGATTTAAATAATCTTTTTTCAGTGCCTCGATTTCTCGAATGCCCACACAGCAAAAAGCCCGCACAAGGCGGGCTTTCTGTGATGACCTGGCGTTCAGTGGTCCAGATCATCGAATATGGCGCAGCGGACGGGACTCGAACCCGCGACCCCCGGCGTGACAGGCCGGTATTCTAACCGACTGAACTACCGCTGCGCGTAACACTGATCACGAATGGTGGGTGATGACGGGATCGAACCGCCGACCCTCTGCTTGTAAGGCAGATGCTCTCCCGGCTGAGCTAATCACCCTTCGCTTTCGGTGTGGCGCGCATTCTACGGAGCACTCCACACTCTGGCAAGCACTTTTTTTAATATTTTTCTCAGGCCTTCCAAAGACTTAGCAGAGGGTTGGCCTATGGGGCCACGAAGAGAATAATGCCCTCCTTTGTATAAAGGAGAGATGCACCCCATGTGGTTCAAGAACCTGCTGATCTATCGCCTGACCCAAGATCTGCCTTTTGATGCCGAGGCGCTGGAGACCGCACTGGCGAGCAAACCGGCCCGCCCCTGTGCAAGCCAGGAGTTGACCACTTACGGTTTCGTCGCGCCCTTCGGCAAAGGCGAGGACGCCCCGCTGGTTCACGTCAGCGGCGACTTCCTGCTGGTGGCCGCGCGCAAGGAAGAACGTATCCTGCCGGGTAGCGTGGTGCGCGATGCGCTGAAGGAAAAGGTCGAAGAGATCGAAGCCGAACAGATGCGCAAGGTCTACAAGAAGGAGCGCGACCAGCTCAAGGATGAAATCATCCAGGCGTTCCTGCCCCGGGCCTTTATCCGTCGCTCCTCGACCTTTGCCGCCATTGCGCCGAAACAGGGCCTGATCCTGGTCAACTCGGCCAGCCCGAAACGCGCCGAGGACCTGCTCTCGACCTTGCGTGAAGTGCTCGGCACCCTGCCGGTACGGCCACTGACCGTGAAGACCGCGCCAAGCGCGATCATGACCGACTGGGTGAAGGCCCAGGCCGCCGCGGAGCACTTCTTCGTCCTCGACGAATGCGAGCTGCGCGACACCCATGAAGACGGCGGCATTGTGCGCTGCAAGCGCCAGGACCTGACCGGCGAGGAAATCCAGCTGCACCTGAGCACCGGCAAGGTGGTCACCCAACTGTCGCTGGCCTGGCAGGACAAGCTGTCCTTCGTGCTGGACGACAAGATGGTGGTCAAGCGCCTGAAGTTCGAAGACCTGCTGCAAGACCAGGCCGAACAGGACGGCGGCGACGAGGCCCTGGGCCAGTTGGACGCCAGCTTCACGTTGATGATGCTGACCTTCGGCGAATTCCTGCCGCAGCTGTTCGACGCCCTGGGTGGCGAGGAAATGCCGCAGGGCATCTGATGCCGACCGAGCGGTAGGGACCCAACGCGGTCCCTGTGTAGGAGCCAGCTTGCTGGCGATGGGTTCAAGAGCGCCGCGTGGTTTCAGATACCCCGCGTTATCGTTGACGTCCATCGCCAGCAAGCTGGCTCCTACAGGTTTCGCGGCGCTTTCAAGATCCCACTGCATCGAGGCTCGCCACGCCACCTCTGATGGCGCCCCACCTATAACAAGGAAAACACCATGCGCGCCCTCGCCACACTCAGCCGCTTCATCGGCAATACCTTCGCCTACTGGGTGCTGATCTTCGCCGTGCTGGCGTTCCTCCAACCCACCTGGTTCATCGCCCTGAAAGTCGCCATCGTGCCGCTCCTCGGGCTGGTGATGTTCGGCATGGGCCTGACCCTGAAACTCGACGATTTCGCCGAAGTCGCCCGCCATCCCTGGCGCGTGGCCCTGGGCGTGGTCGCCCACTTCATTATCATGCCGGGCGTCGCCTGGCTGCTCTGCCAGGCCTTCCAACTGCCGGCGGAAATCGCCGTCGGGGTGATCCTGGTCGGCTGCTGCCCGAGCGGCACCGCCTCCAATGTCATGACCTGGCTGGCCCGCGGCGACCTGGCGCTGTCGGTGGCGATCGCCGCCGTCACCACCCTGCTCGCCCCGTTGCTGACCCCCGCACTGATCTGGCTGCTGGCCTCGGCCTGGTTGCCGGTGTCGTTCGCCGAGCTGTTCTGGTCGATCCTGCAGGTGGTGTTGCTGCCGATTGTGCTGGGGGTCGTCGCCCAACGGCTGCTGGGCGAACGGGTACGGCATGCGGTGGAGGTCCTGCCGCTGGTGTCGGTGGTGAGCATCGTGATCATCGTCGCCGCCGTGGTCGCCGCCAGCCAGGCGAAGATCGCCGAATCCGGCCTGCTGATCATGGCCGTGGTGATGCTGCACAACAGCTTCGGTTTCCTGCTCGGCTACTTCACCGGCCGCCTGTTCAAGCTGCCACTGGCCCAGCGCAAGTCACTGGCGCTGGAAGTCGGCATGCAGAACTCAGGGCTAGGCGCCGCCCTCGCCAGCGCGCACTTCTCGCCGCTGGCGGCGGTGCCCAGCGCGTTGTTCAGTGTCTGGCACAATATTTCCGGGGCCCTGCTCTCGACCTGGTTCCGGCGCATGAGCGAAAAACACGACCGCGAACAGGCCGCTGACAGCGCCCTGAACTGAAGGAAACTTGATCCACCGGACAAGAATGGGCACTATAGTGCGCAGCGCAGGGACGACCTTGCGGCTTGAGCGCACTATCCATCCGGGGACGACCCCACCCATCGATGGAGGTCTTCATGTCCTGGATCATTCTGTTTTTCGCCGGTCTCTTCGAAGTCGGCTGGGCCGTTGGCCTCAAGTACACCGACGGTTTCAGCCGCCCGCTCCCCACCGCACTCACCGTCGCGGCCATGGCCATCAGCCTTGGCCTGCTGGGCCTTGCCATGAAGGAATTGCCACTGGGCACCGCCTATGCGATCTGGACCGGGGTTGGCGCGGTGGGCACGGTGATCGCCGGGATCATCCTGTTCGGCGAGTCCATGGCGCTGTTTCGCCTGGCGAGCGTCGCGTTGATCATTACCGGGTTGATCGGCCTGAAGGTCTCAGCGGCCTGAGCCCCTACCCGCCCCAACGCTCCCCCCCTGTAGGAGCCAGCTTGCTGGCGATGAGTTCAAGAGCGCCGCGTGGCTTCAGATACCCCGCGTTATCGTTGACGTCCATCGCCACCAAGCTGGCTCCTACACAAGGACCGCGTTCAGGGTGAACGCGCGCCAGGGCTGCGCCCCCTAGCGCCGTGCCCTCCCCCGCAATTGCAACACCTGCTCACGCAGTTGCGCCGGCACCGCCACCTCGGCCAGGACCGGTGTCCCCGCCACCAGGGTCACCCGCGACCACAAGCGGCGGAACAGGCCCTTGTCCGGATCACGACTGAAGAAACTCCCCCACAAGCCTTGCAACGCCAGCGGAATCACCGGCACCGGGGTTTCCTCCAGCACGCGGGTCATACCGCCCTTGAATTCGTTAATCTCGCCATCGGTGGTCAACTTGCCCTCGGGGAAGATGCACACCAACTCGCCGTCCTTCAGGTACTCGGCAATTTTCCTGAACGCGCGCTCGTAGATCTCCAGATCCTCACCCCGCCCGGCAATCGGGATAGCCCCGGCCGTGCGGAAGATGAAGTTGAGCACCGGCAGGCGATAGATCTTGTAGTACATCACGAAGCGAATCGGCCGCCGCACCGCACCGCCGATCAGCAACGCATCGACAAACGACACATGGTTGCAGACCAGCAGCGCCGCTCCCTCATCGGGAATCAGCTCCAGGTTGCGGTGCTCGACGCGGTACATGGAATGGCTGAGCAGCCAGATCATGAAACGCATGCTGAACTCGGGCACGATCTTGAAGATGTAGGTGTTGACCGCGATGTTCATCAGCGACACCACCAGGAACAACTCGGGGATCGACAGCTTCGCCACGCTCAGCAACAGGATCGAGACAATCGCCGAGACCACCATGAACAGCGCATTGAGGATGTTGTTGGCGGCGATCACCCGGGCCCGCTGGTTCTCGGCGGTACGCGACTGGATCAACGCATACAGCGGTACGATGTAGAAACCGCCGAAGATGCCCAGCCCGAGGATATCCATCAGCACCCACCAGGCCTGGTGATACCCCAACAGCCCCAGCCAGTCGTTGGCCTGCACGTTCTGCGGCAAGTTGCCGGAATGCCACCACAGCAACAGGCCGAACAGCGTCAGCCCGAACGAGCCGAAGGGCACCAGGCCGATTTCCACCTTGCGCCCCGACAACCGCTCGCAGAGCATGGAGCCGGCGGCGATACCGACCGAAAACACCGTGAGGATCAGCGTCACCACGGTTTCATCGCCGTACAGCCACTCCTTGGCGTACGCCGGAATCTGCGTCAGGTAGATCGCCCCGACGAACCAGAACCAGGAGTTGCCGACAATCGAACGCGACACCGCGGGCGTCTGCCCCAGGCCCAGGCGCAAGGTGGCCCAGGATTGGCTGAAGATATTCCAGTCCAGGCGCAACTGCGGGCTCGCCGCCGCCGCCCGCGGAATACTCCGACTGGCCAGGTAACCAAGCACCGCCACCAGCACGATGGCGCTGGAAACGATAGGCGCGTAGTGCGCCGAGGACATCATGATCCCGGCACCGATGGTCCCCGCGAGGATCGCCAGGAAGGTGCCCATTTCCACCAGGCCGTTGCCGCCCACCAGTTCGTCTTCACGCAGGGCCTGGGGCAGGATCGAGTATTTGACCGGGCCGAACAGCGCCGAGTGCGTGCCCATGGCGAACAGCGTCACCAGCATCAACGACAGGTGATCGAACACAAAGCCCAGCGCACCCACCGCCATGATGGCGATTTCAGCCAGCTTGATCACCCGGATCAGCGCGTCCTTGGCGAACTTTTCGCCGAACTGTCCGGCCAGCGCCGAGAACAGGAAGAACGGCAGGATGAACAGCAAGGCACAGAGGTTGACCCAGATCCCGCGATCCCCGGTGAGGGCGAGCTTGTAGAGGATGGCGAGGATCAACGACTGCTTGAACAGATTGTCGTTGAACGCGCCAAGGGACTGCGTCACGAAGAACGGCAGGAAGCGCCGCGTACGCAGCAGGTTGAACTGTGAGGGGTGACTCATCTTCCCTGTACCTGAAGTGGCGCCGAGAGCGGCTTTCTTGTTGGAAGGCGGATCACCACCCCCGGGCCACAACCTTACCTAATATCGAGCAACTATTTCGCTATTCCTGCCAGGCAGGGTGAAACAAAAAGCTCGCCTTTATAGGCACCGCGCAGGGTCCGAGATCCGACAATCAGCCACAGCACCGCCAGCAAGGCCACCAGTACCAGGCCGAAACCGCTGAAAAAAACCAGGTGCAAGGTGCTGCCCAACTTCAGGGTCGCCAGGGAATAGACCCCCAACGGGAAGGTGAAGCCCCACCAGCCGAGATTGAACGGGATACCCCGGCGCAGATAACGCAGGGTAATCAGCACCGCCATCAGCATCCACCACAGGCCGAAGCCCCAGAGGATGATCCCGGCGACCAGGCCCAGGCCACTGGCGATCTCGCCGATACCCGACAGGCCGTTGGCGGCGAAAATCGCCGGCGAGTCCGCCCCCAGCAACAGCATGCCCAACGCCCCGGTACCGATCGGGCCCAAGGCCAGCCAACTCGAGGCGGCCATGTTTTCGTGAGGCAGTTTGTGCAGCGCCATGCGCAACAGCAGGATCGCCAGGATGCTGAACGCCACCGGCACCGAGAAGGCCCAGAGTACGTAGCTGGTGATCAGCACATGGAACTGCAGGTGCGTGTCGAGCAGGTGCGGCGCCAGCAGGCCACCGCTGGCCGCCGCCACTTCCGCAGCCACCACCGGCAACAGCCAGACCGCTGTCATCTGGTCGATGCTGTGCTCCTGGCGGGTGAACATCAGGAAGGGAATCAGCACGCCGCAGGCCAGGGACATCGCCACGTCGATCCACCACAGCACCTCGGCGATCTGCACCGCGCTGTCGCCCCAGCGCGGCACGCCAAACAGCAGGAAACCATTGATGATGGTTGCCAGCCCCATGGGTATGGTGCCGAAGAACATCGAGACCGTGGAATGCCCGAAAATCCGCCGCGCCTCATGGAAGAACAACACCCAGCGCGCGCCGTAGAGCAGGCTGAACACGGCGAACAGGAGGATATTGAACAACCACAAGCCTTCGGCAAAAGCCCGCTGGCCCGGGACTTCAATCGGCAACTGGGCTAGGGCCAGCGCCAGGACACCGGTGCCCATGGTGGCGGCGAACCAGTTGGGGGTGAACTGGCGAATGATTTCACGGCGGGGCCGCGGCGAGATTTCCGGTTTGACGCTATTGGGGCACGTTTGCATGACTGACTCCTGTCCTCGGGTGAGGTTGCAGTCATCATAGAACCGGATCGAATATCCATATAACGGGTAATTTCTCTAACTGTTATCTATTTTATAGATAAACATCAGAGACTGCCCTCGGCTTCGATCACCAGCACCCGCGCTTCCCCCAGGGGTTCGGCCAAGTGCTCGCAGCCGATTTCGGCGTAAAAAATATCGCCGACTTCCAGCACCACCGCCTGCTCGATCCCGTCCTTTCGATAGCGCATGCGCACCCGTCCACCGAGCACCACAAACACCTCCTGCCCGTCATTGATGTGCCAGATATAGGGCTGGTCGGTCCAGTGCAAACGGGTGCCGATGCCATTCATGCTGGCGATGTCCAGCGCCGCCCAGGGACGGCTGCCGGTAAAGTCGCGACTGCGGATAATGGTCATGAGCGTTGCAGCGCCTGTTGATTGGACGCCAGGATCGAAGAACGCGACAAGGCCACGCCCTCCTCCACGGCGTACTGCCAACGCGCGGTGCTGACCACGGCGGCAAAGCGCGAGTGGAAGACCACGCTGAAAATCCGATGGATCTCCTCGGCGCTGGCGTATCCCGCGTCATTGGCATACGGCACGGAGCCGGTGGCATCACTGAGAAACTCGACCGCCAGGCCCCGGTGGGTGGCTTCGAAGATCGTCGAGGCATCGCAGTTGTGGGTCATGTAGCCGACCACGCTCAAGGTGTCGATCTGGCGGGCCTCCAGCCATTGGGCGAGGTCGGTTTCGGTAAAGGCGCCGGGTAATGTCTTGTGGATAAGATGATCGCGCGGCCGTGAACCGACCACGGGATGCAGCTCCCAGCCCGGCGAGCCGATCGCGAACAACGGCGACCCCGCCGGACTGTCGTTTTGCACGACCACCACCGGAATACCCGCGGCATTCGCCGCATCGATGGCCCTGCCGATATTGACCAGCGACTCACTCACCGGCGGGTATTCGATCAGCAGGTTACCGGTGACGTATTCGTTCTGCACATCAATGACGATCAGCGCACGGCGTGGGGACTGGGACATGGTCTGGCTCCTGGGCGAAAACGATTGAGGCCTCATGATTGCCCGCCGCCTGCCAATTAATAAGTGGCCCGAAAGACAATCTTCGATAAGATCAGGCCAAACCACCGTCCCGAGCCCACAGCAGATGAACACGATCCAAATTGCCGTGATCACCTTCAACGGTATCAGTCCGTTTCATTTGTCCGTGCCGACGCTGGTGTTCGATGAACAGCGCGAAGGCATCGGGATGCCGCGCTTCGCCCTGAAGGTCTGCGGATTCGAGCCGAGCCCGTTGAGTACCTCCGCCGGTTTCGACATTCAGGTTCGCCATGGGCTTGAAGCCCTGGACCAGGCCGATGTGATCATCATGCCGTCCTGGCGCGACACGGAAGAACGGCCACCCGAGCCGTTGCTTGAAGCGCTGCGCCAGGCGCACCTTCGGGGCACACGCATTGTCGGCCTGTGCCTGGGTGCCTTTGTACTGGCCGAAGCCGGGCTGCTGGACGGATGCAAGGCCACCACGCACTGGAACTGGGCGGCGGCCTTCGCCCGCCGCTACCCCCGGGTGCTGCTGGATGCCGACGTGCTGTATGCCGAATCCGGGCACTTGCTGACCTCGGCCGGCACCGCCGCCGGCCTGGATTGCTGCCTGTACCTGATGCAGCAACTCTGTGGAGCCGAAGCCACGCACAAGGTGGCCCGGCGACTGGTGGTCGCGCCCCATCGCTCGGGTGGGCAAGCGCAGTTCATCGAGCGACCGCTGCCCCTGGCCGGCGAGCAGGATCGCATGGGGCAACTGCTGCAATGGCTTGGGCGAAACTTTACCCAGGCCCATTCCCTGGACGATCTGGCGGACCGGGCGGCGATGAGTCGCCGCTCATTCACCCGGCACTTCCGACAACTGACCGGGACCACCGTTGGCCAGTGGCTGCTGGGGCAACGTTTGAGCCATGCCCAGCGGCTATTGGAAAGCAGCGCCCAGAGTATTGAAGCCGTTGCCCTGGAAGCGGGCTTCGGCACCGCGCTGTCGTTGCGGCAACATTTCAACGCCTCGTTGCGGATTTCGCCGTCGGCTTATCGGGCGCAGTTTATCGGACGCCAAGCCTGACGCCGCTCAGCTAATGCCGAATACGGTCTCTGTGGACCTCTGTAGACCTCTGTGGGAGCAGAGCTTGCTCGCGAAGGGGCCTGTGAGAACGCTAAAAGCTTCGCGGGCAAGCTCCGCTCCCACAAGTCCGCGCTTCGTCCGCCTCTCGCTCCATGCGATAAAGATCCAGTTGAGCCTCCTTGCGCAGCCAGCCGGCATCCAGCACGGGGCCCACACCCGGCACCGGTCGCTGGATTTCATCGCCCCGCACCAGCGCACTGCGCAAAATCGCAAAACGCGCCCGGTTGATATGCCCGCCGGAGCCATAGACACCCGCCTTGCCCAACCTCGCCGCGACGCCGATTTCCCTCCCGAACCAACCGCCCCCGACGCCCAGGCGCGCCATGATGAATGCATGGTCGCGAAGCATCGCCGCACAGGCCTGGATCAGCTCGATAAACCCCTGGGTCGCGATATCCATGGCCTCCAAACCATGCAACCGGGCAATGCGTTTGCCGACCCACACGCCCCGGGTCTTGAGCAGCAATGCATCGACGCAGTCATGGGCCAGTTCGATCCGACGCCGCGGATCGGGCTCTTGCAATAGCGCCCGCCGGAGAGTTTGCAGGACAAAGGCCATGGGGGCGGCCCCCTGGGGTCGCATCCGCCGCGAGGGCAGCACATGGCAGAGCAATTGCTGCAGGCCGAACAGACTCTCGGGCTGCAGGAACAAACGGGCCTGGGCGGACAGCGGTTGCCAAGCCACCTCCTGTAACAGGCCGAGCATTTGCGTCAGGTCCGCGGATTGGAGCCTCAAGGCCAACTGAGTGGACGCCGGCAATGGCGCCCGGAGGTCGGAGCGTGTGGGAGTCGTCATGGCGCGCCGTGGTCATTCCGCTAAAAGACCCCAGTCTGAGCATCCCCCCGCCTTCGATCTTGCAATAACCGATCAGCCGAGCCGCCGGCTCAGGCCACCTGGTCCCGCGCTGGCCGGCGCCACGACAACATCAGCAAGGCCCCCAGGGACAGCCCGAGCAACATCGCGCCATAGCCATCCGTCGTCTCGATCAGGCCAAAATGGCGGCTCAGGTTACCCGCCAGCAGCGCCGGCAGGCAGAACGCCAGGTAGCTCAACACATAGAATGCCGCCATCAGCCCCGCCCGCTCATGGGGCAAGGCCAGCGGCAGCACGCTGCGCAACGCGCCGAGGAAGCCCGAACCGAAGCCGCTGCCCACCACCAGGGTAGCGAAGAGAAACAGCGGGAGACTGGCGCTGTGCACGGCCAGCAGGATCAAACTGACACCTGCCGCCAGCAACGCGGCCCCCAGGCGCAGGACTTTTTCCGCGGGACGATTGCGCAGGCTGAAGATCGCCAGCGCCCCGCTGAGGGTCAGCACCGCCACCAGGACGCCGCCGATCAGGTTGGAGGTCGAGCCGGTCGCGGTCCGTACCAGCGAAGGTGCGAGCGACAGGTAGAAACCGCCCACGGCCCAGACCGCGACATCCACCGGCAACGACAACCACAGGGCCCGGCGCGCTTGCGGCGGCACGTGCAAAGTCGGGCGCAACGACGCCAGGGCGCCCGGCTGCGCACTGACCGTTTCTGCCAAGCGCCAGACAAGCAGCGCCTGTGCCAGCAGCAGGCCGAACAGAATCCAGTACACCAACTGCATCGGATGAGGCGCGAACTCCACCAGCAGCCCGGAACCGAGGCCACCGCAAGCCATCCCCAGCAAGGGTGCAAGACTGTTGATCAGAGGCCCCTTGCGGTTGTCGTTGTCCAGCAGGGTCGCACCCAGTACGCTGGTGGCCATGCCGGTGGCAAAGCCTTGCAGCGCCCGCGCGGCGATCAGCCACGCGACGCTGTTGGCCAGGATGAACAGCAGCATCGCGCCGATATCCAACAGCAATGCGGCAAATATCACCGGCCGGCGGCCGAGATGGTCGGACAGCGAACCGACCGTCAGCAGGGCTGCCAGCAGACTCAGGGCATACACCCCGAAGATCAGTGTCAGGGTGGCCGCGGAAAACTGCAGGGTCTCCTGATACAGGTGGTACAAGGGCGTCGGCGCGCTGGAGGCGGCCAGAAAGGTCAGCAAGGTGATCGACAGGAACACCAGGCTGCCGCGCTTGGAAACGGGCGTTTCGACACCATTGGACATAGGCACACTCCACAAAAGCTAAAATATTGCTTTTGCAGAGTGTGCGACGGTCTTTCGCTTAAAGCAAATTCTTTGTGTTAAGGTTTTGGCATGGCGATCAAAGAAAGTGTACGTCCGGGTGGCCGCAGCGCCCGGGTGCAGGAATCGATTCATCGGGCGGTCCATGCGCTTCTCGAAGAGCAGGACCGCGCGAGCCTGACCGTCCCGCAGATCGCGGCGCGGGCCGGGGTCACGCCCTCGACCATCTATCGGCGCTGGGGCGACCTGGCGGCGTTGTTGGCGGATGTGGCGTTTGCGCGCATGCGCCCGGAGGTCGAACCGGCCAATACCGGCTGCCTGCGCGGCGACCTGCAGGCCTGGGCCGAGCAGTATCTGGATGAAATCAGCTCGGAGCCGGGTCGGCAGATGATGCGGGATGTGCAATGCCGCGCCACCACCGGCTATTGCACGACCATTCTCGGCGGGCAGTTGCAGGGCATTCTCGATCGTTACCCGAATGAACCACAGCCCGGCGTCGAGCACCTGCTCGACCTGATCGTCGCGCCGACGGTGTTCCGCGTGCTGTTCTCGGACAAGCCGTTGAGTGTCGAAGCCTTGCACCGGCAGATTGAGCTGGCACTCACCTCTGCGTAATCCTTGAACGCGGTCACTGTGGGAACCGGCTTGCCGGCTCCTACAAAGGCTGCGACCTTGGTCGACACTGACGCCGCCCGGCCATCGTGCGAGACTGTAGTGCCAGGGCCGGACTGCCCTGGGAATGTCTTTTGCCCGGAGTTTCCATGTCACTGTCCAGCGGGCTGATCGCCGCCGTCGCCCTGGCCTATATGGCCATCATGTTCGCCATCGCCTTTTATGGCGACCGCCGTAGCGCGCCCCTGCCGCCGCGCGTGCGGGCCTGGGTGTACAGCCTGTCGCTGGCCGTCTATTGCACCAGCTGGACCTTCTTCGGCGCGGTCGGCCAGGCCGCCGACCAGCTCTGGGCGTTCCTGCCGATCTACCTGGGCCCCGTGCTGTTGCTGGTGTGCGCGCCCTGGGTCTTGCAAAAAATGGTGCTGATCAGCAAGCAGGAAAACATCACCTCCATCGCCGACTTCATCGCCGCCCGTTATGGCAAGTCGCAGACCCTGGCGGTGGTGGTGGCGCTGATCTGCCTGGTCGGCGTGCTGCCGTATATCGCCCTGCAACTCAAGGCCATCGTCCTCGGCGTCAACCTGTTGATCGGTGCCGGCGCCGACGCCATGGGCGTACGGGCCCAGGACACGGCGCTGGTGGTGTCGCTGATCCTGGCGCTGTTCACCATCGTCTTCGGTACCCGCAACCTCGACGCCACCGAGCACCACCGGGGCATGGTGCTGGCGATCGCCTTCGAATCCCTGGTCAAGCTGTTGGCCTTTCTCGCCGTCGGCGCCTTCGTCACCTACGGCCTGTATGACGGTTTCGACGACCTGTTCGACCAGGCCCGCACCTCGGCCCTGTTGGCACAATACTGGGAGGAAACGGTCAACTGGCCGTCCATGGTGGTGCAGACCGGCGTGGCAATGATGGCGATCATCTGCCTGCCTCGGCAGTTCCACGTGACAGTGGTGGAAAACATCGAGCCGCAGGACCTGCGCCTGGCCAAGTGGGTGTTCCCCGCCTACCTGATCCTGGCGGCGCTGTTCGTGGTGCCCATCGCCCTGGCCGGGCGCATGATGTTACCCACGGATGTATTGCGCGACTCCTACGTCATCAGCCTGCCCCTGGCCCAGGCCCATCCGTCGCTGGCCTTGCTGGCCTTTATCGGCGGTGCCTCGGCGGCCACCGGCATGGTGATTGTGGCCAGCGTCGCGCTGTCGACCATGGTCTCCAACGACATGCTGCTGCCCTGGCTGTTGCGACGGCAGAACTCCGAGAGGCCGTTCGAAGTCTTCCGCCACTGGATGCTCTCGGTGCGCCGGGTCAGTATCGTCGCCATCCTGCTGCTGGCCTACGTCAGCTACCGCCTGCTGGGCTCGAACGCAAGCCTGGCAACCATTGGCCAGATCGCCTTCGCCGCCGTGACCCAACTGGCGCCGGCCATGCTCGGCGCGCTGTACTGGAAGCAGGCCAACCGGCGCGGCGTGTTTGCCGGTATCGCCGGGGGGACGTTCCTCTGGTTCTACACCCTGATCCTGCCGATCGCCGCCCGCAGCCTGGGCTGGTCACTGGACAGCTTCCCGGGGCTGGCATGGTTGCACGGCAACCCGTTGAACCTGCCGATCAGCCCCCTGACCCAAGGGGTGGTGCTGTCCCTGGCGGGCAACTTCACCCTGTTCGCCTGGGTCTCGGTGCTGTCGCGCACGCGGGTCTCCGAGCACTGGCAGGCCGGGCGCTTCATCGGCCAGGAAATCCAGGCCCGCCCCGGCGCGCGCTCGATGCTGGCGGTGCAGATCGAAGACCTGCTGACCCTCGCCGCGCGCTTTGTCGGCGAGGAACGCGCGCACCAGAGCTTTATCCGTTTCGCCTATCGCCAGGGCAAGGGTTTCAACCCGAACCAGAACGCCGACGGCGACTGGATCGCCCACACCGAACGCCTGCTGGCCGGGGTACTCGGGGCGTCCTCGACCCGGGCGGTGGTCAAGGCCGCCATCGAAGGGCGGGAAATGCAGCTCGAAGATGTCGTGCGTATCGCCGACGAAGCCTCCGAAGTCCTGCAGTTCAACCGGGCCCTGTTGCAAGGCGCCATCGAAAACATCACCCAGGGCATCAGCGTGGTCGACCAGTCCCTGAAGCTGGTGGCCTGGAACCGGCGTTACCTGGAGTTGTTCAACTACCCGGACGGCCTGATCAGCGTCGGCCGGCCGATTGCCGATATCATTCGCTACAACGCCGAACGTGGCCTGCTCGGCCCCGGCGAGGCCGAAGTGCACGTTGCACGGCGCCTGCACTGGATGCGCCAGGGCCGCGCGCATACCTCGGAGCGCCTGTTCCCCAACGGCCGGGTGATCGAACTGATCGGCAACCCGATGCCCGGTGGCGGTTTTGTCATGAGCTTCACCGACATCACCGCGTTCCGCGAGGCCGAACAGGCCCTCACCGAGGCCAACGAAGGCCTGGAGCAGCGCGTCGCCGAACGGACCCACGAACTGTCGCAGTTGAACGTCGCCCTGACCGAGGCCAAGGGTACGGCGGAAGCCGCCAACCAGTCCAAGACCCGCTTCCTCGCGGCGGTCAGCCACGACCTGATGCAGCCGCTGAACGCCGCCCGCCTGTTCTCCGCCGCCCTCTCCCACCAGGACGACAGCCTGTCCCACGAAGCCCGGCAACTGGTCCAGCACATGGACAGTTCGCTGCGCTCGGCCGAAGACCTGATCAGCGACCTGCTGGACATCTCACGCCTGGAGAACGGCAAGATCACACCCAACCCGAAACCCTTTGTCCTCAACGACCTGTTCGACACCCTCGGTGCGGAATTCAAGGCCCTGGCCCAGGAGCAAGGCATGACCTTCCGGGTCCGCGGCAGTCGCCTGCCGGTGAACAGCGACATCAAGCTGTTGCGACGGATCCTGCAGAACTTCCTGACCAATGCCTTCCGCTACGCCAAGGGTCCGGTCCTGCTCGGGGTACGACGCCAGGGTGGCCAGCTGTCGCTGGAGGTCTGGGACCGCGGGCCGGGTATTCCCGAAGACAAGCGCCAGGTGATTTTCGAGGAGTTCCAGCGCCTGGACAGCCACCAGACCCGTGCCGAAAAAGGCCTGGGCCTGGGCTTGGCGATTGCCGACGGGCTGTGCCGGGTGCTGGGGCATCGCCTGCAGGTGCGCTCCTGGCCTGGCCGAGGCAGCGTCTTCAGCGTCAGCGTGCCGATTGCCAGCCATCCGACGAGCGGGGCCGGCAAGACCGCATCCGTCAACGGCCAGGCACTGAGTGGCGCGCAGGTGTTATGCGTGGATAACGAGGACAGCATCCTGATCGGCATGCACAGCCTGCTGACCCGCTGGGGCTGCCGGGTATCGACCGCGCGAAATCGAGAAGAATGTGCCGCCTTGCTCGATGGTGGTCTGCGTCCGCAACTGGCGCTGGTGGACTATCACCTGGATGACGGCGAGACCGGTACCGGCCTGATGACCTGGATGCGCACACGCCTGGCGGAACCACTGCCCGGCGTGGTCATCAGCGCCGACATGCGTCCGGAAACCGTCGCGCAAGTGCATGGGGCGGGATTGGAGTACCTGGCCAAGCCGGTGAAGCCGGCGGCGTTGCGGGCCTTGTTGAGCCGGCATCTGCCCCTCTGAAAGGCCGAGCATTGTAGGAGCAGCCGGTCGACGCTCGATTGCTCGCGATGGTAGTCAGAACACCGCGGGGTATCAGGCGCCCAGCGTCATCGTTGACGTCCATCGCGAGCAAGCTCGCTCCTACAGTGAACAACATTGCGATCAGTCAGGTAGTTGCACCACGCCGTCCTCGTCGGTCAGCGCCCGCTCCAGCAGCTCCGCCGGCAGGCTCTTGCTCGCCCGCGCGCCCAGCAGCTTGAGCTGTTCGCTGCGGCTGACCAGGTTGCCACGCCCGTCCGTCAGCTTGTTACGCGCCGCGGCGTAGGCCTTGTCCAGCTGCTGGAGGCGATTGCCCACCTCGTCCAGGTCCTGGATGAACAGCACGAACTTGTCGTACAGCCAGCCGGCCCGCTCGGCGATTTCCCGGGCGTTCTGGCTCTGGCGCTCCTGCTTCCAGAGGCTGTCGATCACCCGCAAGGTGGCGAGCAAGGTGGTCGGGCTGACAATCACGATATTGCGGTCGAAGGCTTCCTGGAACAGGTTCGGCTCGGCCTGCAAGGCCGCCGAGAACGCCGCTTCGATCGGCACGAAGAGCAAGACGAAATCCAGGCTGTGCAAACCTTCCAGGCGTTTGTAGTCCTTGCCGGCCAGTCCCTTGACGTGATTTCGCAGCGACAGCACATGCTGCTTGAGCGCCGCCTGGCCGATCACCTCGTCATCGGCACCGACGTATTGCTGGTAGGCGGTGAGGCTGACCTTGGAGTCCACCACCACCTGTTTGTCACCCGGCAGCAGGATCAGCACATCCGGCTGGAAACGCTCGCCGTCCGGCCCTTTCAGGCTGACCTGGGTCTGGTACTCGCGGCCCTTTTCCAGCCCGGCATGCTCAAGCACACGCTCAAGGATCAACTCGCCCCAGTTGCCCTGGGTCTTCTGGCCCTTGAGCGCCCGGGTCAGGTTGGTCGCCTCATCGCTCAGGCGCAGGTTCAGCTGTTGCAGACGCTCCAGCTCCTTGCCCAGGGAGAAGCGTTCACGGGCTTCCTGTTGATAACTCTCTTCCACGCGTTTTTCGAAGGACTGGATGCGTTCTTTCAGTGGGTCGAGCAATTGTCCGAGGCGTTGCTGGCTGTTTTCGGCAAAACGCGCCTCGCGCTCGTCGAAGATCTTCCCGGCCAGCTCGGCAAACTGGGCGCGCAATTCGTCCCGCGAACCCTGCAGGTCGTCCAGGCGCTGCTGATGGCTGTCCTGCTGCTCGCGCAGCTCGGCGCTCAACGACGCCGCCTGGGCATCCAACCGGCGCAGTTCGACTTCCTTCTGGCCGCGCTCGAGGTTCCAGGCATGGGCGGCGTCGCGGGCGTTGTCGCGCTCGATCTGCAGCAATTCGACTTCCCGGCGCAACGCAGCCAGTTCCGCCTGCTTGATGGTATTGGCCTGGCTCAGGTCGCTGACCTCGTCGCGACAGGCATCCAGCTGCGCGTTGACACCGTCCAGCCCCAGGCGGGCGCTGCTCAAGCGCTCGTCCAGCAGCACCAACTCGCCCTGGGCCGCACTCGCCCGGCGCTGCAACTGCCAGGCCAGCACCAGCAACGGCAGCGCCGCGCCCGCCAAGCCGAGCAAGAGACTGGTCAGATCCAACGCCATAAAAACTCCCAAGGTGCCAACAGGTTGTAAAGAATCAAGGGTAACGAACGCGATCGGCCACGGACAGTTCGGGCCGTGGAGAAATCGTATCGCGCATGGACGGCGGCAACGAAGCTGGCCGAAATTTCATATGGCACTGCACGCCAGATCGCAGGGCGCGCCACTCTACGCTCTTTTTCGCACGGGTAAAGTCGGAAAAAACGCAGCATGCCCGTGCTAGAGCAAGCGCTTGGGACAATCCACAGAAGCTGTGGATAACTCAGTGGACAACCCCTCTCCAACCCTCGCAAAGCCGCATGGAATGGGGCCTGCAGTCAAACTGTCGATTTTTTCACCAATAAAAAAAGACGATATTTTTCATTGACTTGTATTGTCGATACAGGCATCCGAGCGGCAGATTGCCGAGGTGACAGTCAGGTGACAAGCCGTGCCGTCATTGTGCACAAGTGGTGCGAGAACGGTTATATCGACGCACCGTTTTTGCACAGGAGGGGCGCAACCCACCCTTTACGCCTGCCCTGCAACCGCTCCGTAACCCCCTACGCGCAGAAAGTCCGCAGCCCCCTGCCGACGAGATCCCATCTCGACGGAAAGCATCACCCCGAAGGATATTTTTTGCTAACACACTTCCCTTATCCATTTCAATGCGATAGTATCCGCGCCGTTAGTACCAAGCTGAAAGTCAATTCTGGTCGAACATACCCCGCAAGCACTGTCCAAACAGGATCAGTCGCTCGAACAAGGGATCGACCCCTCGATGGTTTCCAGGTAAATCTTCCCCAGCACCGCCGCTCAAGGCCGCTGCCGAATTTTCTTACTCTGACCGAACCAACCTGCAAGATTGATCAGGATCTTCACCCCGGGCCCAGAACCTTTGCCCCTGCTGTGATTGCCTGACCTCCTGAGTACCTACCTGCCAGCCCAAGCGCCACTTAATCTTATGCGCTTCAAACTGGCTGCTTTGTTCCAGTCAGGTTCTTCGTCCGATCCATAATGGTTCGACGCTACTGGAACGTTTTAACGTTGCACGGATCAAATTCCGTGTCATTTGCAGGAACACCTAATAATTATGTCGACTCAAATCCAGACCCAGGATGCCATTCGCACCCTGACCAACGCCTTCGCACCGATGAACTGCCTGATCATGGCCGCTCGCAAAGGCTGCTTCAGCTTCACGCTGGTCAACGAACACGGTATCGCCCGTCACAGCGAACGCCTGTATCCAGACCAGTATTCCAGCGCCGAACCGCTGCAAGCGGTGATCGAACGCACGCGCCAGGCCCTGGTTGCCTGAAGTTCGAAACAAGCAGTAACCCAAAAGCCCGGCCTTTATCGCCGGGCTTTTTATTGCCTGAAGTTTCGCGATTTTGGCTGTATTACTCAGTACGAATAAATATATAAGCCGCGCACTCGTGGCTTAAATATTTTAAAAACAGTCCTTTACAGCAAAGATATGACACTACACTTCAACTCAAGCGGCCCGGGCCGCTTCCGGCGGGCCTGAACGCCTCCACCTCTGCCAGGGGCCAGGCCACGCCGACCAATAAAAAATCGCCGATCACACGGCAGGAGTATCGAGGGTGTCATGGGTATCGCCGCCAGGGAACTGCGCCTTTATGTGATTCGTCCGACCCTGATCTACCTGGGCCGCCACAGCCCGAGCGCCGAAGCACTGCTGCTGGGCATCGCCGCCAGCCAGTCGGACCTCGGCTCGGCCCTGCACGACCGCCATGGCCACGGCCTGTATTGCATCGACGAGAGCCGCCATGCCGCGCTCTGGGACCGCTACCTGGCCCCGGACCCGGAATTGGCCAGCCTGGTTCGCGGCCTTGCCAGCCAGCACGCATTTTTCAGCAGCCCCACTCTCGAACTGGCCGTGAACCTGCGTTATGCCACCGCCATCGCCTGGCTGCTGGTCGAGGAACACCATCCCCAACTGCCCGCTATCGACGATCTGCTCGGTATGGCACGGATCTGGCGGAAGACTTTCCAGCCACAAGGACGCCTGAGGGATTTCACCCGCGCCCTGCAAACCTGTGACCCATCAGTCACTCCGATCGCTTGCTAGAGCAAAAGAACAGTTTCTGAAAAACCCACCGATTTTGGTCGGATTGTCCTACAAAACCGCTCTATCTTCAGTGATTCAGCCTATAGCGCCGAAGCGAAAATGTTGGTAGTTTTCGCCTCGGTGATCACCACGGAGTTCTAATAATGAAAAAAGTAATGCTCAAGACCACACTCAGCCTTTCTGTTGCCCTGGCATCCACCCAGCTTTTCGCGAGTGGCTTTGCCCTTAACGAACAGAGCATCAGCGGGATGGGGACCGGTTATGCGGGTCGATCTTCTGCTGCCGAAGATGCAAGCACCGTTTACGGCAACCCTGCCGGTATGTCCCGCCTCAAGGGCCAGCAAATCACCGCCGGCGCCGCGTCCATCGACGCGTCGACCGACATCAAGAACGTCAGCGGGCGCTCAAGAGGCCAGAACGACGGCGACATGGTTCCGTTCACCACGGTGCCGATGGCGTTCTATACCAACCAGCTCAACGATCAATGGTCGATCGGCTTTGGTGCCTACGCCCCCTTCGGGCTGATCACCAACTACGGCTCCAACTTCCAGGGTCGTGCCTTCGGCAGCAAGAGCGAAGTCAAGGTCGTGACCCTGCAGCCGACCATCAGCTACGCCTTCAACGATAAGGTGTCGGTGGGCTTTGGCCCGACCATCAACCGTATTTCCGGCGAACTGCAATCGGACATCACGGTCAACCCCCTGGCCCCCGACGTCAATGTCAGAATCAAGGGTGACGATACCGCCCTGGGCTACAACATTGGTGTCCTGGTTCAAGCCACCGATACCACTCGCGTAGGTCTGACCTATCACTCGAAAGTGAACTACAAACTTGATGGTCACACTGACGTCACGGCAAGTCCTCTGCTGGCAGGCGCGATCAATACCAACCGCTATGATGCCTCGCTGAAAATCGCCACACCTGAATCGTACGATCTGTCGGTCACCCAGAACCTGACCGATGCCTGGAACCTGTATGCCGGTACGACCTGGACACGTTGGAGCCGCCTGAAAGACATTACTGTCAACAACCAGGGCGTAACCGGTGCAGCGGGGGGCGCCTTCTCGCCAGCCCTGTTCAGCACCATCACCGAACCACAGAACTGGCACGACACCTGGGCCTACGCCCTGGGTACCTCCTATCAGTTGGACAAGCAGTGGGTGGTACGTGCCGGTGTGACCTTCGACCAGTCCCCGACCAACAACACCGATCGTTCGCCGCGTATCCCGACCGGTGATCGGAAGATCTTCAGTGTGGGTGCCGGCTATGCCATCACCGACGCCCTGACGATCGACGCCGCTCTTTCCTACCTCAAGGAAGAAGACGTCTCGGTCAACAAGAGCAATGCACTGGGCAGCAGCTACAGCGCAACCTACAAGAACAGTGCATGGGGCTACGGCCTGGGCGCCACGTACAAGTTCTGATTCACGACGGGCCTGAACCGCTCGTAGCCGGATAGAAAAAACCCGCATCGTCCGATGCGGGTTTTTTATTCTCCGTGGAAATCTCCCCTCGGCGCCCCTAGCAAGTGCCCATACCCAGTTGCATCAACGCCAGGCCGCCCTGATGCCAGCCCCACCAGGCCAGCGCCAGCAGCACGGCGATCACCGCCAGGGCCAGGAGCCGCGACCAGAATGCACTCATGCCAGGCCCGCCTGCGCCTGCAAGCGCGCCACGGGCCGCTCACGCACCGGCCAGTTCAAGGCCGCCGCCAGCAGGCTGAGCAGAATGGACGCCTGCCAGATCAAGTCGTAGCTGCCGGTACGGTCATACACCACCCCGCCCAGCCAGCCGCCGAGGAAAGAGCCCAATTGATGGAACAGGAACACGATCCCGCCGAGCATGGAGAGATTGCGCACGCCGAACAGTGTTGCCACGGTGCCATTGGTCAGGGGCACCGTCGACAGCCAGAGAAAGCCCATCGCCATGCCGAACAGGTAGGCACTGAACTGTGTAACCGGCGCCCAGAGAAACACTGCGATCACCAGCGCCCGCGCCAGGTACAGGGCGGTCAGCAGCCGAGGCTTGGAGATTCGCCCGCCGAGCCAGCCGGCGGTGTAGGTGCCGAAGATATTGAACAGGCCGATCAGCGCCAGCACCGTGGTCCCGACGGTGGCCGGCAGATGCTGGTCCACCAGGTAGGCCGGCAAGTGCACGCCGATGAATACCACCTGGAAACCGCAGACAAAAAAGCCGAACGCCAGCAACCAGAAACCGGAATGGGAACAGGCCTCGCGCAGCGCCTCGGACAAGCTCTGCTCGCCCGCCAGCTTGGGCAGCGGCTGGTCCTTGAGCATGCTCACCAGCGGCACGATCAGTGCCACCAGCACGCCCAGCACCAGCAACGCCGTCGACCAGCCGAGCCAGCCGATCAGCCCGAGAGTGCCCGGCAGCATGGCGAACTGGCCGAAGGAGCCGGCGGCACTGGCGATGCCCATGCCCATGCTGCGTTTCTCCGGTGGCAAGGCGCGCCCGACCACACCGAGGATCACCGAGAACGAGGTCCCCGACAGGCCGATACCGATCAACAGGCCGGCACTCAGGGACAGGGTCAGCGCGGAGTCGGACAGGCCCATGCAGACCAATCCGATGGCGTACAGCAGGCCACCGATCAACACCACCCTGGCAGCACCGAAGCGGTCGGCCAGGGCCCCGGTAAACGGTTGGGCCAGCCCCCAGATCAGGTTCTGCAAGGCGATGGCAAAGGCGAACACCTCGCGGCCCCAGCCGAATTGTGCGCTCATGGGCGGCAGGAACAGCCCGAAACCATGCCGCACCCCCAGGGACAGCGCCAGAATCAACGCGCTCCCGAGCAGGATCCAGCCACTTGCACGCCACATCGATGTCATTGTTACTCTCCGTTAACGGGTATATACCCGCTTTATTCGATAAAACGGCAATTACCT
>JACXTT010002107.1_pt1 | contig 31894 bp, 6 predicted proteins | sample 9270951 | NCBI WGS metagenome assembly JACXTT01 (sample SAMN15532306, study PRJNA645909) | rock metagenome | isolation source: weathered quartz diorite | place: Puerto Rico | collected 2017-06-21
GGAGTGGTGGATGCGGATCCAAGCACGCTGAGCATTCACTGTCTGGGCCAAGTCTTGATTAGTCAGGTCACCTCTTCGCCAATGACGCTGCAGGAGATTAAGGACTCGGGGATTCCTCTTGGTCCTGGCAGCTATGAAGGTCACCGATTCACGATGGCGCTCACGATCGGCAGCCAGGCTGTGAATCTCTCGGTGCCCGTCGCGATCCCGGTCTACAACGGATTGATTGATCCACGGGATTCCGGCGCAGCCTTTGGCCGGCTTGAAATTGAAGGAACCGGCCCTGGCGGAGGATTGCCTGACTTGACGGTAGTGGGTGCCGATATCAAGCCAGATAACGATCCCTTCACGTTGAGCAGGCCTGGGGTTTCTCATACGCTGCATAACAACTTCAAGGCGCTCTTGGTGATCCCAGGGAGCATCGGCTACCTCAAGCAGTTTTATAAGGCGAATGTCGTCGTCTTCAACACGCTCAAGCCTGATTCTCCCTATGTGGTGAGTCATGTGTCCGCGATCTACAATCCTCCACCGGCGGCTGATGGCTTAGATGCGCTTCAATTGGTTTCCCATTACGAGGCAGGGACCGGAAGCATTGATACAAATCCGAAAAAAGCAGTGCGCACTGCTGATGATTCTGGCCATCCAGGTCAAGGAGCCGACCAGCTTAAGGGTGGCGACTCTGGCATGGCAACCTTCTATTTCCAAGGAACGAAAGAAGGAAGCCATCCACTTGATTTTGTGATTGAAGGTCAATTTGAAGGTGGCGATCTCGCAGAGCCTATTCCATTGCATGGCATTGCAAGTGGCAAAGTTCTGATCCGGAATCCGAAATTCAATTTGCTTCTGGTGCACCCAGACGTGGTTCGCAAGGGAGAGGTGTACACGCTGGAAGCTCGCGTGACGAACACCTCGGGCACCATTGCAAACCTTGTATCCCTCACGATCGATCAGGCTAGGTTGGCGAGCGTGAAGCTCGTATCGAACCCAAACCAGTCGGTGGATACCCTGCTGCCAGGAGATACGGCCTCCTTCAAATATGAACTCCGGGCCATGGCTACGGGCGAGGTGAAGAGTTCATACCTTTACTTGGAAGAGGGCGGAAGTGTGAGCTTCCAACTCAGCACGGGCTTGGGCGAACGAAATATCAAACTCAACCCAGATACGCTCACCCTTCCTCAAAACTTGGATGCTATCCCTTCCGACTTGCGTGAAGCCATGCTCCGAGTGTTGGGTCAGGCCTACTCCATTGCGACGACGAAAGACGCGCTCCCCAGTGGCGTGCTTCCGATCTCTCGTGGTGTGATTACAGATAAGATCGCAAGTGGCCTATCAGAACAAGGGTTAGCCCTCAAAATGGGAGCCGACCGGGCTCGCGTGTGGTGGTCGCTTTGGAATCTGTTTGAACAGAACAGCGATCCAGGGTTCGATCAGCTCATGCGCACCACGGAAGCTGGTCAGCAATTGAGCCAGGCCTTCCTGAAAAACTGGGCTTGGGCGGATGCCTCTCAGGGGCTGGTGGATCGCTTCGGTGAAGTCGCAACCTTTGGTTATGGTTCGCAACGCAAGGTGCTTGTAGCGATGCAAGGCGCAGCGGATGGGGTAGGGATTTCCGTCATCGACCCCAATGGCATTGTGCAGAGTGCACATCAGCTCGGTTTGGCGGGAACCGCCTTGGCGGAATCTGAGGGGGTGAAGCTGTTCGAAATGGCTGCGAACCAACAAGGCTCCTATCAGTTGGTGCTGAACAACACCTCCAGTAGCCCCCAAACCCTAAAGGTGGTTGCAGTGGCACCGGGCGCCTCAAGCGGCGCACCGGTCATGAATCAATATTCGTTTGAAATCGGCTGGAAAATGTTAGCCACTCTCGATCTGGGCGTGGACCGAGCTCCTTCCTTCGTGGGTCGGTATACGGATGGAACGGAGATGTACCGGACCCAACCGATTCAGACACTAGACGCCCCGGCGGAGCCCTTCCAAGTGCTTGCGGTACACCGTTATGACCAGGAGGTTTCTCCTGAAGCAGCTCCATATGGGACTCAGGTTTTGATGCTATTTAACCGTGCCACGATGCCTCTACAGATTGCGGACGGCGACGACGGTTTTCAGCAGAGTCAGGCTTTACTATCCGTGGACGGCAATGCGCCTTGGCGAAAAGTGATGGGGTACCAATTGGACCCGATCAGCAACGAGCCCATGCGCGGCCCAGATGGCGGCCTTCTGCGACTCCCCTCGCCAGCCGCATTGACCCGTCCATTTCCTTCGGTGGTCTCGCTCTATCTCGAGAAACCAGTCGGACCTTATGTCCAACGCACATTGACGCTGTTCGATGGGTGGAGGGATGAGAATGGGAATGGGTTGCAGGGGACGCGTTCCTGGCCGATCCGATCGGGTCTCGTCCCAGGGGGCGCACAAGTTCGCGGTCGTCTCCGCAAGGCTGATGGCACGGGTGTCCCTGGGCATCTGACCTACTGGTATTTCCAGTGGGTGAACGGTGGTCAGCTCGATTTGGCCACCAATCAGACCTTTTCCGATGAAATGGTGGACCAGTACTACGCTCTGGTCACCAACAACGTGGCGACTGAGGCGGATGGAAGCTTCCAGATGGATTATGTGCCTGAGGCCTATGCGGACTACATCGGTCCCTTCGTACTTCAAGGCAATGTGGATGGTACCGAGGGTGGAGCTGCCTTCGCTCAGGCTTCTGTACTGGGCAACGGCCAACTCATCCAAATGGATCTTGTGCTGGAAGGCAAGGGAAGTATCGAAGGATACGTAGTAGATGCTCAAGGTAATGGCATCTCAGGTGCGCGCGTCCAAGCGACTCAGGAGCAGCAGACCATCAGCTTGAACCGTGGAACGGGCGGGGGCGCTTTCCAACTGGAGGCACTCAGTGATGGCCAAGGTCACTATCGCCTTGACGGAGTCAAAACGGGTGTGTTCTCCATGCGAGCCCTCAAGGGGTTCCTCGGTGTCTCTGTGAGTGGAGAACTTAAACGGGATGGAGAAGTGATCCGACAGGACCTACTGCTGAAAGGCGCTGTGGGCCAAGTCAAGGTTCAGCTGCTGGACCTTCTGGGTCAGCCTGTGATGGATCAATTCATCCGGCTCGGTTTCCCGGCCGGATTGATTCGAGATGCCAATGCGTCATCGCCGATTCAATATGTATATCCCCAACAAGCCAAACCTGATGGAGATGGCTGGGTCCGCTTCTCATCAGTTCCTGCTGGTGACTTCCATGTGGTGGTCCCAAACCTCTACCGTGCCGACGTGACCGACTTCCATGGCTACTTGGAGCCAGGCGCTGAGAAGTCCGTCGTCCTTCACCTTGTTCCTGCGACCCAACAGGCGCGGGTGAAAATCCTCGTGGTGGATGGACTCGGGCAACCTGTTCCCAACGCCTATGTCAAACATGGGCTCGAGACTTCGGCTGGTTACAGTGCCGTCACGGGGGATGATGGCTACAGCCCTTGGATGTCGCTGCCGGAAGGGAGAACAGCCCGTTCCTCCGCTTATCACCCCAATTGGGTAGGGGAGACGCTCGGAGAGACTGCAGCCTTGGAGGCGGGGAAGGACTATGTTCTCCGCGTTCAGATGTCGGCCAAATCGACCCTGACTGGTCGAGTGACTCGTAAAGATGGAACGCCCGTGAAGGGCGCCTACGTTGCCATTCCTCCCGTTTATGACGATGCCAAGTTGAATCGCTTGACCATCACGGATGCGGCGGGACACTACGTGCTGCCTGGAGTGGTTCCCAATCATCCCTTCCGTTTGGCTGTGGTGGGTCCGGATCTGCGTACGAGCGCAAATGTTCAGGTGCAGGTGGGCACAAATGCGACCGAAGTGGTGGATATGGTGCTCCCTCTCAACGTCAGTAACACCGTCAAAGGGACCGTATACCAACCCAAGGAGGGGACTCAAAAAATCCCCACCATGGCTACAGTGTGGGCAACGGCTTTGCTGCCTTCGGTGGACGCCAGCTCAGTTGGAAATGAGGGATGGGGTCTTCTCTTTAATGAAGAAGTCGCAAACGGGTCGACGCTACCCGATGGAACCTTCTCTCTAAAGAATCTTCCGATGGGGCCCTACACGCTTTATGGGAACAGCGATTTCTTTCCTGTAGTGGCGACGCTTGATGGGACCTTCGAGTACGAGGCGAATGCCCCCCATCCTGTGCAGGATCGGGAGCTCTTTCTGCTCTCCTCCTTCGCAGGCGAGTTGAAGGGAAGGGTCTACCTGCGTGATGGCCAGACTTTGGTCGGCAAGGGTGTTCGCGTCATCCTCAAGGGTGGAACCATCGGTGAGGCCACCGTGCTTACGCAGGAGGATGGGACCTATAAGTTCGCCAAAGTAATTCCCGAAGGCTGGTACCGCCTGCGCGCAGAGGACCCCACAACGGGCGACATCATCTCTATTCCCATTGAGATGAAGAAGGAAGAGAGCCAGACTCGCAACTTGCGTCTTTGGGGCAAGGGCACGCTCACGATCCATGTCCAAGACAGCTTGGGCAATGTGTTGCCTGAAGGCGTGATTGAGCTGGTGCATAGCAAAGCCCAATCCAACGGATACGTACCGAACATCCTCGAGCCGACCGATTTGCCGGAAATGCAGCAGAAACTGCTCCCTTCCAATCAAGGCCTGCTCCAGTTCCAGGATCTTTTCGAAGGCACGGTTTCTGTGCGGCTTCATAGCCCTGGCGGATTGGAGGGCGTTGCATCTGTGGACATGCCCGTCGGAGGTGGCGATGCGCAGGTGACCATTCGACTTCAGCCTGTAGGCAATATCAGCGGGTTGCTCAAACGTCCTGATGGGACATTGATCTCTGCTGGCCGCGTGGACGCTTACGATTTATCTGGCCGCTGGCTTGGCGTGTCGCCCACCGCGATGGGCGGAGAGACAGGCCGATTCATCTTCCAAAGCCTTCCTACGGGCGCCATCAAGTTGGAGGCCTTCGACCCCGACACGCGTCAAGTTGGACGCGCTACGGTGATGGTCCTCGAGAACCAAGTCACCCAAATCGAGATCACTACCTTGGACTTAGGGCCAGTGACGGTTCAGGTGTTGCAGGCCGGAAATCCCGTGCTGCGAGCGGGCATCCGCGTTCGTTACATCGGTGGGCCCGCGCTTGATTTCACGACCGAAGCCACGGCAGATGCATCTGGCTCTGCGTCCTTCTCGCTCCCCCCTGGGGATTTCCGAGTCACTGTGACGGATCCTGTCTCTCTTGCCACTGGAGATCTCACGTTCACGCGAATCCCTAATCAGGGGGCCTTGAACTTCTTGATCAACGTTGCAGCCGTGCGCACGTTGATGGCCAACGTTCTTCCTCCTCCGGGCAGCAAGAACCTTTCGCTTCAGGGCTGGAAACTGAATGTTGAGAGCCTCAATCGCATGGTGCTTTTGGATGACCAGGGTTCGGGCGTTCTAAACGACATTCCGGCAGGTGGGCAGTTCCTTGCCTTGAGTGATGCCATGGGGAATCCCCGGGGTCGTTTCCCCGTGGTGGTCCAGGCGGATGGGCCGGTGATTCAGCCCGTTCAAGTGACGGCTCTCGCCATCGGAACCGTGATCGCTCACCTGGTGGATCAGGCCGGTCAGCCCATTAGGATGACTCCAACCTATATGCGCGGTGCTCAAGTGGTCTTGGAGAACCCGCTCACCAACCTCGATGGAGACGCCACGTTCTCTCGTGTTCTCCAAGGCTCGGGCACCGTGTTCGGAAATGGCACCGAGGAATCGAAATTTGCTTTGGATGCCGAAGGGCAAGTCGTGCGCGTCGACGTTAAGGCGATCCCTACAGGAGCAGTGCACGGAACCGTTACGCTTCCTTCTGGGGTGCCAGCTGCCTTCATCTCAGTGAAGACCAGCCGTGAATTTCAATGGTATGAAACGGCCACGGATGCTCAAGGGCGCTACGTTTTGTCTGGGCTTCCCCTCAATACGCCGCTCACCCTAACGGCTACAGCCGGTGATGGGAGGACTGGTATTGCCGGAGCATTTACGCTGACTCAGCCTGCCCAAGACCTGCAGGGAGATATCGTTCTACAGGCAAGAGCAGGCCTCTCTGGCGTGTTTACGGATGCCTTACGCCCCCAGCTTCCTGTCTTGCGTGTGTCGGTGCTTTCGAACAGCACTCCAATCGCGTCGGGGTCCACTGATCCTGATGGGGCCTTTGCCTTTCCCAGCCTTCCCGCGGGGGTGCCTCTTACCCTGCGAGCCATGTGGGATGACGAATCGACTGTCGCCTTCCAGGAAACCTTCACCTTACAGGGTGAAGGCCTGAATCTGGTCATGAACCGCGCCCTGGCTCCCTTTGTCGATGTCAAGGGATGGACACTCAATGCCAGCGGCCAGAAGATTCCAATGACGGTGCAGGTCTGGGATGAATCGGCTTCAAGCCTTATCGCCCAAGCTGTGACCACAGGGGATCTCTTCGACCCCGATCATCCGACTTTCTTCTTCCGCTATCTCAAGGGTGGCTATACCTACCGTCTCGTGGGGCTCGATTCTGTCACACGGGCTCCGCTGGCGACTCAGCTGATCACCCCGATGGGGACGCAGCCCATGGAGATTGTCAACGTCCAAACCAACGGTGGACAAGTGTCGGTGTCTATTCACGACGCTGCGGGCATGCCTGCATCCGGGGTAACCGTGACGCTTAAGAATACTTCTACAAGATGGATCTATCCCACTTTGACTGCAGTGACTGATACCACGGGTATCGCGAACTTCCCTTCCGTGTTGGAAGGGCATATCGAAATCGCTGCGGTGTTTAAGGGCAGGACGTTGAGATCTGCTGGAACGATGGGAACTGCAGGTTCGCTCGCCTTTGATCTCAAGGATCAGGGCAATGGCGGCGCTCAGATTCTGGTGCACTACTCGACAGGGATTCCGCCGCGTTTCCCTTCCTTGGTTGTTCTGAAAGACAGCCTCGGAATCGATCACCAGGCTTGGACCGATACCAACGGAACGGTGGCTTTCTCGAACCTTCCCTATGGCCAGGCGACCATTGCCGCCACTCATCCCACAAGCCGGGAAGTGAAGACCCTGCTGCTTCAAATCCCCGATGGCGGTGTGGCAAGCGGCAGTGTCGTCTTCTCTCCTGCCGCGGGCGAAGGGAAGGGAGATGTCCATGCGACGGTGACCTATGCAGTAGGTGGAGCCGCTGCCGAAGGTGCGATCGTGACATTCCGCGATTCTCTTGGCTCTGAGAGCTATGGTCGGGTTGACGCAAACGGAACGGTTTCTTTCCTCTCCGCGCACTCTGGACCCGCAACCCTCCGCGCGACTCACCCGACGAGTCACATTGAAACGGTCATTTCAGTTCAAGTACTGGATGGTGCCACCAACGAAGCCGCTCTATCTCTGTCGATCGGCGGAACGTTTGTGGCCCAGGTCCGCGGTGCCAATGGCCAACCTATTTCTGGAAAGGCCGTTTGGATCTTTAAGGGCACTCAAAACATCGCAAGCATCACCACGGATGCCAATGGCATGGCAACCGCTCCATTCCTTCCCCTCCGAACACCGCTCACGGTGAAAGATGCCAACGGAGATGGTTCTGCCTGGAATCCAAAATTCCCTGATCAACCTTTGACGTTCCAGAACGAAGGAGAGTCCGTAACGCAGAACGTCGGACTTCCGTTGGGAGAATTGAGCGTGAGCGTGATCGATGGCTCGACGCATCAGCCGGCATCGGGCGCATCGGTAACGCTGGTTACTTCCAGGTATAGCCAATTAACCGATGCAAATGGTGTCGCTCGATTCACGAGCGTCGCTTTGGATATGCCGTTCTCAGTTTCCATTTCCTCGACCATGCGTGGGAATGTGAATCTCCCGGTGACCATCACGTCTGCGAACCCAACTGGATCGCTATCAGTGACATTAAGTTCGGCAGCCAATTTGTATGTCCAGGCCATTCGAGCAAACGGTCAAGGGGCGCCAAGTTCAACGTGGAATGCATGGGCATGGTCCCTGACGCCAGAGAGTGGAACGGTTTCTACCTTGCTCACGTCCTATCCAGGTAACACCTGGGCCAACCTTCCTTTGGGAACCTATACGGTCTCTCTCACGCGAAAAGTTGGAACGGATCAAAGTGGGGATATGAACAACATTTGGCCCACAGCATTCGACTGGGCTGCTCAAACCAAGGTTCAGCTGGATGGATCCCAGGAAAACGTATCTGCAATTCTCCGGTTGCCGGCCATGGCAGCATTAACCCTGCATGTACAGGATGCCGCAGGTAATCCGCTCACCCTGAATCGTGTGGCGACCCTCAAATTGGAGTCCACGACAACGCCTGGGTTCTCATTGCCGAATCGGCCGTTCTACGCCTGGGATTCCTATTCCACGTTGGTTTTTGGTGAACACTTCCCTGAGGGCACGCACACCTTCGTAGTCATGGATGACTGGTTTGGACCCATCGCGCGGATTCAGATCCCCGTGAATGCTGCCGTGGATGGTCAGAGAATTGATCAGGCTGTTCGTGCAGCGCTCCCCGCTGCGGCAGCACTTCATCTATCGATGACTGATCTGCAGGGACGTCCTTTGCAGCAGCCACACGATTTGAGTTTGGTGCTGGTGCAAACCACATCGCAGAACTATGCACCTGCGCCACTTCCTGCAGGAGGCGGGGACCTTTTCAAGGCATTCCCTGTAGGAACCCATCAATTCAAGATTGTCGACTCGGCGTTTGGAGAGGTGGGCCAGCTTACCTTCACTGTAAGCAACACCGATATCGACACGGTGATCGAAAAGGTGGTGAGTCTTAATTACGTCCGCGCCAGCTGGGCGACGAAGGTTGTCGCGGGAGATCACGAGACCCCCGTTCCGACTGGGACCCTTCAGCTCGATGGACAGGACAACGTATTCAGCATGTCCCTACCAGCGGATGGAACCAAGGTCGATTTGGAGGTAGTGCCTGGGAAGGTCTTCAGAACCACGGCCTCCTGGCTCGCTCGAAACGCAACGGATCCCGTTGTTGCTCATGGGAACACGCGCTCCATTGGAGAAGGCAATAACATCCTAGAAACGCTCGAGCTCCCCCTCACGGTGGTGCGCGCTTGGCTCAAGGATCAGGATGGAACGACGAGCCTCAAGGGCGTTCGCATTCTGCCCGAGGGCGAAGTCCCCAATCCTGACGATGATGGACATACTCCTGCCGATGGCGAGGTGACGAACCGGGACCTGTGGGTGGATCCTCAAGGCAAGACTTGGGCGATCTACTTCGGTGCTCCCGCTGGCAAGGATCTGCGTTTCCGCATTTGGGATGGTGAATCTGGTTTGGGTCAGATCCTCCCCATCACGGTCTCGGATTTAGGCACCCGTTCCGAGCTCGTGGCTCAGATGCCGCCCTATGCGTTGGCTACGGTACGCGTGGTGAATGGGGATGGGAATGTCCTGGATCGGATCCAAGGCGGGCTCCCGGTGAACACGGATGGCGTGGCTGCCTCATGGCACGCTGTGGCCTTCGCATCCTATGACTCGGATACGAACCAGTCTCAAGTTGGACCTCGGAAAGTCCCGCTTTCGGCGACGACCTTCTGGGTGCGCTCCTATTTCAACTCGGATGGGTACAAGTATTTCCAAGGCCCAGCCTCACTTCCCCTGCCGATAGGTACTGCTCCGGGGCAGCGATTGGAGATTCAGGTGGTCTACAACCCCACCGCAGTGTCCTACGCCCAGGTTCAGGCCGTGAAGAGCGATGGCTCCACCTTCAATGATGGTGGCGAATCGATTCAAGGAACCCTTGTCTTGGATATGCCAAGCCTGCCCTATGGATTTAACAGTCAATCCACTGAGTTCCTTGAGCTACCTCTCCAGGACAGCAACTCTGTGTCTATCGGCATTGTGGAGGGCATTCCCTTCTCAATCCATGCCACAGCTTCGGGGCGTGGACGGCTTTGGCAAGGGGACCTCACACCTACCGTTCCCCCCGGAGGATTTGTCGATCCGATCCTTCTTCCCTTGATAGATGCCGGGCCTCAGCCCCTCATGGGCCTCGCTAAAGGTCAGACCTCCGCCCAGTCTTTGGCGCACAGGCCCGTGACCGCCCTGCCCAAGGTTGGAGCCCAAAGGCCTACGAGCCGATCAGGTTCCTCAGTTCGGTCTGGGGTGGTTGCGGCCGCCCCAACTCACTCAGGCCTTCGCTAACGATCGCAGCCCCATCGATCTTGCTTTGATTCGCTCATTCGAGTCTGGATGCTTATGAATCCCACCCGCCGCTGGTTGCTGTCGATCATTCTCCTGATAGGTGGCTTTGCCACCCTTGTGGGCCATGATCACGGCTGCCTCCCTGCTGCAGGGAGGCGATGGGCCGTGCTCGTGATCGAAGATCATCCGGGGATGGTGGAAGCTGTATGGGATCCGGCCTTCACGAATCCCGCGCTTGTGGGGGCCTTCCGCCCTGATCATCGCTACGCCGTGCGCACCACAGGCACCCCCGCACTCATTGATCTGGGCTGCTGGGATGACTCCTTCCATTACAGCGGCGATCACTGTGGCGAGCATGGGGATGACGACGACGATGATCGGGATGACCACCGCAGTTCCAGCGTGGTGAATGTGTCCTGGACTGGAGATCACAAAGGCGTGATCCTCCGCCTAAGTGGCAAGGCCACTTGGCTGCCGATCTTCGGGTCCTGGGATGGATACAAGAACCCGCCCGGCACCTTTCGCGGCGCCTATCTGAACTGGCTCCTTCAGAATCGGACGACGACCCCCTCTATTCCGAGCGAGACCCGTTGGCAGCGCCTTCAACGCGGCGCGAACGCCTTGGCCGTTCAGTTGATGAGCCGAGAGGGCGGTGCACCGCAATTCCGCATGGAAGGCGTTGGAAGCAGCGGTCGACTGCTCATCCCTCCCGCGGAAGGACTTCCTGCACTTCAAAATGCCATTCAACGCATGACACCTGCTTCGCGCGGTTACGCCATGCGCGAAGTCCTCGATGGCGTGGTCGATATGGCCCGGGACTTGAAAGCTCGAGGCGGCTGTCAACCCGGCCTAGTCATTCTGCTCTCGGACGGATGGAGCCTCCAGTCCTCCTGCGGGACGGGCTTGGCTTACGAACATACGGCCCAATACCCCGTGATTCAGCAGCAAGCTGCCGCCATCGCCGCCACTGCACAGGCTTCCGTATGGACCTGGAATGTTGAAGGGGCAGGCGATTGGAACAAGGTTCTCAGTGCGAAAGGCATGGGTCTGACCTTTGAAGGCGACGCCATCGCGGGCCTTCAAGCCTCTTCTAAATCATGGATGCAGGCCATGGGACAGGTGCCCCAGGTCAAACTGGTCCTCGATCAGCCCGCGCTCACTCGGAATGCACAAGTCGCCCTGACCATCACGGTGGACCGACCGCTATCGAGTGCGACCTTAAATGGGAAAGCCATCAGCATCACCTCACTGGTGACCACGCTGAATCAACCGTTGAAGGAGGGCCCCAACACCTTCACGGTTCAAGTGCAGACCCCCTGTGGAAGTAGCCAGGCCACGGCGAATATCACCCTCGATACCACCGCTCCCAAGGTTGTCTTGGATCAAGTTCCCCCGGCTCTTACGAATCAGAAAACACTTCGCCTGAGCGGAAAGGTGGATGATCCAACCTCCAAGCTCGCCTTGAATGGTGGGCCGGTTGCGTTGGATGCCCAAGGGCGCTTCGCCGTGGATGTAGTCCTGAGCGTCGAAGGGGACAATCCGCTGACCTTCCTTGCGCAGGATGGTTCGGGTAATCAAGGCCGCCTGGAAATCCATGTGGTACGGGATACCCTCGCCCCGGTGCTTTCCCTGACCTCGCCCTCTGAGGGCCTGCTCACCAAGGCCCCAAGCGTGGACGTGGTAGGTCTCGTGGATGATCTTCACGCCCAGGTGATGGTCAACGGAACCTCCGTTGAAGTGAAACCCAACGGACTCTTCACCCGCTCGCTTCAGCTTCCGGAAGGTGCAGTAGAGATCCGAATCACTGCCTCCGATCTGGCGGGAAACCTCAGCACGGTGGTTCGCCACATCACAATCGATCGCACGGCTCCCAAGATCACCCTGGATCAGCCTCTGCTTTCGCCCACCTCTCGGATGAAGCTCCATCTTTCGGGTCTCGTCGATGACCCCAAAGCCACCCTTCGGTTGAATGGGCAACCCGTAACCTTAGACTCGGCGGGCCGATTCACGTGGGACCTTCCGCTTCAGGAGGGTCTGAACGCCGTGTCCTTCCGCGCCACCGACCTCGCGGGGAATGAAGGTGTGCTCGAGGGCTCGGTGCAACGGGATACCACCGCGCCATTGATCACGCTCTCTTCTCCAATGGAAGGGCTGAGAACCAATGCCACCACCCTCCAACTGGTGGGCCAGGTGGATGACCCTGCTGCGACGGTGACCGTGAATGGTCGAGCGGTCCCCCTCACGGGAACGACGTTCACCTTTACGGCAACACCTCCCGAGGGCGCCTTCTCATTCGTGGTTACGGCCACGGATGCCATCGGGAACGCCGCCACTCTCACACGAACCGTGATGATTGATCGGAGTGGTCCCGTCATTACGCTGGACCGAGTGCTGCCTGCGCTGACTTCCCAAACGTCTTTATCGGTCTCAGGCCGAGTCGATGATGTTGCGGCCACCCTCACCTTGAACGGGGTCGCGGTGCCTACGGATGCTTCCGGCGCGTTTAGCACGTCCGCAACGCTCGTCGAAGGAGCCAACACCCTCCACTTCGTCGCGACGGACTCCGTAGGGAATCAGAGCACCTTGAACGTGGGAGTGGTGCGCGACACCGTGGCACCGGTCATTTCAATCAATTCACCGGTCAATGGCCAAATCACCAACCTGCCTTCGCTGCCCGTGCAAGGTAGTGTGGACGACCCCAGCGCGAAGCTCACCCTCAATGGCGCTCCCCTAGCCCTCGATGCCCAAGGGCGCTTTAACAGCACGTGGTCGGTGCCGCTCAATGGCGTGAACACCCTCACCCTTCAGGCTATTGACGCCGCAGGAAACGTGGCGACGCTCTCCCTCTCCGTGCTGAAGGAAGTTGTCGCCCCGAAGATCACCATCACTGCCCCTGCCGAAGGCCTGCTCACACGCGCCGCGTCGGTTCAGGTGGAAGGCCAGGTGGATAAACCCTACGTCCAAGTGTCGGTGAATGGTGTGGCCGCTACTCTAGATGGAAGCGGCCACTACATCGCCACTGTCACACCCTCCGAAGGCTCTTTCCAGATCCAGGCCACTGTGGTGGATCAAGCCGGAAACACTGGATCAGCCACTCGAATGATTCAGGTGGATCGGACGGCACCGGTAATCACGATTTCGCCAGCGCTCCCGGCGATGAGCAAAGCCTCGTTCCTGACCGTGGCAGGCAAGGTAGATGATCCTAAGGCGGCACTGACTATCAATGGCCTTCCTGCTTCTTTGGATGTGAATGGAGCTTTCTCCCTGCGCATTCCTTTACCTGTAGAAGGGACCAACGACATCCAACTTCAGGCAACAGATGCTGCGGGGAATGTCGGGAGCAGCCAGGCGTCGGTGCTTCGCAACACCACGCCCCCCAAGGTCACCATTCAGCTTCCGCTAGATGGATTCACAACCAATCAACACACCCTGACTGTGCAAGGCCAGGTGGATGATCCCACTGCCACGCTAGTCGTGGCAGGAAAGTCCGTGGCAGTTGGTGCAGATGGATTCTGGTCCGCGGCCCTCGAACCAAAAGAAGGCTCGCAGCTGATCGTCGCGATGGCCACTGATGCAGGTGGAAATATCGGCCATGCCACCATCGGTGGTTTGGTGGATTGGACTCCTCCGCAGCTCACCTGGATGGCGCCAACGCCTGACGAAGGATCGGCGCTCGGGCAATCCACTTTCCAGGTCAAGGCTCTCGTTTCTGAACCTGCCACAGCCCGCTTGAATGGTGTTGCTGCGGATGTGACCCAAAGTGGCGACATTTCTACCACGGGGTATTTCGTTCAATCCCAAGTGCGATTGACGGAAGGGCACGCGGAACTCGTGTTGGAAGCCACTGATCGAGCGGGAAATGTCAGCAGTATCTCGCGGCATTTCGATGTGGGATTGACGGCTCCGAAGCTAGTCATCGAATCTCCCGTACTGCAGGCCGATGGATCCGTCTTCACGCGTGAATCCTCTGTGTTGATTCAAGGTCATATTGAAGGCCCTGCGCTCTCCGTTCCCTTTGGCCTTTCCGTGAATGGCAATCCCTTGGCCTTGGATACCCAAGGGAAGTTCCAGCTCCCGATCTCAGTGGGAGAAGGCTCCACAATGCTGCGCCTTGAGGCCAGCAATCGCTTCGGGCAAAAGGCTGCTCAAGTGCTTCAAATCAAGCGGTACACCCAGCCCTTTGGCCTCCAGGTACTTTGGCCGGTGGATGGGTTGGCGACACCCGAACGCAGTGTACAAGTGCGCGGCCGCGTGCTGCGCGAGGCTGCTTTGGTACAGGTGAACGGCAATCAAGCCCAAGTGACTTCTGATGGTGCTTTCATCGCCAATGTGTCGCTCGCGCCTGGAGACAATCTGATCACGGTCCAAGGTCAGGATGCCTTGGGGAATCAGGGCCAAGCCCAAGTCAAAGTGACATGTGTGCCGCCAAAGGGAGCCACGTATCAGTGGGATCTGCCTGCGGCAGGATTCCGGTCAACCTCACGTCGGGTTTCGATCAAAGGACGTGCAGATCTTCCGGGCATTGCCTCCGTCGCGATCAACGGTCAGCCCATGAATCTGGCCGGCACATCTTCCGATGGCCATTTCGAAGGGGAGATCCTCCTCAATCAAGTGGGAACAACAACCCTCGTTCTCGAAGCCAGGTCACTGGCAGGAGAGACTTTCCGGGAAACACGGGATGGCGTTTTTGTTCCTTCGCTTCCTCGGTTGCGGCTGCAGGCCCCTGATTCGGCTCGACCGGGTGACCGTATCAAAGTGGTTGCAGGTCCCGAGGATGGCACCACACTCGCCTCAATCGATGTTTCGTTCAACGGCCGCTTGATGGCTCGGGTGTTTCCTCCCTTCGCGGCGGTGGACCTCCAGATCCCTTCCGATGCGACGCCAGGAGGCGCTTACGAAGTCACTGCCATCGGCACGGACACCGAAAGCTCGACGGTCTCCGCGCGAACGTCCATCCAAGTGTTTGGATCCGGACTGTTGATGCAGGAAGTCTTCGATGACCGAACGGGCCTTCCCCTGGTGGAAGCCACGGTGGCCGTAGAGGGCGGAGACCAAGTTCAAGTCGATGTCCGAGGACGTGCGGCTCTCCAAACCGCACTTCCCACCAGTTGGATCAAGATCACCAAACCGGGCTACACGCCGGTGTGGCGATCCGCAGGCTTGAAACTCCAGGGCCTCGAATCGGTCTTGGATGCGCGCCTTACTCCTAAGGAGGCCACGCAAACACTCTCTGCCGCCGCTGATTTTGCAGGCACTGCACTGCATCTCTCCAGCACTGGATCTGTGAGCGTGACGCCCCTTTCGAGTCAGGGCATGCCTGCGCTGCTTCCTGCGGGGTGGAGCCCTGTCTCGGCCTGGTGGATCGATGGGGATGCCGTTCACGCCGGAGTGAGAGTCGACCTCTCGCTCTCTTCGGTCGTTCCATCAGGGACGATCCTGGCTTGGGTCCGTTGGGATGAATCGGCTCATCAATACACCACCCTTCAGGTGCTCTCCGCTCAGCCAGCTCTGGCAGGCCTCCCGGTGGAATCCAGCGGTGGCTACGCGATCGTGGCTGCGGATCCGGGTGCGGCTGCGCCTCCGGCCGCCTCCGTGGGGCAAGCGCTCCAGGCCAGCCTGAGCCCTGCCTGGCAGGATGGCCTAGCGGCAAGTGCGAGCAGCACAGGCCCCTCAGTGTTTGGGACCGTCGAAGCCATTCGTGGCGCCCGCATGGAAATGCGATTTGGTTTGGATTTCCAAGGTGGGGCGCCGCTGCCTTCTGGTGTGCCGATCCAGGTGGACCTCCTAGAGAGCTACCTGCTTGTAGATCAGCGCCTAGTGGAGCCGGATAGCTTCCAGCAGGATGTCTTCGCACATCGCTTTGCGTTGACGGTAGTCGAGGGGAAGCCACTGGTGGAAGCTTCTGCCACTGGCCTCTTGATCAAACTCCCGGTTCGCATGAGCCGTACCTTCCAAGAGGCTGAGTTGGTAGAAGGTCGGCTATTGCTTGGCTTCTACCATGATGGTGTTCGTGTGGCAGAAGGCGCCTCCTCGCTCCTCGGTACAGCAGGCGGCAGTGCGAGTCGAGGTGGCGTAACCGTATCTCTTGATGCAGGCGCGGTCTCCAGTCCGGTGCTGGTGCGGGTGATTCCGGATGCAGGGGATCCCTCGGCCTATTGGACGGATCTGACGAATCTTGGCGCGGTCAAAGCCTCCTTCCAAGTGGATGTGGTGGGCCAGTTGCTCAAGGGTATGCACCTGAGTCTCGACACGCTGGACCTCTCGGACACTTCCCACCCTCTCGTCGTGCAACAGCGAGTGATCCAAGGCCAGCGCGTGTCGTTGGTAGTGGGTGAACTTCGCAAAGCCGCCCGATGGGAATTTTGGCAGCCAGAGGGCGCGCCTGAGGTTATGCAAGGAGGTTCTTTCGCGGTGGTGCAGCCGGTCACCGCAGTGGAGTGGGTGACGGGCCATGCCTATGCGCCTGGAACCCTCGCCACCAGTCTGCGAAGCACAGGCAACGTTGCCGCGAATGCGATCAAGCAGTCTCGTATGGTGAAAGCACAAATGGCAGTGGGAGATGTGCCGCTGCCTGATGCCCTTGTGAAGGTGGATAACTGGCGAGCGGTGAGTGATGGAGATGGCCGTTTCGCTGTGGCCGCCGGAACTAGTGCGACCCCTCGGCCTGTTTTCGCCGAGCGCACGGATCTGGCCTTGAGCGGGCAAATCCAAAGCCTCGTGCCCGCCTCGGGTATCGAACTCCGGCTTGCCACCAAGCCTTTTGCATTGGCCCAAGTGCTGCCTCAGGAGGGCGCACAGGCCGGTCCAGGCGAAGTCCTGCAGGTCATCACGACCACCCCAATGGATGGCAACGCCCTGAGCGGCGTGAGGTTGTTCGTGGAGTCAGCAACACCATCAATCATGCAAACGAAAGCGCCTGTAGCCTCGGCCATGGCTGCCACTCCGGTAGCCAAGCCGAAGGTCCGGCAGAAAGTCGGAGCAAATAAGAATATCAATCGCACCAAGTCCTCGCTGTTCCTTGCGGATGTGCCGACGCTTGTGGAGATCCCGCTGCGTAAGGCGCTTAGCCAGGATGGGCGGACCCTGCTACTGACGCCCCAACAAGCGCTCGCGCCTGGGAGCGCCTTCGTACTCAAGGTGGAAGGCCTTCAAAGCCTCAGCGGAGAAGTTGCGCCCTCCTTGACTCGCCGTTTCCAGGTACCTGCTCAGGCGCGGCAAAACGTCGATTTCAGCCGCATCAAACTGAGCTACCCCGATGCGGATTTGAACGTGGCGATCCACATTCCCGCAGGCGCCATCCCCGCCTGGGCCATGCTCAGCCTCGAAGCTTCGGAGATGGGCGCCTATGCCCAAGGCGTGATGCCCAACTCCGGTGATCTGGATGTTGTATTGAAGGCCTCCTTGGGCGAGCGCATTCGTATCAGCGCCCAGCTCCGAGATGGAAGCACCCAAAGCGCAGTCTTAAGTTGCTACACCGGCGCGGATGGCCGCGCATCGATCGGCGTGGATGGGGGTCGAGTGGAAGGGCCCAACGGCCTTGCGGTCGTCATCCCCGAAGGCGCGCTGGATGGCCAAGCGGAGTTCAAAGTGGTCCCCGTGGATCATGAGGCGACCCCTGATGCTGGGGCATTGGGCGCTGGCGAAGCGATGGCCAAGGGGCTGCAGTTGAAGTCCAAGAGTGCGGTTCAATTCAAGCGCCAACCGCGGATGGAATTCCCCAAGAGTGCCCTTCCGGTCGATGCCGTGCTGGATACCAACGGTTCGAATCTGTTGAACAACGGGCCCATCGGCCTCTTCCGCGAGGAAGCTCAGACCCTTCCCGATGGCACCTCTGATCTCGCCTATATCCTCACCGACACCGCTCAGTTGAGTGCGGATGGTTCGACCTTGGTCTCTCTCGGAGGTCTGCGCGTGCCGGATCCCGTTCAGGGAACGGCGGTGCAGATGCAGCCGCTGCAAGCCAAGGCCGTGAAAGCACCCCTCTCAATCCAGAAAACCTCGCGAACCCTTCTCTCCTCTGCTCGAAATGCAGCGGCACCAATGCTCGCGGGAGATGAGGAGCTGTGGGGCTACTCCTTGGCCAATATGTTCCTGTGGACGTGCACACCGGTCATGCCGCGCCGCGACTATCAGGCGGGTACCGTCTTCCGCAACTGGAATGGCAGTGGACGTTGCCAAGGTGTGGCTAGTGCCACCTGTTATGGCGAGCTCGCCAAAGCGGAGCTGCATAAGCGCAAAGACATCGGCGCCGCAGGCGATGCCAGCCGTGGACGTCTGGCCTACGGTCGCCTTCTGACGATCACCGACGATCAAGGCCGCTACCTCATGGTGGATACCTACAAGGCGGAGACCGAAGGTGGTCTATACGCCTTGGGCCTCTTCGCTGTTGATCCCCGTACGGGCGAAACCAGTCTGGATCCCGATTCTCCCTCTGTGGTCCAACTGGGACTCAGCGAATCCCGTCGTTACAACCTGGCGATCACCTCCAAAGCCAGTAATCCTTTCGATCCCACCCTTACCGCACCGCGCATTCGCGCCACTTTGGTGGATGCGAATGGCCAGGCTAAGAGTCTTTTCACGCTGGGCGAAACGGCCACGCTAAAGATCTACACGGAAGCGGGCAGCCAACCCGTGGTGCGAGGCCAAGTGAACGGTTCGATCACTCAGGCCATCGGCGCCCTTCCGGCGGAGATCCCGGTCACCTTCACCCAACTGGATCGTTGGCATGTGGATATCCAGGGATGGAGCGCCAAACCAGTGCTCGGTGCCACGGCCCTAGATGCCATGGTGACACCAGCGGGAACGCTCGGTAGCTCTCTTCCCGGCGCGCCCGTGATTCTGTCCCGAACGCCCGCGCCAGATGAGGAGCAGGTGGATCCCTCCGCCACAGTGAAGATTGCCTTTAGCGAGCCCGTGATGGTCTCACCTTTGGATCTCAAGCTGGAGGTGAATGGGCAGAGTGTGACCTTCCAAGTCGTGTCCCAAGGCCAGGCCTTTACCTCCCTCACCAAAGTTCAGGAAATCTGGCTTATCCCTGATCAGCGGCTGAGCCTGGGCGGCGTAGTGAAGGTCACGGTATCGGGCAACATCCAAGATACGGATGCCACACCCTCCTCTCTCGGCGCAGCCGCAGCTTGGTCCTTCAAGGTCCGAGGTGCGGATGAGATCGGGAGCCTTGCTGGCGTGGGGACCTTCCTCCAGATGGTGGGTCACAAGGGCCGGCTCTACGCGGTGGAAGATCTGGGCCCCGCGTGGCGCTATGTGGGCGCTGACAGTTCGACGGCGACGGAAGTGCTCAATGATCATCGCGCCACGGCCATTCGCGTCATGGACGTTTCGGATCCTAGCCAACCATCTCAAGGCGTGCTGTTTGGCCAATATCAAGGTGCGGGCACAGCGGGGTATTACCGCCACGAAGTGCGTGGCTTACGCGTGGTGCCAGGCGTACCCATTGAAGGCAAGGCTCGTGATCTCCTCATCGTCATGAGCTGGCCTTGGGAGTACATCGAACTGGCCAGTTGGGGCGCGGACGGATTCACCTCCTGGAAGAGTCGCCATGCCTCCTATTGGGCCTATGACATCACTCAGGATGGCGCCGATCTTGTGAATGGCGAACCCAAGCTGCTCTTTGCCGGCAGTCTCGGGGCAGTGCCTGAAACCTATGGCCGCACCGTGGGTGGCCTCGGAGGTGTCATCGGCACCGTGCGAAGCGCTGCAGGCCTGACCTTCTGGGACTCCGAAAAACTTCGAAGCGGCTGGCTGAGCGATACGGCCCAGCTGGGCGACGAGTTGATGCGGAAGCGAACCGCCAACGATTCGGGAGCCTTCCCGGATCCTACAACTGTAGTGGCCTCCAATGGCTTCTATGACAGCGCCGTGAGCGTGCATCCCACCGTCATGAGTGCCGTCGTCACCGAAGACGATCAAGGCAAGCCCGTCGCCTGGGCCACCATGGGCTGGAAGGAAGGCATGCTCATGTTCATCGATGGAAAGGTGGGCGAAGATGTCGCCCGCGCCACCTTCGTCGGTGGCGGCCCATTCGGCATGGATGCCCGCCTTACGGATCTCAGTGCCGCAGTGAATCAAGAGCGCGCCTATTTGGTGGAGACCATCAAGGGCACCTACCAAGGCCCCAATGGGGCGACGACGGGTGTGTTGCTGCTCGTCGCGTCCGAGACGGCGGGGGGGCATCACCTGTGGGTGCTCGAACCCAGCCGAGGAACTGCTGGGGGCATGGGGCTACGGCCCTTGGCCCAGGCGACGCTCCAGGGAAGAATCTCCAGGATTATGGTTGATGGCAACAAGATGCTTGTTGGCGCGGAGGTCAACGGGCGCGGGTACGTATACGATCTGCGTAATCTCGCAAATTCGCCAGTAGTACTAGATCCCCTTATTGCATTTGAATCGGCAGGAGCTTGGGAAATTTACCAGGGGATTTTGTACGATCGAACATCATTAGGTACTCAGACGAAGCTTCGCATCCGTAACTTGGATGGACTAACACTTACAGGATGGGATGGAACCCCAGAGCCCATTGATCCGGGCGAGGCGTTCAAAGGAATCGACGATGAGTATGACGCGGACCGACTTTGGTCAAAGGACGACGCCAATGCGTTCTCAGGAGGAACGAATGCGACTCAGTCGAGCATTCGCCCTCTAGCCTCTCCCGCAGCCTCGGCGTCCTCCGATGTGATAGGTCAGGCATTTTTCGCCATGGTGAAATACCAGGACCGTGTCGAGAACTTTGGGAAGGAAGTCGTCCCGCATGTGAATTTCTTCTATCCCGAATTGGGACCAAGGGAATTAACCTTCACAACTTTGGCAACGCCCCCTTCGGCTAAACAAGATTTGGTTCGCGCTGCAACAGACCAGAATGGTCGTAACAAGTGGTACATCAAATACACGATTGTGACTTCAGGGAAGGACCGAGTTCCTGAGCAACTCTTGAAGGTTACCCCCCTGGCCCCATCAGGAACTGGGAAAGACGATGGCGGGAAAGTAACGCTATCTTTCAAGGATAGGGATGGGGTCTCATGGAATAACTTCTACGAGTTCCCAGCTGGTAATATCCGTTTCCTTGATCTCAAGCCGGGGGCTTCCGAGCAGACCTTCATCGAGAATCAGAATAAAAACATACTCTTGGTCTACTCGCCATTTAGGCTTGAACTCAGCTCTGATATGGATCCTTCGCTCCAGGATCGTCTTCTTCTCCCTTCCTCAAGAAGCTTCGTGACGGTGACCTTCACGCTTTATAAGGACTCCGGCCAAGAGGGTCGTGGCGAGTTTGAATCGAAGAAGGATATGCGATTCCAAATCAAACACAATGCCTCCACGACTCTTCCGGATGTGCTCGCTGGCGGTGTATGGCATTTCCAGGAAGCGTTGGCAGGGACCTCCCACCGGGATACCTTGGCCAATCCTAATGCCGCTTCATATACAGATTCGGTCAAGCAAGCGGTCCTTCAGTCCGCTGGAACGAGTGTTGATGCCAACATTCGGGTTCCGTTAATCGGAGGAAAGAAATTTGTTCCCCCGATCGTCCGTGCGGTGGAATTCACACCAGAGAATCAAAGTGATGTGGATTTGGTTCGGCAAGGATTTTCGGGTGCCTTCCCCCACGAAGTGAATCTTGGCAACATCCAGCAGGGGCTCGACTACATACTCTCGATGTTCCGTCGGCGGATTTCAAAGAACGTAGGAGGTGGGGGTCACACAGCCATGTTGCAAGCCATGAATATGGGGAGCAGGGAAACGTTATCTTGGCTAAAAGGCACCGGCGATCCTTTAGGGGTGTTCGGGTACCAGACTTCCAATATTGTGAATGCCATTCAAGGATTTGAAGCGCGTTTCGATCCTCAAGGGAAGCCACGAGATCTCGACCATCCTGAAAATTGGTCCATTGATCCTGGGCTTCGCCCTGATATCCGGTTTGATGCCTCGTATGTCGAGAAGTTTGAACGAGACTCCTATGGGGAAGTCGTCGATAGCCGTATAGCGCCCATCATTCGGACGAAATTCACCATTCGGGACCCTCAGGCTGGGCGCATCACCTTGAATGGGGAGAATCAATTTTTCCACTACTATGTGAGCTACCCCAACCTCCGTCGATTAGCAAAGGCCGGACGCTATCCGATTAACCTTTTGATCACTCGGGATCTCTTGGCTGGATCTTCAGGCGAAGCATACGACAAATCGCAACTGGATGCTTCAGACGCCAATTTGGATCGCCCAATCCTCATGGAAGAAAACACCAAGCGCATCGCAAAGGTCGACGCGGCTCTAACAACATTGGTAAATGAAACCAGGGATGCTGGAGATGAAGGGCTATCCCCGGACCGCGCGGATATGCTCTCTGCTGCATGCATCCGAGCTATGACAACCCAACGCCTATTGGTGGATGTTGATCAGACAGATCTCTATAACCCGGGAGTGGGGATTTTACAGTTCCTATTCAAGAAAGATTGGAAGGAAGGAATCACTACCAAGACTTACCAACAGGGGGATTACGCGTTCAATCCCTCCTATGATGAGGATCTGCTATGGTTGGCTGATAAAACCGATCCCAATCAGATGTGGCAACCAGGGAATCTTGACCTCAAGATTCACCAGAAGGTGGCAGATTTCCTGTTGAACCATATTGGCAAGACCCCAGAGCGGCTCGACATCATGGTCAATGGCTCGCTCAATCTTGCAGAGCACGCTTTGGATGATGGGAAATCCCTTCTGTCTCAGGGGCGAAAGCTTGTTGGCCGGGATAATGGCGCGTTAGTGATACTCCCTTACAATGACACCGCTCGTTCCTACAACGGGCGGATGGGCTTTTCTGAAGCTTGGGATGATATTTCGGACAAACGGGATGTCATGCTTGGCATGGGACAGGAGTATCAGGATCGGCGAACCAAGGACCCGGATACGTTGCGATTCATTGCGACTCTGCGGAGTGTCGTCAAGGTCCTGTGGGGAAGTGAGTATGAACAGGCCTGGATTCAGGCACATGCTTCAGATCTCGAGCAGGCTTTGACATTGAGTGCCTTGCCATCGGAATCTGCGGATGCTTTGATCGCCTCTGCAAAGAAGAAGCTGCTGTCCGAGCGGCAGGCGCTTCTCCTAGCCGCTCGTCAATCTCTCTGGCGCCTCAGGGGGCATTCGCAGGTAATGGGCCATAGCCAAGGGGGGATCAAACTCGCTGCGGCGATGCCGAGGTGCGCCTGGGTCAGTGTGGACCGAGTGGTCGAGGGTGATTGGCTGCAGATTGTCGAGGAGCGGAAGGCGAACCCCGATGGCACGATTTCCTGTGTCCTTACGCCTAAACTGACCATCCCTTCAAGTGCGGAATCGATGGATGTGGCCCCCAAGTTTCAGGCCCAACTTTTTGCGGATGGCACATTCGCTCTCGATTGGATCGGTCACGACGATAAGGACCAATTCGGTACTGCTGTGGATATTTCAACTGGCGAGAACCCTCGTGCCACTGAGTTCCGAAAGATTGTCCACCACATCAATCAGATGGATACCGTGGGCATAAACGTCGGCATGCTTGATCCCTATGCCTTCAAGAAGAAGATGCCCTTCTGGAATTTGCCTAAGGCCTTCAAGAAGCAGTACACCTACAAAATGCACAATTTTCAAACAGGTAAGGATGAATTGGTTCCAGATTCCACGACCCAAGGCCTGTACTTCTATCAACAGGGAATCTTGTTTGGGTTGGCTTCAGCGATCGAAATTGTGGCTGTACCAGACGGAGGCTATGAATTCCGGAGTGTATTTGGGGCGACGTTGGGCGTTCGGCGTCCCTTCGAGCGGGATCATATTGTGATCGTCCATCCATCTGCGGCGGCCACCGCTCGGATCAATGTGGACGAACATAATTTTGTGCGCGCTTATCGACAGAACCTCGATACCTTGCCTTGGCCCTTTAATCCAACCTTTAGGCCTTCGACTTCAGGGGGGTACGTACCTGCGCCTCCGCAGCCTGTAAAGTTGAATGTTCGTGACCTGATTCCTTACGATCGGAGCGTTGATTTTGGGGTGTTGAATCCCTGGACTCTAACTGAGAATGGTCTCGACTATCAGCCTCCTATATTTGACCTCTTGGGAAGACCCAATTACCTAGTCTTCTGTCTCGATTCCCCAAAAAATTTCTACTGGGGCCTGCCCTGCCCAAAAGCTAAACGAGAGTATCGAATGTTCAACCCTGCTGTCAGCGAGTGGAAGGATCCAGATGCAAAAGCTCCGCAGGTTTGCCATTGAATCAACAAGTCTAGATAGGGCAATGCCTCTGGGTCCGCTTCTCAATTGGTTGTGCGGTGGCCTGATCATCCTAACTATTGGATGTCGCTACATGATTCGTATGTCCGGTGGGGGGAGTGGAGGGGGGAACAGCGTCACTATTGAAAGCTTTGATCGAGCTTGGGAGGCATGGGTTCAAGAGGCCAAGTGCCCCGTGTTGGATAACCAGCATGGTGGATGGGAGGCCATGGGTGGGTGGACCTTTCATCCTTTTGGATGGCGTTGGGCGGCGGTAGCGGGCTCCGTTCCTAGTCGGGTACGGATGACTCAAATGGCGCGTTTTGGTAGTAACCCTTCGCTTAAGGAGAAGCGAGTATTTGACCGGGATGAGGATTATGACGAACGCTGGCGAGATTCCGTTCGGAAGTGGAATATTCCGCCTTCGTTAGCCCAAGTGGAGGTCTGGAAGACTTTTCAACCTTTTACAGAACAATCGGAAGATATACGACTATGGGAAGCCTGGTTTGGTGATTGGCGTAAGAATCCAGTTCTTCACCGATCCGGGTTGAAGAATCTAGGGGACTCTGGTGGAGACCAAAAGCGAATCAAGATGAAGGCCGCGGATTCCGGGATGTCGTATGTAGTCTGGACATCAGCAGTAGAGACAGGCGTTGCAGGAGGGCAATGGTGCATAAATGCTCGATATTTGTCCGCCGAAGGAAAGGATAATGAATCCGCCTACATTTTTGGCATCTTCGATCCTGGTTATTACTTTCCTCAGCGAATCAGCGATCCTGACTTAGGAGAAATCGGGATCAGGCAAAAACTTACTCCCGGCCGATTGGACTCAGTCGGCGAGGGGCGGGACGGTCTTAAACCCCTTGGACTTGCGTTTGCTTGCCTGAATACAGTCTGGTTCACTGCATCCGCAAATGAGGAATGGCGCGTCTCTCAACGTCCACGACTTGATGCCTTGGTTGATCAAATCGGTCGGGTGAAGAAAGGCGAAAAAGTGGAGTGGTTCCCGCTCCCTGCACCCTACCAACATGCGACGCCCACGGCCATCTGCAAAGGAGCCGATGGTGCCATGTGGTTCACCCTTCGGCGCGGCAATGCCATTGGCCGCATCGACGGGGAGGGTCACATGTCCTTTTTCCCCCTCCCGACGCGGGATGCGGATCCCCTTGGGATAGTGCTGGGCCCCGATGGCGCCCTGTGGTTCACCGAGTTCGGAGCCAGTCAGATCGGACACATCGTGCCAGATGGGAGTATCAAGGAATATCCCACCCCCACCCCAGGGGCCTGGCCCACGGCCATCGAAGTGGGCCAGGACGGTCACCTATGGTTCTACGAAGTGTGGGGGATGAAGGTTGGGCGAATCACCCTGCAGGGTCGGATCGATGAAATGCCTCTGCCCAAAGAGGTGACTCGACTATTGAAGTTTGGCCCCACCTTTTCTCCTCATGGGAAAGGGCTCGTAAGGGGGCCTGGACGAGAGATGTGGTTGACGGAAACAGGGCTGTGGGTGTTCAACGTAGACGAGGCGGATCGCCTGATCGAATCAGGGTTTTTTCGGGGGGCCACAGGCCGATCATTTCCCTAAGACCAAAGGTGTTGTGTCCCCTCGCATGCGATCTACGGCGCTCGGCCACCATCGATTGATTGCACACACCTAGGGAAGTGTATTTTCAATGTTGGGTTTGGAGAGCTCAATTTTGTGAGCGAGTACCTTTGCAATTCAGGACGAGCGCGATGGGGATTGGTGCTTGTTCCTATGAGCCTTTCCAGCTGATTATGTGGTTGTGCAGGCTTCTTGGATCTCTTGTTGGCGCTTGGGTAAGACGGTCAGTCCAGAGCCTTGGTGGGACACTGGTAGCAAATTGGGGTCGGCCATCGAGACTGCGAAGAGGGCCACGGTACTGCCCTTTACGTGTGCTTGCCATGCTGAGGCGGCCACTGGGTGTTCGTCCCGGCGTTGAAGCAGACCCTAGATTCGAAGCGAGCGCGGGGGTACCGATCAAGCCTGCTGTTCTGAAATCACCCGCATGACTACTGGCGAGCGAAAGGGCGCCAGCGCCCAGGTTACGAATGTCGGCCAGTCGGGTCGGCAGGATTCGCAACTTGTAGCGTTTCTGTTTTGGCCACCCTGGCGGCCCGCAGTCGCCTCAAGATTGGCGATGGCGAGATCCTTTTCTTGCAGCGCTTCACCCCGCAGACAGTGGATGATGGCTTTATCCGAGCATGAGTAGAAACAAAAAAGCCCGACCATTGGTCGGGCTTTTGGTTTGGTAGTCCCAAGGGGAATCGAACCCCTGTTCCCGCCGTGAGAGGGCGGTGTCCTAACCGCTAGACGATGGGACCGTCTAAGACATTCATCGTACCAGGTTTGCCTAGGAAGGGAAGGGGGCTTCTTGCCCGACAGGGCGAGAATTTCTTGAGTGTGCAAAACCGAAGGGCCCCGAAGGGGGCCCTTGTTGTGGTTGGGGAGGAAGGAATCGAACCCTCACCTGACAGAATCAGAATCTGTTGTCCTACCGTTAGACCACTCCCCAGTGGTGCCCTTTAGTATGCCTTTGGGCCTGGGCGATGGCAAGGCGAATTCCTGCGGGGTACGGCCCTTTGCGGGGGCAAAGCTTGGCGAGGCTTGCCGCAGAAAGGGCCGGTGGCGCTATCCTTCCCCCCATCATCCCGAGGCGAGCATGGCGGATATCCGGCTGGCGTATTTCATGACGACGAAGGAAGGCGCGAGCTACTTGGGCGGTCTGCTGGTGGTGGATGCGGCGGGGATCCCTCAGGACTTTCGCTACACAGAGCCCATCACGCCGACGCGGCTGCAGAGCATCCTCTATGGCAAGGCGCTGGAGCCGCATCTCAAAGAGGAAGTGATTCAGAAAACGCTCCTCAAGGAACTGAAGAGCACGCCGGATCTATTGGCCATTCCTTCGGCGGAGTTGGCGGGCGGGTGGAGCGGCGAGGCCAAGTGCCCCGTGCTCGCTCTTCAGAAGAGTCAGGAGCAGGCCCTGCCACGCCTCGGCGAGATCTTCCGTGTGAATCCCCGTGAACTGTTGCTGCAGTTGGCGGAAGGCGCGTCTCCGCTGCGGGTGATCTTCGCGGCGGGTGTCGAATCCAGCGCTCAGGAAATCGCCGCGCAAAAACTCGTGGAGGCGGGCTACCACATGGATTTGCTGGAGCCCTTAGAGCGCGTCGCATCGGCCCTGCAAAGCCTCGTGACGAAGGACTGAGATGACGCTCCGCAAGGCACTGGGCGAAGCCGCCGATGCGTTGAGGCGATTATTCGGCGCGCCCAAAGTGCGGAGTCTTGCCGCGCCGGTGCCCTCTGCGGTGGGTCACGGCGGCGCTTTGCTGCAGGCGGCGGCCAAGGGAATCTTGGAGCCCCTCGTGATTCATCCGCAGGCCTTGCCTTTGTTCACCGGGGCGGCGGGGACGACCACCCTAGATCCCTTTTCCACCGACCTCCACATCGAAGAAGGTTGGGAGCATTGGTCCGCGGAGGCTCGTGTTCATATCCCTTCTCTCTTTCCGGCGGGGGGAGCTGCGGGAGGATCCGTGCCTCCTCTGCCCGAAGGGAAGGCGCAACGCTTGGCCATCTCCACCGTCGCGGCGCCCGGGGTGCGCACGACTCCTCCCACCGTGGCCACGCCGCGAGCCTTTCGCATTCCGATTCAAGGGTTCAACCTGGATTTGGAAAAGGGACTGGGGCCCGTGATGCGAAAGCCCTTCTCCTTCCCTTCTCAGAATGTGCAAAAACTTCCGAAGGCCCTTTGGATGCGCTACAGCCTCGCCCTGGTGAAAGCCACCGGGGAGAATGTGCGCAATTTGGAAGTGCTCGGTCTTTGGCAGCTGCCCCGCAAAGGGGTATCCGGCCTGCGTCCGGATGCGGAAGGGCGGCTTTGGGTACAGCTCTCTCCGGAGGCCTCGGGGGCTCCCTGCGCAGCGTTCATGGTGGCCCGCAAAAAAGACGATCAGAGTCTGATCAGCGCGTTCGTGGAATGACCGACCCCGACTTCATCACCTCTCCTCTGCCGGCACCGGGTCCGGAGGAGCCGACGCGGGCGCGTCCGCGTGACCATCACGAGCGCGTCTCCGAGCCGGCTCAATTGGCCCTGGTGGTGTATGCGGGCGAAAACCTTGGTGCGGTGGTGCCTCTGCGGGAAGGCGAGATGCTCTTCGGCCGCTCCACGGATTGCCAAGTGGTGGTGAACGATGGCGAAGTGAGCCGTCATCACGCCAGATTCAAGGTCCTCGCTGGGGACCCGCCCACGGTGGTGGTGGAGGATCTCTGCAGCACCAACGGCACGAAGATCAATGAAGTCGCCCTTCACGCGCCCCATGAAGTGCGGCCGGGAGACCGGGTAGGTTTGGGCGGCCACGTGTTCAAGCTCGTCGTGCTGGATGCGTTGGAGCGGGCCTTCCATCAATCCCTGCTGGAGGCGGGCAGCCGAGATGCCCTCACGGGTCTCGCCAATCGCGGGGCGATCATGCGAGAGCTCAAGTCCCGCTTCCTCTTGGCTCAGCGCTACGGCCGCCCGATGTCTCTAGTGCTGGTGGATCTGGATTTCTTCAAGCGCATCAACGACACCTACGGCCATGCGGCGGGAGATGCGGTGCTGCGGGCCTTTGCCGAAGTGGCCGCGGGCCAGCTTCGCGAACCGGATTTGGCGGGGCGCATCGGCGGGGAGGAGTTCCTGATCCTGCTGCCCGAAACCGATCGGGATGGAGGTGCCGTGGTGGCGGAGCGTCTCCGGCAGGCCGTCGAGGCTGCCCGAGTGGATATTTCCGAGACGCAGCTCTTCTTTACCTGCAGCCTAGGCGTCTCGGAGATTGGCAAAGAGGACCGAGAGCCCGGGGAGGCGCTGGCGCGTGCCGATGCGGCGCTCTACCACGCCAAGGAGGACGGGAGAAACCGGCTGGCCCGTGGGTGAGGGACGGTTAAACTGGGACCTTCCACCGCGGCCCCATGAGCTCTAAACTCCCTAAACCCGAAGATATGGCTACCTTGGTGAGCCCGGGTACGGGTACCCATGAGCCGGCGGTGTTTCACGACTGGGCCCTCGTGCGTTATGTGGGCGAACCCATTGGTGAGTTGGTGCCCATTCCCCTTGGCGGTCTGCAGTTGGGCCGGGCGCCCGAAAACGGCCTCTGTCTGCCCGAAGCGGAGGTAAGCCGCTTCCACGCCCAAATCCACTTGGTGCTCGAAGGGGATCTCGTGGCCGTGCACCTGGAAGACCTGGGCAGCACCAACGGCACCTACTTGAACGGCCGCCGCATCAAAGAGCGCACCCAAGTGATGGATGGCGACGTGGTGCGCGCCGGCAACCATGCCTTCAAGGTGAAGCGCCTCGATGAGATGGAGCGGGTGTACCACCAGGCCGTGCTGAACCAGACCACGGTGGATGCGCTGACAGGGGTCTCCAACCGGGCTACGGTGCTCAATCACCTGGAGAAGCATTTCGATCTCGCCCGTCGCCACCGCCGCGCGTTGAGCGTCATCCTCACAGATTTGGATTTCTTCAAGCGCGTCAACGACACCTATGGTCACGCTGCCGGAGACGCGGTGCTGCAGGCCTTCGGCATCCAGTTGCTGGGCCGACTTCGCGCCAGCGATCCCGTGGGCCGCATCGGCGGTGAAGAGTTCTTGGTGGTTCTGCCCGAGACCTCGGGCCGTGAAGCCCACCGCGTGGCCGATGATCTCCGTGCGGCCATGGCCGAAGATCCTGTGACCCTGCCCGGTGCGGGCGCCGTGAAGGTCACCTGTTCTTTAGGTGTCGCAGAGTTGCGCGAAGGCGATGTCACCGCCGGCGCCTTGCTGGCCCGTGCCGATGCTGCGCTCTACCGCGCCAAGGAGGGTGGGAGAAATCGCGTCGTGGTGGCCGAAGGATAAACCTCTCGCGTCGGATAAGGATTTCTTGAAGCCGACGTCGAGGTATCTGATGCTGTGGGTCTCTTCCCCGGGGGATCTATGCGATCGTTGGGCCGCCTCTTTGGCGCAGTAGCTATGGCCTGGGTTCTCCTCGCTTGTGGAGGCGGGGGTGGTGGATCTAATGCGGCCGCCCCGGTCGCCAGTTCGGTCACCGTATCGGTGGACCAGCCCACTGCGACGCTCACCGCGGCCAAACAGCGAACCTTTGGCGCCACAGTGGGCGGAACCTCCAACCTCGCGGTGACCTGGAGCGTTCAAGAAGGGGCTGCCGGTGGCGTGGTGGATGCCGCGGGAACCTATACCGCCCCTGCCACGCCAGGCACCTTCCATGTGGTGGCGACCAGCGCCGCGGATCCCACAAAGAGTGCTACCGCCCTCGTGACCGTGGTACCGCCTCCCTCCATCACGGCGTTCAACGCATCGGCCACGGAAGTGCTTCCCAGCGGGACGGTCAATCTCACGGCCACCTTCACCAATGGCACGGCGGTCTTGAACCCAGGCATGGTGACGCTCACGAGCGGAACACCCGCGGTGGTGAATCCCACCACGAGCACCGTATACGTGCTCACGGTGACGAATGCCGCAGGCACCAGCGTGGCGGCGGGCGTGTCGGTCAATGTCGCGGGCAACGTGGCGGTGGGTGTGCTGCCCGGCGTCGCCACGGTGGAGCAGAGCGCTACGGCGTCCTTCCAGGCGATCGTGACTGGCGCGCTCCAACAGGGTGTGACCTGGACCATCCAGGAAGGCGCGGCCGGCGGAAGCATCAGTCCCGCGGGGATCTACACGCCTCCCACCTTCGGCGGAACCTACCACGTCGTGGCCACCAGCACCTTGGATCCCTCCAAACATGCGACGTCGACTGTGACCGTGCCCAAGGCATGGCAGGCGCCGCTCACCCTCAGCGATGTTGCGGATATCGCGTCCTATCCAAAGATCTCGGGCAACGATGCGGGAGATGTGATCGCCACATGGACCACTTCTTCCACGGGGCTGGTCAGCAGCGTGTATTCCGCCAGCAGCGGCACCTGGGGTGCCGTTCAAACAGTGTCTTCCAGTCTGAGTACCAACAACATCGTGGCGATGGGCGCCACTGGGAAGGCCCGCGTGCTGTACGTGGAAGGCCTCACACTGATGAGCCGGTTTTGGAATGGCAGCGCATGGGGTGCGCCAGAGCTGATCCGCACGGTGCCTGGTGGCACGACGCTTTACGGCGTGAATCTGGCCTTTGATGAGGGCTCCTCCACCGCGATCGCGGCATGGTCCGAAGACAATGGATCCGGCACCAACCTGTTCGCCTCTGGCCTCAACACCTCCGTGTGGAGCACTCCCGCCAATCTGGATCTCTATTCCGGCGTGCCGTCCTTTCCCACGGCGGCCATCCGGGGGAACTTCGGTTGGGTGTCCTGGACTCAGAGCGATGGCAGTTACACGCGCGTCTTCACCTCCAAATGGAACGGCCTGACTTTCGCCTCGGCTGCTGTTCAAAACCCCATCGTGTCGGGCTATCCCGCCTTCGCGTCCGGGGTCTCCTTGGCCATGAAGGACGATGGAACGGCCTACCTCTCCTTCCAGCAATAC
>JACXTT010002108.1_pt1 | contig 31886 bp, 22 predicted proteins | sample 9270951 | NCBI WGS metagenome assembly JACXTT01 (sample SAMN15532306, study PRJNA645909) | rock metagenome | isolation source: weathered quartz diorite | place: Puerto Rico | collected 2017-06-21
AGCTCCCAACTTCCTGTCTCGATGATCCAGCACCCGAGCAGGCCGTTGGTAATAGCGTGGGCCAGTACCGCAGTCCAGAGGTTGCCGGTTCGACGATACAGCAAGGCGTAGCCGAGACCGGCCAACAGGCCGGCAAGCCAGAGATCGTGTTCGAGGGCGAAGAGCGCCGAGCTGATTACTATCGCCTTGAGCCCAACGGTTTTGGGATCGACACTCAGGAACGCGCCGCACTGGATCCAGCGCATGATGAAGGAGCGCCAGAACAGCTCTTCCATCGGCGGTACCACCAGCGCCGCGCCGCCGAGGCGGATCAACGCGAAGCCCCAGTCGATCGTACCCTGTGCAGTGCGCGCGTCGTAGCCCCGCGACTGGCCGAACGAGAGGGGAGGAAAGGCAAGATTGATCCAGAGAATGAAGACCACAACACCCACCAGCGACGCGAGGCCCCAATCCAAGGCGCGTACCGTTGGCGTTGATCGCAACTCGTCATAACTTTTCCAGAACCAGGCCAGCAAGCCGGCGACGCTGACGACCCGGATGCCGTACCACCAGCTGGGGTCCAGACCCACTGTGTGTGCGATCGATGTGAGCACGCCATCGAACGCGATGAACGCGATAAAAACTGAAAAGGGGGCGATTCGCGCGACCGCGGGTCGAGCAATTGGCATTAAGTCTGTCCAGAGATCGAATTCGGGACACGGTTGATTCTCAACGCAACTGTCCGCCCACGAAGGCCACGTGCCCTGCACCGTTCCGACCAACCCGCAGCGATGCCAACAAGAACCTTTCCGCCCGGCCCAAAACGTTGCGGCACAAAGACGTCGTGTGCGTGGATCTATGCCGGCGTCTCGGTGCCCAAGGATCCCGCGCAACGAACATCAACTCTCGCCCAGGATTTTCTTCGCCTCCTCCAGACCCGGAAAACCGACCTTTCCCTGAACCGCCTTGTGAAGGTACTCTTTTCCGCCATCGACGTCGCCGTTCTTGTAAAGCGCCATGCCGAGGTGGTATTGAAAAATGGCGATGTTCGGGGCCCGGTCGCTCGCCAGCCGCAGCAGCTGCACGGCTTTGTCGTATTCACCGACGCGGTAGTGTGCCCAGCCGAGGCTGTCCATGTAGGCCGGATTGCGCGACTCCGCAAACCCTCTTGCCAGATCCAGAGCTCGCTGGAAGCTGGCTCGGTCGTTGCGCGTGTCGAGGAGCAACGTGGCAAGATTGTTCGCGGCAAGCTGGTCGCCAGGGCGTGCCTGGAGTATCACCTCGTACGTGCGGATCGCATCATCGTGTCGTCCCGATGCGGTCTGTAGATTGGCCAGGCGATGGGAAAGCGTTGCGTCGCCAGGCAGGGATCGCAGCCCATCATTGAGCGCCGACAGCGCCAAGTCGGGTTGCTTGCGGCTCAAGTAGTAAGTGGACAGTTCGACGTGAGTAGCCGCTACCTTGGGATTCAATTCCACATTCTTCTTAAACGCAGCTTCCGCCTCCGCATCGTTCTTGTCCACGGCGTAGATATGCGCGAGCAAAGCTTGAACGATATAGTCGTCGGGCTTTTGCCGCAACGCAGCTTTGACACGCTGCTCGGCCTTTGCCGGCTGCCCTTGTGCCAGGTACACGTTGACTACACCGGTAAGCGGTTCGATGCTGCCCGCCGCTCGTTCCAGCGCGGCCTCGTAAGACCTCGTGGCGAGACCATACTCTTTCCGGCTCTGGTAAAGGGCTCCCAACCGATAAGGGATTGCCGCGTCGTCGGGATAGGCTTCCTGCGCTACCTTCAAGGTGTGCTCCGCCCCAGCCAAATCCTTGTCGGCGACCTGAAGCGTCGCCTTCGTCAACAGCGCACGATAGTTCGCCGGGTTGGCTGTGAGCACCGAGTTCACTGCGCTCATAGCCCCTTGCGGGTCGCCAGCCGCATAACGGCAATCCGCGATCAGCAGCAGAACATTGGGATCCCGAGGATAGAGTTCCGCCGCCTTTGACGCCACTTCGACCGCCAGCTTCGGTTGGCTGTTCGCCAGGTGGGCGCGGGAAAGTCGAGCCAGCACTTCGAGCGAGTTGGGCTGGTCTTTGAGCACCGCACGCAGATCCGCGATCGCGCTCAATGCATCGCCCGTTGCCAGCTCGATTTGGCTGCGAAGCAGGAGCGCCTGGTTGTCGCCAGGATTGGCTCGAAGCACCTCGGCCAAAAGCGCTGAGGCTTCCTCTCTCTTCCCCTGGCCCAGGCGAAGGTCGGCCAACTCGTCTCTCGCGCGCAGCGCGGCCGGTCCGGTAGCATCGTCCTTTACGATCTGCCGGTATTCGCCAACCGCTTCATCCGCCTTGGTCTGCAAGCGGTACAGACCCGCCAAACCGAAACGCAGTCCATAGGCCTTCGGGTTTGCCTGCACTGCGTTTCGCAATTCCTTCACCGCGTCGTCGGCCCGCCGAGTTGCCACCAGGAAGTCGGACAGCAGGAGGTAGCGTTGCTCGTCCGCAGTGTCAACCGCGATGGCATCCCTGAGCGTTTGCTCAGCTCGGTCGGCCTGGCCCATCGCCATATATAACCGCGCGAGGCCGGCCCGGTAGGCCAGGTTCTTTGGGTCAATGCGTACCAGTTCGACATACTGCGGCTCAGCTTGATCGAGGACTTTTGTCTCGGCGTAGAACGAGATGAGAGCGAGCCGCAGCCCAGCCTCCGAGGGGCTTGCGGCCACGCCTTTCTCCAGGACGGCTTTGGCGCGCTCCGGTTGCCGGCCTTGGCGATACAATCCCGCCAGCAACGCTATCGCGTCCGTCTGCTTGGCATCTGCAGCCACCACGCTTTCAGCGAGCGCCTGAGCGGAGGCCAGATCTCCACGGCTTGCAAGGGACGCTGCCTTCAGAGTGTTGCCACCTGGGTCCGTGGGCTTTCTGGCTAGAATCTCCTCGGCGAGGCCGACCGCTTTCGCACTATCGCCCCCGAGCAAATACAGAAGCCCCAGTTTGCGCTTAGCGTCCAGATTCTCGGGATCGAGCTCGGTGGCCCGCAGAAAGTTGCCAAAGGCGTTGCGTGCGTTCTGCTTCTTCTCCTCGATCAGGCCGACGTAGTAATACGCCTCGGCGGTCTTTGGATCGATTTGCAGAACATTCCGGAACTCAATGCCTGCCTTGTCGTACACCCCTTGAGCGTAGTACCCCTTTCCACGCTCGAGATGGCTGCGAAGTCGGCTCTCCTTGTTGCTGCAGGCGCTGGCAGACAGGGCCAGCGTCAACACCGTAGCGACTGCAATCGCGCCCTTCAGCTTCTTCATTTTCTGGCCTCATCCTTTCCCGCTCGGCGCTACAAACAGCAAGTAATTACGCCGCACCTTGCAGTTACTACTCGTGAAAATCATAGATGCGATAGCCGTGTTCTCTGACCAACTCGTCACGTTTTGCCGACTTCAGGTCTTCACGCACCATCTCGGCAATCAGCTCCGAAAAGGTGACACTCGGCTTCCAGCCTAGCTGCCTCCGCGCCAGGCTTGGATCGCCGAGCAACGTCTCGACCTCGGTGGGGCGGAAATAGCGCGGATCCACTTGCACAATGCAGCGACCGCGCTCGTCGTAGCCTCGCTCCCCCACGCCCTGTCCTTCCCAGCGAACGGCCATGTCGAGCTCCTTTGCCGCCGCGTTGACGAGATCGCGCACGCTGTGCTGCTGGCCGGTAGCAATCACAAAGTCCTCGGGATGGGACCGTTGCAACATCAGCCACATCGCTTCGACATAATCTCGAGCGTGCCCCCAATCGCGCAGCGCATCGAGGTTCCCCAGAAACAAACAGTCCTGCAAGCCGAGCTTGATGCGGGCTAGCGCGCGAGTCACCTTGCGGGTGACGAAGGTCTCCCCGCGCACGGGTGACTCGTGGTTAAACAAGATCCCGTTGCAGGCAAAAAAGCCGTACGCTTCGCGATAGTTGACAGTAATCCAATAGGCATACAGCTTGGCCACCGCGTACGGAGAGCGCGGATAGAACGGCGTGGTCTCCGTCTGCGGGACTTCCCGCACCAACCCATAGAGCTCTGACGTCGACGCCTGGTAGAAGCGGGTCTTGCCCGACAGGCGCAGAATGCGGATCGCCTCCAGCATCCGCAACGCCCCGAGCGCGTCCGAGTTCGCCGTGTACTCCGGTTCCTCGAAAGACACCGCTACATGGCTCTGCGCCGCCAGGTTGTAGATTTCGTCGGGGTGAACGTCCTGAATAATGCGCATCAGGCTGCTCGAGTCCGTCATATCGCCATAGTGCAGGATGAAGCGCCGGTCCGACTCGTGCGGATCCTGGTAGAGATGATCGATGCGGTCGGTGTTGAACAATGATGCGCGCCGCTTGATGCCATGCACTTCGTAACCTTGGTTGAGGAGGAATTGGGCAAGGTACGCACCATCCTGCCCGGTTATACCGGTAATCAACGCGCGCTTGCCATGGCCCGGCGCGTGCACCTCCTTCAGCACCAACTGAACATCAGTTATCTGCACTCCGGTCTCTCCGCGGGGCTGTTCTTCGAGTTTCAAGTTAGGGATGGATGCATCACTCGGGAATATACCGACGAAGCTCGGGAAGCACGGATGCTGCGAACCGCTGCAGACGCGCCTCGGCTGCTCCTAGGTCTTCACCCGGCTCGAAGGCGGTAACCAACCGCACCATCGCTCCGTCGGTACGCCCCCGCAGCAATGAATCCTCGAAAATGCGGAGCTTGACCCCGTATTCGTCGGTGAGGAACCGCCCGCGCTGCTGAAACCAGTAGTAGACGAGCGCTCGATTTTCACCCTTCTGGATGACGGCCCGATTAACGTCCAGCGGCTTCGCGTCGACCCTGACGGCGTCCAGCCGCTGAGCGTCAAACCGTTGGATCTCCCATCCATCCCCTGGGATGCACGCGCGCGGCGAGTGAGCCGAGTTGCCGTCAGCCTGTACGGCGTAATAGACCACGAAGAGACTAATCGCCGGTCCTTCGGTGGCCAGATAGTCCGCGAGCAAATAGTCGTCAAGCTTGAGGAAATCCAGGATCTGCGGATCGAGCCGAGCTCGCGTTCCCTGCCAGCCGGCCACTTGCATGGGAAAGTTGCCAAAATCGGTGCGCTCCAGCCTGGCATGAGATCTCTCCGGGGACGCGATAACCAGGACCGCGGCGCCCACTAGCAAAGCTACTGCGGTCAAGGCGCTCCTTGACGGCAAACGGATCAGGTCCTTGAGCCGCTCGCGGTTTACACTCGGCAGCTCGAGCGCCAGCGCGTCTCGGATGCTCCGACGGTCTCTACCGAATTTCAACAACACCCAAATCTCGGCCAGCAGAATCACCACACACGCGACGAAGACGCCCACGCCTTCAAAGTCGTGCAGCAGGCCCTCGGCTGCAGTGCGACCCCACCTGTCAACGGTGACGCCCACCAATGCGATACGGATGCTGTTCATCAGCACGGTGATCGGAATGGCGGACAGCCAAATCGTCATCCGCTTCCACATCCGATCTCGGTAGAGGTAGGCAACGAGGAAGCTGAGCACCAGGAGCGAGAACAGGTAGCGCAGCCCGGAGCAGGCCTCGACAACCTGCAGCTTCATCGCCCCGAGATCGATGACATTGCCTTCGAGGTAGACGCTGATGCCGCACCATCGGATCATTTCGACGCCCAGCCGCGAGGACAGCAATTGCAAGACCTGCGATATCTCGCGCAGAAGGTAATTGGGGATCGGCACCATGAAGGCCAGCACCGCAAATGGCATCGCCAGCACGCGGAAGGCTCGCCAACCGAGATAAGAGAGCGCCAGGCCCCAGACCGTCAGGAGGAATCCGTATTGCGCCACCGTGTCCAGCGTGCTGACCCGCCCCAATCCTTGAAGGATCAAACCCATCAGCACCATTAGGGCGCCGGTCCACGAGCCCACAACGGATTGCGCGGAAAGCTGGTCCAGGCGTTGAAAAAGTAAAAGCAAGAAAACGGCTGGGATGATGTAGCCATAGCTATACTCCTGCTGGGTGTTCCAAACGCTAACAAGCGAAGGAAGCGTGTGACGGAACACAACGGCCAACGCAACCAATGCGGCTGCGCAACTGAGGGCGAATGCGGCACCGTCGCCGTTTCCGAGAGCGCGGCGCGAGACGGTGTGCGTTGCTTGCTGCATGCAGCGCCTTCTTATCCGTATTGGTTCAACAGCTGCCCCAAGCATCCGCCCCGTTAGCCTCGTCCTAGGCATGCCGACGCACCGCGCGAGGTCAGGGTATCGCGCGGAAGTTAGCAGGAGTGCATTACGCTTACACGCTTTGCAAAGGCGTGAAACCCTGCCGCTCGGGCTATGCCGCAGGTCACGGGAACTTCATGAAACCGTCGCAAACTGATCCACGGCGTCGCGGATACTACGTCGGGTCTTCAGGACGAAGCCGACCTTTGGCGGTGTCTCACGGAGCATGCATGCCGACACACCAGGACATACATTCGAGGGACCTTATCTTACCCACGCGAACGGACCCGTTCCTTCTTCCGAACACGCGCCTCGCCAACCGGTTCGGTCGCGCCTTCTGGCATGTTGTCTACACACTGCTGTTTCGTCCGTCGCCGCGGCCACTTCACGCTTGGCGCGCGCTCCTGCTGCGGCTATTTGGCGCGCGCCTGGGCCCGAATTGCCGCATCTACCCCAGGGCGAAAATCTGGGCCCCCTGGAACCTTGAATGCGAGGATGTGGTTGCCATTGCAGACGATGCGACAATCTACAATCCGGCTCCAGTGCGGCTCGGATCGCACTGCATTGTCTCCGAGAACGCCTACCTTTGCGGCGCCACACATGACTATACTGACCCGCGTTTCCCCGTGATATCGGCTGCGATCACCGTAGGCGCTTACGGCTGGATCTGCGCGCGCGCTACGGTACAAATGGGTGTTAGCGTTGGCGAGGGCGCAGTCCTCGGGCTCGGCGCAATCGCCACCAGAGACCTAGACCCATGGTCCGTCTACGCCGGCATCCCCGCCAAAAAGCTGAAGACGCGCCCGAGAATGCGCTAGCCGCTGCGAGCCCTTTCGAAGGGTTGCGCAAAGGGGGACGCTTGATTTCCGTGCTTATTCTCACCAAGAACGAAGAGCGGGATCTGCCGCACTGCATGCACAGCGTGGAATGGTCGAACGATATACATGTCTTCGACTCGCTCTCCACCGATCAGACGGTGCAGATCGCGAGATCGTTCGGTGCCAAGGTATCGGAGCGAAAATTCGACGGTTACGCGAGCCAGAGAAATGCAGCGCTACAAAACCTTCGGTTCACAAATCGGTGGGTGCTGATTCTGGATGCGGACGAAAGAGTACCGCGGCATCTTCATGACGAACTTGCAGCGTTCGCCGCAGACGCCCCCAGTGACGTTGCTGCATGCAGAATGAGGCGAAGGGACTACTTGGGGACAACGTGGCTGAAACACAGCCAGATGTCTCCCTACTACATACGGTTGGTACGTCCATCGAGGGTCCATTATGTCAGGGAAGTGAATGAGAGACTGATGGTGGACGGACGCATCCACGATCTCGGTGGGCACTTCGATCACTTTCCGTTCTCGAAGGGCATAGACCACTGGTTCGAAAAGCACAACCTCTATTCTTCGATGGAGGCTGACTGTTGGGAATCTCGCGGCGGTGGCGCCCGCTCCCTTTCACTGCGCAAAGCGCTCTTTCACCCGGATTTCAACGAAAGGCGGTATCACCAGAAGGAATTGTTCTACAGGCTCCCGGCACGGCCGTTCATCAAGTTTCTCTACCTCTATCTTGTGCGGCGAGGCTTTCTGGATGGTCGCGCCGGGCTTACCTACGCGACCCTGCAAGCGATCTACGAGTATATGATCATTTTGAAGATGCGAGAGAGCACTAGCCAATCTCACGTCATCGCCGAGCAGCAGAATGGAAACCATCACGCTTGGCCGAACTAGTATCAGGGTCTCACAACTCGGTTACGGCACAGCGGGCCTGATGCGTTGTCGCACTGAGAGAGCCCGGATGAATATGCTGGCGGCCGCGTTCGACTCGGGTATCACGCACTACGACACGGCTCCAATTTACGGCCTGGGAGAATGTGAACGACTGCTCGGCCGGTTTGGACGGGGAAAACGCCGTGCAATTACCGTGACCACTAAATTCGGCTTGAGGCTAAATCGAGCCGCCGCGTCGCTATCCAATGTCCAGTCCTTCGCGCGGCGGCTGCTCAGCGCAAGCCCCACGATCGCTGCGGCAGTTAGAGCCCGAGCGAAGGTGCTCTATAAACCGCCCGCTTTTTCGGCCGAACAAGCGCAAACAAGCCTGGAAGCGAGTCTGCGCACTATGCGAACAGACTATGTTGACTTCTTCCTACTGCACGAGTGCTCAGTCGAAACGCGCGTGACCGAGGACCTGCTCATCTGCCTGGAGCGGCTGCGCCGAGACGGGAAGGTTCGCGCCTTCGGGATTGCGACTAATTTTCAGCATGGCCGGGCGTTCCAAGCACTATACCCAGCGCTTTGTGATGTCATGCAGTTCGAAAGCGATGCGCTAAATCCAAACGTGTTGCGGCTGCGCTTGGGAAACACCCTCCCTGCGCTCATCACGCATAGCGTTTTCACTTCGGCGTTGCCTGGTCTGCGCGCTGCGCTCATGGCTGACCCGGTCCTGACTCGCCACTGGTCGGAGACGCTCGCAGTCGACGTCACGGAACCGGCTACGCTGGCCCGGCTGCTGTTGACGTTGGCTATTGCCGACAATCCAACCGGTGTCGTACTTGTGCATTCAAATTCCATCGAGCATGTCGTGAGCAACGCCGCGGCGGCGCGCGAAGTCCCGGCCGACTCTACCAGCGTTCGCTTACGGCAACTTCTGACCGACACCTTTACCCCGCTCAGCGTTGAAACAACAATCACTGCCTCGACGCCGCTCTGATACCCGGGATCACGTATCCGATTCAACGCTCAACGCACACCACGCAGCGGCACCGGCTACCGTCGAGCATGATTTACTTGTCTCCTGAGGAAATTCGGGGATCTCGACTCGAGGTGGATCTTTGCGTTATAGGCAGCGGCGCGGCAGGCTTGTCGCTGGCTTCGGTGTTTCTGGGCTCCAGGTGGAAGCTTCTCGTCCTTGAATCGGGAGCAGCGGCCCCCAATGACTGGGCGAGCGAGCTCAACCTGATTGATCAGGTCGGAGTGCAGTTTAGAGGAGCAACCGCTGGCCGAGTACGCGCCTTTGGAGGCACAACTCGCGCCTGGGGCGGTCAACTGATCCCGTTGCGCGGATCGGAGTTAACCTCGCGCCCCTGGGTCCCCCACAGCGGTTGGCCAATTTCCGATTCGGTGCTCGCGCCCTACTATCGGAAGGCAGAGTCTCTGCTGGGGGTGGACGGCCCCCCTTATGACGAATCCGTCTGGGAGGCGCTGCGGATCCAGCCACCAGCCTTCGACCCGTCGACTTTCTGCTATCGCTTCTCGCAGTGGGCGCCGCTGGGCCGTAGAAATTTCGGCTTGCTGTTCGGCCCCGCCCTCCGCAGATCGAGCAACGTAGATGTTGCGCTCAATGCCACTGTCACGAAAATCAGCACCGATCCCTCGGGCGATCGTGTCGTGGGCGTTCAGACTACTTCCCAGTCGGGACCATCACTTGTCGTGCGCGCGCGCTACTACGTGCTGGCTTGCGGCGCACTCGAGACCGCTCGGCTCCTGCTTGCCTCCGGGGAGGGCAACAGCCAAGGCGTGGCGAACTCATCTGGGTTGGTCGGACGCTTCTTTCAGGACCACATTTCCTGCATCGCAGGCGAGGTCAGACCGTCGTCCCGTGCAGTCGTTCAGAAGTTTTTCGAGCCCCGATATCGAGGCCGAACGATGTACAGTTGCAAAGTCGAGCTGACGGACCAGGCGCAGCAAAACATGCAAACCCTCAATGTTATGGGACATATTAAGTTCGCCATCCCCGAGGCGCTGGGATTGCTGGAAGTAAGACGAATGCTGCATCAGATGCAGGCGGGGAAGCTTCCTGTCCCCTCACTCCGTGAGGCGGCGGCACTGGCGCGGGGCGCTGGCGAGCTTTCCCGCCTCGTCGCCATTCGCCTATTCCAGAAGAGGCGAGCGTCGGCTTCGCGCGGCGCCATCGATCTCGTCGTGGACGCGGAGCAGGCTCCCAACCCAGACAGCAGAGTTCGATTGAGCGACCGCCGCGATGCGCTCGGTCTACGCAAAGTCCTGCTCGATTGGCGAATCGGTACTTGCGAGATGAATTCGATACGGACGTTCGCGCAATTGTTCGCTCGCGCTTTTCAGAACGCCGGGCTGGGCCAGATCGACGTGGCTGCAGAGCCGGACTTTTCGGTTGAGGGTCGTTTGTCCGCGGCGAGGGACATGTACCATCACCTGGGAACGACGCGCATGAGCGCCTCGTTGGGGACAGGGGTAGTAACGCCGACCTTGCGATGCCACGACGTGGTCAACCTCTACATTGTCGGCGGCAGCGTGTTTCCTGCTGGTGGGATCGCGAATCCAACCTTCACGATCATAGCCCTTGCTTTGCGCCTCGCTGACGAACTCAAAAGCCGCCTCGCAGCACAAACCTGAACGCCTCGGTAGAAACTAGGCTCGACCGTCCTCGGCACCGCGAGGATCGGCTCGTCCCTGGGCCGACCAATCCCGCAGCCAGCTCGCGAATCCGTCCAGAACCCGTCGAGAAGAGAGCATCCGCTCTACATATATCTGCCCATTCCGCCCTAGCTGCCCCGCTTGCTCGGGGTTGTCGTGTAATGCCAAAATAGCTTGCGCGGTTGACGCCGGATCCTCTGGTGACACGATCAGGCCACACCGCGCGTCCATGATGATCTGTCCGAGCTGGGTGTCCAACCTGGCAGCCACAATCATCGGACGCGCACTGCACATGACGTTCGCGACCTTCGAAGGCATGGCGATGTCGCTTACGCCCTTTCTCTGCGGAATAATGGCGACGTCTGCAGTGGCCAACAACTCGGCCAAAGCCTCAGCGGGCTGTAAAGGCTGAAACTGGACATTGTCGAGGCGCAGATTCTCGGCTCGCTTTTTCAAACTGTCTCGCTCTCCGCCGTCGCCGACGAGGACGAAACGGATATCAGCGCGATCGCGGAGCAAATGAGCGGCTTCCAACACGCTGCTCAATGCCTGCTTAACACCCATGTTGCCTGCGTAGAGCACGACAAAACAACCTTCAAGTCCCCAACTGGCTCGAAACCTGGTTTGCGGCGATAGCGGTCGCACTACATCGTCGTTGGCCCAATTCTGCAGCAGAACCAGTTTTCGCTGCGGCACACCCTTCGCCCGGATCCTGTCCAACATTCCCTCACTGATGGAACCCACGGCGTCCGCGGCCCTGTAGGTGAGCGACTCGATGCTGTACAACAAGCTACTGAGAAGGCCGCGGCGCATCATCCCATACTCCAACGCCCCGTCTGGCTGGAGATCTTGGACATGAAACAGTGTGCGACTCCCACGTAGCCAGGCAAAAAAGACAACTGGAAGGCCCAGCAGGAGTGGCGGGGAAACGACTACGGTCACGTCAGCCCGCCGCGCGAAAAGGTAGCTCGCCGTCGCGCTCACGACGAAGCTCAGCTCGTGCAATATCCGCTTAATGACGGTGGGGCGACGAGGCACGAATATGTAGCTGCGACGCAGCTCTATACCCCGGCGCCATTCCTTCCGAAAAACCCTGCGTCGGTCTTGACTGCGTTTTTGCCACTCGGGGTAGTAAGGGAAGGCGGTATGCACCACCACCCCGTAACCACACGCGGAAATGTAGTCGGCGAGTCCAGTCGAATAGACGCCGATTCCGGTGATCTCGGGAGCGAAGTTTATGGACACCAGTGCTACCGTGCGCTCGTGAGCCTGGATGCCTGCGGCGCCGCCTCTGTCCTCCGGTAAGGCGCCCTCTCCACCATTCTCGGTCGGGAGGCTTCGCTCGAGGACTTCGACAACCGGAACACTGTCCTCGCTCGAAGGACCACCGCCCATCCTTTTCCCTCCCAGCACGAAACCGCGCAAGTATGCGGGCGGAACGTTGCAGACCCAACCACGAAAGCTGACTGCAGCTGGCTACAATGAGGGGGGCTACACTGCTTTTGTATTTCCACTCGATGATCCTTTTGCTCCATATCGAGATGCATGCACCTTACCAACGACAGGCAGTTGGGTGGAGGGCATCTGCGGACTCGCCGGAGAGACGCCGACAGTGCGAACCGCCCGCGGTCTACGACACCAGCAGATAGCCGAGGTGCCGAAGGGGGTCGAGCCGATACAGGAGGCGGCGTACTGGTAGTGCGCGCTGGGAATAGAGACGAACGCCGTGCGCTGCGATTTTGCCCGCAATGCGTCCGTGTTCCTCTTTGAGTTTCATCGCGAACGCTCCCGAGCCGGTAATGGAATGGCGGTAGATACGAAAGTCTCCCAGAACCCGCCGCACCGTGGCGAAGCGCGCACCCGAAAACGCCATGTCGACGAGCAGCTCCCCGTCCCAGCAGATGCGGTTATGGGCATTGAAACCGCCAGCCGCCTCGAACGCACGGCGTCGGAAGAACGTCGCCTGCTGGCCAACCGTACAAATCCCTGCCGCATAGCGGCGCAAGTCAAAGCGATCGGCCGTCCGCTTTCGCACTGAAGCTCTCCCACGCGCATCCAAGATTCGAATCGCGCCGCACAGCACGTCGACGGCCGGATTGAGAGCGAAGAACCTGCGGACAAACGCGAACGCTCCTGGCGCCAACCGATCGTCCGCGTTGATATATCCCAAGACTTCGCCGCTGCTCTGCGCGAAACCTTTGTTCAAGCCGTCGGCCGGTCCCCGGTCTGGCTCCAGTATGATGCGATCAATCCGGCTCGCCCATTCCGCGATCACTTGGCGGCCGCCATCGGTCGAACCTGGATCCACCACGATGTACTCATCTCCTTCGCTCGCCTGCGAAACAACCGAGCCGATACACTCCTCCAGGAAATCGGCTTGATTGTAGGAAATAGTAACGATCGAAATCCGCATTTGTTCTTGCTCCCCGTCGCCCGACGCTGGAGGTCGGCACTAAAGAATCACTGCGGACGCCTGAAAGCGTACGAAAGCAGACGGCTCGGCCGCGGAAACGTCCAAATACCGAGGTTTTTCCTGACCCAGACCAAACACAAGCACCCGTGCATAGCCGCTGCCAGCCCAGTGGCGACCGCGATTCCTTCCAGTCCGAGCGATCGTGCCAGCATAGTTCCGCCGACGACGGCAATCGACGCCGTGAGCAGACTTACCAGCATTACCGCGCGCTCCTGGCCGGACATCGTCATGACCGTTGCAGCCGGTCCGCACAGCGAGTTCACCAGCTGCCCCATGCTTACCAGTACTAGACATCTCGCCGCCTGACCATAAGGTTCGCCGTAGAGAAGGACCAATATCGGTTCCGCGAAAAGTGCGAAAAATGCCAACACGCCAACCCCAGGCAGCGCGATGATCGCGGCGGCCGCGCCCAGCACGTGTTCGAGCTTTGCGGTTTCATGGCTCGCATAGAGTTGCGCAATCGTCGGCGCAATCACGGCGTTGATCACGAGAAGCGGTACCAGGACCAGCTGCACCAAGCGGACGGCTGCGCCGTAGGCTGCAACTTCACTCTTCGGCAGCATCGCGCCCGCAACCCACAAATCGGCCTGCGTGGTAACGAAGGTGGCAAGGCTCATGATCATCAGCGGGAGTGACACATCGACAAGCCTCCCGATCGCGGGCATTTGCGCGTGCGTGCCGGGCCCGTTGCCCCCAACGAATTGCCGTAGTGCAGCGGCAAGGCTGACAGCGGAAGCGGCGACGCAAAAAGACAGGATCAGCTGCAGGCTCGCTTGCCCGTGAACGACGAAGGTAAACCCAGCAAGCACAAGAAGCATCAGGCTGTAGCTCAAGCCGCTGAACAGGGCAGCGAGACGAAACTTCTGAAACCCGCGGAGGGCCTCGGCCAGAATACCTAGTGGGGCGGCTACACAGATCCAAAGTGCGATCATCCCTGCATTCTCACGTAGCGCGTCCGCACTCAGCAGGCGAGCCACTAGGTGGCTGGCGCCTATCGCGTATGCGAACCCGATTCCCGCGGCCCCGCATAGCGCCAGCAATGCGCACATGAGAGTAATCGCACGCGCCCGCCCCGCCCCACCTTGGCTTAAAGCCTCCGACACGAAACGAACAACCGCTACCTGAAGTCCGAGCTGACTGAGCAAAGTTAGCGCTCCGATCAGGCTGACGACGAGCAGATACGCCCCGAAGTCGGCGGGCGCCAGAAGCCGGGTGAGCAGCATGTTCGTGAGCAGCCCGCTCAACGCGAATGCCCCTCGCGCTGCGAGAGTCCAAATCGCGCCCGAAGCCAGTCGAGCGGCTAAAGCCGCAGATCCGGTCCGCTGTGCGGCTACTGATCGCAGGCTCAAGTTGCGCAGGCCAGGGAGGACGGGGTTTGTGGACTACGAGGCTACGGGATCGGTGCGGAGCGCCTCGACCTCACGCAGCCATGCCTCGAGCAGCGGCAGCTCCGCCTCCAGGATAATGCCAGCCCCCACCAGAGCACGGTAGCAGAGCCGCAGGTTCTCGCTCATATCCTGTGCTGTCTGCGAGAGGTCTAAGGCTTCCAGGATCCTCATGATGCGTTGGTTATGCAGATAACCTGGAACTTCGTCGCGAAAGTCGCGCAGCAGGTCGTGCACATTGCGGTCTTGGAATACCGTCGCTTCGCGGAATGCCACGTGAAGGCCAGCGCGGTACAAGCACGCCTGAGCCACGTAGGAACGCCAGATGTCGGTCATACGGAAGGGGACGTGGCTAGGGAGATAGAGCAACGGGAATACCTGTTCCCACCAGATGGTGTTCTGAGAATTGAACGGACAATAGCTCCCGGGCCCCAGGATCAAGGTGCCGGGACGGAAGCGGATTAGCTGTGACTGAGTAAGGCGGAATACGGCATCTACGTCCGGGTCGCCATCCGCCAGAAACTGCTGCACCGGGCAGTTCACAGACGTTCCCGGGCGCGTTTCCAAGCTGGATTCGAAGGCTGCTTTCAGCAACTCCAGCGGAAAGCCACGCGGCCAGATACGCGCATCGGTAAAATGCCGATAGGCGTTGACCCAGCCTTGCTGCTCGCAACTCGCGCCGCTCACCTCGCGCTCGACGGTGGCCAACAAGTGGTCGTAGGGAAGGTTGTCGTCGTCTGTTTCGTATATCAGCTCGGCGCCGCAGCGCATGGCCAGCAGGTAGCCGACGTTTTTGCGCGCGTAGTGGTTTGGCGGTAGCGCACGCGCGAATTCGCCCAATCCTTGTTGCGCTTCCATCGACACATACTGCACCCCGGGCCAATGCCACTCCTCGGGCGTCTTGCAGTCTCCCACGACGACGAACAGCCAGTCGGGGCGGAGTTCCGCAAGCCGGCGGATGCTAGGCGTGGGCGCTTGAATTGTGGTGACGACGATGGCTTTGTTGCAAGGCATGTGATTGGCGCTCCCGGCGGCGCCCGTAGAGTCCTCGCAGAACTAAGCAACTCGCTGCAGCGATTAGACCTGCCGTGAGGACGCTCGATTCAGAGATTGCGGAACGACGAAGGACTCTGCATGCTCTATCACGCGACTGCGCCCGAACGCCACGGCGCCTATGCGCTCCGCTGTGCGCTCCCAGGCGAATTCTCGTAAGCAGTGGGCCTGGCCGGCGCGGCCCATGGACTCCAGGCGCAGCGGATCGCCGAAGGCTTCGAGTATCTTATTGGCCACGGTTTCGGGGTCCGCCCTGTCCGCCAGGAAGCCAAACTCGCCTCGGCGGGTGATCTCGGGCAGGGCGTTGCGGTTCAGCCCGAGCACCGGGGTGCGGCATGCCAGCGCTTCGAGATAAGCCAGGCCCCATGGTTCGTTAGGGGCTGGCTGAGCGAACAATGCGGCCCGCTGAAAGAGTCCCACCAGCTCCGCCAACGGCAAATAGCCTTTGACCGAGACATTTGGCAACTCTCGCTCGATGTCTTTGTACTCGCGCGAACCAACGAGGACCAGGCGCAGGTCGGGCCGGCGCGTGAGCGCCATGCGGAAAGCGTCAAGGAGCAGCGGACAGCCTTTGTCGGTCAGGCGCCCGCGGCCCGCGAAGAGGATGTGGCCATTGGCATAGTCTTTAGGCCCGTAGTACGGTTCGATTGCCCCGCAACCGGTACCCACAACTGTCACCCTTTCCGATGCAATGCCGTAGTGCGAAACCAGGTTGTCGCGTACATAGCACGACACAGCGAAGATATGCTCGACGTTGCTAAAGGCCTCCCGCTCCATCTCTTCGGCCATCCGCACCATGCGCTCCGGCATGCGCGAGACTTCGCTGGCGTGACGTATCCACAGATCCCAGGTCGCGTCGCACAGCAGGTAATGGCGAATCCGGTCATGGGCCTTACCGAGCGGCAGGTCCAGACTCCCCGTGTGCAGCACTTGATTGACACCAGCGCGCGAGGCCGCCGCCTCCACTCGCCTCGAGCTGCGCTCGCGGCTCAAGTGCCCACGGCGATATGCCGCCCCCATCCAGGCCAGGCGATGGAGCATCGCCAGGGTCGCCTTCTCCAAGCGAGTGCCGTCCGAATCGATTGCCACCACCCGAACCCCCTGCTGCTCCAGGCAGCGGATGATCCTGAGCGGTGTGCCGGACCAAGTCCTCGCGCTGCGCGGGTCGCCGAAGGAACAGCTGACGAGAAGCGTTGAGATATTCTGGTTCAAGCTTGCACGTGCCCGTTGTGCGGTTCTTCGCACTACCCGCGACTTTCAGCGACCAGCCTTTTGATAACAAACTTCTTCAAACCATAAAAAGGCCGCGGGAATTTTCCCTCGATCGACAGGATCAACCTATTCTTGATTCGCGCCAAATCTTTCGGGCGAAAGATCTGCGTACATTCGACTTCGTCCACCTGCAACCGCATTTTGCGCGTGTGGAATTGAAGAAAATCATGGGACGCGCAGATCGCATGACATGTAATCGACGAGCGCGACTTTGAGGTGCTTTGCGAATCAAGGGATCCGTGGATAGTAAAGGCATTCCAAAGCAGGACGTCGCCTTTCTTCAGGCAAGGCGCCCTGATCTCCAAATTTCGCGCGACAATCGCATCTACGACTTGCCGAATGTATTTTTCGTGGTTGTCGGCAATGCTATTGCCGCGGTTCTGTTTGATCAGATCAATCTTGTGGCTTTTCGGGCAGACAAAGAAGCGGCCCGCGTCGGCCTCGATGTCTTCGACCGCGATCCATGCTGCGGCCATGGATCCAATATGTTCAGAGTCCAGATAGTAGCTATCCTGATGTTCCCATGTTGCCGAATTGCCCTCGAAATACATGGACTGCACGATTTTCGGCTTGTCTCCCAGGACGGCCTGCAGCGCCTGAGTGAGATTTCTGTTGGCCAAGACCTGATGCGTGGCTACAGCTCTAAACTCGGGAAAGCGTCTCGGATCCAAGCTCTGCAGATTCAGTATCGGATTCATGACCCAGCCGTTTTCATTGAAAACATGCTTTTCGGCCATGGCAGTTGCTTGCCGATACATAAAGCCGTTGAAGGGCTTCACCTCTCGCTCCCATACTTCGCGCATCTGGTCGCACACCGAAGGGCTGATGCAATTGCCGAGAACAACGTAGCCGTTTTCCCTGTAGTACTCCAGAAAGCCCCGACTATTGTCCAAGCTGAATTTGGGCGACTGATCCTCGGCTTCAGTTTCAGGAACGGACACCGGAATATGCCGTGGCGTAAAGAGATTCTTCATATCCCGCTACCGAACGCGGAAACGACATGTCGCGACAGGAGCTGCATCGGCAGCGGTTCGAAGGTGCTCACTTTTGGGCTGCCCTGCACCACTCGCTGCCCTCCCCCAGGTGAGCGCAGAGCGACAAGAAAGTGGTCCCTGGCCGTTGACCAGGAAGGTGGAAGAAGCATCAGATCCGCTCGTTGACGTACGCGCTCGTCTCGGGCAAAGAGGCGCCGAGCCGATGCAACCAACGGAGGTGACGCCAGATACGCCAAATTCAGCGCAGCCTGGGTGATGGATAGGGATACCGACCGGTCGTGCGCAAAGCGCTGGAGACGCAATACGTCGAGCGACAGCAATCTCGAGGCGTATCTGATCCAGCCTTCATTTAGGAACGAAAGGTGCTCAGGATTGGCGCAGTACCAATATCCCCCTCTCATCAGGCGCCAGCTCCGCGCGCCGGTATCTCCGGTCGTAATCAGTACTACGCCACCCGGCGAGAGCACCCTTACGCAATCTCGCAGAAATCGAAGCGGATCGCCGGTGTGCTCGATCACATCGGCGGCGATGATCGCATCGAAGCGTATTTCGCAGCGCATCAAGTTTTGGAAGTCGTACTCCACGAGTGTGACTCCCCGGAGCCGCGCTTGCTCGGCGGCGGCGCGATTAAGTTCGACACCGAAAGGCGAGTAACGAGGTCCAATCTGGGCTAGGAGGGTCCCGTCGGAGCAACCGACGTCAAGAACCCGTCCGCCCGGTACCAATTCGCGCAAGGTCTTTCGCACCAAGGACCAATCTGCGCGCTGAGCGGGGGCAGCGCTCCATGCTCCCGCCGAGCCGGTCTCGTAGAGATGATCGAGAACTTCCTTTGTCGGCCGGGGGTATCGGAACCATAGCGAGCAAACGTTACAGCGACACAACACACCACCGGGAAGAGGTCGCTGAAGCACGGCACCTGCGAAGCGGCTGCTATCGGGTATTTTACCCAGAGCGTCGCACGCCTGGCTTTTGCACGAGGGGCAATGCATGTGCGGCAACAAGAACCCGCTGGATCAGAGGACTGTCCGAGAACGCGCAGGGAGCCCGTAGGTCGCGCTATTAGAACCCCAAAGCTGTAACAGGATTATTGCAGTGAGTGGGAATCCAGAAGACTCCGCTTGCCGTCGGCGGGTGCTACGAGAGTCCGGCGCCCGGTCGATGCAAGTGTCTACCCGATGGCGAAACTCTCGCCACGTGCGCGCCCCGTCGCGAGAACCGCTCTGCAAGGACTGTTCTCATGCCTCGGACCGTTGGCGGACCACGCATCGACTTTCGCTCCAATGCAACGCAGACGATGGAGACGGCAGCCAGTGCCAGCTGCAGTCGCAACGGGGCCGCAAAAGCGCTCATGACGATGTGCCACAGTCCGTACACTGCGAAGTACACCAGCAGCGGAGACAGTGCATCGAACGGTCTTGTCAGGGCGAGCGCGGGGAGATTGCGGATAAGCAGAAACCCGAGCACGAAGAAGAAAGCGGTCCCTAGAATCCCGCCTTCAACCCAGGCCTGCAGGATCATTGAATGCGTGGCCGAACTGCTGTCCCCGATCAGAAATTTGCTGGCTTCAGGGCCCGCGACTTCGGTCACGGCCTCCCGCTGCAACCGCAGGAACTCTGTATTTCTACTCCAAGAGCCATATCCCAGCCAAGGCGAGTTCGCGATGGCTTTCATGGCAAACACCTTTCCAAACGCCCGACCGATGTCGGAGCTCCCTCGGCGCCATGCAGAATACTCATCTTCCGTTGCCTGCAACCCGGCATACATCGCGCCAGCGACTACTGCAAGCAGCAAAGCAAAGCGAAGCTTCGCAGCTCGGCTTTTCAAAGGCTGAGCAGGCCGAACCGCGCGGGCCCAGATTAGACCAGCAATGATCAGGCAGACCGCGCTTTGAATGCGAAAATCATAGTAGACGCTGACGAAACCGACGCCCGCCAGCACCAGGCTTGCCAGTCTCGGCGGAAGAAAGAAACCCAGAGTTGCCACAGCCAGCGTTATTGGCTCTGCATAACCGAATCCGTCGTGGCTGAATTTCCACAAACTGATCGGAGTGCTGAGGGCCAGCCGCAGATAGATCATCCGCCCGATCCCCATCCCTGCCGCGAACCACCAGAGGCACTGGCGCTGCGCTCCCACCAGCAGGGACAAGCTGGCAAAGTCCGCCATCACCAGGCTAATACGGCCCCAGCCGCGCAGGTATTGCGGTTCGGAGCTCTCTTGCACCAAGTCGGAAACCATGTAGCCGATCAGAGTAACTGTCATCGAGAGCAACAAAACCCAGAACACTCGCGTTCGGAGAACTCGTCGTGCGCCCGGCTGAACAAGTGCAGAAAGGGCGATGACCGGAAGCAAGAGCTCACTGAGCGCAGCCTCGCCAATGACATTGACTTTGATTGTCTGAGCCGCCCCGACGGCAAAACTGAGGACAGCGAGAGTCGCGATGCGGATTCGCAATGCCTGCGTTTCGTTGCTTGAATCAACCAGGCGGCGCATGGGTCACCAGAGACGTGACGTCAACCCGGTCCGCGCAGGGCGTGATCGCTAAACTCGAGCAATCTCATATTTCCGTCGTCCGGGCTGAGACTCGAGCGCGATTTCGCATGGAACCATCTGCTAGCGGACACGTTGTTGCGAAAGACCGTTCGTTGGAGTCTCTGCGACGACTCCCAGGTGCGGGCGTTCGCCGCTGGCAACACGTTGCATCGTCGCTAGACGCTGCCGCAGCCGCGCATGCCGAAATCGATCCACCGGCACGTCGACCCACTTTTGAAGAGCAACCGCGAACAGGACTGTTCCGACGATGGCTAGCACACGCCCGCTCCAAGTCGTAAGGCTCCCGCACACGACGCCTGCAATCCAAATCACCAGGCAGTGACACACGTAGAGAGGATAAGACAGGTCCCCAACGTAACGATCTGCTTTCCAGTCCTTGGTCCACCGAAACAGCGTGGGAATACTCGCTACCAGGAAAGCGAACAGCGGGACCCTCGCCCAACGCTGTGCTGGAGCACCCGGTTGCCAGACGCCTAGAATGTCGACCAGTCCGAGCACCGTTCCCAACAGCGCTAGGGCTGCAATCCAGAGTCCACTTGATGGTCCTCTCTTCCATTGCAAACGGTACGCGAGTACACCAGCCAGGAAGAAAGCCAGCTCGCTCGGGAAAAAGCGGTACGACCAGGGATCCCCGCGCCATCCGAGCATCGACGCCAGCAATAGTCGACACAAGACACTACCTGCGATCAAGAAAACCAAGGCGAAGATCGGACGCCGCACGACGAACGGCGCGAGGAGGTAGAAGTAGAACTCTAGACTTAGAGACCACGCCGGCGGGACAACTGCGAGGTCGTAAAGGGCGTCCGGCTGCTTACGAAAGTCCGAGACGAACTCGAGTCCAGCACTCGGGGTCCATCCCAAAAAATAAAACAGGTCCTGGCCGAGAAAACTGACTTGGCTCAGGGCATTGATGGCCAGCAGCGGGTATCCGGCACCTGCTCGCAGTAACGTTGCCACACCCCCAACTGGCGGCAAAACTGCAAAGCCGGCAATCGCCAGGAAGATGGCCAGGAGCACCGTGGTAGCCACCACGGTCAGATACGCCGGCGCCAGCCGTAACGCTCTGCTGGAAATGAAATCGAAATACGTTGCGTTCGAGGGCAGATATGTCTCATTCAATACCATGGCCATGTAGAAGCCGGAGATTACGAAGAAGCAGTGCACGGCCGTGGAACCTGAAACTATACTGAATCCCAACGGAAGATCCGCATGCCCGTTGAAGACCGCCACGGCGAGCAAAAACCTTATGACTCCCATTTGGAACTTTTTTGAGGAAGAGAATACCTATCTGTATTCTAGCTTCCCTACTAAGCAATCCTTGTTACCGAATCTTTACTGCGTCCATGAAGCAGAAGAGTCTTCCTTCAGCCCAACCCGTCGGTGCGCGGCGGTTATTGTCGTCGCTTTGTCCGCCGACCCTTGTGCGATGCTGTGATGACAAGTCGCGTCCAGTTCACTCAGAACGGGTGATCTCAAGTCGACGCGCGGTGGTGTTAAGTTTTTTTTGCTGCCTGGGGTTCCTACAGATCATCAGTGCGCCGGCATCTATCCACGAATGGGCGTCGGTTCGCGCTGCCGAAAGCTTCGATCGGAACTTTTTACCCGATCCAACCAGTGTCGAAAAGATCAGGGCGTCCGGCAGTCTTGCCGGTGCCCCGCATGACTGTTGCATTACGGGGTGGGTCGACTACGATTTCAGTGTCCCCGCTGCCGGGTGGTATGAACTCGGCGTGATGGGAAGCGGCCTGGCGACGGAGTACATTGTGAACCCCGACCCCGCCGCGGGTAAGACCTACTGGTACCAGTACGACAGCAGCGGAAGCGTGGTCGGGGAAATAGACAAGATCGGCAACTTCTGGCTTGAGGAAGGACGCAATACAATCCGGATTCAGCGTTATTTCTGGACCGGGCTGCCCCGCGTCACCAAAGTGGTCCTGCGCTCCTCGGACTCGTCTCCGTCGAAAACGACGCGCGCCGCCTTGTCAGGACAGACGTCTGTCTTTCGAGCGGGAGATTGCGCACCACTCACCCTGTACACAGAAGGCCGCCCTGCCCCCACAACCATCATGATCAAGATTCGCGACGCCTCAGGTAGGATCGAGATCAACCGGGAGGTCACCTTCCCCGCGTCGAAGGGGCTACAGGCTCGTTCTATCCCCCTTCCCTGCAATGACGAGGGCGATTTCCTGGTTATTTTTGGCGAGGCAGCGCAAGGCTGGTTCCCTTGGCGCGACGTGCGCGGGATCAGCTACGAGGTGATTGCGCGTGCGACCCCTGACCAATCGACGAACAGTGCCACCCGAGTGCTGCTGCAGGAGATCGACGCGGCGCACACGTTGCCGGACTATCTTGGAGGGGGTGAGACGCGAGCAGTGCGGGGGCCAGCGGGCCAGTATCTTGAGTCCGGGACCACGGGCTTCACGTTGTACCAGCGAGCACCGGCTGCGCTTCGCGCGATGATGCCTGAACCGAGCTGGTTCGCGTACTCGCTGACAGGGCTAACGCCGCAGCAACCTCACGAAGTCGAAATCGAGTATCCGGACGACGCCGAGCGCACCGTCGCGATTGCGCTACGCGAGGATGCACCGTTGGCTTACCCGGTCAGCAGCGGGTTCGATACCGGTGGCGAATTCTCGTTGACCGATCGCATGCAATCGCACTCGCTGTTGTTCTGGCCACGCACCGCTAGCGTGAGAGCCGTCTTGATGAACGTGCATGACGGGCGCCGAGCCGCGGTCTCGCGAATCCGGGTCTTCAGACTGAACGGGGCGCTACCGCCCTTCGAGGTATCGTCACAGCTTGGACGCGATTTCATCAACTGGTACGAGGAGGGAACGAACTTCTTCAGCCTCGTCGGCGCGCCCGATGTCATTCGGTACGAATGGCGCCAGGAGCCAAACCGCATTGCCGTCGACCGATGGATCGAGGCGGCGCACTCCGCAGGGGCGACGATCGTTGCTCCGACGGCGGTTGTCTACAGTTTCGCTCTCTACCCTTCGCAGTTCAACCGCATCTTCTCGACGCCGGAGACGGACGATCTGCGCCGTATCCTTCTCACGGCTGAAAAGTACAAGCTGCGAGTCATTCCTGAGGTCCATCCCCGCTCAGACGAATTGGATTGGCCTTTCGCAACTGCGCCAGATCCCAAGCCGAACCTTTTGGTTTCGCACAACGGCAAGACTAACTTCTACCAGTCCGACGGAAAAACCAGGAACGTTCCCCCCTCCTTCAATCCTTTGCACCCACGCAACCAGGATTGGTATGTCGGCATGATCGGGGAGCTCGTCGATCGGTACAAGGATTCACCAGCCTTGGCGGGGATTAGCCTGAGGTTGATGTCTTGGGCCAACCCTTCTCTGAATAACTTTACCTCGATAGAGTGGGGTTACGACGATCTCACTCTTGCGATGTTTCAGGCGGAAACCCAGGTGTCCCCCCCGCGTGGCCTCTCGCTGACCGCAGGCAACTCCAGCACGTCTCCCGCGCTGGCGCAGGCCCGTTTTCAGTGGCTCACACAAGATGCGCGCGAGGCCTGGATTGCATGGCGCTGCAAGAAGATCGCCGAGCTGTACCGGCGCATCAGAGATCGTGTGCGCCTCGCCCGGCCCGACCTGAAGGTGTACTCGACGGTCTTCTACTGGCGCGACGATGATTCCAGCCTTCAGACCCTACGCGAAGCAGGGATCGATCCCGCCCTGCTAGGGCAGATAGACGGCGTCGTTCTGATCAATGGCATAGCGACCTATGGAAGACGTGAACCGGACCCATTGTTCAACCAACGGCGACGGGACGATTTGTTGCGACCCGAGACGCTTTCGCAGCTCCGCGGATTAGATCAATCGACCGCTTTTCTGTCTTCAGCAAGTTACGTCGAGGCCACGGAGGTCGTGGTTCCACCTGAGCGGATTGGCTTTCCCCTCTCCACCAAACGTACCTGGATAAGCGCGGCCATTGTGCCGGCGGGCGCCCATTTCCTCGAGCGTTACGCTGTACCGCTCGCTGAAACCGACGCCTGGATGCTCGGCGACGGTGGGAACGGCTACTCGCTCGGTCAACCCATTCTCAGAGACTGGCTGAGGGAGTATCGGAGCTTACCCGCCAAGCGCTTCCAGCCCAGAGCGGACGGGCGTGACCCGGTTGCTGTCTGGACTCTCGACCAAGACAGCGGACTGCTGCTCTACGCCGTGAACCGGGAACGCTACGCCATGAAAATAGCGATACAGTTTTCCGGCGCCGCAGACGTCGTGCGCCTATCGACAGAAGAGCACGTTCGTCTGGAGGCAAACCAACTCACGCTCACGCTCTCGCCTTACCAACTGATCACCTTCAAAGCGCCGCCTGGCTCGAAAATGGTTCGGGTGTCCCAGTATCCACCCGCGAAAGAGGTTGCTAGAGTCAACGCACAGGTCACCTGGCTCGCCGATCTCGCTCGCAAGGCGGAAGGGGATCGCCTTGGATTGGGGCTCCAACAGCCTCAGCGGTCGCTTCTGGCACAAGGCAGCCAGTTAGCGGGCGCGGCGTTGAGGCGGGGCCATTTGTGGCGAGCTCGAACGCTGCTCGAGGATAGCAGGCTGCGGGCGATCTACACACAAGTCGGCGCACAACCCCCTGGTCTCCGCAATGCCGTCGTCAACTGAATCGAACTCGAACTCACCGCATGCGAATCCTACACGTCACCCGATCCTTGAACCCCGCCGGAGGCGGCCCGGCCGAGGGAATCCGTCAGTTCTGCCTGCAATACAATTCGAGGCAAAGCTCCGTTGCAGTGGCCACTTTGGACACGCCAGGCGATCCTTGGCTCACAGCCTTCCCGAGCCCGGTCCACGCTCTCGGGCCCACGTGGCTGAAATACGGCTATTCTCCCAAGCTGACGCCCTGGCTGAAGGAGCATGCTCGCGAGTTCGACGCAGTCATTGTTAACGGCCTGTGGCAATATCATGGGCTGGCTTCGTGGCGGGCATTGCGTGGTTCCACGGTCCCATATTTTGTTTTTACGCACGGAATGCTGGACCCCTGGTTCAAGCGTTCATACCCGCTCAAGCATCTGAAGAAGTGGCTCTACTGGCCGTGGGCGGACTATCGCTTGCTGCACGACGCGCATGCGGTGCTCTTCACTTGCGAAGAGGAGCGCCGGCTGGCAAGCGAGTCGTTCTGGCTCTACCGCTGCAAGGAAGAGGTGGTCGGCTATGGAATCGCGATCCCAGCCGGGGACCGCGAGGCGCAACGCCGCGCCTTCTACGGACGCTTTCCGGATCTTAGAGAAAAGCGGATTTACCTTTACTTGAGCAGAATCCACCCGAAAAAAGGCTGCGATCTGCTTGTAGAAGCCTTTGCGGACATTGCGTCCGCTGAACCGGACGTCCACTTGCTCGTGGCGGGCCCCGATGACATCGGGTGGTGCGCCGAACTTAAGCGTCTTGCTCAAGCCCTCAACTTGCAGGACCGGGTGTCCTGGCCAGGCATGCTCACGGGGGACTTGAAATGGGGTGCGTTCCGGGCTGCCGAAGTGTTCGTCCTTCCCTCCCATAAAGAAAACTTTGGCATCGCAGTCGTCGAAGCGATGGCCTGCGGCATTCCGGTCTTGATATCGGACAAGGTCAATATCTGGAGAGAGATCGATGAGGGCGGGGCGGGATTGATCGCCGCAGATACGCTGGAGGGCACGCGAAGGCTGCTGCGCACATGGAGCGCGCTGTCGCAAGCCGACAAAGCCGTCATGCGCAGCCGCACCCAAGCCTGTTACCGCAAATACTTCACGATCGAATCGGCTGCCTCCCGGCTATTCGATGTTCTGACTCGCGAGACCGGAACGGTCACACCGATCGCTGCCGTGCCGGCCGACTCCTAGTGAACGTTCGCGCCGAATGACGAAATCTGCTCGCCTCAAGCTACTCGTGGATTCGACTGGCGATCGCGTCGGCTACGAGCCGCGCGAGCACGCGGTTGCCGTCGGGGTTGGGATGGAAGTCGTCACGGAACAGCAGCTCGTCACCGCCCGCCTTCATGGCTGCAGCTGAGGATATCAGCTGTATCCCATGGACAGCCAACTCCGACACCAGCAACCGTTTGGCGCCTCTGGTCGGCTCATCATCCGATTCGAGTGATGCGGGCTGCTCCACGTGTAGAACGACCGGAATCCCTGCTCTCGCTTCGACAAACGCTGCCATCGCGACGACTCGCGCGACGGACTGTCGGGCAAACTCCGGATCGCGTTTGCTGAGCTCGGTCCCAGGGTCTTTAGCATCGCCACCCAGGAACAGCCGCCGTGGAAGGTAACGCGTCATTAGCTCCCAAAGACCCAGATAAGGTGCGCGACTCGGAAACGCTGGATTGCCATCCACCAACGACGCCGGTGCCATCGCCTGGAATAGGTCGTGTGTGCCGACCTCGAGGACGACGATCCGGCTGCCGAAAGTGCCGTTTTCCCTGAGCCACCCCTCTTCGTTCTGCAGCGCCCAGCCGCCGGAAGAGGCATTCAGCACCTCGGCTGCGGCCACACGGCGGCGAAGCAGGTCCTGCAGCAAATAGGGATATGTCTGGAGTTGGTCGGTCAGGGTGCCGCCGTTGGTGATGGAATCTCCCATACAGAGCACACGCAGCACGCCCGGCTTGGGCTCGGCATCCGCAGGTTCGGAGCGCAGGCCGAACGAGTTGTATGAGACCGTGTTCCCGAAACGGTGCAAGTGCTGATCAGGCTGCACGCGGTAACCATAACTGGTTTTCTCGTACAGCAACGGACGATGCAACCCGTAGTAGCGCGCTACAGTCTCGGCACATGCAGCCGAGAGACAAATACCCAGGGCTCCCCACGCAAGCCAACGACGCAGGATGCTGGCCGACCGCTGCAAGCTCACTTCCCTGCGCTTTCCTCCAATACGCCACCACGAGGTGAACCGGGGTCCTTGTTCTTTCGCCCGGAGCATCACTGCGCAGGGTCTCTTTCCCCGAGCGCCAGCGGCAGCACTCCGCCTTGCATGCGATCACGCACCAGTTCCTCGACAAGGTCGGCCTGAATTCGACGCGTTTGCGCCCCATAGCCGTAGACCAGCGCCGACTCGCACAAAATATTGATCAGCCGCGGCACACCCTGTGTGTGGCGATAGATCTGCTCGACTGCGGCGGCCTCGAAAAGATGCGGATCCCTGCCGCCTGCAATCACGAGACGATGGACGATATAAGTCCTGGTCTCCTCACGTGTCAACGCCTGAAGGTGATAGTCCACCACCACGCGTTGTGCGAACTGCTCCGTCTCCGGCTTCCGAAGTGTCTGACGCAAGCCGGGCTGGCCAACAAGGACGATCTGCAGCAGTTGCGCGGTCGCGTTCAGATTGGAGAGCGTGCGTAGCTCCTCGAGTGCACAGGAAGTAAGATTTTGAGCCTCGTCGACAATCAAGAGCGCCCGGCGACCGTGCTGGCCTTCATCCTGCAGGAATCGCGACAAAACCCGATAGAGATCGATCTCGTTGCGGGCCTGAGTCTCTAAACCGAACGCCAACACCACCCATTCCAGCAGACCTGCAAATCCCGCGTGCGTGTTCGCCAACAGGCCGACCGATACATCGGGACCCAGATGGCCCATCAGGTAGCGGATAAGTGTAGTCTTGCCGGTGCCTATGCGTCCGGTAATGACGACGAACCCTGCCTGCTGGAGCAGGCCATATTCGAGCAGTCCATAGGCAATGCGATGATGCCGGCTGAAATACAGGAAGTCGGGATTTGGCAGTATGGAGAACGCACGCTGCCGCAACCCGTAGAAGTCTTCGTACATACTCAAGGCCCGCGACGCTTGAACCAGCCGCGCTTTTGCGGTCGTGCCGCCGCAGGGAGGGCGGGCGTGGGGTCAGACAACGACTTATTCAACACGGTCCCGATGAGATTGGTCGACTCCAGCATCTCCCCAGCCTTGAGTAAGTCGTCTACGCAGGTCTTGCTTTCCTCGACGACCATGATGCTCGCGTCCACTAGCGGAGCAAACGCCATCGCGTCCGCTAGGGTGAGGACGGGAGGCAGGTCGAACACAATCATCCGGGATGCGTAACGAGCCTTCAGCTCTCGCACCAACGCATGCATCTTGGGAGAAGCAAGCAACTCGGCGGAGTTGCGGACGGGCCGCCCACCCGGTAGAAGCACGAGGTCCTTGATGCCGGGATTAAGCAGAAGCTCCTCCAACGGCAGCCCCTCGATCAGGTGGTCGCTCAATCCAGGTATCGTGCCGAGTCCGAAGTATTCATGCAGACCCGGGTGCCTGAGATCGGCGTCGACCAGCAACACGGTCTGGCCGACTTCGCCGGAGAGACTGATCGCGAGGTTGATCGCGGTAAGTGTTTTTCCTTCTCCAGGTCCGGGGCTGACCACCGCCAGGGCATTGAGCGCTGCCTCTCTCATCCGCTTCAGGACCTGAGTGCAGAGGATCTTGTAGGCATCTGCCACCGCACTGTCGTCAATTCCCGTGATCACTTTGCGCTGCCGCAGCAACACCTTCGAAATGGGCACCGTGCGGGTATGCGTGTAGACAATCTCCTCGAGCCCTTCGGAGGCCAGTTGCACCACGGGCTCGAGGCGGCGCTCAACCAAGACCGGTTCTCGCCGGCCACGCTCGCGCTTCGAGCGCTCCAGCGCCTCTACGATCCGTTCCATGCTGACAAGATTTTCCCTAGGGTGGACACGTTGCTACAGCGCGATTCCGAGACGGCGCGGAACCAGATACCACAGCACTTCCAACGGCATGTAGAACAGGTGAATCAACAGCGCCGCGATGACGATGCCAGTCGCAACCAGCATCCACAGAACAATGCGCTTGCGGCCCCGCCTCGTCCGCTCCTCAGCCGTCTCGATGTGCGGGATAACGGACAGAAGCGGTGCCGCAAAAATGCGGCCGAGTTGCTTTGGGCTCTTGATTGACTGGTCCGCGGCCTCAAGCAGTCCCCCGTATCCCAAGCCCCCACCCGCGGCTGCGACCAAGCCGATCAGAAGGATGGCCGGACGGTTCGGGCTACGGGGTTTCTCCGGGAGCTGCGGCGGGTCGATCAACGAGAATCGCTCGCCCTTGCGGTCCTTTTCCAGTTCTTGTCCGACCTCCGCTTCCATCACCTTCGCTTTCATGTCGCGATAGCGCGCGACTGAATTCTCTCGATCGCGAGTCAGGTCGAAGTACTGTTGCTCGACCTGCGGTGTCTGCACGAGCCTGGCCTCGTACGTTTCGAGCTTGGCCACCAACTCTGTCCGCTTCTTTCGCAATCCCTCCATCTCGGCCTGGAGAACCTTGAGCTGGGTCTCCAAGGAGAGGTAGCTGGGATTGTCAACCTTAGGTGGTCTGAATCTCGGGTTGGCGGCAGACGCACGGCGTTCCTCCTGCTTCAGGGCAGCGATGGATTTTTTGAGTCTTACCACATCAGGGTGGTCCTCAGAGTAGCGCTCCCCCAAGGCGATTGATTCGCTCTCCAACTTCTCGATTTGCTTTGCGCGTTCGTTTTCATCGGGGGTATCTCCCACCTCCCGCTCGAGCGCCGCCATCTCACGGCGATAGCGGACCATGTCCGGATGATCCTCCGCGTAGTTGCCGCTCATGCTCGAGACTTGGGATTTGAGCGTCCTGAGGCGGTCTTCAGGAGACGTGATTCGCTCCCCGGTCGAGGAGATAATCGGGGTGCTCGGTTTCGTCTGTGCCAGCTGGTTCGTAAGGTAGAAACGGCGCTCGTCCAGCAGGTGCGCCTCGCGATCGACATCCGCAATCTCGGCATCGGTCTTGTCGCGTAGCTGCATGTTCAACTGTGCCAGTTCTGGCAGCCGACCAATGTTGCGGCGCTTGAATTCGGCCAACTTGGCTTCTACGTCGCTGATATGCTGCTCAAGCCGTTTCGCTTCGTCCGACAGAAAGGAAGTCGTGTCGGCCGCTTTTTGCTGTCGGATTTTCAAGTTTTCATTCAGGTACAGTGTAACGAGCTCGTTAGCGACTTTCTGGGCGCGCTCCGCAGTTTCGCCGTCGTAGGAGAGCGTAAACGCGATAGTCACACGCCGCCCCCCTGCGACGTCCGCGCTCAAAACGTCTACCTTTACGTCCTTCCGGAGCCTTTCCAGGATCTCCTCGTTCGTCTCCGTCTTTCGGCGCTGTGGATAGAGGTCGTATTTCTGGACGATTTGCAGCAGGTTGGCTCGCGTCATAACCTGTTGACCGATAACTTGGATCCGCTGATCTGCATAGCTGGTCACTGTAGTGCGGACCAGATCCTGAGGGATCTCCTGCTCCTCGACCAAGATAGTGGCAGTCGATCGGTAGACTGCGGGCCACGTTACCGCGATAACGCAAGCGACACCCAGAAGGATCACCAGCACGATACCGATCCCAGCGAGTCTCCGGCGCAGAAAGTGCAAAACGGCGCGAGGGTCGAACGACTGTTCTATCAAGACTTCTTCCATGAAATAACAATGCCTTGCAGGCCTTGGCGTTCTTCGTAGGAACGTGACCAAATCTTTGATCGTACGCAGGTTGTCTTTCCTGGACTTGACGGTATTGTGTCCGTGTTATTTCGTTGAAACGACTCGAGCAGAGTCCGAAGGAAGCACCTCCCGGGATGTGGAGTCTGGCGGTCTCCATTGGCTTGAATGGATATGCAAGGCGACTGTTGCGATGAAAGGCCCCCAGATCTCGGCTTTGCGCCGCGGCCGTTGGCCGGGGGCGTCCGAATGCAGCGCCGCTCACCGGCATGCCATATCAGCGACGCAACCCAGTCGCTACCGATACGGCGTTGAACGCGAAATAGCTCAGATACGTCAAGAGATACAGGAGCGCGACCCGCTCCAGGGTAAGTCCCGCCGAACATAGGCTCAGCAGGGATGCGAAGAGCGGGAGAGAGAAAATTTCCCCAACGACGACGAGAACGGTACGCCGCATTGCGAGCAGCGCGTAGAGGAAGATCCATGACCCGATGCGGACCCAATCGCCCAGCAGAAACAGCGCGGCAGCTCGATCAGCTATGACGAATCTCGTATCGTACAGCGTTGCCAGAATCATCCTTTGATTGACGAGCAGCAGCGAGAACAAGATTGCAGACGGGATCAGCGTCGCGGCGGATGCCGCCAGCAGTTCGCGCCGGAATCGCGGAGAGTCCGCGGTGCCACTGAGCCGCGTCAGGAAGTAAAACGCCATCAGACCCGCTGCCGTGCTGGCAATCCACTCCGAAGACCGCCATAGCGCCTGCAGCAGACCGGCATCCCGCCAGGACAAGGCTTGCGAAAGGATACTGCGCGCGATGAGCATCGAAACCGGGCTGAGGATGCCAATGGAAATTCCCACCGGAAGATAGCCGATCAGATCGCGCCAATTTCTCTCAAATTCCGATGTAGGAGGCCCGGCAGGCGATCGCGTCCTCGCATACATCAGCAGGGAGATGGCAGCAAGGATGCCGGGCACCGACTGAGCAAGTACGATGGTCGGAATCAGTTGACAGGAATTCGCTGACAGAGCAGCGGCGACAGACACGATGATCGCCGCCACAGTGAGCAGCAGGACGCGCTCCTGCCGTTGGTACCCGAGCCAATAGGCGCTCACGAGCCCCGGGACCACTGCCATCCAACCGGAGAAAGAAGCCAGGACGAACAG
>JACXTT010002109.1_pt1 | contig 31880 bp, 18 predicted proteins | sample 9270951 | NCBI WGS metagenome assembly JACXTT01 (sample SAMN15532306, study PRJNA645909) | rock metagenome | isolation source: weathered quartz diorite | place: Puerto Rico | collected 2017-06-21
CAGGAATTCTGACAGTTTCCGAATGAGTCCTTCGCACGTCAAAGTTTTACTCCTTGCTTGAAGTATTTGGTCAACCGCTCGCGCAACTTCAGACGTGCCCGCAGCAACCGCGTCTTTACCGCTGGTATGGACAGGCCGAGCGTGCGAGCTGTTTCCTCGATCGAGAACCCTTCCACATCTCGTAAGAGAAAAACGATGCGTAATGTCGGTTCTAACTGGTCCAAGTTCTGGTTCAGAATCGCGTCAAACTCCGTTTTTGAATACCTTTTCTCCGGATTGTCGCCCCAATCCTCTATCTCGCGCGGCATAAAGCTATCGTCGTCAGTTTGAAGCGGTTCGTCGAGCGACACCATGAAGTCTCTGCGGCGTTCGCGCAGCTTCATCAGCCCTTCATTCAATACGATCCGCACTATCCACGTGTAGAATCGCGAATCACCCCGAAACCCTTCTAGGCCCCTATAAGCCTTTAACAGAGCTTCCTGGAGGGCGTCCGCAGCGTCCTGCTGATTGCCTGTTATCCTGCGGGCTAAACGGAAGAGGCGGGTATCGTACTGACTTAGGAGCGCAGCGAAGGCATCTCCGTTGCCTGCTCGTGCGTCGGCTACGAGTGTATTCTCATTCTCTAGGTGAGTAGGCATCTCTGCGGCCTTGAGAGTGCTCCCACCGGTCGAAGCCAGTTGGCCTCGCCGTGCTACCTCTGATGTGTGCCAACCGAAAAAGTTTCGCGAGTCCTCAAGGGTGGGCCCGCCTTGCCCGAGTGGAGCAGCCGTCGATCATCAAGGAGAGAACTGACTTCGAACCGCCCCTGCCTATTGGCCTTCAAAGAACAATAGTGAGTCAAATTCCGAGGTCACGCATCATATGGGCAAGAGGTAGGTGCCCACACATTTCCAGAGGTTCCGTATGCACGTTGAGCCGAGCCACCCACGGCGCCTATCCGCGTGAATTTACTGCTCTTATCGGTGTCCCTCCGACTCAACGGGAGGTACATTCATGTCATTCGTGAAGAAGATTTCAGAAGAGCAGGCTGGCCCGGAACTCAAGCCGCTTTACGAGCAGATCCGCCAACTCTATGGGTTCTTACCCAACTACTTCCAAGCTCTTGGACCCCTGCCTAAGGTCATCGAAAGGGAAAGAGCTTTAGCTGCCGTAGTCCTAAGCGAAGGGGTGCTGCCGGCTGCTTTGAAGGAACAAATCATGCTAGTCGTGAGCGGTATCAATTCCTCCTCCTACTGCGTTGCTGCCCATTTGGAACTGTTGCACCGGTTGGGGATAGAGAAATCGGTGGGCCGCAAACTTGCGACCGACTACGCAAGTGCTCCAGTCGGAGACAAGGAGTTGGCACTGTTTCGATTCGCCGACAAACTGACCCGGAAACCCTCCGCGGTTGAAAAGGTTGATTCAGAAGCCGTGTTTCAGGCGGGGTGGGATGAGGGCGCTCTCATTGAAACTGTGCTCACGGTAGCTTGGTCCAATTTCGTCAACCGTGTAGCGTTCGGCCTCGGCCTGTTCGCGGACTTCTAGCTAAGCTAGTTGCGGGCAAGTCTCTAGCGAAGCTGCTTGGCTTGCTTTCTGATTGGCAAACGTGTTCTGAGAATCGGGAATACCGAAATTAACCGGGCCTACTCGATTGTGAAGCCCCTCGTCGGCGCCGATAACGAGTGGACGATCAAAGACCGGATTCCACAATACCTGCTGTGTCCCGAAATTTTATCAGCTGAAGGGATTGTTCCCAGTTCCCGCCAAGTAAGCGTGCTGGTCGCTGGCAATGATCGGTCAGAAACTGTGGATGTGAAGCCGGTTGGAATGCTCACGTATGGATACTGGTTCTTCCGGCCTCTGGCGCCGTGGAAGCATAAGCCAGTTGTGGACCCCTCTGACTCAGACCAGATCCTGACGATCGGCGTGCAGGGTGGCCACCTGAATATGGAAATCACCAATTTCCTGCGGTCCGTTCTGCATCCGACGTCCAGTGACACTTTTCGGACAGCAAGAGAATTTCGACGATCCGTTTTGTTGCCGGACACAGGAATGAAAAGGACCGATTGATCTACTCCGTAGGAGAGGTACAAAAGGAGTTGAAACGTACACGCGATGGATTCTTGGCTCCGAGCGAACTGCTAGCGGCAAGAAGGCTTCACGAGAGTGCGATATCATTTCGAGGGTTACACGCTGAAGACCCGGCAAGCCAGGCAGTCTCTGAAGACAGATTGAATTCCCTTGGATACGAATGCTTGAATGCTGGCAAGAATGGCCAAGCGATTACCGTATTCCAGCTGAATACCGAGTTCTATCCTGCATCTGCCAATGCCTTCGATAGTCTTGGCGAAGCTTTCATGTTAGCTGGAGACAGGGACAGCGCAATCTTCAACTACAAGAGATCATTAGAACTCGATCCAGGAAACACGAATGCCCGCAGCATATTAAGATCGCTGCAGCAATCTTTTTGAGACAAGTCACTTACCGCCTGACGATTTCTTCGAACTGTGAAGTCCGTGGAGCTTCCCAATTGAGACATTCTAACGAGGAAGCCAGTGAGGATGACCGTGGAACAAACCGTTGACGAAACTGATTTGGTAGGTAATGAAAAAACCGAAGCCGACGCTCAAGAGTCCCGAGGCAATGCTCATACCCCGGTTTAACGTGGCAAAGCGCTTTCCGGTATAAGCAAACGGCACAGCGATCGTTGCTGTTATCAGCATCATGCCCGCGATCGTCCCCACACCGAAAACTAGCAGGTAAGCGATAGCGGCATACGGGTTGCCGATGGTTGTCAAAACCAGGAGCGCCACCGCCGCGGAGCCTGCCAGTCCGTGTACGATTCCCACCAGCAAAGGCCGAAAGAACTCGAATCGTCCAAGCCTTTGCGCCGATCCGTAAGGTCTCGAGGAATCTCCTTCAGGACCGGGCTCGGCCGGTTTTGGGCCCGTGCCAACATGCGGACTGTCGAAGCGCTGATAGAGCCGCTGTAAGACGCCCGCCAGATTCAGGGCACCCAGCACCACGAGCATCAGCCCGACCAAAAGTTCCATCGCCAACCCAAGCCGCGGGGGGATCGTCACTTTGAACAGAATGATCGCCGCCCCCACGACGAAAATCGTCAGCGTATGCCCAACCCCCCAGAGAATTCCAATCAGGCCGGCGTTTCGGATGTTTTGTTGGCGACTGACAATGGTCGTCACCGCGACGACATGGTCAGGGTCCGTGGCATGGCGCATCCCGAGGACAAAGCCGATCAACACGATGGTTAGGGCAGTTAGCATGTAGATTTCCCATTCAACAAGAATTTTCAGCACTAGTAGCGCTTTGGCCCCGGCTTCTTCATGACGGCCAGTGAATCTGCACAATTCCAGCCGCCAGCAGCGCCTTGGCGGAGATTCCGACACCGACAAGGCTCATCACCGCCGCTGATGCCATCGGCAGCCATCGCGTGAACAGTGGGCCCTGATTTTGGAAACGCGACATGAAATTCCGTGCAAAGACCATGAGCAATCCCATGGTCATCAAGACACCGGCCAGGCCCACGCTGAAGGCCAAGATCAGGAACAAACCGAACCCGATTCGGTGCAGGGCTACAGCACTCAACAGAACAACCAGCGCCGCAGGGCATGGAATGATTCCTCCCGTGATCCCAAGAGCGACGAGCTCTCGCAAAGGCACGCGCTTTCCAAGCTGGTCCGCTCTCCTCGTCAGAGCTCTGATCTCGGCAGCGTGATCACGTGGCTCACTTTCGCTGGCCGCGTTGCCGTTCAAGCCCCACGGCAAACCGTGCGAGTGCGCGAATCCCGCATGATTGTGCGACAGCCCAACTGGCACCTCGACGTAGCGCTGCAGGAAAAGATAGAAACCGAGTGCCGCTATGATTAGGCCGGAGAGTACACCAAGAATCGGATAAACCTGCTCCGGCACGATGTATCGTTGCGCCCAAAGTGTGATTCCCCCCAGAAAATAGACGCCTGCCGTGTGTGAAACCGTTACGATCAACCCCAAGAACATGGCCTGCCTCGCGGTGCCTCGAGAACCCACAAGGTAAGCAGCGACGACGGTCTTGCCATGGCCAGGCTCCAATGCGTGCAGCGCGCCAAGCCCGGCCGCAATCATGCCCGCAAGCGCGATGAGTCCGATGCCCAACTGCCTCGTGGCCATGAGCTCCGTGAAGCTGCTGCGCGGCGTGGCTTGGCGATTTGGTTCCATGCGGACCGCCCGTGGCCGCACAGCGTTCTTCAGTCCGGGCTGTTTCGGGTCAAGTGTTTCTTGGGCGATGGCTCGCGCGGAAGGCGCGGCGCTAAATATCATTTTCGCTTCAAGCCGCTGCGGCGGGCTGCTGAGCATGTCCGTCGGATAGTTCGTAAGTTGAGCGCTGCGGTCCTGCGCCGGAACGCTGCTTCGCTGAATGTTCACGGCGCGTCCAGAAGTTGCAACGAGTTCTTTCCAGCCCGCGTGGCCTGGAAAATTGCCGTCGCTGAAACTCAATTCGTTGGCATCGCCAAGTTGCGTTCCTTCCAGGCTGGCCTGAAATACAAGACCAATCTTCATTGTCGGCAGCTGGCCCGCTCCTGGATTGAAAAGTATCTCCTGAGACATGATCCGAAGGTCGAGTGGCTTGCCGTTGAGGATGAGCAGCAGATTTCTTCGGAACGAATCGGCTTGTGCCGCAAGATACGCTCGCACTCGCGGATCTCCAGCCTGCGCCGCAAGGTTGCTCCGCTGCATCTCCTGAAACGTAGGAATTTCCGCCATGTCGATCAGATAACGCAACTCGATAAAGCCTTGCTCGATTCGGATGCCGGAGTAGTGGTTGATGCTGAAATTGCCCATGGGATGAGCCGGTGTGAAGGCCGGAAACACCAGGAGACTGCAAAGGGCAGGCGCGCAGAGATGCAGCAAAATACGAAATGCCCTGTCAGTCCGCTTCATGGGTTTGCCCTTCGAGAATCGTCAGCGTCTTTTTTGCGATGGGCGCCTGCAAAGGATCAAATTGGGGAGAAAGCGTCAAAGCGCGATGCAGGTAATCGCGAGCGGAAGCTTCGTCACCGGATGCATGTGCAATCATGCCTGCGTGGTAAAACAACTTGGAGTCTTGCGCGCCCAGGCGCAGGGCCTCCCGCATCGCTAATTGCGCTTCCGGAAGCCTTTCGACTTTGAGCGCAGTCCAAGCCAAAGCATCTGCTCCATAAATGTCGTGGCGCACCGCGTACTCCTTAGCCGCCAATTGGTAGGCTTCTTTCGGTTTCATGTCGTGGTCGGCAAGGAACAAGGCTTGTTGGCGGTTGTAGAGCGTGCCCGATACCGCGGTGAGATGAGCGATCGCCCCAACCAGGCGATATTGCGCCGCCGCGTCCTTGTCGCGCCCCGCGAGGTGATACAGGTCTCCCAGCGCCGCAACAAACGACGGATCTGGAAGGAGGTAAACTGCCCGCTCGTATTGCTCGATTCCTCCGGCAAGGTCGCCATGCGCGGCGCGAACACGTCCAAGCGCGACGACAGCGCGGAAGTAGTCAGGGAAGGTAGTCAGCGCGTCACGATCGTATCGCTCGGCGGTGACGTAGTCTCCTTTGGAAAAAGCGATTTCGCCGAGTTGCCAGCGGCACCAGGCAACCGTTTCACGCGGCGGAGTGGGTATCGCAAGAGCAACGGCAAGGGCAGTTTGCATTCTTCGCTGTGCGGTATCGAGGTCACCGCGCAAAAGGGCCATTCTTGCTGCTCGCTGTTCAGTGGCCACTCGCGTGAGTCCGTTAACTCCGCCCAAAAACTCCATGTGCCGGAAGGCGGCCTGCGCCTGATCGTAGTCACCCAATTCGAGAAGCGCATCGCCAAGCATCTGCTGCGGATAACCTTTGTCCGGCTCCAATTCAGCGAGTCGCCTGGCGTTGTCGCGAGCAACGGCGAAATCGTGGGAGGTAAACTCCACCTGGGTTACTGCTGCCAGGCCGCCGACGTTATGTTCCGCAGGAAGCGTGACGAGAGAGGCGCGAGCGGCCTGGGAAGCCAGGTTCAGGTAGGCGAGGTCTCCTGTTTCGCGGACAAACTGGAGGTAATAAGTCACCAGCTTGTTGCGCGCGATGAAGTCATCGGGGTCGTCCTTCACGCGCTGCTCGAGGTACCGGATGGTCTGTTCCATCTCAGGTTTGTCGGAAGGCAGAAGCGCCGCTGGGGGCAATGCGTTCACGGAGCGCCGTGCGGAAACAGCCTGCGAGCCTGTGCGTGACCTCAGAGAAACGGCCAAGAGTAAGGCGGCGCCAAACAGCAACAATCCGATTTTCTTGATCGTCATCTTTGTTTGCCTCTTCTTTGCCTGGGGTTTCTTGTGCTTCACGGACCCTGAACTCAGCCTTTCCCGGCTCTGATTACGGATGATGAGCAGAGCCGGGAGGCGTGGCCGAGATTAGAGACAATTCACCGACTAGTTTTTGGTGTTATCAATTGCCGGGTTTTCGAGTGGCTGGTTGGGCGGCGCGAAAAATGGAAACGTGCTGGCCAGCGCCACATCGTTGTGGTTTACGGCCTCTTGAATGGCGGGGTTTTGATTGCCAATGAAATAGAGAAGCGTATTGATAGTGTCATCGCCGGGCCGGCGGCCATTTGGAAAGCCCGTGTAGCCGGGCGTCGTGATGTTTTCGCCGAAGCCGACGCTGGTGTTTCGAGTAGCCAGGTTCAGGCGCAAGAAGTCGCCGTGATTGACGGCAACACTCGCCAGGACGCCGATGTTGGCGTTGCTCGTGCCGAGGGCCCGCAGGGTGCCGACAATGTCGCCGGCGAACTTTCCGGCCGCGTCATCGGCGGGCGTGGAGGCGTTGTACGCGTTTTTGTCTGCAAACGGGATTAGCGCCGTATTGACCGCCGGATTCGCCATCCGGTCCACCTGCGCGAGCTGTCCGTTCACATCGACATCACCGTCCTCGCGATGGGCTTGCTTGTGGCGCAGCGTCACTCCGTTCACCCCGATGATGTTGTTGTCAGGCTGGCCTCGCAGCATGCTCGCGGGGATGCTCAGCGCAATCATGTGAATGTTGTAGCCCGCGAAGCTGTCGCGGTTCCGCTGCAGTTTCGCAGGATCGGGGTTGCCGGCCAAAACCGAAGAAACGAACCGGTTGAACCCAACGATATCGAAGAAGAACGGATCGTCGGTCAGCCCGGCGAAGAACGAAACGCCTGTGGCCGGGTCCGTGGTGACCGCAAACGGCTTCGCGGTTGGCGCCAGCGTCTGCACTGTTGTCGGAGCTGTGAACGTCGCGCCATTGGGCAACTTGATGGTTGCCATTTGTGGCGCGCTGCGCGATGTCTGCGGCGAAAAGGTTACCTCGACCGTTTGATCGGCAACAGCATCGCCGGTATTTTCAATTTCGAAACGGAACACCACATCCGGGGCAAAAAAACTCAGGTTCAGGAGCTCCGATGGCACGACAAATCCTTCGACGTCCATGGCCAGGACGACCTTGGAATTGTCATTGGGATCGAGAAACGCAAATACGTCGGCGATGTCGGCTCCCGGGTCTCCTGCAACTGAGGTTGACTCCGCGTGGTCAGCAGCAATGACTGGCGGAGCCGTTGGAACAGCCAACGAAATGCTCGTCAGCATTGCCAGCCCGATGGCCGAAAACATCCTAAGTCTGTTTTTTGATTGCAACATCATTTCCTCCTATTCGATTTAGCATTTGCCGGTCCGCGGCCCCCGCAAACAGTTCCGCCTGCCACGTTACCGGACATCTTCGAGCACTCTTCGCGGAGAGCTGCGAGGACGGAACCTGGCGAAAGAAGCCAACACGTTAGCGCTGCTGGAAGGAGCTCACAGCCGGTGCCGGGCCCCATTCCCGCGGACTTCTCAGTCAGAACCGCCGTCACACCGGACTGCGGGGAGGCGCCAACTCGAAATGTTCGAGTTTGAATTGTTAATACGGAAGCGATGGCTTTTTGGATGAACCGATCGCTTTTTTTCGAACGGCAGAGTTTCGGATATATGGACATCCGAAGCTGCGATTCTTGCGTATCGAACTATGGGCGCGCGACTTTTCAGCGCGAATTCCACTTGGATTCGCTCTCTGACCTGGAGTATCCATTTTTTGGAGGGTCGCGTTTTCGGCCTAACCGGCCGGCGACCGAGGAATTACGAGATAGGGAAAATAATCCGTGCGCAAGCCCCGAAGGATTCAGCACAATGACCAGAATCAGACATTGGATCCCAATTTTCCGAAGGCTTCCTCACTTTGTCTCTTCCGGCTTGCTGCTCTGGTGCTTCGCCTTTTGCGCGCCTGCCGCGATCGCAGCGAGCGACTTATCGGGAAATGTCAGCGATCCCCAAGGAAGTGTGGTGTCTGGAGCAACAGTGCGACTTCTCCATCGAGCCGATTCCTCACGCCACGAAACAAAGACGGACAGTCAGGGACAGTTTTCCTTCACCAATCTGAATTCAGGAGAATACCGCCTAACTGCCGAATATCCCGGCCTCGCACCCATCGTGCGAACAGTCGTGCTCTCCGATGGCAACCAGACGGAGGATGTTCAGTTTTCTGGAATGGCGTCACAAAACGAATCCGTCACTGTCTCCGCCGATGTCTCCGATGTCGGTCTCTTCGCTCCCGATCCTGCACAGCGGATCATGGTGCGAGATGAGACCCTGGACGCCAACCCCGGACGCCCTGGGATGCCAATCTCCATCCCGGGCATGCCCGTGGAATCTCCTGCGGGTGGCGTAAAGCCACCGCAATATTTTCTCCCTGGAGTAGCCGGTGACCATGGCGAGCCCATCGCGATGTTCTTCCAAGTTGGCGGCTTTCTGTTCCCGAATAACCTCCCCGCCAATGCTCATGGGAATGGCTATGCGGACCCGAACGTGATCATCCCCGTCGCAATCGAAAGCGCTCAAACCGATGGGGGAGCTTTCAATGTGCGGGAAGGCAACAATTCGGTGAACTCGTCGGTCATCTTCGGACTTCGGGACCGGCTGGACCCGATGATACGGCTGACTGGAGACTATCGTGATCTAAACCTGGCTACGGGTTGGAGTCCGCGTGATCCCACGAACAAGTCATGGGTGGGGCTGGAAGTTTCGTATGGCAATGGCTTTCTAAAGCGCTTAGAGCACCGGAAACAATACAAAGGAAATGTCTCGAGAGTTTTTGGTTTTGGCAAGCATGAGCTGACGGTTTATGGCATCGGCTACTACGGCTTCGCGTATCAGCCGGGTTTGATTCCGATTGATGCGCCCGTTGCCGACGATACGATTGATGCCCGACAACGCGAGGAAACGTCCAACGGGGCAGTGATTGTTAACGACGTTTGGCATGTCACAGACAGAAGCCAATTCCAGATCTCGGGCTTCTATCGTTACTACACTCTGGACGTTCGTCCGAATTTCGGTGACGGACTGATCCGGCAAAGCGAACACCGGACCGTGAATTCGGAAGACATCCTCTATGCCAACAACTTCAGCAAGTCATTTTCACTGCTCGCGGGTGTCAACTTCCGGCGCGAAGCCCCACGCGATCTCGCCCTGGATCACATCACTGCGGACAATGTTCTGCAGCCGGTCACGAACAACAACCTTACTTTGAACTTCTACAGCCCGTTCGTGTCCGTTGACGGCACCGTTGGGAACTTTATGCATTACGACCTGGGGTATCGGCGTGATGAAGTCGCCTTTGACAATCAAGACCTCTATCGGTCGGACTTCTCATTTTCGCGGCGCGCCAGCGTCAATTCGCCAAAAGGCACCCTTACGCTTCTACCGCCTCCATCGCTGTCTTATCTGCCAACAGTTTCGTTGAGCTATGGCCAGTCTTTTCATGTGAATGATCCCCGAATCGGAACCACGGCGATTGAAGGCGGCACCATCGTCAGCAAAGCCCGATCGTACCAGCTCGTCGTGGGCAAGACCGTTGCCCGCACCGAATTCCGCATAACACTGGAGCATGTGACAACGGCGCAGCAGCTGGCACGCATCTCGAACGATACGGGTCTGCAGGAGGACGAGGGTCCAGGGATACTGAAATCCATCACGGTTACGGCTCGCCGAAATTTCAGCCATGGTTTCGTACAAGGCCTGTTTGCTCGTGCAGACGCACGCGATCGCCTTACAGGCGAACCCACTCCCGAGGCTCCTCGGCTAATCTGGGATGTGCTGGCGACAATTGACAGGCTTCCTTTTCACATGCTGGCTCGCGCAGAGTACGAAGAGGTGGGAAGAAAGCCCCTGGGAGACGGGTTCGTGGCAGTCCCAGTCCGAGAATTCCGCGGTGCGTTGATCCGTACGTTTGAGAGTAAGGGAATCGATGTTGGTTTGAACTTCTTTATTGCGAGCGGGTATGGCGGCCAAACCCTGGAGACTTTGGCGCTATCTGGGGAAGCATCGCCCCTCGAGCGCATCACGGGACTTCCTCTTAAGTCGTACGTGACAGCCTCATTGACGTATCACTTCCGAAGGCGATAGCGAGGCCGGACGCAGTCGCCAACACTTCACTCACTCTGGTGTCGTTTCACGGCTTCACCGAACGCTGCGCCATCGGCACGTGGGCAGCTGCCGGCTGGATTGAAGTGACTCAGCTATCCGCTCAGCCGGACTCGACTTTTGCGGACCTAAGCATGTCCCGCGCAATCCTTTAACAAAGAATCTTTGAAACTTAGAATTTCCTTGAGTCGCAACTGCGACCCACTGATCTCGCCAGCCACCGCTCCGCATTCACGGGTCGCCAGGCTATCCTGTCGGCAAGCGTTCGCAGGTGACTGCGTAGCCGCTCGCCGCATAGTCGAGCGTGCTATCGATTTCGGGTACCACTGGAAATTCAAAATTGTGAGTCACGACAAAGAAAATCAGGTTGCGCAGCGTTGACAAGCGTGCCCCACCTCAATACGATCACCAGACGATAAATGTGTCGAGTTGAGCCAAGTCCCATTTGGTTGGCACCTTCTCTACCGTGCTTCGAGCGCCCATCGCTAGTTCATTTCGTTCGGCAGCGTTTCCCCGTCTGACGGGCACATTCCTTCTTCTTCTGAGCTTGCCTTTCTTCACGCGTTCTCTCTGGAGCCAATCCACAACCGCGTCGCTCACCGGGAGAGTCACGGATTCGAGCAAAGGAGCAGTGCCGGAAGCTAAAGTCATCGTCATCAACACTGGCACTCGGATCCGGTACGAAACCATCACAAATAGGATAGGAAGTTACTATGTAACGAATCTGTCGCCCGGGAAATATCGTATCGAGGTCGAAAAGCTCGGATTCAAAGCGGTCATCAAGGCCGATCTTGTTCTCCACGTGCAGGACGTGCTGGAAGTGAATTTCGAAATGATGTTGGGTTCGGCGTCCGAGAGCGTTACGGTCCGGGGAGGGGCGCCGCTAGTGGACACTGAGTCTTCGACCGTCGGCACGGTGGTGGAGCAACGCAAAGCCAATGAGCTCCCATTGAACGGCCGCAACGTCTTCAACCTGATAGAGCTTGCGCCCTCGGTGGTGCCTCAAGGCAGCGCCACAGGCACACCGGTCGGCGTCAACCCGTTTGGGTGGGCCAATTATCAGGTCAATGGGTCGTTCGGCAACGAAAGCGCGGAATACTTGGACGGCCAGCCGCTCAATATCGGCTACATCAACTTGCCCGTGCTAATTCCTACGCAGGATTCGATTCAGGAGTTCAAGGTTCAGACCAGCAATTTGGGCCCCGAGTGGGGCAAGTTCTCTGGAGGAGTCACCAATCTAAGCACAAAGGTCGGAACGAGTTCGGTCCATGGGGAGGCGTACGAATACCTCCGCAACCGAGTCTTCAACGCAAACGATTTCTTCCTTAACGCGGCTGGAAAATCGCGACCACCCTGGGTTCAAAACCAATTCGGAGCAAATGCTGGTGGGCCTTTGAATATTCCTCACGTCACTGACCTTCATAAGACCTTTTGGTTTCTGAGTTTGGAAGGCTTCCGATTGCGGACGGGTCAACCGTTCACGGCCACGGTGCCCGACGCGAAAGAGGCCGTCGGCGATTTCTCCGAAATCTGCAAGTCGGGCTTCACGGATGGCATTTGCAATGATCGCGGCACGGACGCCATGGGCAGGAGCGTAGTGATTGACCAGATCTATGATCCGTGTGCGGGTATGGTCAATGCACAAGGTGCTTGTCCCGGCAGCACAGCCACTCCCATCGCATTCCGGAACAACATGATTCCGGCAAATAGAATCAACCCTACGTCCAAGAAACTGCTGTATCTTTGGCCGGTGCCCAACAAAGGCACATTGACCAACAATTTCACAACCGTTGCTGCAACTGGCGGAGATCACGATCAAATTGTCGCGCGCATCGACCAAAATATCACCGACAAGCAGAGGTTTTTCCTGCGCTATAGCTCCTGGAGAGTGCTGGATCTGCCTATCGATCCGTTAGGCAGCGGCTTGTGCGTGGATCGTTGCGCGGAGAGGTATCACAGTCATGCCGCCGCCGCCGGATACACCTATAGCATGAACCCGACAACAGTCGCTGGCTTCAACGCAAGCGTCAGCCGGTTCAGCTACAGCCGCACCCCGAAGAATTCCGGATTTGACCTGACGACCATTGGCTGGCCGACAAGCTACAACGACGTCGTGCCTGGCGTCATGCGAACGCCGCCTACACCGTGCGTGGCGAACTTCGCAGATAACATCATGTGTACGCAGGGGCAGAGCTTCATCGAGGACCACAACACACAGTTCAACCTTTCCCCGAGCATTTCCATGCTGCGTGGGCACCACCAGTTTCAGATGGGCTTTCAGTTCGAAGTGGGCCGCGACAATTACGCGCAATCCAACATCGCCAGCGGGGCCTTCAATTTCTGCGCGCCTGGCCAGGCGTGTTTTACCGCACTGCCTGGAGTCTCTGGGACCGGATTCCCTTTTGCGGACTTTCTGCTCGGATATGCCGATAACTTCAACAATTTCGAAAATCATTTTTTTGCCCAAGCGGTAGTTCCAGCTTTCACCGCCGGACAGCAAATTTACCGGGCGTTCTATTTTGGCGATTTCTGGCACCCGGCAAGCAAGCTGACACTGAATCTTGGCCTGCGTTACGACTTGCAGGGGCCGTGGTCCGAGCGATTTAACAGGTTGTCCTACTTTGATCGCAATCGTGTCAACTATCTGTCGCAATACCTCCCGAGTGGTTCGCCGCCGTTGAAGGGCGACGTGAATCTCGTGAGCCCCGCCCACCGGAACAATATTCCGCTGGACAAGACCAACTTCTCGCCGCGCATTGGGTTCGCTTATAGCTTCAATCCAAAAACCGCGATCCGGAGCGGCTACGGAATCTTCTGGACTCCGAACTACGTGTCCTTTGCACTTAACCCGCTCAATGACATGGTTGACGCCGGGGCCACCACCTATTTCGGAACAGTGGACGGGACCCATCCCGTGAGCACCATCGCCCTCCCGTTCCCGGCGGGAATATCTCCGCCGCCTGGCCGTAGTCTTGGCGTTCGAGGAACCCAGCAGTTTCTGACGCAAGTCGTGCAGTCGATCACCGCGGTGGACCCTGTCGACCATCCCAATGGCTATGTCCAACAGTGGAATCTCGACGTGCAGCGGGAATTGCCCGCGGGTTTCTTTGTATCCGCTGCGTACGTGGGATCGAAGGGGACCCACCTCGAACAGTACTCGCAACAAATCAATCAGCTCTCTGATGCTTTGCTTGTGCAGGCGGCGGCGCAGGTGAACCCATCGCTCTCCAATCCACGGCAAAACGTTACGCTGGTCCAGCCGACCACTAATCCCTTTTTCGTTAACGGCCAAGCGTTGGCGCTCACCGGGCCCACGACTACGGTAGGCCAGCTCCTGCGCCCATACCCCCAGTACACGAGCGTGCAACTCGCTGGTCAGGGGTCGTACGATAGCATCTACCATTCCTTCCAGCTTAAGGTCGAGCGACGGTTCGCTAGTGCCGGATCTTTGCTCGTCGCTTACACCAATTCGAAGCTCATCAGCGACACGGACACACTGACTTCCTGGCTGGAGACGGGCGTTGGCGGCATCCAGGACAACAACAGCTTGCGTGAGGAGCGCTCGTTGTCCTCCCAAGACACACCGCAACGTTTGGTGATCAGCTATGTTCTCGACGCTCCGATTGGCAAGGGCAAGAGATTTCTCGCTGGAGTCAGCGGAGCAATGGACAAGGTTGTGAGTGGGTGGGGCGTCGACGGCGTCGCCACCTTCCAGAGAGGATTCCCTTTGGTATTTACGAACGGCCAAGTTAATGGAACCACGCTCTTTGGCGGAGGTTCGCGCCCGAACTTTTCTACGGGCTGTCATGCGTCAGTCTCCGGGAGTGCGACTTCGAGACTCGGGGATCCAGCTAACGCTGACGCGCCCAGATGGTTCAACACCGGATGTTTTATGCCTCCGCCCGATTTCACATTCGGCAGTGAGCCCCGCGTCGACCCGCGTCTGCGTGCCCAGGGAATCGATAATTTTGACTTCGCCGTCTTCAAGAGAACAAAGTTTGCGTCCAGGGAGAGGTTTGGGTTCGAGTTTCGTACGGAATTCTTCAATCTTTTCAATCGGACGCAGTTCGCACCGTCTAACACCATTTGCTGTGCGTCAAACAACACGAATTTTGGAGTGATCACCAGCACGGCTCCGGGGACGAACCCGCGACTCGTTCAGTTTGGATTGAAATTCCTCTTTTAAATCACAGACCTGTGGCCGTCGATGCGATGGAGTCGATGCAGCACGATTTTATATACGTGCCGCAGGGGTTTTCTGTACCACGAACCGCAAAGCTTTTTGCAGAAACAAATATGCTTGTTCTCATTAAAAAAATCTTTTCATTTCGATCGCGTCCGGTGTATGTTCGGAGCACATCGGTCGCTTTCCCGGGGATTGTGCTGATCGAATGCGGATCTCAGCGAACAAGTCAGCGCTGTGCTCTGTAATTGAGAACTACGGATGAGTTCTGCGACGCCAGGACGTGCTCTTACTTTTTCGATCGGGTGGTCCGAGAGCCGGGAGCATGCTGCCCCTTCACAAAAAGCGCCCGAAGAGCCTATTCCGAGCGACGAAGAGGTGTTGGCGCGTCTCCAGTCGGGCGACCCGAACTCACTTGAAGTTCTCTTTGACCGTTATGCTCACTTAGTACTCAGGATTGCTCGCGGCATCGTGCGCGACCGCGGCGAAGCCGAGGACGTCGTCCAAGAAGCGTTTTTCTATCTCTATAAAAAAGCAAGGCTTTTTGATGGATCTAAGGGCAGTGCGAAGAATTGGATTGTTCAGCTTGCGCTTCACCGCGCCCTCGACCGGAAAGCTCATCTGGCACGAAGGGGCTTTTACGCTGGTACAGATATCGGTTCCGTAGACGATATTTTACTTGGAGGGACAGATTTGGACCGCGAGATCGGCGCGAAGCTCAATCGAGCACAGCTCGAAAGAGCCTTCCAGGAATTGCCTGAGGTGCAGCGCTTGACTCTTGAGTTGTTTTACTTTGAGGGGATGGACTTGCGAGAGATCAGCCGCAAGCTCAAGGAGTCATTTGGAAACACGCGACATCATTTTTATCGAGGTCTGGAACGACTGCGGAAAAACGCGTTCGTGCAGAGGCTTCGGGAAACACAGCAATGCTAACCGATCAAGAGAGCCGCGACCACCACGAAAGATTCCATGAGCTTTGCGCCTTGGCGGGCTCTGGCAGCCTCGCGCCGCTCGAGGTGTCCGAATTACAAATCCACCTGCGAGATTGCGAAGAATGCCGGGAGGTTTTTCTCCAATACCGGGCCCTCGCAACGCAGGGAATGACTGCTCTTGCCGACGCTTTTGTGGAAAGACAAGAACGAGCAAGCTGGGACGACGCGTCCACGCGGCTGCGATTGTTGGCGCGTATCCGGGCTGATCGACAAGTAGCTTTGGATGGAGGAAGTCCAAAGCTCGTTGCCGTCCGGCCACACCTTTTACGCAGAGTGGCTACGAATTCTTTTGCGCAGCTGGCATTCGCTGCGTGCCTCCTCCTGGCGGTCAGCTTCGGAGCATACCTCCTGGATACTCGGACGCCATCACTGACGGTGGCCAACTTGCCCCCAGTGTCTAGCAGCGATCGGTTCCAAAAATTTTCAGATGAAAAAAGGCAAGCGGACGAGTTGCTGGAGGGGCAGGCAAAGAAGCTGACTCTGTTGGAGAAGCAGAGCTCAGAAAAAGAGCAAGAGCTGGCGAAACTCCGGTTGGCATTGCGCACGCTGGAGGATCGTTCAAACGCACTCATGGCGACGAACAACCAGTCCGGGGAGCAGTTGCAAGCGCTCTTACGACAGCAGGACACTCTCAATGCCCAGCTTCAGGCCACGACGCAGGCCTACGAGAAGGATCGTGCGGAGTTGGCGAGCCTGCGCGCGGAACGCGACAAAACGTTCCTGCGGACCGCGTCTCTCGAGGCAAGGATTGAAGAGCTCACGGCCAAGAATCGGGATCAAGAGCGCCGGCTTAAGGATGCGGAGCAGTATCTCAGCTCTGATCGCGATATCCGGGAATTGATGGGCGCCAGGAAGCTTTACATCGCGGATGTCTTTGATGTTGACGGCAGCAGTCGCACACGAAAGCCGTTCGGCCGTGTTTTCTACACCCAAGGAAAGTCCCTCATCTTTTACGCTTTCGATCTCGACCGCGAGCCTGGGGTCGTGAATGCCAGCACATTTCAGGTGTGGGGGCAGCGGGAGGCCTCACAGGGAGAGCAGACCTTGCCCATGAATCTGGGCATACTTTATATGGACAGCGAGTTGAATCGCCGCTGGGTGATGCGATTTGACGATCCCAAGCAGTTGGCGGAGATTGATGCAGTCTTTGTTACGGTCGAGCCGCACGGCGGCAGTCACAAACCGACAGCCAAACCGTTCTTATATGCACTTCTCCGAAACGAAGTCAATCATCCCTAAAGACTGAAGACGCTATTGCCGGCATTTGTTGAATGAAGGTCGATGGGGCCGAGCTCAGTTCGCGTGCGCTCTCTCGCTCTTTTGTTTCTTTTAAGCCCGCCTGGTACATATCACCTCATCGTTTCGTATTCATCGGTAAAGCAGAAAACTGTCGAGGCAATGGTGTTGCGGCCTGGGTTCTCCATTCTATTGGAACCGAGGGTGTGGTGTGTGCCCTGAAGCAGCGCCAGCACTTAACGAAACGTCGAGGCTTAGGAGGGCAGATGATCAGAAAGGTGTATTTTGGTTTTGTTGTCGTATTGGGGTCGGCGCTTTGTTTTTGCATCGCCGGTAATTTTGGTCCGTCGCTTCTAGCTCAATCAACCTACGGTTCGATCGCCGGGGCGGTCACAGACTCCTCTGGGGCAGCAATCGCGGATGCGCAGGTGACCTTGACCAATCTGGGGACCGCAGAAAAGCGGACGCAGCAAAGCGGCAGTGACGGACTCTACTCATTTGTGAATTTGTTTCCAGGTCGCTACAAAATCGAGGCAGAGAAAACTGGCTTCAAGCACTTCACGCGGCCAGAAGTGGTCGTCGAGGTCAATCAGAGTGTGCGCATTGACGCAACCTTGCAGGTGGGTGACGTCACGCAAATTGTGGAAGTCAGCGGCGAAACGCCTCTGCTTCAGTCCGAGACCTCCTCGCTGGGTCAGGTTGTGGAACAGCGGAAAACCAACGAGTTGCCCCTGAACGGCCGCAATATTTTTAATCTTACCGCCGTCGCTCCCTCCGTTGTTCCGCAGGGAAACAATTATGGCACTCCTGTCGGCAAGAACCCATTCGACTTTGCTAATTTTCAGGTGGGCGGATCGTTTGCGAACCAAAGTGCGGAATACCTGGACGGTCAGCCGCTCAATATCGGCTATATCAATCTGCCGCTCATCCTTCCGACCCAAGACTCCATCTCGGAATTCAAGGTTCAGTACAACAATCTCGGACCGGACTGGGGCAAGTTCTCTGGGGGGGTCATTAACTTAAGCACCAAATCGGGAAGCAACGAATGGCACGGTTCTGCGTACGAGTTCCTCCGCAACAAAGTGTTGAACGCGAACGAGTTTTTTGCCAACAAGGCCGGGATCCCTCGCGCGCCGTTCACCCAGAATCAATACGGAGCAACTTTGGGTGGCGCTCCGATTAAAGACAAGCTCTTCGCCTTTTTCAGTTGGGAAAAGTTCAGCTTGCGCCAGGGGACCGTGTTCACGACGACGGTTCCGACGCTTGCGGAGCGGGGGGGAGGTTCATCGGGAAACTTCGATTTTTCGGACCTGTGCGTCTCGGGGTTTACGGGACCGGGTGGCATTTGCGCCGACAAAGACGCTTCCGGCAATTTTGTTCACCAAATCTATAATCCACTTACGGTGAATACTAGCACTGGGGGTCGCCAGCCTTTTGCCGGCAACATCATTCCTGCAAGTCGTATCAATCCCACCTCCGCGTTTTTGCTGGGGCTGATTCCGAATCCAACTAACAGCGCGACAGTCAACAATTTCGTAAAGGCAACCGGTCTGGGAGGTGATAGCGACGAATACGTTCCCCGCGTAGACTATACGATTAACAGCAAAAACCGGATCTTTGGCCGCTACAGCTATTGGAAGCTGGCCGACCTGCCACGCGACCCATTTGGAACGGGGCTCTGCCAAGATCGCTGTACCGAGACTTATCACACGCACGCCTTGGCGATCGGTTACAACTACACCTTGACTCCAACGACTACGGTGGACGTCAACGTCAGCGCCAGTCGTTTCCGCTACCTCCGTGTACCGGTCAATGCCGGGTTCGACGTTACCAAAGAGGGTTTTCCGACCGCGTACAATGGCGCAGTCCCCGACATAGAGCGAACCCCCCTAACGCCCTGTTTCGGCATCTCGGACCCTCTGATCACTTGCAGCCAGGGACAGAGTGCGATTTCGGACAAAGACACGCAGTACAATTTTTCCCCACGAGTCACCACGATCCGCGGAAAGCACACGCTCGTCGCGGGCGCGCAGTTTGAACTGTCCTATGACAATTATCTGCAGACCAACACCGGCGGAGGTCTCATTTCCTTCAATGGGTTTTGGACACAAGATTTTGCGAAGGGTCTTGGAACGCCAGGAACCGGGAAGGACTTCGCAGACTTCATTTTGGGCTACGGCCTTGGCATTGGCTCCCCGTTGGGCAATCAGACATCGGGTGCTGTGAATATCTCTGGTCCCGTTGCCGGGAAGCAGTTCTACCGCGCTATATACGCCGGGGATACCTGGAAAGTAACTTACAAACTGACGCTGAACTTGGGGCTTCGATACGATCTGCAGGGCCCATGGTCGGAGCGCTTCGACAGGTTGACTTACTTCAATCCCAATGTTCCAAATCTGACGGTTACGGGATGCGGCGGGAGCCCAGGAAGTCCCTGTGTCGGGGAGCTGTTTCTTGTCAAGACCGGCGCGAACGGTGGCAGAAACAATCTGCCGCTGGAAACGAAAAATATCATGCCGCGCCTAGGCTTGGCCTACAGTGTCAATTCGAAGACCGTAGTCCGTGCTGGATACGGAATTTTCTTCATTCCTAACTTTGTATCCTTTGGGGTTAACCCCTACATTGACCCCGTCAGCAGTTCTACGAACCCTTTCTTTGCCAGTAACGATGGCGGTTTAACTCCTGCTAGTACGCTCCACGACAGCAATTGTACGTTATCCCCAGGCGTCCTCACGTGCACGACACCCGGTCCGTTCGGTGCCACGCTGGTCGCCCCACCCGGACGAAACCCTCAACCTTCCGTGTCTGGATACGCTCTCGGTCTGCAAAGTTTTTCAGCAACAGGGTTTACAGTCCAGAAGAATGGGTCCGTGCAGCAATGGAATCTGGATGTTCAGCGTGAGCTGCCTGCTGGTTTCTTTGCTGATGTAGCCTACGCGGGCGCACACGGTGTGCATCTGCCGCAGTTCAACACGAATATAAACCAAATCCCAGATAGTTTCATTGCAGCGGCCGCTGCGCAGGCTGCTCAAGGCCTAACTCCGACGATTGCTCAGGTCGTCTCTTCGGCAAGCTATCCTTTCAGCCCGGGTCTTTCTGGGAGTTTGGCGGCTGGAAACCTTAAGCAAGGTCAGCTTGATCGACCGTTTCCGCAATACACTGGCCTGAACCTCAACGGGCAGGGCTGTTGTGGCAGCACCTACCACTCCCTCCAGGCAACCGTAGTGAGGCGCTTCAAAGGCGGCGGTACCATGCTGGTCGCCTACACTAACGCTAAGCTTCTCGCTACCACGGACTCTCTTACCTCTTGGTTGGAGGGAGGAGGCACAGGTGGCGTGGGACAAGTTCAGGATTGGAACAACCTGAAGGCGGAGCGGTCTCTGGCTTCCCAGAACGTGTCACAACGCCTGGTCATCAGCTACGTGCTTGATTTGCCCTTCGGGCATGGCAGGAAGTTCTTGAATAGCATGAGCGGAGTGGGCGACAAGCTCATTTCAGGATGGGGTGTCGATGGCGTCACCATCTTCCAGCGCGGCTTCCCACTGAAGATCAGCTATGGGGCGTCGACTCCGTTGTCAGCGTTGGGGCTTGGAATTGGAACTCTGCGGCCTAATGTGGTTCCGGGCTGCAGCAAGGGAGCTGGCGGACGAACCATTTCGCAGTGGTTCAACACGGCATGCTTTACAGCACCTCCGCTCTGGGGCTTCGGCAATGAGTCACGTGTGGATCCGACGCTTCGGCAGGATGGAGTCAAGAACTTCGACTTTGCCATCTTCAAAAGAACAACCTTCGGGCCGAGCGAACGCATGAACATAGAGTTCCGGACGGAATTCTTCAACTTGTTCAACCATCCACAGTTTGGCGCCCCAAATACGACTCAGGTATCACCTAACTTCGGGGTGGTGACCAGTACACTCGGCAATCCTCGGCTTGTTCAGTTCGCGTTGAAGTTTGCATTCTAGAGCGCATCATGGGGAAGGGATGTTTTGTTTAGCATTCCCTTCCCCATGTGCTTGACGACTCATCTCCCTAGTGCGAATCTTCGGTGGCCACTGGTGTCGTCAGCCGGCCGGCATGTCAGGCTCACTGTTTCTCTACCAGTTGGTTTTGCTGATTTGGCAATGTTCGAAATGCTCGGTAGCTCCGGATGAATTCCGCGCCCATTGGGGTTTTTGCACTGTGCTCACTCGTGTCAACCCCCGTGCGAAATAGGCGAAATGGGCCGACATCCAGTGGCGCAAGGTAGTATGCGTCCACGAGTCAAGCGCCGGGAGTTTCTCCGTTTCACAGCTCTTGCTGCCGCTGCTCCGATTTTTGATGTGAAACTCCCCCGAGGGCTGGACTTCACGCTGCAGAATTCTCCCACTCCTCAGAAATACCTCATTGAAACCATGCCCGGCGGTGTCGCCTTGTTCGACTACAACAACGACGGTTTACTCGACATTTTTCTCGTAAATGGCGGTCGCGTGACCAGCCCGATGGCGCTTCCAGAAAAATTTGACCGTGCCAACCCGCGTTACTGGAATCGCCTTTATCGCCAAAACAAGGATGGCAGCTTCACCGACGTAACCAAAGCCGCGGGCTTGGCAGACGCAGGTCTCGGCAATTACGGCATGGGCGTTGCAGTCGGTGACTACGACAACGACGGCTTTGCTGACCTCTTCGTGACCAGCTATGGAAGAAATATCCTCTATCACAACAATGGGGACGGAACGTTCACCGACGTTACTGTAAAGGCAGGCGTGGCGGGGGGCGGCTGGTCGGTTTCTGCTGGATTTTTCGACTACAACAACGACGGCCATCTCGATCTTTTTGTTACGCGTTATATGGAATGGGACACCCAGCACAGCAAGACCTGCGGCGGTGCCTGGCGAACCTACTGTCCGCCCGGCGAATTTCCCGCCACGACAAACCTTCTTTATCGCAATCGCGGCGACGGCACGTTCGAAGACGTTAGCCAGAAATCCGGCATTGCCGGCAAGAAGGGGCGCGCTTTGGGCGTCGCATTCGCCGACTATGATGCAGACGGCTTTACGGACATTTTTGTGGCGAACGACGGCATGCAGCAATACCTCTTCCGCAACAACCGCGATGGGACATTTACGGAGTGCGCTCTTGAATGCGGTGCCGCGCTTTCCGCTGACGGTAAGCCCCTCTCCGGTATGGGGGCGGTGTTCCAGGACTACGACAATGACGGCAAGCCCGACATCATCGTTACCGAGCTGCCCCGCGAGATCTATGGCCTTTACCACAACGATGACGAAGGCTCGTTCAGCAATCGAAGCCTCGAATCCGGCCTAGGTGCACTTACCGCCGGCAGTTCCGGATGGGGTGTCGGCCTGGAAGATCTCGACAACGACGGCTGGAAGGACTTGCTCGTCGCTCAAAGCCATGTGCTAGACAACGTGGAAGCCATCGACCATTCTCTCCATTATCTGGAACTGCCTCTGTTGGCGTTGAATCATAGCGGGCGTTTTGAACGCGCAGATTCTGGAATTACAATCCCAGTGGCGGGCCGAGGTTTGGCCTTTGGAGATTTGAACAATGACGGTTGGATGGACGCCGTATTAACCGTTCTTGGGGGACATCCCATTGTCCTGATGAATCGGGGCGGCAAGCGGCATTGGCTGACCATTACGCTCCGCGGCACTCGCAGCAATCGCGACGGAATTGGCGCACGAGTTCGCGTGAATGGGCAAACGCGATTTGCCACTACGGCTGGAAGCTATCTCTCTGCGAATGACAAACGTCTCCACTTTGGTCTGGGAGATTCGGATGTCTCTGTCATTGAGGTTTGGTGGCCTTCGGGCATACATCAAGAGATCAGAGATGTACGTGCCGATCAGTTTCTTGAAGTGCGCGAACCGGAGTATCCATGAAATACGCGGCTCTCTTTTTCATGCTAGCCCTGCAAGAGGTTTCTCCTGAGGCGGCTCGGCACATGCAAGCGGGGGTTGAAGCCCATAAGCAAGGACATCTTGATGTGGCGATCGTCGAATTTCGCAAGGCGACGGGAGCTGCTCCGGACCTTGCTGAGGCCTTTCTCAATCTCGGAGAGATTTACGCAGAGACCCGAGATTACGCCGGCGCGATCGCACCGCTCAAGCGTGCGCTGGAGTTGAATCCCGAGCTTGAGGCCGCGCACCTGCAACTCGGCTACGTTTTGTTGTCGCAGGGATATGCCGCCGAAGCCATTCCTCACCTGGAACGCGTTCACGCCCTGGAAGCGTTGGGAATCGCGCAGATTAAGACCGGACACTATCAGGAGGCTATCGCAAGTCTTAGTGCTGCCTTGGTTAAACGCCCTGATAATCCCGACTTGCTCTACTATCTCGGCCGCGCCAGCGGACTGCTCTCCAAGAACACGATCGAGACTCTGCTTAGCGTATATCCGGACTCCGCCCGCGCCCACCAAGCCATGGGCGAAAACTATTTTGTCCTACGGCAGATGCCGCAGGCCGAAAAGGAATACGACGAAGCCTTGCGTCAGCGTTCGGATATCCCCGGGCTTCACCTGGAACTAGGATTGGTCTACGCCGGCGCCGCGCAATGGGCGAAAGCCGAAGAGCAATTTCGAGCTGAGGCGAATCGGCAGCCCGGCAACGCCGAAGCTGCCTACCGCCTCGGTGCGGCATTACTTCAACAGGGCAAAGCGCACGATGCGAGACAAGAGCTCGCGCGCGCCGACAGTCTGAAACCCGACATGCCGGAGACGCTCTATTCGCTGGGCAAAGCGGCTTCGCTCGATGGCGATTCTACTGCAGCAGAAAAAGCATGGATCCGAGTAATAGCACTTGAGAAAGAGACCTCGCTAGCCGCGCAGGCGCATTTCGGACTGGCGGGGCTCTATCGCAAGCAGGGCAAAACCGCGCAGGCGCAGCACGAAATGCAGGAGTTCAAGAAACTGCAAAGTACAATCGGGCTTCCGGTAACTCAGCCGAAGTAGCGGCGATGCCGCAGCGTTGAATGCTTGTTGAGTCTTTGTCACATGCGCCTGCGGACACACCGGACGCGAAGTCTGTCGCGTCATTAGAGCGCGCAAGCGCCAAACGCATCAAGAGCTTTCTGTCGTGTGCTTTTTCTATTCGCCCTAACTTTAACTTTAGTCGAAAATTTGGAAGGCGTCGCAGAACGGTCGTACATCAAGATCATGATCATGGGCGCGTGCGTGGAGAGTACGGAATCGCTGTAATATATTGATTACAAACAGCTTAGATTCATGGAGGCGGGGGGAGTCGAACCCCCGTCCGAAAAGCGTTACGCCACGGAGCCTACATGCTTATCTCAGTTCCGTTTGTTTCGCCAGCCGCGCTTAGAACGAGCAAGAAACGCAGCCAGCTAGTCCGATGGTTCTCGCCGGAGCCTTGCGGACCGAAAGGCTCCAGCCAGCTCACTGTGTGACGCCTCTTACCGGGCCCATGAGCAAAGCCCGGGGAAGCGTGCGCTTAATTAATTAAGCAGCAAGTGCCAAGTTGTTGTTGGCAGTTCTAGTTTCCAGCCAGTTGCGGACGGTTGGCCTCCGGCATGCCTCCGAGACGCCACAGCTTCCGTCGAAACCGTGTCGCCCCCATCAACTCAATTTTACCACTTTTCCAAATGCTCATCTGTCGGTTCAGGCGTTTCAGTGTCTCCAAACCGTCTTCAACGCGGAAAAACCCGTGGGGCGAATCACGTCAAACTCGATCCGAACGGGATTCAATTCCTTGAATCGCAGCATAACGGACGCGTTCTGCCCCGGCGTCAGCAACGGGAGTGCAACCTCGCGCTGCTCCATCGGAATGTTGCCGTGCCCGTACAAAATCCCTCGAACCTTATAGCCCGCTAGAACATACGCCGGAATCGAGTTTCGGGTCCGCAAGCTTACGACGAACGAACTTGAGTCACGCCGGCACTCCAGCCTTTCAATCGGGCTGGACTCGTTTCGCAACACGAAGTATGAAGGTTTCCTACCGCCCAACACATCCACCGCGCCGTGAATGCGCTGCTTCATGACGCCTAAGCCATAATCTCCAACATGCGTGCGGTAATCGTTATAACAAAAGAAAATCACGCCGCCGATGAAGTCCGTCCCACGGAAAATCTCTGTGTGGTTGCGCAGGATCTCAATTCTGCGCCCGTCATCTTCCAAACCATCCGCCGCGCACGCACAATATCCATACTCCGAAATCACGAGGGGCTTGCCGGGAAATGCGTGGTGGATTTCTGCGAGATGACTGCGCAGTTCATCGAGCGTCCCTTTGAACCAGGTCTCGTAATATTCGTTCCATTCCACAAAATCCATCAGCTGCGAAGCATCCGCGCCCAGATTGTCCTGCAATGAATTCGATGCGTAGGATCGCAACCGCCTCGGGTCAAGCTTCTTCGCTTCTTCGTACATTCGTTTTGCAAATTGGTAGGCGGGTGGGTTCTGGCCGCCGACCTCGTTGCACAATCCCCATGAAAAAATGCTCGGGTGATTCCGGTCGCGCTGAATCATCTCGCGCAACTGTTCGAGCCCGTTCTCCAGAATCGCTGGTGTCGGCTCGTCTTTCATGCCCTCAAATGTCTCGTATCCCCATGCTGGCACTTCTGTCTGAATCAGGATTCCGTGCATGTCGCAGTAGTCCAGAACACGCTTATCCTGCGGCCAATGAACTCGCGTGAAAACGCAATTCAGCTCCTTCAAATCCTTGTGATCGTGTTCAATCCATGACGTCGGTTCAGCCATTCCTAATTCAGGATTGCTCCCCGCCATGCGCTCCACTCCCATGAGCCGCACTCGTTCCCCATTGAAGTAAAAGGAGCCATCTTTGATCTCGATGGTGCGCACGCCGAATCTGGTCGAGTATTCATGATTCGACCCAGGTCCCCGCAAACGAACGGCGAGCAAATACAAATTCGGCCTGTCGAAGTGCCACAGCTTCGCATCCGGAATCGTGGTTCTCTGCAAATGGACCGTGCAGGTCTCGCCTGCGGCGATGGTAATCGCATTTGCCTCCGCATGCCTCATCGCGCTCGAGCCTGTACTTTCTTCCATTGCCTCGCATTCGATCTTGCCTTCAAATTTCCGTTGTCCGCTGTTTCGAATAACCATGGTAATGTTGAGCTCAGCGCTCCTGGTTGAAAGGTCCGGAACGGCATCCACGTCAACCCGCTCGATGTACACGTGCGGCGTAATTAGAAGACGGACCGGCCGGTAGATTCCGCCATCGTGCGACCAGTCGCTCGAGTGTCCGCGCGGAAGCATCTCTTGATCAAACGAGTTGTTCACTTCCACAACAAGCAGATTCTCGGCATTGGGACGGAGAAGGGAAGAGATGTCGAAGGCAAATGCCGTGTATCCCTTGCGAAGATGCCCGCCAGCCGCAGCGCCATTGACCCAAACCTTCGCCGAATGAAACACGGCTTCGAATTCAACGCGAACTGTCTTGCCGCTCCACTCTTGTGGCACGTCAAAATTGCGGCGATACCATGCGGTACCAAAGTATTCCGCCGAGTCTGCCGCGGTTTGCCACGTATGCGGAACAGTGACCTGCGCCCAGCCGTCGAGGCCACCAGGTTTTTGCCAATCTTGTTTGCGCCCGGCCTGGTCAGGATCGAGATGGAATTGCCAAATTCCATCCAGAGAAAGGCACTGCGTAGGGTGAACCTCTGACGAAACAGGAATCACGTCCGCGCGCGCCCCCGCGCCCGGCAGGGCCACGCCCGCCGCGAGCGACGAAACCCTGTTTAAAAATTCTCGTCGCGACTTCATTGGCATTCTCCAAAAGGCGCGTCCATTGTGGCTCCCAAAGACTAAACTCAAGCCGTTTTCGAGTCTATCAACCGTAAGATGGACGCCCATGCTGGCCGCAAGCCACCAGCCGACAACGGCCGCTTTAACCAACACTCAAGCTGTTCGTTTCCGGTGCTCGGGACCAAGGCCCTCATTTCGCCAGCCAACGATTAGGCACACCCCCCCTGCTGCCCCGTTGACGCAAACCCGCCCCCCTTCCACAATGGGTAAACGGGGCCGGCTTTGGCCGTTTGCCCCGTCTTTTGCTATGGCACAGGAACCCACAGCCGTCGAACAAGCCATCGCGCGCGCCTTGCGCGACAATCTCGAGCGCCTCCAACGCGCTGCAGAAGAAATGCACCACGCCGTCAACGACGTCGTCTCTGCCTGCGCTAGCAACAAGCCTACCAACGCCCTCCCACCGCTTCTTCGGGCGCAGACCGCTGCGGCTTCGCTAAACGCCTCATTGGACGTGCTTGCGAGATTCGTTACCGTTGCACTTCAGCCTTCGCAGCGTTCGCCCTTTGACGCGGAACTCGCGCGCCTCGCTTCTGCCGTCGCGGTCGAAGCACCGCCAGCCCCTCCCGAACACGTTCGCCCCTCGCCCTCGCAGCCAACGCCCATGGCTGCCAGGCCGGCAACCCCCGTTCAGGAACGCCGTCCTGCCCCACCGCCCGTGCCAGTCGTTCAGGCACGTCTCGAACCCGAACCAATTCCGCTCTCCGTCGAAGAGCCAGCCTCGCTCTCCGCCGAGTTCGATGTCAACCAGCTCTCCGCGGAGGAACAAGAACTACACAGGCGCGCAAATCGGGTAGCGAAAGTTTCCATGCAAGATATTAAAATGTTGAGACCGGATCAGGTTCGCCTGGGCCGCGAAAACAAAGACCTCTGCATCAGATTGAAAGACGACATTGAGAAAGCTCATCGCGAATACGACCGACGTTTCAAACCCATCATGGATCACCCCGTGGACTATTTTTACCGCTGGATGGTCGAAATTCTTGCGGAAGGCGACGCCAGCGCGCTCGGCGAATATCCCTACGCCGCGCCCGTCCGCCAGCACTAGTCTTTCTGCTAGAAATTTTTCTCGCGCTGCCGCGCTCCGCTCCGCCATAGCGCTCGCGCTGATTTTTTTTGTTTCCTTTGGCTTGGTTTTTTCTGTTTCTGCTCAATCCTCCAAGAAAAGGAAGAAAGGTAAGAAGACTGCCGCTGCTCCTTGCCGGGCGGGCTGCAAGCCCGAAACTACGGCGCCTGACATCGCGACTTCGTCTAGCGACGACGCGGCCGCGCTCCAGCAGCTTTCCGAGCTAGCACGTGCATTGCACAACGCCACTCCCGGCGCCTACGACAAGCTCGCTTCCTTCGCCACCAAGCGCAATGGAGACATATGGGGTGCCCGCGCTGCGCTGGCTCTCGGCTACGACGACAACCAAAAAAATCGCACGACGCAGGCCTCGGCGTGGTTTGCAAAGGCAAAAGGCGACGCACTTCTTCAGGAATATGTTTTGTACTGGCGCGCACAAACGAATCGCACCGCGAGGAAAAATTCCGAGGCGTTTGCCGATTTGCAAAAGATCCTGACGGAATTCCCGAATGCCGCGATCAAGGAACAAGTCCTGGAATCATTCGCGCCGACGGCTGTGGAAATGGGCCGCCCGCAAGTGGCTCTGGACGCGCTGAATTCCTATTCCGCGACGAATAACAAGCCTGCGCTGCTTCTCGAACGCGCGCACGCTTATCAATCCGCTGGCCAGGGTGTTCGCGCCACCAAGGACTACCAGACAATTTTCTACAAATTCCCGCTCGCGGACGAAGCCAAAGCCGCAGGAACTTCCTTGAGCGGTTTGCAAAAGCTGCTGCGCTCGGAATTTCCCTACGGCACCGCGGAAATGCAGGAGTTGCGCGCCCAAGCGTTTTTTGACGCGCACAAATGGCTCGAAGCGCGGGCCGAATTTGAAAAGCTCCTCGCGATGCTGCACGACCCCGCGAATCCCGTCCGCCAGCGTGCGCAATTGCGCATCGCGCAGTGCCGCGTGCAGTTGAAAGCGCCGATTTCCTTGGTTTCTTCTCTCGCACCGACCGACCCGGATGTGGATGCCGACCGCCTGTTCGCCCTCTCGCAGCTCCAGCGCACCGCGAAAAACGAATCTGCGATGCTCTCCGCGATTGAAGAGATCGTCAAAAAATATCCACAGTCGCATTGGGCCGACGACGCGATGATGGCGGCAGGGAACTACTACTGGGTTCAGCTCGATCGCAACAAAGCGGTGGAATATTATCAGCGCGTTCTTGATACCTATCCCAACAGCAAAAATGATTTCAACGCCGAGTGGCGCATCGCTTGGGTTGCATATTTGAACCATGCTCCGGATTCCGATGATCGCTTCAGGAACTTCCTGCTGAAGTACCCCGTCTCAACAAACAGTGTTGACGCTCTTTACTGGCTCGGCCGCAACGCAGAACGCAGCGGCAATCCAGCCCACGCGCGCGCCTTTTACCAAAAGGCCGTTGATCGTTTCCCGCAAACGTATTTCGGTTACGCGGCCACCGCCGAACTCGCAAAGCTCGGTCCGGGCGATCCCGATGCGCCTGATTTCCTTGAAAAAATTCCGCCGCCCGCCGCACTCCGTCCGTTCGATGAACCAATTCCCGCTGCCGCAGAGGATCGCTGGGCTCGCGCCCAAGCGCTGCGTTCTATCGCCTTCGACGCGTCCGCGGAACAGGAACTGAAATTTGCTTTCTACGCCACGGGTTCTCCACGCTTTTTGCTCGAAGCCGCGCAAGCCGCTTTCGATCAAGGCCACTTCGCCACAGGTATGGCCTATGCGCGCACCATCGTGCCAAGTTTCGATTCGCGCAAGTTTGATGAAATTCCGCTCAACGTGTGGAAAGCCCTCTATCCGCTTCCATACGAATCGCCCCTGCGCCGCGAATCCGGCAGGAACGACCTCGACCCAGCGGTCGTAGCAGGCTTGATTCGACAGGAATCGACATTTCAAGCCGACGCGCTCTCTCACGCGAACGCCTACGGCCTCATGCAACTGCTTCCGAAAACCGCAAAACTTCTCGCCAAGCAGCTTCGCGTGCGCTACGCCAAGAACCGCCTCTACGAGCCGGATTACAACATTCAACTGGGCACGTTTTATTTCAAAGGCCTTGTTCAGCTCACCGGCGGTCCGGAATACGCCCTCGCCGCCTACAACGCCGGCGAAGACCGCATAGCCGCGTGGAAAGCCGAGCGCACCTACGGCGAAGTTCCCGAACTCGTCGAATCGATTCCATTCACCGAAACCCGCGAATACGTACAAATTGTTTTGCGCAACGCGCAGCTCTACCGGATGATTTACGGCAACACTGCGCCCGCGGCTCCCCCTTCCACAACGGCAGGGAGTACGAATTCGCCTCCGCGGGCATGGCGCTGACCTGCCGGCGCTTTGTTTTTCGCGCAATCACCCTTAAACTTTTACCTTTAACTTCTTAGGGTGAAGTGTGGCTACTGAATCTTCCATGACGCAGATTTCGCGCCGCATGATTTCGGCCAAAGCCGAGCAATTTACCGAATCAGTGATTCGCGAAATGACGCGGCTCGCTCTCAAACACAACGCCGTGAATCTTTCGCAAGGCTTTCCGGATTTCGCCGCTCCGGAATCGGTGAAGGAAGCTGCGCGGCAGGCGATCAGCGACGACATCAATCAATATGCAATTACGTGGGGCGCGAAGCCGCTGCGCGATTCCATCGTGGAAGAATTCGAACGGACGCAGGGAATTCGAATCGACCCGGAGCGCGAAATCACGGTTTGCTGCGGGTCGACGGAAGCCATGATGTCCGCCATGCTGGCGATCATCAACCCCGGCGACGAAATCGTGGTCTTTGAGCCTTTCTACGAAAATTACGGCCCAGACGCGATTTTATCCGGCGCTTCGCCACGCTTCGTGAAGATGAAACCGCCCCAAGATGAAAATTCTGAATGGACCTTCGATTTTGGCGACCTCGCCGCTGCGTTCGGCCCTCACACAAAAGCAATCATCTTAAACACGCCGAACAATCCCACCGGCAAAGTCTTCACGATGCGCGAACTCGAATTCATTCGCGATCTCTGCATTAAGTGGAACGCGTATTGCGTGACTGACGAAATTTACGAGCACATTCTCTACGACGACACCGAGCACATCACCATGGCGCGCCTCGACGGTATGCGCGACCGCACCATCGTCATCAACGGAATGTCGAAGACATATAGCGTGACCGGCTGGCGCGTCGGCTGGGCGATCGCTCCGCCGGAACCCACGCAAGCCATCCGCAAAGTTCACGATTTTCTTACGGTCGGCGCGGCTGCGCCTTTGCAGCAGGCTGGAGCAATGGCGCTTCAGTCGCCTCAGTCCTACTACGACGGCCTCGCCGAGACTTATGCGAAGAAACGCGAGCGCTTGCTGAAGATTCTTTCTTCCTCGGGGTTCACCGTCTACAAACCGCGCGGCGCGTACTACATCATGACCGACATTTCGCGCTTCCATTTCCCAGAACGGGATCCGCGCTTCGTCTCGGAAACGAAAGACCTGGCCTTCGCCAAATACCTCGTCCAGGAGATCGGCGTCGCCTGCGTACCCGGTTCCAGCTTCTATAATGACCCCCAAGACGGCGCCTCTCAGGTTCGATTTACCTTCTGCAAAAAGGAAGAAACGCTCGCCGCCGCCGAAGCACGGTTCGCTAAGCTTCACGTCTAAGTCAGGGCACTTGTATGCCCAAATCGTGGCAAAAGAAAGCCCATCCCAGTCGTTAATTTAAACTGTTTGTTTTTAATAACTTACGATATTTTTTGGGGTAGGGAACTGACGGTCGGTTGCCCTGTGGTGGTTAGCCCCCTACCCCGCGAGTGGTCTTGCCAGTATAGACGAGGTCAACCTCAAAAAAGTTTCTTCAAAAGGCGAAAATAATTGATTGCTTTGGAACTAAATCAACTCCACAGTATCCAGGTAACGCGCGACACCCACATCCCACGAATATTTCTGCCTTATTGCTAGCTGAAGGGCCTGCGCCGCCGCCGGTTCACCGTGGGTAAGCCATGCCTTCTTCGGAGCGGCGCTTAATCCGCCGAGCCACCGCAGCAACTCGCTCTTTCCAGCGTGAGCTGAGAATTGCCCCATCTCGATAATCTCTGCGTTCACCGGCACCGCTTCGCCAAAGAGATGCAGCATCTTCGCGCCTTCTTGCAGAGCGCGGCCCCGCGTTCCTTCCGCCTGGAATCCGGCTAAGATGACGGCATTTTTGGG
>JACXTT010002110.1_pt1 | contig 31873 bp, 29 predicted proteins | sample 9270951 | NCBI WGS metagenome assembly JACXTT01 (sample SAMN15532306, study PRJNA645909) | rock metagenome | isolation source: weathered quartz diorite | place: Puerto Rico | collected 2017-06-21
GCGAGCGAGAACCAGCCAAAGAACACAAACATCCAGTGCAACGGAGCAACAAACAGTTCCTCCATGAACCAGAAGGTGTGACCCCATTCATTCAACCCAACGTTCGGGAAGATCATGAACGGGCCAACAAACAGCAGCACATAGGCAATCGACCAGCCCTTGCAGGCATAGGTCGGAAGCCGGGTCCTTGCATACATGAAGCCGCCCACGCCGACGACGATATACACCGGATAGCTCATATAGAACTCGATGATATGGCTAGGCGTGAAGTCGGTGTCGCGGATGACGGTCATATGCCAGGTGCCATCCTGCTCGGTGAAGAAGCTGGCGCCCCAGTAGATCGCAAGGCCATAGCAGAAGATCCAGCTCATCAGGCAGAACATGCGGCGCATCTCTTCCCGCGGCTGAACGTGATAGATGTCCGTGTCGCGGGTCTTCCACATCCAGCCGACCAAGGCCAGGAAGGAGATCAATTCGACCGGCTCCTCGATATAGAGGATGGTCATCCAGTAGGTGGTGAATTCGGGCGCAAACGAATCCAGCCCATAGAGCTGGCCAAAGGCCTGCTCATAGATGCGTATGGCGACCCAATAAAGGCATAGCCCGGCAGTTCCGAGGATCACCGGTCTCCCGTCGAGCAACGGCTTCTCGGCGATGCCCGCAGCTTCGCCGGCACGTGTCGTTTCAGTTACTAAGCTCATGATACTAGCCTCATAGCTTGATAGGCTTCGTAGCCTCGTTACCTGTGCCGATACCTGCATGGCAGATTGGCCACGCATCCCGGCTAGCAGACTCCGCGAAAACTACGCGCCGCGACAAGGCGAGGGAAATCGTTTGTTACTATCGACCGCATAGAAATCAGTTATGAGGCATTGAAATCAATCATGAGGCATTAAAATCAATTGCCCGGCACGGCCAAACGCAAAGGTCACCGGCGCCGAACTTTGCGCGATCCCGGCTTTGGACACTGGCCTGGGAATTCGATTGACGCCGGGCTGCGCCGAGCGCTTGACGAACGCTAACCCGGCAATTTCGCCGCTAAAACGTCGGCCTTTTGGATCGATGGCGGCTCGGCCAGCAAATCCTTAGCCTTCTCCATCAGCGCGGCGGCGATTTTCCCGTTCAAATGCGCTTGCCGCCCGGCTTCATCGGGAAACGCGTCGAAAATTGCGAAGGTCGAGGGCCCAAGACGAACGCCAAACCAAGCAATCGTCGCTGGTTCCGCTTCGGCAAGCGGAAGACCGCCTTCGAGAAACGCCGCGACCTCGGCCTCCTTGCCCGGCTTCGCTTCAAGCCGGACGAATAGCGCGGTGCTGACCCTTTGCGCACTTCTGCCGCCGGCCTGAGCAAAAGCGCGAGAGGCTGACGAAACGGCCGCAGCCGTTCCGATCGTGGCAAGGAATTCACGGCGCCGCATAGTTTCCTCCTTTAGAAATTGAACCTTTTTGAGATCGCTACCAGTTATAGTCCTACCCTGCCACCTCTTCCTTATTCTTGCAAGCTCTTGCCGGATCAACCTGCTATCTTCGAAAAATCGGCGGCCCAATGCATCGCGCGCCGCAATTCGTTCAAAAGCCGCAGCCGGTTGAGCCGGAGGCGTGCATCTTCGGCATTGACCGTCACTTTGTCGAAAAAAGCGTCGACCGACGTGCGCAGCGAGGACAAACATTCCGTCGCAGCCTCAAAGGACGTGTCATCCGTAAACCCGGGATGGCCGATGCGCTCGACGGCTAGAGCCAAATAGCGCTGCGTATCCGCGCTCACGCTCCGAATGGTGTTCCAAAGTTGGATCTCCGCAGGCTCGCGAAGAAGGCTAGGGTCGCAGGCGCCATCGAACGCGCCTGGGCCATCGTTTTTTTCCTCGGCGCGCAAAATATTGGCCGCGCGCCGATAGCCCGCGAGAAGATCTTTGCCGTCATTGGTGTCGAGAAAGCGGCCAAGCGCTTCGACGCGGGAGACAATGAGGAGAAGATCGTCTTGACCTGGCAGGGCGAACACGGCGTCGATGAGATCGTAGCGCGTGCCCCGCTCGCGCAGATAGACTTTGAGCCGCTCGCTGAAGAAACCCAAGAGCTCGGAAAGTAGCGCTTTTGCGTCGCTCGCGAGTGCGATCCCGTTGATGACGCCGTATTGTTGCAAGGCTGCAGCAAAAAGACTTCGCAGTGAAAGGCGCAGATTGTTTTCGAGGGTAATCGCAATGACGCCAAGCGCCGCGCGGCGGAGCGCATAAGGGTCCTTGCTGCCGGTCGGCTTCTCGCCAATCGCAAAAAATCCGGTCAGCATATCGAATTTATCGGCGAGCGCGGCGCTGATCGCAACGGGCGCCGTAGGCACGCGATCGCTCTGGCCCTGGGGCTTGTAATGATCCTCGATCGCCGCCGCGACATTCTTAGGCTCGCCCTGCGCGGCTGCGTAGTAACGCCCCATGATTCCTTGCAATTCCGGAAATTCCAAAACCATTTCGGAAGTCAAATCGGCCTTGGCGAGTCGGCCGGCACGCGCGGCGAGGTCCGCATCGGCGCCGGCAAAGGGCGCGATGAAGCGGGCAAGTTCTGCGAGCCTCTTTGCCCGCGCGCCCTGGCTGCCAAGTTTTTCGTGAAAGACGATTTGATCTAGCCTATCCAAGCGCGATTCAAGCTTAATTTCGAGATCGCTCTGCCAAAAAAACTGAGCGTCCGCGAGCCGGGCTTGCACCACGCGCGCATTGCCCTTCGCAATTGCCTGGCCGCCATCGCGTGCCTCGATATTGACGACCGCAACGAATTTGTTGGAGAGTTTTTTGGTTCCGGCGTCCTCCAGCACGAAACATTTTTGATTGGCGCGTATTGTTGTTCTTATGACTTCCTGCGGCAGGTCGAGAAAAGAGTTGTCGAATTCTCCGGTCAAAACAACCGGCCATTCGACAAGGCCTGCGACTTCATGCAGCAGCACGTCATCCTCGACGAGCTTGAGCCCCTGCGCCATGGCAAGGTTGCGCGCATCGTAAAGAATAATATCCCGCCGCCTTGCGGGATCGAGCACGACTTTGGCCTTTTGCAGCGCCGCAACGTAATCGTGGAACCGGCGGACTCTTATTTGGCCGGGCGCCATGAATCGATGACCAAAGGTGACATTTCCGGAGCGCACGCCGTCGACGGCGAAGGGCACCACTTCCGTTTGTTCCGTCTCCGGCCCGAAAGTGGCGAGGATCGCATGCAGCGGGCGCACCCAGCGCAACGATCCGGCCTGCGCCGAGGCCTCACCCCAACGCATGGATTTTGGCCAGGGAAAATTCTTGATCACGGCAGGCAGGATCTCGGCCAGAACCTCGATAGTGTCCCGGCCCTTCTCTACGATGACGGCGACATAAAACTCGCCTTTTTTCGAATCCCTTTGGATTTTGGCGTCCGCGAGGGATTTGAGGCCTGTGCTTTTCAAAAACCCCGCGATTGCAGCCTCGGGGGCGCCGACACGCGGGCCTTTCTTCTCTTCGCGCCGGTCGGGCTGGCGCGCCGGAAGGCCGCAAATATGCAGGGCAAGCCTCCTTGGCGTGGCAAAACTGGCCGCGCCCTCATGCGGAAGGCCGCGCGCGCGCAAAGCCTCCACGACGAGACGGCAAAGATCCTCGGCCGCGCGCGTCTGCATGCGCGCGGGAATTTCCTCGGAAAAAAGCTCCAAAAGAAGGTCTGGCATTGTCTCGTTTCAGCCCTTACTCGCGCGCCCACCACCAAAGCTTGTGAAGCTTTACCCATAAACGGAGTCTGAGCGGGAGGAAAACGGCCTTGGCACTAAATTGTTACACGCAAGTTCGGAGATCGGGAACTAATGCCCGGTAGCGCAGTTTCATAGCCGAAAGGAGTTGTGCCATGAACAAGATAGCAATTTCTGTAGCTTCCGGAGCGGCCCTGCTCGCGCTTACCGGGACGGCCTCGGCCGGTCCGATGAGTGTGGCCAGCCCGCAGACCGTAGCTCTGCAATCACAAATCGAGCCGGTTTACCATCGCTACCATCACAGGTACTATGGGTATCGCCATAGATACTACAGGTATTACGGGTATAATCCAGGCGCCGCGGTTGCTGGGGCCGCGCTGGGTTTGGCGGCGGGTGCCGCTGCGGCGGCAACGAGCTGGCCATACTATGGCTACTATGGCTATCCCTATTACGGGTACCCCTATTATCGGTGGTAATGAGGGATAGCTAACGCAGCGCCGGTTCAGTTGCGTGCGAGGCTTTTGTCGCAGCAAGCGTCGCATTTCCGCTTAAGTTCGAGCATGGTTCGCTTGGATCACGCTCGCAACGGGAGCCGCGAATGGCCTCGTGGCTAGAGACATAAGTTTGCAATTGTCATGGCTACAGTGCTCGCTTTGAGCGGTTGCCTGAGAGACATTGATGATTTCAGACGCGGCCTAGTTTTTTCCTGCGAATCCACGCAACGATGGCCACAACAATAGAGGGCGCTGCAATCAACGCTGTCACCACCCAATAAGCAACCCAGAATTTACCTTGATAATCTTGCAGTGCTTTAGGATCCAACCCCAGCGTGTCGATGGATTTCTGAACATTTGGAACGTTTACGAGATTATATAGCGGAAGCACAAGCGTGCTGGCGATATATAGGAAAATATCGACAGGGAATTCCGGAGCATGAACGCCGAAAGCGCCGAGAAGGCGTCTTTCTTCGTCATAATCGCCTGGTCCTAGGAGGAAGCCGGGATAATAGGAATCATCTCCCACACCGCCCAACATAACGCCGCGCTTTGCTAAGAATGACGCGACAAGAACACCAAGAATATAAGACGCCGACAAAATTGAAGCTTAGATTGCCGATAGCGACAGCGACAGGCTCGGAGGTGCAACCTCTTTCCACAGAGCCGCCGCAGGTGCCAGGGCCGGAAGCAGCCATGTTAAAGTGAATACTCCGGCACCCGCTGGCCGCCAGAAGTTTATCGCGCAATCGACCTTAGCGAAGGCAGCTTTGGCCACATCCTCGGAAAAGCCCGTTAACTTGGTCAGATTCCGACGGATTTTCTGCAGCCGACTATAAAAATGCCAATGCAACAAATAGGCTGTCAATGGGCGGATGACAATCAGAGAAACCCAGCACTCGCCATTCCATACCCAGCGCGCGGCAGCTTTAAAATACGAGTATGAAAAGCTCCAGATAGCCCATCGGCCAGGAATTAGGTTGCGAATTAAGACGACGGCGTTCACTGGGATGAAAAGAAAAATATCGACAATCAGGAAGAATGTAAATTTGAATGAAACCCAAGAATATTTGAAGAATGGCATAATCGAGACCGTCGGGAGGGACGCCGCCACGTCGTCAAGCCGGTTGTAAAAGCGCAACACTTCATCAACAGCAGCCGTAAAATCCGCCGCCGGCTCGTTCGTGGTGCTTTCAACCATTGCGGTCCCGACTTAACAGCGCTGGCCGCGCAAATCCCGGCTCCACAAAAGTCGGCTGGAAGCCATTGAGCCGAATTTGCTGACCTCAACGGCTTTGTCAACGATCGGGCGAACCGCCGGAAATCTGGGCCAACGCAGGAGCCCTCAATGCGCTTCACCCCAGTTCTGCGCGGCTTTTGCTTCGACCTGCAAAGGCACCGCGAGCTGCAAAAAGGGAAGGGGCGCATCGGCCATGACTTTGCAAACGACTTCGATCGTTGCGTCGACCTCGCTATTCGGCACCTCGAACACAAGCTCGTCGTGGACTTGCAAGAGCATCTGCGCGGAAAGTTTGGCTTTCGCGAGCGCAGCGTCCATCCGCACCATGGCGCGGCGGATAATATCGGCAGCCGAGCCCTGGATCGGCGCATTGATCGCCGCGCGCTCGTTAAAGGCGCGCTCCGACGGGTTTGACGCGGTCGCCCGCGGATAATGGCACTTGCGGCCAAAAATCGTCGTCACATAGCCATCCTCTTTCACACGCTTCTTGGTTTGCTCCATGTAAGCGCGAATGCCAGGAAAACGCTCAAAATAGCGTTTGATGTAGGCGCCCGCCTCCTCGCGCGGAATACCGAGCTGATTGGCGAGGCCAAACGCCGAAATGCCATAGATGATTCCAAAGTTGATCGCTTTTGCGCGGCGGCGCACCTCCGCCGGCATATTGGCGATTGGCACGCCAAACATCTCTGAGGCGGTCAGCGCATGAATATCCTGGCCCTCGGCAAAGGCGGCTTTCAGCTGCGGAATATCGGCAATATGCGCAAGGAGCCGCAATTCGATCTGCGAATAATCCGCCGAAAGGAGTTTATGGCCGCCTTGCGCAACAAAAGCGCGGCGGATCTTTCGGCCTGCCTCGTTGCGCACCGGAATATTTTGCAGATTTGGGTCGGAGGAGGAAAGCCTGCCTGTTGTCGTCGCGGCAAGCGCGTAAGAGGTGTGGACCCGGCCGGTCTTCGGGTTGATGAAGGAGGGCAGGGCATCCGTATAGGTCGATTTGAGTTTTGACAGCTGCCGCCAATCTAGAATTCTTGCGGCAAGCTCGTTTCCCTGCTCGGCAAGATCGTCGAGCACGCCCGCGGCCGTCGACCAAGCGCCTGTCGCGGTTTTCTTGGCCCCGGGCAGGCCCATCTTGCCAAAGAGAATATCGCCGAGCTGCTTTGGCGAGCCGAGATTGAATCTTTCACCGGCAAGCTCGTAAATCGCGCCCTCAAGTCGGCCCATGTCTTGCGCGAATTCGCCCGAAAGTTTTGCAAGGATGGCGCGGTCGATCATGATCCCGCGCGCCTCCATCCGCGCCAAGACTTCGATCATCGGACGTTCCAATGTCTCATAAGCATTGGTCATGCTCTCGGCTGAAAGGCGCGGTTTCAAAACCCGCCAGAGCCGCAGGGTAACATCGGCGTCCGAGGCCGAATATTCGGTGGCCCGGTCAATCGCGACGCGGGAAAATCCGATGAAGCTGCGCCCCGAGCCCGCCACTTCGGAAAATTTGATCGGCTTATGGCCAAGATAAGTTTCGCTTAGAACGTCCATTCCATGGTCCGTCCGGCCAGCATCGAGCACATAGGACAAGAGCATGGTGTCTTCGACCGGACACACCGTGATGCCGCGCAGCTTAAAGATCAGCCAATCGAATTTCATATTTTGCGCGATTTTCAGAACACTTGTGTCTTCGAGCAAAGGTGTTAGCCGCGCGATAACCTCGGATTCGGGAAGCTGGCCAGGCAAAAGATCATTATGCGAGAAGAGCTCGCCATCGCCCGCAGCACGGTGGCGCAGCGGGATATAGCCGGCGCGTCCGGGCATAACGCATAAGGAAATGCCAATGAGCTCGGCCTGCATTGTTTCCAGCGAGGAGGTCTCCGTATCGATGGCAATCGCGCCTGCCTCGGAGGCCGCAGCGACATAGGCATCAAGCTGCTCAATCCGCGAAATGGTCTCATAGCTCTTCGTGTCGAGTTTTTGTGTGCGCGCTTCATCACCGCGCGCTTGCGCCAGATGGCTTGGTCCGGTCGCAGCGGCTTTAATGAGACGCTGCTCGCCGTAACGCGCGTTTCTTTTGGACGGCGCTGCGCGGTTTATGTCTGCGGGCGCAGGTGCGTCCATTTCGCTCGCGTCGGCTGGACCTGCGCCATCACGTCCACGCCAGGCAGCGGCGCCTGCAAATTCAGGATCGGGCTCAATCAAAGCCGCGTCGACGCCATAAGCTTCCGCGGCGCGCTTGGTAATGGTCGCAAACTCCATCGCTTTGAGAAAGGCGACGAGTGTCTTGCCGTCCGGCGCATGAAGAGCGAGATCATCGACCGGTACTTCCAGCGGAACATCGCGGACAAGCGAGACGAGCTCTTTCGATATGCGAATGAGCGCCACGCTCTCGGGCTCGGTGAGAATTTCGCGGCGCTTTGGCTGTTTGATTTCATTTGCCCGCGTAAGCAATGATTCAAGATCGCCAAATTCATTGATCAGCTGCGCCGCCGTCTTGAGACCTATGCCGCGCGCACCAGGAACGTTATCGGTCGAATCGCCAGCGAGCGCTTGAACTTCGACGACCTTTTCGGAAGGCACGCCGAAATATTCGCGCACTTCTTCCAAACCGATCTTGCGTTCCTCGCGCGCGCCCTTGCTGCCAGCCTCCCCCGAGGCCGGATCGTACATTGCAACGCCGGGCCCCACGAGCTGCATCAAATCCTTGTCGGCCGAAACGATGAGAACATCGGCCCCCCGCCGGCGAGCCTCGAAGGCGTAGGTCGCGATCAGATCGTCTGCCTCAAACCGGTCCTGCTCGATGGGCGTAAGTCCGAACGCCCGGACAGCCGCACGCATCAGCGGAAACTGCGGGATCAAATCCTCCGGCGGTTCGGAGCGGTTGGCCTTATAGGCCGGGTAGAGCTCTTTGCGGAAGGAATTTTCCGATTTGTCGAAGATGATCGCGAGATGGGTCGGTTTGATCTTTGCCGCGCCCTCGCGCAGAAACTGAAAAAGCTTGGTCGAAAATAGTCTTACTGCTCCGGTCGGAAGCCTATCGGACCGGTAGTTATATTTGGCGTCCTGCCGGATCGATTGGTAATAGGCGCGAAACACGAACGAGGAACCGTCCACCAGGAAAACATGATCTCCGGCCTGGAGCGGGCGTTTAGCCTCAGCCATTGTCGCGACATTTCTTTTGCCAGGCCGGTGAGACTTCCCCGGCTTTCGGATCAGTTCCGGCCTTCCTCATGGGTTAGGAAGCGGAAAAAAACCGCCTTGGCAAGCGGCATTTCTATGCAACCATTGTTACACCTTATTCGTTTAGTGAGGCGGAGTTCTTGCCCGGAGCTGCAATGCAAGACTTGAGATTCTCGCGCTCCGCCGGGGCGTGCGCTTGCCCATGCGAGCGTTTTTGTTCACCCTTTTTTGGTCCGCATCAGCCAGAGGGTAGCATAATGCGCTACACTCCGCGATTTCGGGCCGAATCACACCGTACCTTATGAAAAACATGGAACGGGCGTGCGCCGTCCGCGGAGTTTTATTGTGACGCCGCTAAAGCCCGATTTTGAGGCCGTTTTCAATTGTCTGCCAACGCCGCTTCTGGTGATGGACCGGGACCTCACGATCGTTGCCTTGAACCAGGCTTTTCTCGACTCGACAAAAATGTCCCGCGAGGCAATCGTTGGGAACAATATCTTTGCCGCTTTTCCCGCGGCGCAAGAAAGCCGCGGTATCTTGCAACAATCGCTCGAACGTGCCCGGGACCAAGGGGTTACCGATGTGGTCCCGTTGGTTTCCTTCACTTGTGCCAAGGATGGCCGCGCCGAAGAGCATCTATGGAGCTGCACCCATATTCCGGTTCGCGACAAGCAAGGTCATGTTGCCTATCTCATCAAGAATGCTCAGGAAATTTCCGCGCTTGCGGCATCGAAGGGTTATGAGGGCCTGCCAACGGCGGCACGCGCCGGAGAATTTTGCCCGCAGGCCGGAAATTTGCTGGTTCTCAACCAGACTCTGTTAGCGACCGTCCAGCACCTTCGGCGGCTCGTCATGCAGGCCCCTAGTTTTATGTGTATCTTACGCGGGCCTGAGCTCGTATTCGAATTGGTCAATATCGCATTTTCCATGCTTGCCGGCGGGCGCGATCTCATCGGCAAGAGGCTGCGGGAGGGGCTGCCCGAGTGCGAAGGCCAAGAATATCCCCGCATTTTGGAGAATATATTTAAAACCGGGGAAGTCCATGTTGGCCGCAAAACGCGCGTTTTTCTGCAGGACTCCCCGGACAGCGAGATGGAGGAGCATTTCATCGATTTCGTCGCCCAGCCGATCTTGGGCGACAATGGCGGGGTCACGGGGATTTTTATCGAGGGCAATGACGTCACGGATCATGTCAATACCGAGCAGCGGCAAGCGCTCCTCATTCGCGAATTGCACCATCGGGTACGAAACACATTGGCAACGGTGCAAGGCCTATTGACCACGACAGCCAATACCTCGGCGAGTATCGAAGAGTTTCAGGAATCCTTTTCCGGGCGGATTGCTTCGCTCGCCAAGACGCATGCCGTCATTACAGAGCAGCTTCACCAATCGGTTTCGTTCCAGCAATTGCTGACCCAGGAGCTTGGCCCTTATACGGACGACCAGGGCCTCAGGATTCGTCTTTTTGGGCCCTTGGTCGAGCTGCCCTCGCAGATCGCCGTGCCGCTTGGCATGGCGGTCCATGAACTGACGACGAACGCCGTGAGGCATGGGGCGCTGGCCAAAGACGAAGGCTGGATCGAGGTCGGCTGGGACTTGATCGACCGGGATGGGGAGCGCGCGCTACTTTGCGAATGGAGCGAATTCGCGGGCCCTCCCGTGACACCACCTTCGCGCGACGGTTTTGGATCGATGCTCCTGAAACGCGTACTGTCGCAGCAGATCCGGGCGGATGTCAAGGTCGATTTCCTGCCCGAGGGTCTAAGGCTTCGCATGGCCGTGCCGCTAAAAATAGAGCGGTAAGGCGACAGCCAATTGCCTGGAGATTCCAATGCTGTGTTACCTGCTTGACTCGCTGCGCGTTGAATGTCAGGCGTTTAATTGCATTTGACCGGACGTTAATTGTAACGCCTCACTGGCCCCGCAGATTTTGAACGGAGTCGAATTTAAAACGAATTGACGTAAGACGACCAGTGCCTCTCTCGGGGGGATCGTCGGCGTCGGCGAGGCCAAATGGCACACCGCACCAAAGCGGGTCAAAAGCCGGTCAAACAAGGCTCTCTTTTTTTTCAGGCTCGTCCTTCCGATGCGACTTGCGATCAAAGAAGAGCGCCTGACTGATGACCGCCTTCAGACTATCTATATTGAATGGTTTGGTTATAAGAAATGCGGGCTCTGGCGGCGTTCCAGTAAGGAATCGTTCTGGATATGCAGTAACGAAAATCACCGGCATGGAGACGGATTCCAAAATCTGGTTGACTGCCTCAAGACCCGAGCTACCGTCTGCAAGCTGAATATCCGCGAGTATGAGGCCGGGCTTCTGACGCTGAGCCGCCTCGACCGCTTCGCGATGGGTACGCGCGACATCGACAACCCGGTGGCCCTGCTCCTCTACAAGCGACTGAAGATCTAGGGCAATGAATGGTTCGTCCTCGATGATCAAAACGTCGGTGCGAATTTGATTGGCAATCTCCTTGCCCGCGGCGTCGATAAGAGACGCAGCGTCGTCCACGGTGCAATCCAGTGCCTCCGCGACCTGAGACGTATCAAAACCCTCAAGCGCGCTGAGAAGGAACGCGATACGCGGACGCAGGGTAATCGCTTCGAGATTGCGCTGGGCGCCAGCCTCGTCCCCTGAGAAGGCAACCTGATCGACATGTTCGTTGACCGGAACTGTCCGCCAAACCTTGAGGAAAAAGCGGTAAAGCGCTGTCTTGGGATCGGCGCACTTTGCAAGTTCGGCCGGATCGGCAATGATGGCCTCCAGAGTGGCAAGAACATATGCGTCTCCGCCAGCCTGGGTTCCCGTCAGGGCGCGGGAAAACCGGCGCAAATAAGGAATTTGCGAGGAAATTTCCTGGGATGTCAGCATCGAGGCCACCACTTTATCTTCCGCGGCTAAATTGATATTATGCGCCGGCAATCCGGCAAGGCAGAAGTCCCAATGGAAGGGAAGAGATTATGGATACGGAACCATCTCGCTTGTCAAACGTTCATCTTTGCCAGTTATAATCCTTTTGCGTCGCAAGCCCAAGCGCAAGAGAAAAGATCGATCAAATTGGTGAAATGCCTTTCCCTCGTAGTGCTGGAATACCGCCTGCAGGTGAAAAGTTGAGAAAAGCGTCAGAGGACTTCCGTGACGAAACCGGTAAAGCCGAAAAACCCATCGATCAAGAAGGCGAAAGTGAAAGTGTTCGAGGCTCCCCGGGTGGAAGGCAAACCTGGGTATCCAGAATCAAAAACTCCTATAGGCGGCAGGCCCTGCCTCAGGAAGCCTGCATCAAAGTCCGACATTGCCGATCAGATTGGCATGCATTTGCGCAGCATCTATGATGACGTGTTGGCGCAGCCCGTACCAGGGCGCTTCCTTGATCTTTTGCAGCAGCTTGAATGCACCTCGGGCACAAGGCTCAGGAAGGACGGCATGTGAGCGTGGCACAAAAGGAAAGGGCGGAGAGTCTGCCTTTGGACGAGCCAACGCGGGAAGGTCAATCAAGCTCGCAGATTACTACCGATCTTTTAGCGGTCATCCCGAATTTGCGCGCCTTTGCGGTTTCCCTTTGCGGCAATATCGATCACGCCGACGATCTCGTCCAGGAGACCTTGGTGAAGGCATGGACCAATATCGATTCCTTCGCCAAAGGCACCAATCTCCGTGCCTGGCTCTTTACGATTTTGCGCAATATCTATTATTCGGAATATCGCAAACGGCGGCGCGAAATTGCTGACCCCGATGGTGCCTTTGCCGCCAAACTTTCCACGGCGCCAGCGCAAAGCGGCCATATGGATATGCTCGACTTCCGGGCAGCGCTGCAAGAGTTGCCGGACGATCAGCGCGAAGCTTTGATTTTGATCGGGGCGTCGGGGCTATCCTATGAAGAAGCAGCAAGTATTTGCGGCTGCGCCATCGGCACTATGAAGAGTAGGGTCAATCGCGCCAGAAACCGGCTCGCCGAGGTGCTTTCGATCACTTCTGGGAAAGAATATGGGCATGGCGGAACATGGCCGGCAATTGAGCCGCCAGGCCAATTCATTGAACAAGATAACGGCGACTGACACTGGCAAAGCCAGCGGCCGTCCTCACGCCGCATGAATCATCTCGTCGCTTTCACGGATCGCGTCATTTTCCGTAAACCGCTCGATGGCCGCAAGTTATCTAAGCTCATTCTGTTAACCGAGGAAGGGCCGCCCGGGTGCGGGCTCCGCACCACACATGCACGGCGTGACCGAAATCATGTTGTGCCAGAAAGCCTACAGCGCAAAATCAGCCGCCAATGCCCGCAATACCTTCCTTAATGACAGCCATCGCCGCTTGAACTATCTGTCCGTCAACATCCCGCTCCGGATTAATGTCGGCGATACCGAAGGCAACGATTTTGGGATAGGCCAGGACGATTTTCATTGCCGCCGCCAATTCTTGTCTCGTTGGGCCGTTAGGTGCCGTGAGCCACATGGACGCAACCTCCGACGCGTCAAGAGCGTCGACATCGAAATGGACATAGATCGCATCAACAATGCGGCTCAAGCGTTCCATCGCGGCGCGTAGCTTAGTGCAATTGCCCTTTATGTCTGCCACGGGCACCCCTTCGATTCCAAGTTGATCGATCAGCTCCTGCTCAAGAGGATCGTTCGCGCGCACGCAAACCATGACGATATCGCGCGGATCTATTGGCGAAACGAGACCCGATTGGCTACGCCACCGGCTAAGGCATAAACCGCACGCGATGGCAACGGGCATGCCGCTCAGCAGGCCGCTCAGCGTCGTTTCCGGCGTGTTGCAATCGCCATGCGCGTCGATCCAGATCATGCCGATGCGCGGCGGCGCTTTGCCAGCAGACATCTGCAGCCCTGCCAAAACACCGATTGCCGCGTAGCAATTGCTCTCCAAGATCAGCGGAAAAACCCCAGTCCGCGCGGCATCCGAAACGAGCTTTGCCAGCTGCGCATTGGCAAAGCCGATCTTGTTCCAGGCGCCATAGACCGCCTCCTCCGCTTGCGTCAACTGAACACGAAAAGGACCGGCCACGTCATGGCCTTTTTCACGTAGCCAGGCCTTAAGCCCTGCCCGTAGCAGCGCCTCTGGCCCATCCGCCGTGCCTTTATCCGTATCCGTGGTGTACGCAAATGTTATGTTGGCAATCTTCATTGCAGGACTCGCGACTCGCCCGCATGGCCCGAGCCGGACGCTACCAAAAGCCTTCGCCCAGCCGCTTCAAAACAGCTATAGAGACTTTGGTTCGAAGGTTTAATCAAAGATGTCGCATTTCAAGCCGGCCGACCAAACCGAGGTAGCGGAAGTGGTCACGGACGCTGCGGCTAGGCGTATGCCGCTTTCAATCAAAGGCCTTGGCACAAAGTCGGCGCTCGGCCGGCCCGCGAAAAACCTTGGCCTTCTCGATCTTTCGCGCCTCAAGGGCATCAGTTTTTACGAACCCGAGGAGCTTGTCATCTCCGCGCTTGCAGGAACGCCCATAGAGACGATCGAATCGGTGTTGGAAGAAAGCGGCCAGGAGCTTGCCTTCGAACCAATGTCTTTTGCGGGGCTTTATGGCACGGGGCATGGTACGATCGGCGGCTGCCTCATGGCCAATGTTTCCGGCCCGCGGCGGATTAAGGCCGGAGCCGCGCGAGATTTTGTGCTCGGCGTCAAGGCAGTCTCCGGGCGCGGCGAAACTTTTAAGGCAGGCGGCCGGGTCGTCAAAAATGTCACCGGCTACGATCTCTCGCGCGGCCTTGCCGGGTCTTTCGGAACGCTTAGCGTCACAACCGAAATCACCCTCAAAGTGCTGCCATGCGGCGAGACGTCGGCAACGCTGATACTACTCGGCCTCAACCCCCGCACTGCAATAAAAATCCTTTGCGCCGCAATGGGCGCGCCGGCCGATGTATCCGGCGCCGCGCATCTGCCGCCCTTCGCCGCAGCATCACAAGGTTTTCAAGACGCGATCACGGCCTTGCGCTTAGAAGGCTTTGCGCCTTCGATCGAAGGGCGCATCACTCTCCTTGAAACGATGCTAAAAAATTCCGCGCCATTGGAAAGGCTCGATGCTCCTGCGTCGGAAAAACTTTGGCGCGCCATCCGCGACGTTGCGCCGCTTGCCGAGCCACGCCAAAAAATCATCTGGAGAATTTCCGTTGCTCCGGCGGCAGGGCCAAGGATCGCGGAGGCGGTCGGCCGCGCGCATCATGCCGAGGCTTTGTTCGATTGGTCGGGCGGGCTGGTTTGGCTTGGCCTGGATCCATGCCATGATGGCGCGGCGGGGCTCATTCGCGAAACCGTCGCACAAAATGGCGGCGGCCATGCTACCCTTGTTCGCGCGCCAGATGAGCTGCGCGCCAATATCCCGGTCTTCGAGCCGCAGTCCGAAGAACTTACCGCAGTATCGCAGCGGCTAAAGGAGGCTTTCGATCCTCACGCCATTTTGGAGCCCCGGCGCATGTTTGCGGAATTTTAGAATGCAGACGAATTTTTCCCTCGCGCAGCTCAAAAATCCGGCAACGGCAGAAGCCGAAAAAATCCTTCGCACCTGCGTGCATTGCGGCTTCTGCACCGCCACCTGCCCAACCTTCGTGTTGCTCGGCGACGAGCTCGATAGCCCGCGCGGGCGAATCTATCTCATCAAGGACATGCTCGAAAAAAATAAGCCCGCCGATGAGACGGTGGTCAAACATATCGACCGCTGCCTTTCCTGCCTTGCCTGCATGTCGGCCTGCCCTTCGGGCGTGAATTACATGCATCTAGTCGATCACGCGCGAAGCTACATTGAGGCGACCTACAAAAGGCCGCTCGCGGACCGGCTGCTGCGGGCATTTTTGGGCTTCGTTCTACCGCATCGAAATCTCTTCCGCCTTGCGCTTGCCGCAGCGCCCTTAGCGAAACCCTTTCAGGCTCTTTATCCGCGTTTGGGACGGACCGGGCGGCGGCTTGCCGCGATGATGCGGCTAGCGCCAATATCTAGCCGAACGGCGCCAGCCCCTCGGCGCTCCGAAGAGGTCCTGCCCGCGCGGGCGGCAAAGACCCGCGTGGCGCTCCTTCGCGGCTGCGTTCAGCAGGTGCTCCGGCCTGGCATCAACGATGCTGCGATCCGCTTTTTGTCCCGGCTCGGGATTGAGACCGTTTTGCCCCAAGGCGAAGGCTGTTGCGGCGCCTTACTCCATCATCTCGGGAAGGAAAAAGCCGCACTTGCCCAGGCACGCACAAACATCGACGTTTGGAGCGCCGAAATCGAGCGCAAAGGGCTCGATGCGATTGTCGTCACGGCGTCCGGCTGCGGCACGATGATCAAGGACTACGGTTTCCTGTTGCGCAATAACAAATCCTATGCGGAAAAGGCCGCGCGGATTTCCGCTCTCGCCAAGGACGTGACGGAATTCTTGGACGCGCGCGAATTGCCTGTGCTGGTCGAACCGCAGCACAAGATCGTCGCCTATCACGCCGCTTGTTCGCTGCAACACGGCCAAAAGATCGATGCCGCTCCAAAAGAACTTTTGCGGCAGGCGGGTTTTGAGGTCCGCGACATTCCCGAAGGCCATCTGTGCTGCGGCTCGGCCGGCACCTACAACATTTTGGAGCCGGAGATTGCCCTGCGTCTGCGCGATCGGAAACTCGAGAACATCATGCGCACATCGCCGGGAATCATCGCCGCCGGCAATATCGGCTGCATCGCTCAGCTCGCGAGCGGAACTTCGATCCCGGTGCTGCACACAATCGAGCTTCTTGACTTCGCCCATGGCGGGCCGCGGCCGGCTGGCCTTGGCTCTACGCTTTAAGATTAACCCCATGCTTACGCCAGTCACTTCGTAACTATTTATCCAGAAATCTCTTAGGCGCGGCCCAATACCAGAGCGAAAAAGAATTTGACATTGGCTCGGAAGAGGCGGATCATCGGGTTGCTTCCGCCGTTGCTCACAAGAGCCGTTCGGAAGAAAAGGTGCCTTTTACAGCAACCCATCGGATTAACCACTATGGAGATGACTCCACCGGGACAGTTTGATCGACCCCGGCTTGCGGGGTCAGGGCGGCACTGGGTCTGAATTGACGGGTCAATGTGCCCCTTCCGACAATGTGATGTTTTCTCGCGAGAGCGCCCGCGAAGGCCAAACGGGAATTCTCCCGCAGCTTGGAGCCTGTAATTCTCCCAGATCGCTTCGCAACCCGAAGCTAGAGCCCCGTACGTGCCTGAGCGCACCGGGGCTCGTTGCGTTTCTGGGGCATTGCTTTGATGGAATTCGCAATGGTGCTTGCCTAAATCCCCGCATACCACTCATAGCCGCGATCTTCCCAAAATCCGCCCCTGCCGCGCCCGAAACCGTCGAGGCGGTCCGTGACCTCGATACGCATCAGATATTTTGCCTGCTTGTAGCCGAGCTGGCGTTCGACACGCAGCCGCAACGGCGCGCCATGGCCGATCGAAAGCGGCGCGTCGTTTAGGCTATGGGCCAAAATGGTCTGCGGATGGAAAGCATCGATCAAATCGACGCTTTCATAATATTGTCCGGTGCCGTCGAGCGTTTGCTCGAGCGTGTCGGCGCAATGGAAGACCACGAATCGCGCTACGGGGAGAACTTCCGCGCGTGTAAGCACAAAGGCTAAAGGCACACCCTGCCATTTGCCGATGGCGCTCCACCCCTCGACGCAATCGTGACGCGTGATTTGCGTGCGTTGCGGCAGCGCCCGCAAATCCGCAAGCGACAGTTCGATCGAATTGCCGACGAGCCCCTCGACGCGCAAACGCCAATCGGCAAAATTGTTTTTGCGCAAAGCTGCATATTCTTCGCTGTCAGGCATTCGCGTGCCATTGACCTTGAAGACCGGCGAAATATCCGTTTGCCCGAATTCGCGCGCGAGCGCGTGGCCGCCACCGAGCAAGCGCTGGGCACGATAGGTCAACCATTCGGCCGAGGACAAAAATTCTTGGAAATTGGGCGCCGAGGAAAGCCGGTCGCAGCTGCCAAGGAGCAGGCTGCCGGCACCGGCTACTCCGAGAGCCAGAAAACGGCGCCTCTGAAGATGAAACTTACGCATGATCGCCACCCGGAGAAATTTCGAATTTGCCGGTGATCATTGAACGCAATTCGTTAATTGGCCCGGCGAAAACCACCATCATTACATGCACCAAAACGAAGAGTACGATCAGGCCAGCCGCGATGAAATGGATCGTGCGCGCCGATTGCCGCCCCCCAAAAATATCGATGAGCCACGGGAGGATTGCATCCATGCCCGGAGACATGGCGAGCCCCGTAAAAACCATCGCTGGCAACAGCACAAAGACGACGGTGAGATAACTCAGCTTTTGCAGCGGATTGTAATGGCGCGCGGCTTTTCCGTGCGGAAATTTCAACTGCAGATGGTCGGCGATATCGCGCAAGAGCGCGCGGGGGCGCAGTTGATTTCGCGCGGGGAGAAGGTCGCGCTGGAGATGCCCGCTGGCAATAGCGGCGAGAAGATAAAGCAAAAGGTTAGCAGCGAAGAGCCATGCGAAAAAGAAATGCCATCTTCGCCCCAAAGCAAGATCGCGCCAGCCCGGCAGAGTCGCCCATCGCGGAACTCCGCGCGCCACTTCATGACCACCGGCATTGCGGGACACCCCAAAAATCCCTGTCGTGTCGAAAGTTGACGCGCCGATCCTGGTAAATCCTGCGGGGTGGTGCCTTGGACCATGCGCCCCGATCTCAAAGAGCGCCTGGCTGGTGTCCGCGCCGGCCTGGCCCCAATAAAGGGCCGGATGGGCATTGAAAATCTGCAGCCCGCTCATCAAAAGCACAATTACGCACAGCAAGTTGATCCAATGGGTCAATCTTGTGATCAGACTGTGCCGGGTAATGAGCAAGGGACGCGGCGGCGCAACGTCTTTTTCGGGAGTTCCGCTCATGGGCCGCTCACGCGTTACCCCCTTAGTTCGTCCGCTCCGGCGCGAGTCCCGGAGCGGACGGCGCTGGCGCAAATTTAGTCTTGCGAGCCCATGTCGTCTCCGCCCATTTGGTCGGACTCGGAATCGTCTGACTTCATGTCGCCGGATTTCATGGAATCGGAATCCGTATCCTTCGGCTTCATCTGTTCCTGGGTCGTGCCTTTTGGCTTCGCTTTATCTTCCGCGAAAGCTGCAACGGGGAAAAGCGATCCGGCGGCGATTAAGACCAGGGCGGCAAGCCAGGCGAAGGCATATGTTTTCTTCATGCTATTTTACTCCTCTTCAAATCCGCGCCCTATTGGCGCCTTATTCCCCGGCGTGCCGGAGCGGCGCCACGGGGCGCCGGTTGCGGTCAAAGCTTCTCAGAATTTCACACGGGTCGAGGCGATCTGGCCGCTATGGGCCAACCATTATCCTGATTTCGGGACAAATTTAAGGGCAAGGCCATTCATACAGTAGCGCAGCCCGGTCGGGGGCGGGCCGTCTTTAAAGACATGGCCAAGGTGTCCGCCGCACCGGCGGCAATGCACTTCGGTCCGCTCCATCCACAATTTTTTGTCGATTCTCGTGCCGACGGCCCCCTCGATGGGCTTCCAGAAACTTGGCCAGCCTGTTCCGCTGTCATATTTGGTCTCAGACGTGAAGAGCGGCAAATCGCAACCGGTGCAAACAAAAACCCCTTCGCGATGCTCGTCGAGCAAAGGACTGCTGCCTGGGGGCTCAGTCGCCTCTTGCCGGAGCACATCGTACTGGGCGGGCGTGAGAATGCTCCGCCATTCGGCATCGGTTTTCGTCACTTCCAATTCGTCCGCCTCTGCAAGGAGCCAGGCGGGTAGCACAATCCCGCCGGCCGCTGCCGTTGCTAACATCGCCAAAAGTTCGCGCCGCATGATTGTCAAAACGTCTCCTTATCGGCCGTTATCGCCAACGAGCACGGGCCGCTCGCGATAGAGTTCCGGGTAAAGCCTTTGCAAATTTTCGATTTTCGGCGAGTCGTTGACAACGATATAGGGGCTATCCGGGTGACGCGTCGCGTAATCCTGATGATAAGCCTCGGCGGGATAGAAAGCCTGCAGCGGCTCGACCCTGGTTACGATCGGGGCCGAGAAGGCGTGGGCCTTTTCGAGTTCCGCGATATAGGCCTTGGCAGCATTTTGTTGCGCTTGGCTCGTTAGAAAAATCTCTGACCTGTATTGCGCGCCCTCGTCCGGACCCTGCCGATCGAGCTCTGTCGGATCATGCGCCACGGAAAAAAAGATTTGCAGCAATTGGCCATAGGAGATGAGGTGTGGATCGAAGGTAACTTCGACCGATTCGGCATGTCCCGTGCGTCCCGAGCTCACCTGCCGGTAGCTCGGGTCGGACACGGTGCCGCCCGCATATCCTGATACCGCGCTTGTTACGCCCTTGGTGTGCTGGAACACGGCCTGCACACCCCAAAAGCAGCCGCCCGCAAAGACGGCCTTTTCGGTTCCGCCTTCCGCGGAATTCGGTACATCTGTCGGCGGCGGGCGAATGCGGGTTGAAGTTTCGGCCGCTGCCGGGCTCGCAGCAACGCAAACGCAAACCAGCCCGAGGCAAATGCTGGCCAATGCAAGCGCATAACAAGCACAGGCCGCGCTTCGATTGAATTGGAACAAACGGGTTTTCATGATTTCTCTGCGATCCTCCTGTGAGCGACAGATGCGCGCCCGACAAGGGGCCGCCAACCCCTATTCCAACCCCTATTCGTTGCCGGTGCCGGTATGGTTACATGCTGGGACGGCCTTTGGTTGCCCAGCGGGCGATCAATTCTGTGTGCGTTGTCGCGCGTAGCCTGAGCACGGCGAACAATGACCAACGTTCGGCGAGGATCATTCGCTATCGTCTGACGCAAAACAATGAATATCACGCGCTATTTGACCAAGTAGCCGAATGGTAGAAAGAATGACAATGCTTTACCGGCACGGGAGGGCCGCAATGCCCGCAAAATTGCTATTGCTCGCCGCTCCTACCACAAATAACCGTTTGTCTCACTAACGACATGAGGGAAAAAATTGAAACCGAACACCATGGTTATCTTCATGGCGATTCTGATCGCCCTAGGCTTCGCCGCCCTGCTCTATTACGGCGCCAGAATTGCGCGATAGTGTTTGCAACCGGCCCTTGAGCAGGCGGTCGGGATTGGTCCGCACAAACTTCCGCACCGGAGTGCCGTGGTAAGCAAAGGCGGACGCTCCGGTGCGGTCATTATTGCATTGATCCCGGCGGCCCCCTCGCGCCTTGTTTAGCGACCGAGGCGAACGCGCTATCCCATCACCTTCAGGCCGGTTCCAGACTTCTATGGGAAAATAAACGTCGTAACCGCGACATCATTGGCGTTATCGTTTACAACAGCCAAACGATCGATATCTACCTCCTGGCCTGCAATCACAGTCTCCGATCTCGAGGTTGCGACGCCAAACGCTCCGCCCTCGTTCTGGTGGACGTTGAATTGACCGACGAATTTGCCGGTCTTCGTGAATTCCACGATTTCGCTCGGCTGGGCGGGATCGGCGCTTTCTTTGAGGGCATCACCATTGCTGGTTAGCAGGTGTCCGTTTGGCGCGAGTGCCAGCGCCAAGGGGCCGCGCAGGTGAGAATCAGTGAAAACGATCGTGCCCTTTCCCGAGGATCCAGTAGTGGTGCCGGCGTGCGCCTTTTTGTAAATCTTATTGTCGGCCGTTGACGCGACATAGAGAACATCCGCGGCCTTGTCGTAGAAAAGGCCGGTAGGCCCCACCACGAGCGCGGCATCATTCTCCGCATGCAGGTACCCATCGGCGACCTGAGTAACCCCAGTCACCTTAATGGTCGTACCGCCTGGCAGTGACAGATCAATCCTGATCACAGTGCCTTTCAGCACATTCGACACGAATAGCTTGGCGGAACTCAAATCGTCGCTAACCGCCAGCCCCCAGGGACCGTTGAGCCCGCTGATAGAGGAAGAATCTAACTGGGTGATAAACTTTCCGTTCTTGTCAATGAATGTGAGCGGACCTCCCTTGATTGTATCAAATTTGCCGTCGGTGGTCGAAACGCTGCCGACAACGACAATACCCCTCTTCAGCACGCCAAGAGCCAAGGTCAGGCCCGGCGCACTCCCTTGGAAAAAGACCGTCGCCTGATTGTCTGGCGCCGCCAAACCGCTAGACGGCGTCAGCTTGATGATCGTCGTCCCGGTTCCTTGGAGATTATTGAAATTGTTGAAGTTTGAAACCAAGATGTCGCCTGGCTTCAAGGCTCCTTTCGGCGGAAATCCTGGGGGCACAAAGGCGACGCCATAGGGATTGAGGTCGCCGCTTGCCGGGATCGTCGAGGAGACGAGGGTATCCGGAATGAAGCGCCGAGGGTCATCGGAATCGGCCCATGACCGCAGCGGCACGATGGCCATCGCGGCGACGAAAAACAGCGCGCAGGCTGCACGTTGTAACGGCGTAGTGTGCCGATAATCGAGGGAATGGTATTGTCTTTTTATCATTTTTTCCTCCTTTGGCTGTCCTCGCCGCCAAATATATCACCGGGCGGGGGATTGAGCGAGCCCTCGCGCGCGTGGGCGCTGCTGGCACTGACAACCGGCACAAGCCACACTACCGTTTGGCAGGGAGTCGCATTGAGCACTTCCCGCCCTCGGACGACGATTTAGTCGAGCGTCTCGCGATAAAATCTGATCGCAATTATGACAACCGCGAGCGTGAATAACGCGATCGGCCAAAGTTCCGGCAGAATGTCCGCCAGGTGGTTTCCTTTGAGCAACAGGCCGCGCATGATCCGCATCGTGTGAGTCGCGGGAAAGACTTCGCCAGCCCATTGCGCCCAGACCGGCATGCCTTTGAATGGAAACATGAAACCAGATAAGAATATGGACGGCAGGAGAGTGAATTGGGCGAATTGGATCGCCTGCATCTGATTTGCCGCAAGCGTCGAAAAGGTGATCCCGAGCGCGAGATTGCTGGCGATGAAAAGCCCAAGAGCGAAAAGCAGGAGCAGCATCGAGCCCCGCACCGGCAACTGAAAAAAAATGGCGGAGGCAATAAGTATGAGCGCCACCTGGATGTAGCCGACAAATACATAGGGCACGATCTTGGCGAGCATCACTTCAATCGGCCGCACAGGCATGGCGAGCAAATTCTCCATTGTCCCTTGCTCGCGCTCTCGCGTGATCGAGAGCGCGGTCACGAAGAGCGTCGACATCATTAAAACAACGCAAATCAACCCCGGCACAATGTTGAGCACCGTGAGCTGCTCCGGATTGTAGCGGGCGTGAACCACAAACTGGAAAGGCGGCGGCGGGTTTTCTGTCTGGCGAACCGGCGGCAGGTCCCGGTTGAGGGCCACGGCAAGCGCAGGGAGCGCGGCCGCCGCGTTACCTATGGCGGTAGGATCTGAGGCGTCGGCGTCAACAAGGATCGAAGGCATCTCGCCCCGGTCAACCGAGCGGTCGAAGTTCGGAGGAATATTGATAACGAAAAGAAGATCGCCACGCGCCAACGCGCGCTCGGCTTCGGTCTCCGAAGAAAGAATCGCAATATCGTAGTAGCCGGTGTTGCGAAGCGCGGCGGCGATGGTGCGCTCATATTTCGAATGCTCAACGGAGAGGAGGCCTGTCGGGAGATTCTTGGGGTTGGCGTTGATCGCGTAGCCGAACAAGAAGAGCTGCATGATCGGCAGCGCTATGATGAAGCGCAATGTGATCGGATCGCGCAATATTTGCAGCCACTCCTTGCGCAGGAGCGCGGCAAAGCGCCTAAAGGAGAAAGCTCTCATGAGTCCTGGCCCTTCACGCTCAGCATGTGAATGAATACGTCTTCGAGGCGCGGCTCGACTTCCTCCCAGGAGAGGCCGCCGCCATTGGTGGACCGCAGAGTCGTTTCGAGACCGGCGCGGTCCGTCCCGGCGACACGCAGCGCTTGTCCGAATACGGCAGCCGCCTCAATGGCAGGGACGTGCCGTAGCCGCCGCGCCACGGCGTCCAAATCTTCGCCTCGTGCCTCGAAGACAACAATTTCGGAATGAGCGGAGACCTCGGACGCAGCCCCCTGCACGACGATGCGCCCGTCTGCGAGATAGACGATGCGCTTGCATCGCTCTGCCTCGTCCATGTAGTGGGTAGAAACGAGGACGGTCAGCCCTTCGCCAGCCATGTCATGGATCAGATCCCAGAATTCCCGGCGTGCCTTGGCGTCAACTCCGGCCGTTGGTTCGTCCAAGAGCAACAGCCTCGGCTTGTGCAAGACGCAGGCGGCAAGCGCAAGCCGCTGCTTCCAGCCGCCCGAGAGTTGTCCGGTCAATTGGCCGCGGCGCGGGGCGAGCCCCATGCGGTCGATGATGCCCGATAGGGCTGCCCGCCGGTCCGGGATTTGATAAACGCTCGCGACCAAATTCAAATTTTCGGCGACCGTGAGGTCCTCATAGAAACTGAATTTTTGGGTCATATAACCGGCTTCAAGCCGGATCAGCGCGGCTTCCCGGATGATGTCGCGTCCGAGACAAGTGCCGCTCCCGCCATCAGGAGCCAAGAGGCCGCAGAGCATCCGGATCGTGGTGGTCTTGCCGCTGCCGTTGGCGCCGAGAAAGCCACAGATCTCGCCGTTGGCCACCTGCAAAGTGAGCCCTTCGACAACCCTGCGGGTTCCAAAACTCTTCTTCAGGTCATGAACATCAATAATGAGGTCAGCCATCACGCGCCATCCTTCGTGATCAGCCGCACGGAGACGGGCTCGCCGGGATTGAGCAAGGGCGCTCGTTGCGGCAGCGGGCGGGCCTCGACACGGAACACGAGTTTAGCGCGGCTTTCCTCGCTGTAGATGACCGGCGGCGTATATTCGGCCTGGGGGGAGATGAAGGAAATTTTTGCCGTGAGATCTGGCGGGCAATTGTCGCAGATGAGTCTCACTTCATCGCCGTGATGAACCCTGGCCAGCATTTGCTCGGGCACGAAAAATCGCACAAAAATGTTTTCGGGCGGCAACAAGGACACCACGGGAACTCCGGCGGGAATGGTTTCGCCCGGGCGGGCAAGCACGTCGGTCACGATACCAGCGGCGGGGGCTGCGACATGGCGCTGGTCGAGCCGCCACTGCGCCATTGCCATGGCCGCGCGCGCGGCCGCGACGGCCGCCTGCTGCGCCGCAATCTCGGGCGCGCGTCCGAGCGGGTTGCGCATTTGTGTAAGCGCTGCTTCCATCCCTTGCACCTTGGCATCCCCGGACCGCAGATCCGCGCGGCGCTGGTCCGCGAGCTGCGCAGAGGCGTTGCCGGAGCTCCGCAGCGTTTCGGTCCGCTGAAGATCGGCCGCAAATTTATCCCGCGCGGCCTGCGCCTCCGCGAGGTTCGCTTCCGCCTGCGCGATCTCGGTGGGTTTGCCGGCGGATTGGAGATTGGCAAGCTGCGCTTCCGCTTGAGTGAGCTGCCTTGCGGCCTGGTCGAGCGCTGCCCGGTCCGCGATATCGTCTTGCTCGAAAAGCGGCGCACCGCGGGCGACTTCAGCGCCTCGCGTGACGAAAACCTTTGTGAGGAGGCCGCCCAAGGTCGGGCCGACCTTGACATAATCGGCCTCGGCATAGCCCTGCCACTCGGCGGGTGCGGGATCGCGCGCCCGCCACCACCAAAAGCCCGCGGCCGCCACTGCCGTGAGCGCGGCTGCGAGAATGACACGCCGATCCAAGGCCTTGACCTTTCGCAACGAGAATGTATCGTTGCATTATCATCTTTGGTTTCCGCTGGCAAGGAAAAGGATTTTTAAGGTGCAAAGTGAACAACTAGAGCCGGGCGTTTTCAAGCGCGGCCAGGGCGGACGGCCGACACGCCAGGAAGCCGAGCGGCGGCATTTGAGCCTGCTCGCGGCTGCAACTCGCCTGTTCTTGGAAAACGGCTGGGATGGCGCGTCGATTGACGAGATTTCCCGGCAATCGGGGGTCGCGAAGCGCTTCATATATGCGCGCTACCCGGACAAGGCGGCGCTCTTTGTCGGCGCGCTCCAGCGCTATCTCGATCTACAGATAGAGGTCCTCCACCAAGCCGCGCCGCCGCCCGATGATGTCGAAGAAGGGCTCTATTGTCTTGGGGAAAGGCTCCTGGAAATAGCGCTTCGGCCCGAAACGCTCGCCTTTCATCGCCTTCTCATTGCCGAGGCCCCAAGATTCCCCGTCCTTGCGAAGCTTTTTGTCGAACGCAACCGGCACCGCGCCGTTGGCGAAATCGGCAATGTCCTTGCGGGTTATGCCAGCCGCGGGATGATCCAATCCGGCGATCTCGAATTTCTCGCCGAGCAATTCTTCATTCTTATTGTCGGCATACCCCAGCGCGTGGCTTTACTCGCCGGCCGCGACGCCTTCCCTAAAGACGCGCAAAGGATCAAGACCGCGGTGCGGCTATTCCTCAACGGCTGCCGCAAGCATTGGACCTCCGACGACGATCTATAACCGTTTTGTGCGCTGGGCGGAGCGCGGGATCTGGGAAAAGCTGTTCCTTGCGCTGGCTTCGAAAGGGCGATCGGCGGACCTGCAGATGATCAACTCCACGCACATCAAGGCGCACCGCTCGGCGGCGGGCGGAAAAGGGGGGAGCAAAAACAGGCGATTGGCCGCTCAAGAGGCGGGCGCAACACGAAGATTCACGCACGCGCGGATGCTAAAGGGCGCCTTCTTGCCCTCCTGTTGACCGGCGGCGAAGCGCATGACTGCCCGCTGGCCGGGCGCCTCATCCACAAAGTAAAGCCGTCCAACCACATGCTCGGAGATAAGGCCTATGATAGCACTGAGTTGCGCGAGGAGCTGCAGGAGCGCGGAACGAAGCCCGTCATTCCCAACCGGAGCTGCCGAAAACAGCCGTTCGGCTTCAACAAGCGCCTCTACAAGCTGCGATGGCTGATCGAGAATGCCTTCAACAGGCTGAAAGACTTCCGGCGCATCGCAACGCGTTATGACCGGTTGGCGCGAAACTATTTGGCCTCTGTCTGCCTTGCAGCCGCTCTTGCGTGGTGGATTTAATGAGTCTCGACCCTAGTCGATCATGTAGCGCAGGCCGCCGCGGATCTCATTCACATATATGGTTTTGGTCACCGGTATTCCGGTCACGCCGGGCAGCCCGCTGATTGGGCCAAGATCGACAAAGCGGTAACCGACGTCAAGTTGCACGTGCTCGGCCATTGCGAAGGCGACTCCTGCCATTGCTGCCCAGGCAAACTGGTAGTGCGTGTTTGATGCCGTGACAATGTTTGATGACGTGATAGCGACATTGCTCTGCCAGATTCGGGCCCAGTCGACCCCCGCCCCGGCGCCGATATAGGGGGTGAATCCTTGCCAAGTGCCGAGATCGAAATAGCCGTTGGCCAGCAAGTCCAGCCGCTCAATCGTGGTATCGAAATAACAGCTGCTGCTTCCGGTCGTAAAAATGCAAGGGCCGGGTGCGCCGATGCCCGCACTGCGGACGCGGTCGCGGAAATCGAAAATCAGGTCGGTTCGGAACCAATCATTGACCTTGTACCCCATACCGGCCCCGACACTGTAAGTGTTTACGGTGGACGGGGTCCCTCCAAATGCAAAGTCGGGCGCTATTTTCGGAAAAGTCTCCTGGGCATAGGCGATATCGCCGCGCACATACCAGCCGGAGGCAAATTCCACGATGTCATAAGTTGGGGCGGGCGCGGGAATAGGCGCCCCGTAATCCGCGCCTTTTGCGGGCAAGCAGAAATTTCCTAATGTGGCGAGCGGGGCAATGCCAATCGTTGCCAGCGCCAAGGCGCGTTTTCGGGTGAAATCTTTGCGATTCATCGTAAATCATCCTCATTTGCCCGGGCGCTGCTTTCCGAGCCGACACGCAACAAAGCTTGAAGCGAATTAATTAAACACCGCTTAACCATAACGGTGTGGTGCGCACCGCCGAAAGTTTGGCGCAAGCCCGGAGGACGTGCGCATTGCGCAAATCCCGAAGACAGCGATCCGTAGTTAACGCGCGTCATGCCCGCCCCCGGATCCAAGTCATGATCCAAGTCCGGGGGCGGGCATGACGCTCGGCGCGTTGCGTTTGTAGGAGGTGCCCTTGCGCGGCCCGGCGCCGCCACTATAGTCGCGGCGGTCTTTCATCCCCGCGAGTTCTCCATGTCTTCAGAAACAAAGGACATCAAAAGGGTCGTGCTTGCCTATTCGGGCGGCCTCGATACCTCGATCATCCTCAAATGGCTGCAGACCACCTATGGCTGCGAAGTCGTCACCTTTACCGCCGATCTCGGCCAGGGCGAGGAGCTCGAGCCCGCGCGGCAAAAGGCAATTCTCCTCGGCATCAAGCCGGAACATATTTTTATTGAGGATCTGCGCGAGGAATTCGTTCGCGACTACGTCTTCCCGATGTTTCGCGCCAATGCGCAATATGAAGGCCTCTATCTCCTTGGCACTTCGATCGCGCGGCCCCTAATCGCAAAAAAACAGATCGAGATCGCCCGCAAGGTGGGCGCCGATGCGGTCGCCCATGGCGCAACCGGCAAGGGCAATGATCAGGTGCGCTTCGAGCTTTCCTATTATGCGCAGGAGCCCGACATCAAGGTCATCGCGCCCTGGCGGGAATGGAATTTGACCTCGCGCACCGCGCTCATCGCCTTTGCGGAACAAAACCAGATTCCCATCGCCAAGGATAAGCGCGGCGAAGCGCCCTTTTCGGTCGACGCCAATCTTTTGCATGTGTCTTCCGAAGGCAAGGTGCTGGAGGACCCTGCAACAGAGGTGCCGGATTACGTTTATTCGCGCACGGTCAACCCGGAGGACGCGCCGGATGAACCCGAATATATCGAGATCGATTTCGAGCGCGGCGATGCGACCGGCGTCAATGGCAAGGCGATGACACCGGCAACTCTGCTCGCGCATCTCAACGGACTTGGGCGCGCGCATGGGATCGGACGGCTCGATCTCGTCGAAAACCGTTTTGTCGGCATGAAATCGCGCGGCATGTATGAGACGCCGGGCGGCACAATCCTTCATTGCGCGCATCGCGGCATAGAGCAAGTCACGCTCGATAGGGGTGCCGCTCATCTCAAGGATGAGCTCATGCCGAAATATGCCGAGCTCATCTACAACGGTTTTTGGTTTTCTCCCGAGCGCGAGATGCTGCAAGCGCTGATCGACCGCAGCCAGGAGTTTGTGACCGGAAGGGTGCGGCTGAAACACTATAAGGGTTCGGTCGCCGTTGTTGGCCGTTCAAGTCCCTATTCCCTTTACGATCAGGATCTCGTGACTTTCGAGGAGGGCGTGACCGCTTATGACCACCGGGATGCCGCAGGCTTTATAAAGCTAAATGCGTTACGCTTGCGCACGCTGGCCAAACGCGCCCGCAAGATTGGCAGGTAAGCAGGGCCGGGCAAAGGTTACCCGCGTTTGACAATTGGCGGCCCCCGCGCTTTCCTCTTCATCGGGCCTCATCGCCCATGAGGCGGCGCGGGCCGGGGAGCGGCGCAATGCCCTTCAAGAATCGTTCGGACGCCGGCCGCCTTTTGGCCGCGGCGCTCGCCGCGTATCAAGAGCGCGCGCCAATTGTCTTGGCGCTTCCGCGCGGGGGCGTGCCGGTCGCGGCCGAAGTCGCTATGGCCCTCAAGGCGCGTCTCGATCTTGTTTTGGTCCGGAAAATTGGCGTTCCCGGACAGCCGGAGCTCGCCATGGGCGCGGTGGCGGACGGCCCTTCGCCGGTGATCGTGCGCAACGCCGGCATCGTCCGCTATGCAGGCGTAACAGAGCCGGAATTTAATGCGATTTGCGATAAGGAACGTGCTGAGCTCGAACGCCGCCGCAACGCATATCTCGGAGGCCGCCCGCCGGCCGTTGTATTGGGGCGCACCGTTATCGTAATAGACGACGGAATTGCCACAGGTGCCACGACGCGCACGGCCCTCAAGGCGCTGCGCGCGCAAGGTGCAAAAGAGCTCGTGCTCGCCGTGCCGGTAGCCGCCAAGGAGACGATCGAGGAGCTGCGCGCGGAGGCCGACTGCATTATCTGCCTTGAAGCGCCGGCATGGTTTCAGGCCGTCGGGGCCTTTTATAGCGATTTCCGGCAGGTGACCGATGCCGAAGTCGTCGAAATCCTTGCCCGTTTCGCGGATGCGCCGGCATCTGGCGCGGTTGAATGAATTACCATTGCCATGATAGAGGCCAAACCGCTTTAACGAGTGCTACCATGGACCACAATAATTCACCTAACATGAACCCGCTGCTGGCGCCGTGGACGGGGCCTTTTGAAGCGCCACCATTCGATTCGATAAAGCCAAATCACTTTGTCGAAGCATTTGAGACCGCACTTGCGCTTGCGCAGGCCGACATAGACGCCATTGCTGCCAATCCTGAGGCGCCGTCCTTCGACAACACGATTCTCGCATTGGAGAGAAGCGGCCGGCTTTTAACGCGTGTTTCGGCGGTTTTTTTCAATCTGGCAACTGCCGATACCAATGATGCGATTCAAGCGATCGAACGCGAGGTCGCACCAAAGCTCGCCCGATATCGCAGCGCCATTTACTTGAATGAGTCGCTGTTCCGCCGTGTTGACGTGCTTTATGCACGGCGCGAAGAACTCGGGCTCGATGCCGAACAGGTGCAGCTTCTGTACCGCTATCATGTGGGGTTTTCGCGCAACGGCGGCGGCCTTGCGGATGGTTCCAAGGCCAGGCTCGCCGAAATCGCCGAACGTCTTGCCACGCTCGGCACAAGATTTTCGCAAAACGTTTTAGCCGACGAAAAGGCCTATTTGCTTCTTCTCACAGCAAAAGAGGATCTCGCAGGCCTGCCACCGCAGGCCGTTTCCGCTGCCGCACAGGCGGCGGCAGACCGTGGTGCTCCGGGGAAGTACGCCGTCACCTTGTCGCGGTCGAGCATTGAGCCTTTTTTGCAATTCTCGGCAAGGCGCGATTTGCGGGAAAGAGCATTCTATGCGTGGGTGAGCCGGGGCGAGACGGAAGGGCCAACCGACAATCGCGTGATTGCCGCCGAAATGGTGCGTTTACGTGCCGAACGCGCGCGGCTCCTTGGTTTCGAGAGTTTTGCGCACTACCGCTTGGACGACACGATGGCGAAAACCCCAAAAGCCGTCGCGGCGCTCTTGCAATCGGTCTGGGAACTGGCGAGCGCGCAGGCAGAGCGCGAGGAAGAGGCGCTGCAGGCGATCGCGGCAAGCGAAGGCGAAAACTTTAAGATTGCTCCGTGGGATTGGCGCTATTACGCCGAGAAACACCGAAAACGCGCGTTCGATTTCGACGAAAGCGAGATCAAGCCCTATCTCCAACTCGAAAACATGATCGATGCCGCGTTTTATACCGCAAACCGTCTCTTCGGCCTCTCCTTTAGCGAACGCAAAGACGTCCCGCTCTATCATCAAGACGCGCGATGCTGGTCTGTGACGGCGCGCGACGGGCGCGAAATCGCGCTCTTTATCGGCGATTATTTCGCAAGGCCATCCAAGCGCAGCGGGGCGTGGATGAATTCCTTTCGCCAGCAGCAAAAACTCGATGGCGAGGTAAAGCCGATTGTCGTCAACGTTTTGAATTTTGCCAAGGGCGACGCAAAGCAGCCGTGCCTTTTAAGTTTTGACGATGCGCGGACGCTCTTTCACGAGTTTGGCCATGCGCTGCATGGCCTATTGTCCGACGTGACCTATCCGCTGATAGCCGGGACAAATGTCGCCCGCGATTTTGTCGAATTTCCGTCCCAGCTTTACGAACATTGGCTGGAGCAAAGGCAGGTTCTCGCCCGCTTTGCCCGCCATTACGAGACAAACGAACCAATGCCGGATGCACTTTTGGAAAAGTTGCTTTCCGCACGCCAATTTAACCAGGGTTTTGCGACGGTCGAATATACCGCCTCTGCTTTGGTCGATCTCGCTCTGCACCTCGCGCCCGGCGAAGAGCCAATCGACGTCATAGCTTTCGAGAAGAACGAACTTAAAAGGCTGGGGCTTCCTGCCGCGATCGCGATGCGCCACCGCACACCGCATTTCCAGCACATCTTTGCCGGCGACCACTATGCTGCGGGTTATTACAGCTACCTATGGTCGGAGATTCTCGACGCCGATGGCTTTGCAGCCTTCGAGGAGAGCGGCGATATTTTCGATCCCGCAATCGCCAAAAAACTCCACGCGCACGTCTATGCGGCGGGCTACAAGCTTGCTCCGGAAGAAGCCTATGTGGCGTTTCGCGGGCGTAGAGCCGAGCCGAAGGCGCTGTTACGAAAACGCGGTTTTGCCGAGCGTGCCGGTCTCAAATCTTAGGGTCCGGACTCAATTAGTTTCTCATATCCAGTAGGCCAAGATTGCGACGAAGCAAAGCGCCGAAAAGAAATTTTGTGCGAGCTTATCATAGCGGGTTGCGATGCGGCGCCAATCCT
>JACXTT010002111.1_pt1 | contig 31858 bp, 34 predicted proteins | sample 9270951 | NCBI WGS metagenome assembly JACXTT01 (sample SAMN15532306, study PRJNA645909) | rock metagenome | isolation source: weathered quartz diorite | place: Puerto Rico | collected 2017-06-21
GACAAGCTCACCCGGCTAGTGCCCGGCGTGGATTGCGGGCGTCGTCGTCGTTGAACCTGACGGTCGACGTATCGGGCGCCGACGCCGCCACCGGCGCCGTTTCCGTGAGGCCATAGCCGCCCAGCACCTTGCAATGAAACGCACGCTCCATCCGATCGATGAGCTCCGTTGACGCCGCCGCTCCGCCGATGAAGATGCGCCGCATGCTCGAACAATCATACTGACCGAGATCCGGCGCATTGAGCAGGGCATTGGCCATCGTTGGAACCAGCGCCATCGAGGTCGCTCGTTCTTCCTGAATCAGCCGGAAGACGCCTGTGGGCTCAAAGCGCCGCACCATCACTTGCGTGATGCCCAGCATGGTGGCAGTCTGCGGCCGGCCCCAGCCGTTGGCATGAAAGAGCGGAATGGTATGCAGCTCGACGGTGTCGAGTTCTTCCGGATTGTAGGTCGTCGCTACCGATAGGCCGTGGAGATAGAGCGTGCGATGCGATAGCATCACGCCCTTGGGTGCGCCGGTCGAGCCGCTGGTGTAAAACAGCTCGGCTATCGAATTCTCGTCGAACCGAGCGTAATCGATCCGTTCGGGCCGTTCTGCCGAAAGCAGCTCTTCATACGTCAAATCCGCAGCGGGTATCTTGTCGTCCGTGGTCACGAACCGTTCAATCGCCGGACATGCTTTACGCAGCGCCTCCACCAGCGGCGCGAAATCGTTTTCGAAAATCAGCATCCGCGCGCCCGAATGATTCAGGATGCCGGTCAGTTCCGCCGGTCTCAGCCGTACGTTCAACGGCATCACCACCGCCCCGGCCATTACCACCCCGTAATAGCCTTCCAGCAATTGATGGTTATTGAAGCTGAGATAGGCCACGCGATCGCCCGCCTGGATGCCATGCGCGCGCAGACCGGCCGCCAGTCGCTCCGAGCGCTCGCCGAATTCCGCGTACGTGAACCGTTTCGCGCCACACACAATTCCAACTTTCTTTCCGAAAAGATCGACGCCCCGGTACAGGAAACGGATTGGCGTGAGCGGCACGCTCATAAAGTTGCCTCCGTAAAACACTGGATTGTACGACGGATCAAGGACGCGTTGCTCAACTGACGAGCCCCGGATACCAGACCCGCGTGCCGTCCACTCGCGCGAACGGCGTGAGCTTGTGCGACTGGCGGCGGGTGGCGCTCATGATGTCCTCCACTGCAATGCCGCGGGCCGTAAGCGCATCCCCCACCAGCGACCGGTGGCAGCGCCACGGCACAGCCTCGGCGCACATGATGGCGATCTGTTTGTCGCTGCCAAGCTCAATTAGCGTTTCGATGGCCGCGGCGAATTCAGCCGTCTGCATGTAGTCGGCGTATCCGCGAAAGCTGGCGTTCTGCCAAGCCGTGTTGGCAGAATCCGGCCGCGCATGGCGCAACCCTCCCAGCGACGGCATGTGCAGATAGCCTATGCTGGCTGCGGCCAATGGCTCGGGCAGCGCCTCGCGGTTAAATTGCGGGTTTCTGCGCGAGCGCGGCACGGTCCGGATATCGATGAGCTGCTCGACGCCATGCGCCCGTAGCAGGCCTATGAATTCCTCTATGGGGCGCGTGGAGTGGCCGATGGTGAAAATCACGCGCCGCGTTTGATCAGGCTGCGTTTTCTCTGGCACTCTCTAGTTGCGCGTCATACGCCGTCAGCTCTTCCGGAGACACCGTCACCAGGTCCTTCTCCATGTCCTCCCCGGTCTCGATGATGTGCTTGAGGTGCAGCGCGGCCAGGCGCGAGCACCAGGCGTCGGTCATGGGCCGGCCCGTCTTCTTGCTGAGCTCGAGGAGATCCAGATGTTGCATGGCGATGGTCTTCTGGATGTGCGTACCCTCATCGCGCAACACGAATTTCACGTCTACCGTGTCGCTGTGGCGCAACGAAATCGCCGTCTGCAGCCACTTGAATTCCACCCCCCACATCCGGCCGAATGGATCCGGCCCGGCTTCGAACTGGCGAAAATTCCGCATCAAACTCATGGTAACTCGTGCGAAGCTGTAATTGAACTGGAGTTTAGTTTGACCTCATTTGAACGGGAACTGGATGTATGCCGGTCCGTGGCGCTGCAAGCCGGCGAGATTGCGCTGCGGTATCGCAAACATGGCATTGGATATGATTCCAAATCCGACGATTCGCCCGTCACCAAAGCGGATCGCGAATGCGAGCAGGTGATCGCGCTGGCGCTTGAAGAAGCGTTTCCCGACGACGGCTTGCTGGGCGAAGAAGGCGCGGTGAAGCCCTCGCGCAGCGGCCGCAGGTGGATCATCGACCCCATCGACGGAACTCGCGACTACGTGCGCGGTATTCCCGTCTGGGCCACGCTGATCGGCCTGGAACAGGACGGCGAGGTCGTGGCCGGCGTGGCGCATTTCGCGTCGCGCGGCGAAACGTATTTCGCGTCGCGTGGCAGCGGTGCCTTCTGCAACGACATCCGTATCCGCAGCTCGGACGTCAACACCATCGCCGAAGCCGTGATCTGTCTCAGCGGTATCAACTCATTTTACAAGTACTCTTTTTCGGCGGAGCTGCTCTCCTGGACTAAGCCATTCTGGTCGGTCCGCTGCTTCGGGGGCTGCCAGGATGCCATGATGGTCGCGCGCGGAGAAGCCGAGGTCTGGATCGAATCGACCGTCAAACCCTGGGACCTGGCTGCGCCCAAGATTATCGTCGAGGAAGCCGGCGCCCGCTTCTTCGATTTCTCCGGCGAGAGCACTATCAATGGCGGCAATTGCGTGGCCTGCGTGCCGTCGTTGGCCGATGAAGTGCTCCGCTTCCTCAGCCGATGAGCCTCCCGGCCCGTACCGCGGAGTTAACCGGCATCCGCCAGTTCCGCATTGTTGAGCGGACGGTTGCCGATCCGGCGCCCGGCGAAGTGCAAGTACACGTGGCCGCCGTCGGCGTGTGCGGGTCTGATCTCCATTCCTACGCCGAGGGCGCGGTCGGCGACACGCCTTGCGCTTACCCCATGGTCCTGGGACACGAGCCGGCCGGCGTGGTGGTGAAGGTCGGCGCCGGCGTCACTGGATGGTCGCCCGGCGACCGCGCCGCGCTCGAACCGGCGCTCTATTGTTACCACTGCGAGTTTTGCCTCTCCGGGCATCACAACGTCTGCGCCAACTTGCGTTTCATGAGCAACCCGGAGGAACCGGGCTTTTTCCGCGAGCACGTCAATCTGCCGGCGCGAAACCTGCTGGCGCTGCCCGCCGGCCTGAGCCTGGAGCACGCCGCCCTGGTCGAGCCCCTGGCCGTGGTCCTGCACTCCATGCAATTCGTGGCGCTGCGGCCCGGCGAAACTGCGGCTGTGTTTGGCGCGGGACCGATCGGGCTGCTCACGGTGATCGCCCTCAAGCTGGCGGGCGCCGCGCGCGTGTGGATCGCCGACCCCGTGGCGCATCGCCTCGAGCTGGCCCGCGCCGCCGGGTCCGATGCCCTGCTCGATCCTCGCGCCGTTGATCCGGTGCGGCAGATTCTCGCGGACACCGGTAATCGCGGCGTCGATGTCGCCATCGATTGCGGCGGCAAGCACGACAGCATCAATCAGTGCATTCACGCCGTGCGCAACGCCGGCCGCGTGGTAGTGACCGCCATTCCGCCAGGAGTGCATGTGCCGATCGAATTCAGCCCTATGCGGCGCAAGGAAATCACGCTCTACAACGTGCGCCGATCCAATCACGAATCCGCCGCCGCGCTCGCCATGCTCGACGAGCACATCGCGCGCTTCGCGCCGCTCATCACGCACACCCCGCCACTCGACCAGATCGGCCGCGCTTTCGCGCAGTTGGAGAATTATGAGGACGGAGTCGGCAAAATTGTGATCCGGTCGTGATTTCTAGAGGCTCGCGCTCGCGCGAATCCGGTACAGGTGTTTTTCGGCGCGGATGTAGATCGAGTCTCCCACCAGTGCCAGCGACGCGAACACCTGCTCGCCCAGCGCATTCGTGCCCATCACTTCGTGCGCCGGGCCTGCCTTGACGATGTAAGTATCGCCATCCTGGCTCGTGATCAGCACTTTGCCATCGAAGGCCACCGGCGACGCCACAAACTGCCCCGGCGCCGGAAAGCGCTTGGCCTCGTATTTCGGCTCTCCAGTGTGCGCGTCCAGGCACGTCAGCAGTCCCGCGCCCGTCATCAGGTAAAGATAATCGCCGTACAAAATCGGCGACGGAATGTATCCCGTGCCCTTATCGTATTTCCACGCCACGCGCGCTTCCCCGGGCGCCGGGTCGAGCCGGATCCCCATGGTTTTCTTGTTTGGATACCCGGTCGAGACGTAGACCATTCCGTGACCCGTGACCGGTGTGTGCACCGCGTTGCCCTCCAGACCTTCGGCGCGCCACAGCTCTTTGCCGGTTCGTGGATCGTAGGCCGTCACGTCTTCGGTCGAAGGAACGATGAGCTGCTTGCGGCCGCCCGCTTCCACCAGTAGCGGCGTAGTCCAGGTGATCTGATTCTTCCGCGCGAGCTTCCACGCCACCTTGCCGTCGCGCGTCGAGACCGCCGCCAGAAAAGAGTGCTCGCCTTCGTCCTGATCGCACAGCAGCAGAATCAGGTCCTCGAAAAGAACCGGGGAACCGCCATTGCCGACGCCCAACGTGGCGATGCCCCCGAGCGAACCCGACCACATCAGCTTCCCCTCGAAATCGTACTTATAGAGCCCTTGCGCCCCGAACCAGACATAGACGAACGTGCCGTCGGTCACCGGCGTAGGCGAAGCATAGGTATTGAATTTGTGCGTGTCGTCGAATACTTTGCCCTCATACGCCGTGCGCTCCCACAGCAGTTTTCCGTTCCCGCCGTCGTATGCCAGCACTTTGAGCGTATGCTTGCGATTGCCGCCTACGCTGTCCGGATGCACGAAAGGCTGCCCTTCAAGCTTGTGCTTCACCGGCGCGGCGTCCGGAATCACGTCGCCCTCGATGTCCGTAGTGAGGAAAATCCGGTCTCCCCACACCACGGGTGAAGAATGTCCCCGCCCCGGAACGTCCGCCTTCCACGCAATATTACGTGCCGCATTCCACGACGACGGCAGCGTGCGCAGGCTGGACACGCCATTTGCCGGCCCTCGCCACCCCGGCCACACGTCCAGCGGCCCGGCAATAGCAGCCGCGGCAAGAAGAAGCAAAGTCACGACTCGGTGCATCGCTTCTCTAGAGTAATACCAGTCTCACACTGCACGTTGAGACTGAGGGGCAAGCAGGTGTGGTTCCGGGACAAGGGGGACTTTCGCAGTTGCCGGCCCTCGGCATCGTACGTTTTCTGAGTGCTGCTTTACAGGAATGGTCAACACCTGGCCAACAGGCCAACGTCAACGCGTTTTCTCACCCATCAAAATGAAGCGAAAGCGCCTCGGATGTTCAGGCCGGCGTTCATTAGCTGCGACTTTGGTGATCGTAAATCCATGCGGCATGAGCAAGGTGAGGAGCATGGCAAGAATATCTACAATGGTGTGCCAAACAGCTGCGAATACGATTTCCGCCCATTCCGGCGCGTAGTAAGTCAAGCAGAGAGGAATGCCTGCGCCGGCTCGGCCCGCAGAATTACCGCACTGACATACCAGTTAGATCCGGGATAGCCAGGGAAATTATCGCGCAATCTTTCTGCGGCCGAGCAGCGCCAACGCGGCCAGGCCGCTTCCCAGCAACGCAAGCCCGCCCGGCTCCGGCACGCCTGCTGCTCCGGGCGAAAATGCGGTCAGGACGCGGACATAGTCTCCGGGCGAACTAGCAAACGTATCGAAGAGAATCTGTCTCGGGCCGTTGATTGTAACTGAGTCTCCCGGCTCCAGGCCCCTGGCGCCCGGATTCAGGTAATTCACACCGGTATTGGCCAGAAAATCGCTGGCCCCAAGTGTCGGGGTACTGGTGATGATTCCGAGGATGTCCGCATCGAAATTAACCGTTCCGATCATGTGTAGGGTTGGGCCTGGGTCAAAGAAAACGTAATGGCTCGCAACCGTTGTTCCTGCCGGTATCGGGCTCGCGCCCACGTCAACTGTCAGAGGAGCGGCTAAGAGTATGTTCTGATCCTCATCAAACCCGAACAGGTTGGGGCTTTGAAAGTTGTCGTCGCCGACACTATCGGGCGCGCCAAATGGATTTGCTAGAGGCACGGTCAGTTTCACGAATGTCCCTCCAGCGGCTAGGGCCGTTCCGCCCGTCACGGTTCCGCTAATAATCTCTGCCTTAGGAACTGAAATCGTCAATGCCAGTAGCGCAATGGCAATACCCAGCTTTTTCATTCGATCCTCCCTTTCCGTTTTAGGGTTTTATATGCTTAGCACGTTTGGATCCATGAGCACATATAATGAACTGAACAACTTAGTGACGTAGTTGGTTTTGGATAAATGCGAAATTGTGGAGCATTTGACAAATTTTCGGGGATCGCGGCAACCTGGCCAGGCGCGCGGTAGTGGTGCACGGCGGCTTCGGATAGCTCTAGATCAGTCGGCGAAGACGTCATCTGGCTCGACTCCGCATACAACGGGCGAAGGATGCCCACGCCCCGGAACGTCCGCCTTGCAGGCAACGTTGCGTCTCCGGGACGAGCGGGACTTTCTCACTTGCCAGCCGCAACCCACACAGCCCAGTCCGCCTACCCCTCCATGTCCATAAAGTAGTACCCGATCATGTGGCACACGATCATATGCGCGTCTTCGATGCGGCCCATGTGAGGTGCCGAGACCTGGATGTTGAGCTCGGCGAGCGGTCCGAGCTTGCCGCCGTCGCGGCCGGTGAGCGCGATGGTGCGGCAGCCGGCGGAATTGGCGTACTCCATGGCGCGGATCACGTTGGGTGAATTGCCGGAGCCGCTGATGGCCATCACCAGGTCGCCGGCCTGCGCGAAATTGCGAAGCTGTTCGACGAAAACGCAGTCGTAGCTCACGTCGTTGGCGTAGGCGGTGATCGTGGCCAACTGCTCGGTGAGAGCCATGATGCGGAAGCGCTGGCCGCGGTTGTAACTCGCGCCCTTCACGATGTCGCAGGCGAAATGCGAGGCCGTAGACGCGCTGCCGCCGTTGCCGCAGACGAAAATATGACGGCCGTTCGCGCGCGCGTCCTTGAACAGCTCGATCGCCTGGTTGACCTTATCCAGATCCACCATGTCGATGGCCTTTAGGACCTCGGCTTTGTACTGCGCAGGAAAGTTCATGTCAATGTTCTGGCCAGAGCCAGCGCCCCGTAAAGCACGCTGTCGTCACCCAGCGCGGCCGGAACCACGTCCACGCGCGCGCCCGACCAGTCGGTGATCTGCCGGTCCAGCTCCTCACGCAGCGGGCCGAACAACGCCTCGCCGGCCTTGCTGATCCCGCCGCCGATTACAATGCGCGACGGGTTCAATATCATGATACAAGCCTTCAGGCCCAGCGCGAGATCCACCACATAGTGCCCGACAAAACTCGGGTCACGCAGAAGCTCTTTGGCGCTCTTCCCATAATCGCGCTCCAGCCACAGCCCGCAGCACATCCGCTCGAAACAACCGCGCGCTTTGCACAGGCACTCGGGACCGTCAGGACGGATTGAGAGATGCCCGATTTCGCCCGCCCAGCCATCCGCGCCGCGCCAGATCCTGCCGTCGTGATAAATGCCCCCGCCGATCCCGGTTGAAAGCGTCATGTAGAACAGCGGCGAGTGGCCTCGCCCCGCGCCGTACTCCCCTTCGCCTAGCGCGCCCACGTTGGCGTCGTTGTCCATGACGGCCGGCACGCCCAGCGCATTGGCGAGGAATTCGGTCAGGTGAAAGTCATTCCAGCCGCCGATGTGCGTCGAGAAAGCCACCCTCTGCCGTCCGAAATCCACCGGGCCGCCGAAGCCGAGGCCACACCGCTCGAAAACCAAGTCGCGCTTCCACTCGCGGCCGATCGTCACGATCTGATCGAGCATCCAGTCACGCCCGCCGGCGCGATCCGTCGGCCGGGACTCCCGGCGCACCATCTGATCGCCCTCGAACATCGCAACCGCGAACTTGGTGCCGCCGATGTCCACCGCCAGCGTGTTCACGCGCGCGAAGCCTCCAGAACTTCGGCTGGCGAGGCGGTCCCAGTGCCCCTCTTCATGATCGTTATTGCCGACACCAGATTCCCGAATCGCGCGGCCTCGACGGGTGATCGCGTGACCGCCAGCGCCATCGCGGCTCCCGCCGAAAAGCTGTCCCCGGCGCCGCAAATGTCCACCGGATTCTCCACCGTCTTCGTTTCCACCTGGGTTTCGCGGCCGGATTCAATGACCAGCGCCCCGCGAGGTCCATCCGTCACGATCAGGAATCCGGCGCCGCAATGTTCGCGCAACGCCTGAAAGTCCACACGCCCTAACGCCCGCCGGCACGCCGATTCCGCTTCCTGGCGATTCGGTTTGAGGATCACTTGCCGAAAAAGCTCGATTCGGGCGCGCGAATCCACCCAGAAGATTTTGTCAGGATAATTGGGTGCGAGATCGGCCAGCAGCTCCCGGACGCCGGGAGTGACGACGCCGCCGGCTCTAGTCTCCGCCTGGTCAGCCACGAAAATCACATCGAACTCATCCACCGCGCCAGGCAACCTATCCAAAACCTGACGTTCTACTTTAGGATTTAGCGGCGTGGTTGAAATGAAATCAACCCGGCCAAGATCTTCAATGCCTGTATTGATATTGATCAGTTTTGTGTAAGTAAAAGTTTGCAGGCCTTCCGCGCGGACCAGCATGTCCGAGCCGATCCCGCTCCGCTCCAGCGCCCGGGCCAGCTCGAATCCGTTGCCGTCATCTCCCGTGACGCTGAGCACGGCCACGCGACCCACGCCGAGAGCGGCCAGGTTATTCGCTACCGTCCCACCCGCCCCGGCCGTGACCTCCGTGCGTATGACCCCGACGCGCGGAATTCCGGTTTCACGCGAAGCCTCTGACGCCGCCGGATCGTAGGTGCACCAGCGGTCCAGGCAGACATCCCCAACCACCAGCGCCGAGAGGCGCGGAAACCGGGCCAGAATCTCCTCTGTCGTCATGCCTGGTCGAGGATCGCGCGCCGCAGTGCGGAAAAGGTCGCGCGGTGGTCGCCGCAGAAGTAAAAGCTCTGGCCGCCATCGGCGACCGTGCGGACCAGAATCGTCTTCTGCGGCCGAAAGTAGTAGCCGGGGTCGGTCTTGGGCAGCTCTTTGTGGATGTCGCCCTGGATGGGCACCAGATCGAAGACGGCGGTGGTGAAGTGCCGGATCTCGCCGCCCTCCTGGTGTGCCACATTGCGCGCCATAGCCAGCGCCTTCAAATAAACTTCCGGCCCCATGATCGCCGATCCAAAAGTCAGGAGCACGCCGCCCTCGAGGCGCTCGACCGTGCGCGTGAAAATCAGGAAATCGCGATAGCTGGCAGCGCCCAGGGCCGCGCCGTCGCAATTCGGGTGCTCGTGGATGATGTCGTAGCCGATCCCCACGTGTACCGTCACGGGCACCGAACGCCGGTAGGCCGCGGCCAATATGCTCAAATCTTTGTGCCGGTAATCGCTGGCGTCGATCCGGCGGCCGGCATTCTCGCCCAGGCCGAGGCCCAGCGTCGCGGCCTCCCCCGCCCAATCGTTGAGCTCTCCTGTCTCGCGCCACAGACCGAATTCGCCTGTGCGAATGTAGCGGGCCACGCTTTCGGTGGTTGCGCCGATGCGGGCCAGCTCGTAATCATGGATCATGCCCGCCCCGTTCATGGCGATGTGATCGATGAATCCGCGCTCCACCAGATCGATGATGTGCCGGTTTACACCTGTTTTCAATACGTGCGCGCCCATCATGAGGATGCAGGCGGCGCCCTGCTGCCGCGCTTCGATCATGCGCTTTGCCACTTCCGATAATTGCGGGTGCGAGTATGGTGGCGCCGACGAATCGAGCGAAAGCCAATGCTCCAGTTGCAGATCGTGGACCCGCTCGGCCAGAGGCTTGATCGCGAGCCGCGAGCGGTCGAACACTTCGTATTTACTGCCCATTGAGGAACAGCGTGTGCAGCAGTTCGCGATGGCAGAGAAAATTGGGAATGATGAAGTCCGCCCCCACGCCAGCCAGGCGCTGGCGCTTCCATTGATCGACGACCTGGCATTCCGGCTCCGCGGTGGCCACCCCAACGGCCACGCCGCCGACCTCCTTTACGTTCTCGATCTCGACATAGCCGTCGCCAAAGCCCAGGAACTGCTCGCCCCGGCACTCGGCTTTCGCGATCACCTGCTGGATGAGGATTTTTTTCGAGAAGCTCTTGTAATCGTCGAGAGCGCCGAAAACCCCGCCTTCGAAGTAACGGTCAACGTCCAGGAGCCGCGCTTCTTTGCGCATATAGACTTGGTCGGTCCCGCTCGCCAGGTACATCTTGAGACCGCGGGAATGCAGGGACTCCAGCAACTGGCGCGCACCGGGCACCAGATATTTTTCAGGGGACGCCGCGCCCGACCCCAGCTCCTCCAGGCGATGATGGATCTTCTTGTGCAGCAGGTCCAGGTACATCGTCTTGTACTCGAGCGGATCCGGCGGATCGCCGCCGCGGGCTTTGACATTCTCCGCCAGCTCGATCATCTGGTACATAGTCTGCTTGCCCGTGAGCCGGCCCACAAACTCCTCGACGATCGCGCGCAGTTCCTCTTCGCTCTCGCCGGTCTTGAGATCCGCCAGGATCTCGACCATCATGGGCACCATCACATCCATCCATCCCGCGCGTATCACCGAAATGGTGCCGTCGAAATCAAAGAGAACTACCCGGGCGTTCTTCGCGTGCGCGCCCGGTCGAAGCTGTTCGATCATTTGTTCAATTGTGGCATGTTCCCTTACAGGGTCTCCGGCGCCGCCCCCAGTTTCACGATGATCTTCTGCGTTCGTCCGTTCCGGTACACCAGCAGCTCCAGGTTGTCCGCGGCGCGCTTCTTGTTCATGGCCCTCTGCAGATCGTCATCGCGCTCGACGCGTTTTCCGTCCACCGCCTCGATCAGGTCGCCGCCCACCCCCAGCTCGACATTGCCCACAACCACTACCTGTCTCGGCCCGCGAAGGCCGGCCTCCTCAGCCGCCGAGTTACTCTCGACCTGCTGGACCAGCAGCCCGCCCTCGGCCGGCAGATCCAGCGCCTGCGCCAGATCGCCTTGCACCAGTACCGTCCTTACGCCCAGGAACGGCCTGGCCACGTGGCCGCGCGTCTCTTCCAGCATCGATTTGGCGCGGTTAATAGGCATGGCGAATCCGATCCCGATATTGCCCTGCGGCCCATAAATCGCGGTGTTGATGCCGATCACGTTGCCGTGCGAATCGAGCAGCGGCCCGCCGCTGTTTCCTGGATTGATGGCGGCGTCGGTCTGGATCATGTGCTCCAGTTTGCGTCCGTTTTCGTCGTCTATCGAGCGGTCGAGCGAGCTGACCACGCCTGTCGTGAGCGTGCCCTCCAGGCCAAATGGATTGCCTATAGCCAGGACCTTCTGTCCTACCTGCAAGTTGTCCGACTCGCCGAGCTTGAGCACGGGAAGCTTCTCACGCAGCGCATCGATCTTGACCAGCGCAAGGTCGTTGGTCCGGTCGATGACCAGGACCCGGGCTTTGTACTGCTTCTTGTTGGGCAGCGTCACGGTGAGCTGGTGGCCGGTCGAAACCACGTGGTAATTCGTCAGAATGCGGCCGTCCGGATTGATGATGAAACCTGATCCGGTATCCTTGCCGGGGTAAAGCTGGAAAAACCAGCCTTCGCGGTAAACGATGCTCGTAATGTTCACCGTCGCCAGGTGAGCGGCTTTATAGATATCAATGTTGTTGACTTCGTCCGTCGAGAATCCGGCGGTGTTGGCGGCGTTGGGCGAGGACCAACTGCTGGCCGTCTGGCGCACAAACTTGCCCACGTTCCAGTGCGCCATCGACGTAACGTAGTAGAAAACGACCACCAGGATCAGAGCCCAGAGCAGCGAACGTAGTTTCATGCTTCTATTCTCCGTAATGCGTCATAGACTTCGCGAACGCGCCGCAGAGTGTCCTCCTTGTTGCCGGAGGTGTCAATCACATAATGTGCGAATTTCCGCTTCTCGTCCAGAGGCATCTGCCGGCGGATTCGCGCCAGCACGTCGGCGCGGTCGTTGTGATCGCGTTTGAGCGCGCGGGCCACTTGCTGTTGCTCCTCACATTCCACCAGGATCAGACGGTCATAATTCTTAAATGTGCCGGTTTCGATCAGGATCGCCGCCTCGACCACGACGATTCCGCGCGGGTCCGACTTCGCAAACCGGTCCATCAGTTCCCGCTCGCGGCGGAAGACGTGCGGATGCACCAGCCGGTTCAGGGCTTCCAGGCGCTCCGGCTTGGCGAACACCTCGGCCGCCAGGCGCTTGCGATCGATGGTTCCATCTTCGTTCAGAATACTCGGCCCGAACTCGCGCACCACATCCGCGTACGCCTCGCCCCCCGGAAGCAGAATCTCGTGGCCCAGCTCATCGGCCTGAATCAGGTGACAGCCCAGATCCGCCAGCGCCTGCCCAACAAAAGTCTTGCCGCACGCCAATCCGCCCGTCAAACCCACTTTCAACATACGCCGATTCGCCTCTCGGCGGAATCGATGGTATTGACCATGAGCATCGCAATCGTCAGTGGCCCGACGCCGCCTGGAACCGGCGTATAGGCGCCCGCAATTTCGACCATGTCGAGCGGATGCACGTCGCCCACCAGCAGCGTTCCTTTGCGATCGAAGGATTCGAGCTTCTCAGCCGCGCCGGGGCGACCCACGGGAAAAATACGCTCCACCTCGGCGCGGTTGTTGAGCCGGTTCATGCCGACGTCGATCACCGTAGCTCCAGGGCGGATGTAATCCGCCGTGATCATCGCCGCTCGCCCGATCGCCGCAACCAGAATGTCGCCTTCGCGGCACACCGCGGGAAGATCAGGCGTCTTCGAGTGGCAAATCGTTACGGTGGCGTTTTCGTGCATCAGCATCAGCGCCATCGGCTTGCCCACAATGTCGCTGCGCCCCACCACCACCGCTCGCTTGCCTGCGATGGAAATACGGTAGCGTTTCAGCAGTTCAATGATACCGGCCGGCGTGCAGGACCGCGGTCCCGGACGGCCGGTCGCGAGATTCCCCACGTTGCACGGGTGAAAGCCGTCCACGTCCTTCTCTGGTGAGACCGCCAGCAGCACGCGCTTCGAATCCACCTGCGGCGGTAGCGGCATTTGCACTAGGATGCCGTCGATCTCAGGCCTCCGGTTCAGCTCCTCGACGATGGCCAGCAGTTCCGCGGTGGTAATGCTCTCGGGTGGCGTAATGGTTTCGCTGTGAATGCCCAGCTCGTGCGAAGTCTTCACCTTGTTGCGAACGTAAATCTCCGAAGCCGGATCGTGTCCCACCAGCACCACCGCGAGCCCAGGCGCCCGCCGTCGCGCTATGAGCCGTTCCACGCGCGGCCGGCACTCATTTTTGATTTCGTCGCGGACGCGGTTACCGTCCAAAATTTGAGCCATGTGTTTCCAATTCCAGGTAGGCCAACGATTCGCCGAACAAAACGCCCCAGCTCTTGACGCAGTTACCCTATTTCCCTGCCAGTTTTCCCGACCGGAACTCAGCAAGAAACTGCTCTGGATCGTCCAGCTCGTCCTCTATGCGGATCGTGCCATTCATGAGGTAGAGAATCGCCAGAGGAATGCCAATAATGGAAATGCCGAGTAACCAGAAGAGCATCCAACTCCCCATGAACTCGTACCGAACGACCTTTGACATGTTTCTAATTTACCGGAATGCAGCTGGCCGCACTACCCGCGCAGCAGCCTGACGGCATCGCTGAGTGAGCTGCTGCCGTTGGCTTTGGTCTCCGCTTCCGCCAGTTCCGGCGCCTTATCGCCCTCGCCCGGCGCCAGAAACAGGTTCGCCTCCACTCCGTGCTGCTTGGTGTACAGGTCGAAATACCGTCCTTGCGCCGCATAAAGTGAAGCGTGCGTGCCCCGCTCGACGATGCGTCCCGCTTCCACCACCAGAATCTGGTCCGCGCGCCGGATGGTCGAGAGCCGGTGCGCGATCACAAACGTCGTGCGCCCCCGCATCAGGTACGACAACCCTTCCTGGATCAGCGATTCGGACTCCGAGTCGAGGCTTGAAGTCGCTTCGTCCAGAATCAGAATCCGTGGCTCGGCCAGAATGGCGCGGGCGATCGAGACCCGCTGTTTTTGCCCGCCCGAAAGTTTCACCCCGCGCTCGCCCACAATGGTCTCGTATCCCTTCTCGAATGTTTCGGCGAATTCATCCACGCGCGCAATACGGCAGGCATCCAGAATCTGCTGTTCGGTGGCGCGAGGCCGCGAGAAAGCTACGTTTTCGCGGATGCTGCCGTCGAACAGGAAAGTGTCTTGCAGCACCACCCCGAGCTGCGTGCGATAGGAATCCAGCCGGACCGTCGAGAGGTCCACGCCGTCCACCCTCACCACGCCTTCGGCGGGCACGTAGAACGCCGAGATGAGGCCGATAATGGTGCTCTTGCCGGAACCTGAAGGCCCGATCAGCGCCGTCACCGTGCCGGGCCGCGCTTCGAACGAAACGTCGTGGAGCACGGGCTTGCCCGGGTCATAGGCGAAGCCGACGCCGTCGAACGCCACCTCGCCGCGAATGGTCCCCAGCGAAGCCGAGCGCCGCGGATCTTCGTCCTCCGGCCGTTCGTGAATCACTTCGCGCGTCCGCTCGAGACCGGCCAGCGCTTCCGAGATCTGGGTTCCGATACCGACGACCTGGAACATCGGGGCCACCATGAACGTCAGCAGCGCGGTGAAGGCTATGAAGTCGCCGAGTTGGAGGTGGCCGGAATAAATCTGGCGCGACCCCACATACATCACGACCGCGCCGACCACGCCCATCAGCACCGTCGCCGAGAGACTCATGACCGAGGTGGCGGTCAGAGTCTTCATGACGTTGTCAAGCAGGCGCTGGACGCCGCCCGAAAACACCTCGGCCTCGCGGCTCTCGGCGTGATAGCCCTTGATCACCCGCACCCCGCCGAGCGATTCCGTCAGCCGTCCCGTCACCTCGGCATTGATCTTGGCGCGCTGCCGGAAAATCGGCCGGATAATGCGGAACGCTTTTCGCAGTGCGAGCCCAAAGGCCACCAGAAAGGAAAGTGTCAGCCCCGTCAACACCGGGCTCATATGTAACAGGATGCCGAGCACGATGATGGCTGTCAGCACCCCGCCCACGAACTCCACCAGTCCCGTTCCGATGAGGTTTCGCACCCCCTCCACGTCGCTCATGATGCGCGACACCAGGGTGCCGGTTTTGTTGGCGTCGTAATACGCCACCGGGAGCCGCCCCACGTGCTCCTGTACGTTGCGCCGCATCTCCGCGATCAGGCGCTGCGCGGCTTTGGAAAGTAGTTGCGTCAGCGCGAAGGAGGTAACACCCTGAATCGCCGTGGCGCCAAGCACGGCCAGCACAAGCGGCAACAAGAACTGGATTTGCCGCTTGCCGATTACGTCGTCGATCAGGTACTTGGTCGAGTAGGGAAGCACCAGGCCGGAAGAGCGATTGATCACCATCAATACAAACCCCATGGCCAGCACCGCGCGGCGTGGACGCACCAGTACCCAGATATCGGGCAGCAGCGTCCTCAACCGCTCCGAAGTAGGAAGTTTGTCCTTGTCTTTATCTTTGTCTGGAGAAATAGAGGCCGTACATCTATTTTACACGCGGCTGACAGTGAGCCGCTTGCCCTGAAGGTGCGTGATCTCCTGTCCGCTGAGCGGCCGGTAGGTGCCGATCCGCAGGTCCGCGATGCGAATTTCCCCGATGCCCGTCCGCACCAGTTTCAAGACTTTGCTGCCCACCGCCTCCACCATGCGGCGCACCTGCCGGTTGCGGCCTTCCGTAATGGTCATCTCGATCACCGTATACTTGGCGGTATCGCGCAAACGCTTCACTATGGCGGCCCGCGTGGGCCCGTCGCTCAGAGTCACGCCTCGCCGCAAATTTTCGAGTTGTTCGCCGGTCAGCACGCTGGAGGCTTTCACCTGATAGGTCTTGGGCACTCTATGCTCAGGATTCGTAAGCCTTTCCGCGAATTGTGTATCGTTGGTCAGGATCAACAGACCGCTGGTATCGAGATCCAGGCGCCCCACCGGAACCACCCAGCTGTCGAGGCCGGAGATGAGATCATAGACTGTGGGCCGGCCTTCCGGGTCCTGGTATGTCGTAAGGTAGCCCTTGGGTTTGTAAAGGAGCAGGTAAACTTTCCGGCCGGGGCGGACGGGTTTGCCATCCAGAGTGACTTGTCGCGGGCAAAATCCACCCAGTAGTTCGGCGTCTGGATCCGTTGACCGTTTACCTCGACGCGTCCGGCGGCGATCCAGCGCCTGGCGTCCGTTCTCGATCCTACGCCTGCCTTGGAAATTACGCGCTCCAACGTCTTGAGCGGACGTTTCGGCGGCGATGACATATTTCAAATTTACATGACTCGCCACTCTGAATGCCCCTCCATGCAAGGGATGACGTTGGTGCGGGGCGCGCGTCAACTCCTGACACTGCGCGGCCCAGCCGGCCCGCGTCGCGGCGCCGCCTTGCGTGACCTGGGCATCATCGCGGACGGAGCAGTGCTCATCAAGAACGGCAAGATTCTGGAAACAGGCCTCAGCCGGCGGCTCGAGAACCTCGCGGTGGCGCGCGGCGCGCGGGAAATTAATGCCGCCGGCCGGGTGGTCATCCCGGGGTTCGTCGATCGCGCGGCCCAGCCGACTTTCACTCCGGCTATCCCGGACATCGAAGAGCATGTGCTGCCGGGCCGCCAACTGGAAGAGCACGCGCGCTCCAGACTCGCGGGCATGGCCCGGCACGGCACGACGACCGTTGCCGCCGCGGCGATCCAGGGGATGGAGAACGTCTCCGCGCTCAGAACGCTCCGCGTCCTTGGCAGCCTGGATGGCAAGCCCCTCGACGTGCTGCCGGTTTACCATGCGGCGGTCATCGCTCCGGACGTAATATGCACGGAGGTGTTGCCGGTTATCTGGCGGCGGAAGCTGGCGCGTCTTGTAAGCGTAAGTTGTTCAGAGGTGTTGGACCTGGCTGCGGCCCGGAGAGTCATCGAGGCCGCCCGCCGATTCGGATTTCGCTCATCCGTGCACGCGAGTTTGCAGATGGCGCTTGAGATGGAAGTGGAAAGCGTTGCGCTCGATTCCATTGAGCCAGCCGGCATAGAGGCTCTTGCCGGGTCACAGACCATGGCTCTGCTGGCCCCCGCACCGATTTACCACCGGCGTCTGGAACGCTGCCCGGCCCGCGGGCTGGTGGATGCCGGCGCGGCTGTCAGCCTGGTATCCGGCTTCGGCTTCGAGCAGTGCCCAACCTACAATATGCAGATGGTGATTTCGCTGGCCTGCGTGGAGATGGGGTTGTCGCCGGCCGAAGCTATTTCGGCAGCCACCATCAACGGCGCACATGCGGTGGGCCACGGCGACCGGTGCGGTTCGCTCGAGCCGGGCAAAAACGCGGACATGCTGTTGCTCAACGTCGAAGATTACCGGGAAATGCCGCACCAATTCGGTATCAACCACGTTCACATGGTCCTTAAAAACGGCGCCACCATTTACCGGGAGGGTGAGGTTACGAGTTGGACCGGCAAGTGATCGAGTGTGTACCGAACTTTTCCGAAGGCCGGGACGCCGCAGTGGTGACGCGCATCGTGGAAGCGATCGCGGGTGTGCCGGATGTAGCCGTACTGGGCCAAACTTCGGATCGCGATCATAACCGTTCGGTGATCACGTTCGCGGGCGCGCCCGGTCCGGTGGCGGAGGCGGCGTTCCGCGGGATCGAGCGCGCGGCCGAGCTGATCGACCTAACCAAGCATGGGGGTGTTCATCCGCGCGTCGGCGCGGCCGACGTAGTGCCGCTCGTGCCAGTTGCGGGCATTACCCTCGAGTTCTGCGCGCGCCTGGCCGAGCAATTGGGCGAGCGCGTGTGGCGAGAGCTGCACATCCCCGTTTATCTATATGAAGCCGCCGCACGACGCGCGGACCGCGTCAATCTGGCGAACGTCCGCCGCGGCCGTTACGAAAAACTGCGCGACGAAGTGCGCCAAAATCCCGACCGGCTCCCGAACTTTGGCGAAGCAGCTCTCCATCCCACGGCCGGCGCCTGCGTCATCGGGGCGCGCAAGTTTCTGATTGCGTTCAATGTGAACCTTGAATCCGCGGATATAGAAGTCGCGCGCACGATCGCGAAGCGGATTCGCTTTTCCTCGGGCGGACTCCCGGCAGTACGGGCGCTCGGCCTATACCTCGCATCCCGCCATCAGGCTCAAGTTTCGATCAACCTGATCGATTTCGAGCAGACGCCGCTTTGCACGGTGGTCGAAGCCGTCCGCGCGGAAGCACGGCGCTGCGGGGCCCACATCGCAGGCATGGAACTCATCGGGCTGATTCCCAGCAAAGCGATAGAGGATCGCGGCGATTGTGATCTCCAATTCGACAACTTCACCCCAGACCTGATTCTGGAAAATCGCCTGGCGCAACTCCTGCGCTAGGATGGGAATAGTGCTGGTCACGATCGCAGAACCGTCCAGGCTCCCGCGACCCCAATGGCTGCGCGCGCCCGCGCCCGTGGGGGACAACTTCCGCGAACTCAAATCCCTGATCGATTCGATGGGCCTCCACACGGTGTGCGAGAGCGCGGCTTGTCCCAACATTGGCGACTGTTGGAATCGCCGGACCGCAACTTTTATGATCCTGGGCAACGTCTGCACGCGCCGCTGCGGATTTTGCGCCGTGCAGAAGGGCGCGCCGCTGGCCGTGGATTACGATGAGCCGCGCCGTGTAGCTGAAGCCGCCGCGGCCATGGGATTGCGCTACGCCGTGATCACCAGCGTTAACCGCGACGACCGCAAGGATGGCGGCGCGGAGCTGTTCGCGATGACTATTCAAGCGATTCGCGAACGCATTCCCGGATGCCGCGTGGAAGTGCTGGTTCCCGATTTTCAGGGCAGCCGCGAGGCCATGGAGATCGTGATGAAGGCTCACCCCGACGTATTGAATCACAACACCGAGACGGTGCCGCGGCTCTATCGCCAGGTGCGGCTGGGCGCGCGCTTCGAGCGCTCGCTCGACATGCTGGCCTATGCGAAAGAAATCTCGCCCGGCACACCCACCAAATCAGGTCTCATGCTAGGGCTGGGCGAAACGACGGCCGAAGTGCTCGACGTGATGCGCGAGCTGCGCACACACCGCGTCGATATTTTGACGCTCGGACAGTATTTGCGGCCCTCGCCGCGGCACCTGCCCATAGTGCGCTACGTCCCGCCAGCCGAATTCGATGAGTTCCGCCGCGCGGGTTACGGGATGGGCTTCGCACACGTGGAAGCCGGACCGCTGGTGCGAAGCTCGTACCACGCATCCGACGCTGTCGCGTAATTCGGTTCACTCCATCACAGTCACTCAGATTTTTGTTCTTGTATTCCGGCGGCTGGAGGTCCAAGAATAGAACAGATAGAAAATTTCGAGCGGCGCCGCTGCAACCTTTCACTAAAAAACCGAAAGGAAGACGTGTGTCAATATGGCAGAAACCGATGTCAGGAAACAATCTTCGAGCGAGCGCTCACAGCAAAGCGGCGGGTTAGAGCGCCGTGGAGCTTATCTCCCGCTCAATCCCTCCGAGTTACTCAGCATGAGCCCGTTCGCGCTGATGCGGCGTTTCACCGACGAAATGGATCGCGTGTTCGAAGGCCTTGGCGGCAGGCAAGGTAAGGCAGGCGAGCTGGCCCTGTGGTCTCCCGCGGTCGAAGTCCGGGAGCACGATGGGAAGGTCGAAGTTGTCGCAGACCTGCCCGGAATCAGAGAGAACGACGTCAAACTTGAAGTAACGGATGAAGGCCTGGTGATTCGAGGCGAGCGCAAGCAGGAACACGAAGAGAAGCGCGAGGGATACTACCGTTCCGAGCGCCGTTACGGGCAGTTTTACCGGCTGATTCCGCTCCCGGAGAATGCGAATCTCGACCAGGCACATGCGGAGTTTCGCAACGGGGAATTGCGGGTGAGCATACCGGTTCCGGAGCGGCAGCGTAGAGTGCGCGAGCTACCCATCAGCACATCCGGAGAGCGAAAGGAACCGCAATCGCAGACTGGCGGGGCACAGCAGACACGTAAAGCGGCGGTGTAAGCCGGCGCATCACCCGAATCTGCTGGATAATGATGGAGAGGAAATCAGCCATCATCATCGCATCCATCAATCCAGCAACCGGCGAAACACTTCGCACTTTCGAGCCGCTCGCCGATTCTCAAATCGAAGACAAGCTCGCGCGGGCGGCCGCAACATATCGCACGTGGCGCAGTACGGCATTCGGCGACCGCAGGCGCATGCTGCTCGCGGCCGCCGACATCCTGGAGAAAGAAAAAGCGGAGTGGGGCCGCATCATGACGGCTGAGATGGGCAAACCCATCAAAGCCGCCAGAGACGAAGCGGCGAAGGCGGCCTTCGGCTGCCGGTACTACGCGGAAAACGCCGAGAGCTTCCTCGGCGACGAACCTGTCGCCATCGACGGTGGGACGAATTACATTCGCTACCAGCCGATCGGACCGGTGCTCGCCGTGATGCCCTGGAACTTTCCTTTCTGGCAGGTGTTCCGGTTCGCGGCGCCGGCCCTGATGGCGGGGAACGTGGGGCTCCTCAAGCACGCATCCAACGTGCCGCAGTGCGCACTGGCCATCGAGGATATCTTCCGGCGCGCCGGTTTTCCCGAAGGCGCGTTTCAAACGCTGCTGATCGGCTCGGACCAAGTACACCGGATCATCGACAACCCGCGCATCAGGGCCGTCACGCTCACCGGCAGTGAACCCGCGGGCCGGCAGGTGGCCGCACAAGCCGGGCGGGACATTAAAAAGACGGTGCTCGAGTTGGGCGGCAGCGATCCGTTTGTCGTAATGACCAGCGCCAACCTCGCCGCCGCAGCCGAAACGGCGGTGAAAGCGCGAACGATCAACAACGGACAATCCTGCATCGCCGCCAAGCGTTTCATCGTGGCCGACAAAATCGCCCGAGATTTCGAGCGGCGTTTCGTCGAGCGAATGCTGGCGCTGAAGGTAGGCGACCCGATGGATGAGGCGACCGACGTGGGTCCGCTGGCCACGCCGCAAATTCTGGAGGATTTGGATCAGCAGGTGCAAAAATCGGTCGCGGCGGGGGCGCGGGTTCTGGCCGGAGGCAAGCGGCTGGACCGGCCTGGCAACTTCTACACGCCCACCGTGCTGGCCGATATCCCGGAACACTCCCCCGCGTATCGCGAAGAGCTGTTCGGACCGGTAGCCGCGCTGTTTCGCGTTCCGGATATGCAGGCCGCCATCCGGCTCGCCAACGATACCAGCTTCGGCCTCGGCGCCAGCATCTGGACCACCGACCAAAATGAGACGGCGCGTTTCATCGATGAGATCGAAGCAGGCATGGTCTTCGTGAACGGCATGGTGGCGTCCGATCCGCGGCTGCCCTTCGGGGGCGTGAAGCACTCGGGTTACGGCCGTGAACTCAGCGTCCAGGGCATCCGCGAGTTCGTCAACATCAAGACGGTTTCGATCAAGGCCGCGACCTAGCCGGCGGGGTTAACTCGCGGAGTCAGCAGCCGCATATTTACCAAAGCCAGCGCAATTTTCCCGCTACGTAATCGCGGCAATCCGGTAGGATTTGGATAGAGGGCGCGTGCGCCCCGCCGTTGAGCTGGTTTAGGAGAATACGATGCGGAAGAAGATCGTGTTTGCGGTAACGTGCGCGGCGCTGAGTCTGGGAGGACTGCAGGCCAAGCATCAAGACGACGATTGCGATCACAATCGCCATTATCGCGGCCACTATCGGGACGATGACGACCGCGACGAATTCAAGCACAAGCACGGCCGCGAGGGTCTGCCGCCGGGCCTGGAGCGACAGCTCGTGCGAAACGGGCACCTGCCGCCGGGCCTCGAGAAGAAAATGTACCCGGTCCCAGTGGCGGTGTGCCGCCGCCTGCCACCGCTGCCGCCCGATGCGGTCCGCGGCTACTACGGGGGCCACGTGGTGGTGTACAATCCACGCACCTCGGTCATCCTCAATGTATTTGCGGGGATTTCGATCGGGCGTTAGATAAGGGGACCGCTCCGTCACCGTCGCGGCTCGGATCAAACGTTGTACGGGCCGGACACGTCCGACCTGTTACAATCCTCGTATATGTTCAAAGGATTGGAACACACGGCGATCGCTTCGCCGGATCCGGGCAAACTGGCCCGCTGGTACGTCGATCATCTGGGTTTTATCATCAACTTCACGTACGACGGGAATTATTTTGTAAAGGCCGCCAACGGAACGATGCTGGAAATCATCCCATCGGAGGGCGCGCCAACGCCGCAGAAAATGAAAGATCCAGGGATCCGGCATCTGGCGATTCAGGTGGATGATTTCGACGGCGCCCACAAGCAGCTCAAGCAGCACGGCGTGAAATTTCTCACCGAGCCGTATAACAATCAGGGGAACCGGCTGGTCTTCTTTAGCGACGGCGACGGCAACATCCTGCACCTGATCCAACGCGAAAAGCCGCTGCCGTAGCCCCGCGCCTTTTGTGCTACGACGCGTCTTCAAGGCATTCCACTATCGCGATTTCCGGCTACTCTGGATCGGCGCGTGCACTTCGAGCATCGGCACGTGGATGCAGATCGTGGCGCAGAGCTGGCTGGTGCTGGAGATTTCCAAGTCGCCGCGCATGCTCGGGTTGGACGCGTTCCTCGGCAACATTCCAATCTTTCTTTTTTCGTTAGTAGGCGGCGTGGTGGCGGACCGCCTGAGCCGGCGCCGGCTGCTGCTGGCCTCTCAGTGGGTGCAACTGACTTGCGCGTTCACGCTGGCTACGCTGATCGCGACCGGCGTCGTGCGCATCTGGCACATTCTGACGCTGTCGTTCATCGTGGGGACGGCGCAATCCTTTGGCGGCCCGGCGTATTTGGCGCTGATCCCTACGCTCGTCGAGAAAGAGGACCTGCCCAACGCCATCGCGCTGAACACGATCCAGTTCAACCTGGCGCGCGTGATCGGACCGGTGCTGGGCGGCCTCGCGCTGACCAAATTCGGCGCCGTGTGGTGTTTTTCGTTGAACGGCGTGTCGTTCATCGCGGTGATCATTTCTCTCCTGATGCTGCATATGACGTTCAAGCCGCAGCCTTCGGGCGCGTCGATTCTGAGCGACATGAAACAAGGTTTCTTTTTCATCCGGAAACAGGGCGCCATGGAAGCGCTGATCGTGCTGGCGTTCCTGATGACGGCGCTGGCCATCCCGATGATCACGTTTCTGCCGGTGTTTGCCAAAGATATTTTTCACGGCGGGCCGAGCACGTTTACGACGCTGCTGGTATTCTCGGGTTTGGGCGCAATTGCCGGCGCATTGCTGATGGCGGCGATGGGCAACGTGCGCAAAAAAGGCCGCGTCGCGCTGCTTATGCTGATGGCTATGGGCGGCGGCATGGCCGGTTTTGCGCTTTCCAAGAATCTGGCGCTGAGCTGCATCCTTTTGTTCCTGTCCGGAGTGGCGCTGATGTCCGCGTTCACCATGATCAGCTCGCTGGTGCAATTGATCACGTCACATGAGATGCGTGGGCGCGTGATGAGCGTCTACAATGTCGCGTTTCGCGGGGGCATGCCGTTCGGTAATCTGGCCACGGGATGGCTGATCCCGATGTTTTCGGCGCCGGTGGTGATTGCGGTGAACGGAATTCTATTAGTGCTGCTGGGCCTCTATTTATTTTCCGCCCAGCGGCGCGTGGCGGAACTGTGACGAAGACCTGGCTGGGCGTTCTACTGGCGGCGCAGCTCGCCGGGTCGCCGGCCGATATCGAGAAAGCACGCGATCTGCAGGACCGTCCGGCGCTCGAGCGCCTGATGGCCGAGCTTTCCGCCGCGGCCGGGAAGGCTCCCAAGGATGCGGACGCGCAGTACCGTCTGGCGCTGGCAGCGTCGTATCAGGCGGAGGTCGCGCTCGAGCTGCGTGATAAAACCGCCGCCGAGAGTGCGGCCAAGATCGGTATTCCAGTGGCGGAGCGCGCCGTGGCGCTCAAACCGGAGAACGCCGAGTATCATCGCATCCTGGGCACGCTCTGCGGCCAGGTGATTCCCGCCAACGTGCTGCTGGGGATGAGCTACGGCAAGCGGGCGGAAGACGCGATCGACAGAGCCATCGCGCTCGATCCGAAATCGTCCAAAGCCTATCTGGCGCGCGGGATCGGCAACTACTACAAGCCGGCGATGTTCGGCGGCGGCCCGGAGCTGGCGTTGAAAGATATACGGCGCGCCGTGGAGCTCGATCCGAAATCCGCCGAGAACTACCTTTGGATGGGCCTGGCGCTGCGCAAACTGCACCAGGACGCGGCAGCGCGCGAAGCGTTTGCGAAATCGCTCGATCTAGATCCCGGCCGGATTTGGACGAAGCAGCAACTGGACAAGACCCCCGCCAAATGAGACGCGTCTGGATCGGCGCGGCGATCCTGGGGATCACGCTGCTCAATTTTTTTCAGTTTCCGGGCCATACCTGGCTGCAATCCGACACGCAGATTTACGCGCCGATCCTGGAGCATTTGTGGAACCCGGCGGCGCTTCAGAAAGACCTGATCGCACAGCATCCGCACGTGGCCTTCACGCTGTATGACGAGACGGCGCTCGCACTGCGCTGGGCGACGGGCCTCGATTTCCATTACGTGCTCGAAGCGGAACAGTTTTTGGTCCGCGCGCTGGGCATCTGGGGCGTGTACCTGATCGCGACGGCGCTTGGCCTTTCCGATCTTTTGGCGCTGATGGTAGCCGCGATATTCTCGCTGGGCGCGACCATCCTGGGCCCGTCAGTGCTGCTGTTTGAATACGAACCGGTGCCGCGCGGGCTTGCCGTGCCGCTGATGTTCCTGGCTACCGGCTTCATCGCGCATGAGCGATTCGTGGGCGGTGGCGTGGCGGCTTCGCTGGCGTTTCTCATGCACGCACCCACGGTCTTTCCGTTCTGGATGGTGTACATGGCATGGGCGGTGTGGCCGTCGAGGGCCTACACTATGCGGCGGAAGCTGATTCCACTCTGTGTGCTGGCGGCGGCCGGCCTCGTGCTTCTGGCTGCGTCACTCCCCGAAACGTCCAGCGCCGAGACACGCCCGTTTTTCACGCGGCTTGACCCGCACCAGGAAGAACTGCAACGCATGCGCGCCGGCTACAACTTTGTTTCGTTGTGGTGGAAACAGCGGATCGTCCACTACTTGATTTTGTACGCCGCTACTATCGCGGCGGTGTGGCGTTTGCGCCGGGACATGCCACAGCCATTGCGGTTCTTTTCGCTGGGGCTGCCCTTGATGGGACTGGCCAGCATCCCGGTATCATACGTGCTGCTCGAGAAGTTGCACTGGGCGCTGATCCCGGAAGTTCAGCCGCTTCGTGCGTTGCTGTTCGTGACGGCATTCGCCATGCTTCTCGGCGCTGCGGCTGCGGCCCGGGCGCTGGCGGGCAGGCATTACGCGGAGGCGCTCGCGTGGCTGGTGTTGGCGTTCCTGCCTCCGGTGAACCGCGAGATCGCGTGGCCCCCGTGGAACCGGGTGGGCGTCGTAATTGCTCTGGCGCTATTCACACTCGCGGCGATGCGGGTTATGCAGTCCGGCGCGCGCTGGTCGAAACTCGCCGCGGCTGTTGCGATCGTCGTACCATTCTTCGTAATTCCAACATGGGGCCGAATGGAAAACTACCCGCGCCTGCACACTGCCGAACTGACCCAGCTTGCCGCGTGGGGGCGTACGTCAACTCCGCAAGATTCTGTGTTTCTGTTTCCGGATGCGGATCAGGATCTCGAACCGGGGGTGTTTCGGGCTAAAGCGCTGCGCGCCGTCTACGTGGACTGGAAGACGGGCGGGCAGGTCAATTTTTTCCAAGACCTGGGCGAGGAATGGTGGAGGCGCTGGCAGAAGACCATGGCGCAACCATTTGACCCGCACGATCTCGCGCGATACCAGGGGCTTGGGATCGATTACCTCGTGGTAGGGACGAAGAATAAACTGGCCGCCACACCGCCGGTATTTGAAAATGCGCTCTTCGCGGCGTACAGACTGTGACCTGCGTTACTGAATCGCCACGTGCACGGTTGTGGTGAATCCGCCGACGTTCAGCACGAGCGGCACGGCCGGGCCCGATGCCACTCCCGGCGGCAATTTCACATCGACCAGCAGCGCGCCTGCGATGAGGAACGGCGCAGCGCCCGCGTAGGCCAACTGTGCGTTCAGGCCACCCACGGTCGCCGAGACGGGAAGCAACGGCTTGGGCCATACCGTCGTCGCGATTTTTCCGTCTACTCCCGGTGGGTTGGTTTGGCCTTCCCCGGTCGCATAAACGATGAGCACCGATCCCTGCGCCGCCGGATTCGTGGCCGAGTTCAGCTTTCTGTCGTGGTTCAGCACCACGAAAATTCCCGGCGACGCCGCGGCCACCGGCAAAACCTGCGCCGCGGTTGCCATGCCCCCGGCAGCCACGACCATGCTGGTCGACGCATGCCCCGCGACGGCGTACGGCACCACAAGATTAATCAGCCCCGCCGACACGTACAACTGGGGCGCGGCGGTTCCGTCGAAGGTAACCTTGGCATCCGGGGTGAATCCCGATCCGAAGACCGCCACAATCTCTCCCGGCGCAACCGCGCCTTGCGCAAAGCTCCCTGCGTTGTCAACGGCGGTCACAACCGGAGCCACCGACGCGCCTGCCTGCGCCGAATCGGCTTGCACCATGAGCGAAGACTCGTCCACGGCCTCGAAATCCGACCCGTGCAGTTGAGTGATCTGGTGGAGCACGTCGTTGTCCCAGCGGTCATCGGGCGCGCCGGAGATGTACCAGGAAGAGCCGTTATCGGCCAGGATCATGCCGTACTTCTTGAGCGCGCGTAAAATCACCTGGACGGGCGCGGCAAATCCGGAAATATCGATGCCAGCCTTGAGCCGGAAGCGCTGGCCCATGGGCGGATAGCTGGCGCCGGACAAGCTCGAAGCTTCGTGGCGCGCCGGCCATATGTAGGTATTGCGAGTCTGTGGAGCAGTGAAACGAACGGCATGCTGGATTTGACCCGCCGCCACTTCGTCGTAGCGCACCAGGCCCGGAAGAATCGGCAGCCCGGCGGCATCGGCCGAGGTCCATCCCGCGGGGCGCAGCAGGTTGAATTTGAGATCGAATATGGCGCCTGACCCGGCGTGCCAGCTTCCGTCCGGCTGCGGATAGGCGCTATACAACTCATAAAGAATGCAGTTGGTGTGATCGACGACGAGGACGTGGCGATCGCCCGTGCTCTGCGATCCGCCTTCTATGGGCACGTTGGGGGGAATGGGATAACCGCCGTGGTCGCTTTCGCTGTCGTAATCGAAGGTGACGCTGACTTTAGGCTGTATGCCCGGCACGTCGACGAACGGGATACCGATCGGCGCGCCGGCATACAATCCCGAGCCGAAATCCGGATGCGCGGGCTTGCCGGCCCCAATGGTCGCGACGTAGCTGGCGGAGTTGGCATCGACCGGAAGCTGGTCGATTGGGGTGTTCCATACATTATTGGCCGGAAATACGGAGCAGCCGGCGAGACGCGGCTGAGCACTGGCCGCGCTCGCCATCGCAAGAGCGGTCACGATCGCAAAGCTGGCTCTCAAGACCATCCGACCTGCGTTCGGCGGGCGATCAGTGCGCTGACGCTACGGCTTCCTCTTCCGCCGGGTTGAGCTCCGCCGACACCGTCAGCGGCTTGCCGGGTTCAACCATGATGTCATGTGTCCAGGCGGGGTAGCCCTCGGCTGCGAGCCGCACCGTGTACGGTCCCGGAGCAAGCCTGGTGGTGACGGGCGTCTTTCCCACGGTCTGCCCCCAGAAGAAGACGAATGCACCGGGAGGCGTCGACGTAACGGTCACCGGGACCAGTGAGGAAGCTATCTCCTTCGGCGCCATGGCAGGGTTCGATCCGCCATCTGGGTCCGCGGGCCGTACGCGCTTGCCGGTTCGGGCTTCGAGCACCGGCTCGATGGTGACGAATTCGGATTTCATAATCTCGAAGATGGCCACCTCTCCGGCGCCACGCTCGCCCATGTAAGTAATGGTCAGCAGTCTTCCCTGCTTTTTGCCGAATTTCGGAATCCAACTGGCTGCCGCGGCCATGTACGCTTTCGCGCCAAGCTTGCCGCCAAGCTCCATGCTCACGATGCGCGAATAGGGCAGCCTGAACGTATCATCGGCATAATTAAAGAGGAATTCCGTCTCGTCCCCGAGGTTCAGCGAGCCTTCGGTTCCGTTCGGGACCGCCGCGGAACCGCTCACGTAAACTGCGCGCGGGTGCGGAATCGAAGCCGGAAGCCCGGCGCAAAGAAGCACTAGTGTGATCAGCAATACGGAGAGTCTCATCTATTTAAGGTTGAGGCCTTGCGGCTGCGGATTCAATTTGCCAAAGGGTAACTAACTGGTTGTAGGCCATTGGTTAACATAGGGGCGAGCGCTACCACTTCGACCGGGTTTCCCGGCTCGATCGGCCAGGGCTCAGGTCTGCGGCAGGCCCTCGATTTGGTTCTGCCGGTCGCTGCGGCGCCCCAGGCAACGGCGGAGAATGGAACTCAGGTATGCGATTCCGCAAACACATTTTCTCTTTTGTCGTCCTGCTGCCTATTCACGCCTGTGATCGTTCGTGCGGTTCTCAATCCACTTGGCTTTCTGTTCTCGCTCCATATTGACCGGCGCGAAATCACCAGGTTGACATCTCCCGACCAGGTCCTCGATGCGGTGGTGGTCGAGGTCAATCCAGGCGCTTTCAGTAGTTATTTTTATGAGGTCCACCTGGTTCCGAAGGGCGGGAAGACCAAGACTAACCCGGATTATGCAATTTTTCGTGCGATCCGTGCCGACGGACTACAGGTCGCGTGGAAGCGAACCCACCTCCTCGATATCACCTACAACAAAGCGCACATCTATCACTTCTGCAATCGCTGGTACTCGAAAGATGTGCAATCAGGGCAGGATTTGGCCGAGGTTCGGCTGGTTCCACTGTCACCGGAGTTCTCATACCTTAAATCCGACGGCACGGTTTGATGATCGCATTCCGGCGATGCAGTCTTATTTTGACTTTGATTCCGCGGGGGCCGGCGCGGTGGCTGGCAACTGGATGCCGTCGCCATACTTTGCGAGATCGGGAATCGTGACCGGCAGATGTCCGCGAATGGCTATTTCGCCATAGAGCGCCTTTACGGCCGCGATTTCGGAAGGCGGAACAGTGCTATAGGTGGCGAGATAGGCCGCCACCTTGGGAAAGCTGCGCAGCAGGTAGGGGTTGCCCAGGGCGATGAGCGTCACCGGTTTGCCCAAGGCGATGAGCGTGTCTAACAATTTTGGAAAACCGGCAGCGAGCGCCACGTTGCCGCGGGCCGCCGCCACCGAGGCGAATGCCCCGACAGCTATGGCGTCGCAAAAGCCGGCGCGGGTGACTGCCACGTCGAGCGCCGCGTCGGGGAGCGACGGGTCGAGCGACAGAACCAGCGCGTTGGGACTGCGCTTGTGAACCTCCTGCGTGAATGCCAGGCCCTCATTGGAATAATGGCTCTCGGCCAGCAGGAAGAAACACGTCTTGTCGGGCGCGCGCAGCGGGATTTGAGACGGGTCGTTGCGGACGAGCGTCACCGCCCGGTCGGCCACTTCCTGGGCGCGCTCGTTGGCTTCAGGCGAGTTGACCACGTCGGAGATGGCTTCCAGGTCCACCAGCCGGCCGTGGTCCAGCCCCACTTTGATCTTGGCCGCAAGCACGCGCGCCAGGCTCTGCTCGATGCGTTTCTGCGAGATTTGTCCTCGCCGCACCGCCGCTACCACGGCGTTGACCGCCGCCTCGGCATCCGGCGGCATCAGCAGTAAATCGGCGCCTGCTTCGATGGCACGGACGGAAGCTTCGGCGCCCCCGAATCCGTTCACGATAGCGCCCATATCCATGGCGTCGGTGACGATCAAGCCGTGGAATCCCAATTCGTCGCGCAGCAGCTTCGTAAGGATGGCGGCAGAGAGCGTCGCCGGGACATCGGCGGGGTCGATGGAAGGAACCGAAATATGCGCGGTCATTACGGAATCCACGCCCTTCGCGATGGCGGCGCGGAACGGAATCAATTCCACGTCATTGAGGCGCTTGCGGTCCGCCGTGATGGTGGCAAGGCCGAGATGGGTATCGATGGCGGTGTCGCCATGGCCGGGAAAGTGTTTAGCTGTGGTCAGGATGCGGTTGCGACGGTCCGATTCCGCGCCTTCGATGAATGCCGCGACATGCTGCGAGACCACCTGCGGGTTCTCCCCGAAGGAGCGGATATTGATGATGGGGTTGTCGGGATTGTTGTTGACGTCAGCGTCGGGGTAAAACACCCATTGCACGCCCAGCGCCCGCGCCTCACGTGCGGTCACCTCGCCCTCGTAACGCGTGAGCGCCGGATCGCCCGCTGCGGCAAAGGCCATGGCGTGGGGAAATACAGTGGTATCGCTCACCCGCATGGAAGCGCCACGCTCGAAGTCGCCCGACACCAGGAGCGGCAACCGGCTCAGGCGCTGCATCCGGTTCACGAAGGATGCCAGTTCGTGCGGCTCGGCGCGCTGCACCAGGCGCCCCTGTGCCACGTTCACCAGGATCAGCCCGCCCACGCGCACATCGCGGATGAGGTGCACAAACTTGCGGTATTCCTTGGTGCGGGTGCTGAGGGAGTGTCCGGTGAATGGGATCATCACCAGTTGCGCCACCTTTTCGCGCAAGCTCAGCGATTTCATCCAGCGGTTCACGCTTTTTTGCGTACCGCGCTCAGTACGCGCGGCCGGCGCGGCCGGAACGCTAAGCGCGCCGGAAAGGATGAACGAATAGAGGGAGATGGCGACGACAATCGGCGCGGCCGTCAGAATTCCACGCCGCGAAGGACGATTCATCCGGCGTTGCGGGCCTTCTTGGATTTGGCGATGTGTTCGGATTCCAAAGGTTTGCGGGCGGGTTGCCGGCTGAGCAACCGGCGCACCGAGCGGACCAGAAATCCCATCTCGCCGGCGCTTTTTGACAGCACCACGTCGGCACCGGTGGATTCTTCGGTCAAGCCCAGCGGCTCTACGAACCCCGAGAGCAGAATGATCGGAAGATCGGCGCGCAACTGGCGGATATGGGTGATGAGCTCGACGCCATCCATATTGGGCATGCGGAAGTCGGTGATCACCAGATCCACCGCCTGGTGCTGGAGCACGCTCAGCGCTTCCTGCCCGTTCGTGCCGGCGTGAACCGTGTAGCCCAACTCCTCGAGCACTGTCCGGCGGGCGACCATGCCATGGGGATTGTCATCAACGAGCAGAATGGTGGCACCAGGATTCGCCGGTGCGGGCGGTGTTTTCATGAGACCGTGCGAGGGTAACAGAGATGTAACTAAGGTGTCAACGAGTCTGCATCGAATTGCAACAGGAGAATTTCGAGAGCTTGACTTTACTCCACTTCGCGCGGCGCTTTGTAACCCGCCTTGGCGACGACGGAATATTTGATCGGCTTCCCTTTTTCATCCACCACGCGCAGTGGTTCGTTGGTCGCCGGATTCACCAGTTCGACCTTGATCTTGCGGAACTTGCCGTCTTTCGCCGTGTTGGTTGGGGCATAGCCCAGCGAATACTGGTTGCGCAGCGCCTGATGGATCGTCTGGTAGATGTTGGGGAACTCTCCATAGAACCGCGGGAAAAAGGCCATGCCGCCGGTTTCCTTGGCGAATGTGTTCATCTGGTTATCGGCCTGCAGGAAGTCCATGCGTTTCATCGCCCCCATGTACTGGGCGTACATGGACCGGAGGGACCTCAATAGGCCGGTTGCCTATAATGGCACCCCCCCCTCCTTGATGGCCTTTCCGGCCGTTTTCAAGGGTGGACTCGTGGA
>JACXTT010002112.1_pt1 | contig 31856 bp, 21 predicted proteins | sample 9270951 | NCBI WGS metagenome assembly JACXTT01 (sample SAMN15532306, study PRJNA645909) | rock metagenome | isolation source: weathered quartz diorite | place: Puerto Rico | collected 2017-06-21
TTTAACCCTCTGGGCACCGGAAACGCAAAGTGGCGGGCGGGAACTTTCCCGGATTCGGAGAACGCAAAAAGGCCCGCGGGGGGGGGACCGCGTGCGGGCGCTGGAATCGCGGATGATCCTATGGAAGGCGCCCGCGCGGCCGTCCGCGACCCGCCCGAACAAGCACGCCGATCCGCCCGCCGGCAAGCAGTGGTTCGAGGATGACACTTCGAGCGCAAAAGTTACCACGGCCGGGTCGGACGGCGGCGCGATCACCGAAGGCGATTTCACGTCGGCGGGCGCCAAAAAAGGGCTTTTCGCGCTGGAGCAGGCCGACCTGGTCAACCTGATCTGCATTCCGCCTTTCCAGACAGCCGACAACAGCTCCACGTTTAACGACGCCGTCTCCGTGTACGCCGAGTCCCGGCGTGCAATGTATCTCATCGATCCGCCGGATTGGGTTTCAAAGGACGCGGCCAAAACCGGGATCGCGACTCTCAGCTCGCCCAGCAAGAACGCGGCGGTGTTCTTCCCGCGCATCCGCCGGCCCAACGCCGAAAAAGGCGGCCTGATCGAGAACTTCGCGCCGAGCGGCGCGGTGGCCGGAGTCTTCGCCCGCACGGACGGACAGCGCGGAGTTTGGAAAGCGCCGGCGGGCCTGGACGCGACGCTGTCAGGCGTTCCGGAGTTGAGCGTCAATCTCACCGACCCCGAAAACGGCGAGCTGAATCCGCTGGGCGTCAACTGCCTGCGCTCCTTCCCGGCGGCGGGTCGCGTGGTGTGGGGATCCCGGACAAGAGTAGGCGACGATCGGCTGGCGTCGGAGTGGAAGTACATCCCGGTGCGGCGCACGGCGCTGTTTATCGAGGAAAGCCTCTATCGCGGCACGCAGTGGGTGGTGTTCGAACCCAATGACGAGCCGCTTTGGGCACAGATCCGGCTGAACGTCGGGTCTTTCATGAACAGCCTGTTCCGGCAGGGCGCCTTCCAGGGCAAGACCCCGCAAGAGGCGTACCTGGTGAAGTGCGACAAGGAAACCACCACGCAGGACGACATCAACAAGGGCATCGTCAACATCGTGGTGGGCTTCGCGCCGCTGAAGCCCGCCGAGTTCGTGATCATCAAAATCCAGCAGTTGGCCGGCCAGATAGCGGTCTAGGAGAGCAACATGGCGAAATTCGTCGTCAATACCCAACGATTCGACCCGTACAAGAATTTCAAGTTCCGCGTAAAGTGGGATGGCCGCTATGTGGCCGGAGTCAGCAAAGTGGGCGCGCTCAAGCGGTCCACCGAAGTGGTGGAGCACCGCGAAGGCGGCGATCCTTCCACCGGACGCAAATCGCCGGGGCGCACCAAGTTTGAGGCGATCACGCTGGAGCGCGGCGTAACGCACGACGGCGAGTTCGAGAAATGGGCGAACAAGGTGTGGAACTTCGGCTCGGGCCTGGGCGCGGAAGTCTCGCTGAAGGATTTCCGCAAGGACATCATCATCGAGCTTTATAACGAGTCCGGCCAGCTTGCCATCGCCTACAAGGTTTTCCGCTGCTGGGTGTCGGAATTCCAGGCGCTGCCGGACCTGGACGCCAACGCCAATGCGGTTGCCATACAGACAATGAAGCTCGAAAACGAGGGTTGGATCCGCGACACGGACGTTCCGGAGCCCTCGGAGCCAACCTTCACGGAACCGCAGGGGTAGGGCGATTCGAGACGGGTTCGAGGGACCAGGACCATGCGTGCGCTCACCGCAGCCGAAGTGGTGTCCGTCTGGGAGCGGACGCGCGGCCAGAAGCTGCTGCGCCAGGCTCTCGAATGGCTGGCCTGCGCCGCGCCGGAGCGGTCGCTCGCGGAGTGGGCGGCGCAGCCGGTCGGGCAGGTGTGCCTGGCGTTGTTCCACTTGAGGTCGATGATGTTCGGGCCGGAAATGCCGGGGGTCGCGGCATGCCCGCGCTGCGGGGAGCGCGTCGAGTTCGTCTTCCAGTGCCTGGATAACGTGCCGAGGTTGGAATCAGGGACGCCGCTCGGCGGACCGCTGACGATAGAATCCGGCGGGCGCAGAATGCAGATCCGGCTGCCGGCTGTCGCCGATCTGCTGGCCGCGCGGTCGGCGGAAGAACTGCTGACACTGTGCGCGGACGGCCCCGTGGACGGCGATCCCGGATGGATTGAGGCTGCGTCAGACCGCGTAGCCGAAGCCGATCCGCTGGCTGAGACGATGCTCGACTTGACCTGCCCTTCCTGCGAACACCGCTGGCAGGCTCTGCTCGACATCGCCGCGTATCTCAGCCGGGAAATCGCGCACCAGGCGCGACGGCTGCTGAGCGAAGTCCACCGGCTGGCGAAGGCGTATGGATGGAGCGAGTCTGAAATCTTCGCTCTGGGTCCGGCGCGAAGAAGAGCGTATCTCGACATGGCCGGAGCATGATGGAGCGAACGCCCAACACGTTGTTCGACCGGCTGGTGGAGAGAACCCTCCAATCCGGGCCGGTCATCGAGGCGCCCTTGGAGCCACTCTTCGAGCGATTCGAGGACGAGGTGGCGGAGCAGCAGCCTTCTGGTCCGAAGCGTCCTGCGGCCGCCAGAATAGCCGAGGCGGTCGCACCCGGCCAACCACGCGCCGCCGTTCATGTGCTTGCAATGGATACAGAGCCCACACCCAATGCTCCGCCGCGCGTGGAGACACCGGTGATTGAGCCCCGGCTGATGAGCAGAGTTGTAGAATCGGCGCCGGTGTCCATTCATAGGGACCCAGCCCGCCCGGGCGCTCAGGAAACCCGCATTCAGAAAGTTCGGGAAACACGAACAGTGGAACCGGCGGCCCACCCTGCCGAGCCTCAGCGTGCGGCTGCCACTTGGACAGACGCTCCTCACGCGGTCCGCACCGAACACTGGATGTCCGAACCGGCTGCATCCTCCGCCGCGTCCGTTGTCGAGCCGGACCTGCCGCCGTCCATTCCGCAACCCCCGGAGCAGGCCCGCTCACTACCACCTCAGGTTTCCGCGGAGCCCACGATCCACGTCACTATCGGGCGGCTCGAAATTCGCACGGGTGACAAAGAAAAGCCCGCCGGACGGCGTCCGCGCACCACGCAGGGGCCGTCACTCGAGCAATACCTGACCCGGCGGCGGGGAGACGCGCAATGAGCAACTCGCTCGCCATCGCCACCGTCACCCGCGCCCTGGCAAAGGTCGTCGAGGACGCCGCCGCGTCGGTGGTTGCCGGCGCACAGGTGGTGACGGCGCGCCCGGACGGCAATGGCGCCAACGGCGCGCGCGTTCACCTCTTCCTGTACCAGGTTGCGCCGGACGCTGCGCAGCGCAACAACGACCTTCCTTCGCGTTCCTCCGATGGAACGGTGCGCCAGCGCCCCACCGTCGCGCTGGATCTCTACTATCTGCTGACCTTCGACGGGAAGGACGCCACGCTCGACGCGCACCGCATGCTCGGCGCGGTGGCGCGCGATTTGCACGCCCGGCCGATCCTGTCGCGCTCCTTGATCCAGAGCGTATCGAACGGCGATCTCGCCGATTCCGACCTTGCCGACGCGCTGGACGTTGTCCGCGTCGTGCCTCTGTCGCTTACGGTGGAGGATCTCTCCAAGCTGTGGCTGATGTTCTCGCAGATTCCTTACTCGCTGAGCGTCGCCTACCAGGCCCGCGTCGTGCTGATTGAAGGCGTGGAGACCGCGTCGCCCGCGCTGCCGGTGCTCACCCGGGGCAAGGACGACCGTGGCGTCGACACGCAATTGGGCCCGTTCCCGGCGCTGGACGACTACGATATCGCGACGCCGGACGCGCCTCTCAACGGACCCCGGCTTCCGTCTTATCCCAGCGCGCAGCTCGGCCTGCGAGTGGCGCTGAAGGGCCGTAATCTCGGTGGAGAAGCCGTGGTCGTGCGATTCACCCATCCCCGGCTTGGCGACCTGGACATAACCGTCGCCGCGGCGGACCGCACGGCTGACGAAGTGCGCGTGACGATTCCGAACGACGTTTCCGCCCAGACCGCCTGGGCCGCAGGCGTCTATCTGGTTTCCGTGCGGAGCACCACCGCCGGCGTCACGCGGTCCTCGAACGAAATGCCGCTGCCGTTTGCTCCTGCCTTCACGGCGATCTCGCCCGCCTCGCCGGTTGCCGGTGCGGGGACTGACCTGGTCTTGACGCTGACCTGCAGCCCGCAGATCGCGGCCGGCCAGCGGGCCGTGCTCATGATTGCCGGCGCCGACGTGGCCGCGACGCCTCCGGGTGCGCAGACCGGCACCCTGGTCTTCACGCTGGTGAGCGCCGCCGCGGTGACCGATGAATTCGTTCACCTGCGCGTCGACGGCGTGGACAGCTTTGTCTTCAAGCAGCAGGCAGCGCCGCCGAAATTCCTGCTCGACGACTCCAAGCGGATCACCATCACATGACCGGACGCGAGCAGTGGCAGAGCAACAACGATGCGTACCTGGCCGCGGCGCTGGAGTGGATCCGCCTGCGCCTGGCGCGGCTCGCGGGCCACACGCCGGCCCCGGCGGCGGGCTCGCACGAGAAGCATAACCTCTGCAACCGGCTGTTCGGCGGAACTCCGGCCGCGCCGTTTTCTCCGGACGCCCCAAGCGATAAAGAAATCGACCGGGCGCGAGAGGCCATGGATAAGTATGCGGCGATGGAGCCGCCGCCCGCCGCGATCATCCTCAAGCGCCGCTTTGAACTTTCGGACTTCGAGCTGGAGACCTTGCTGCTGTGCGCGTCGATCGAATTGGACACGCGCGGCGCGGGACTCTGTGCGCGGGCGCACGGCGATCCGTTGAAGGCTTATCCCACCTACGCCCTGGCCCTCGCCCTCTTCGACAAGCCGGTCTGGGAGGCCCTCTCACCGGAACGCCCGTTGCGATTCTGGCGGCTGATCGACATCAACCAGCCGCCGGCGACACCGCTAACTGCGAGCGCCCTGCGCGCCGACGAGCGCATCGTCAACTACCTCAAGGGACTAAACCACCTGGACGACCGTCTGGCGCTTTTCGTTTCGCCGCTGATTCCGCCCGGCGCGTCCAGGCGGCTGGAACTGCCGCCCTCGCAGCAGAAAATCGCCGCCACGCTGGCGCATGGACTCTCCGACGGAGCCATTCCAACGCTGATTCACCTGCTGGGACACGATTCCGGGAGCAAGCAGTTGATCGCCTCGGAAGCCGCGGCGAAATTGTCGCTGGCTCTGTATCATCTTCCGGCCGACCTGCTGCCGAATTCGCCCTCCGAGCTGGAGCACCTGTCGCGGCTGTGGCGCCGCGAGACGGTACTGCTTCCCATTGCGCTCTACCTGGACGCTAAGGAATCCGAGCGGGATCTTGCGCCGGTGACGCGCTTCCTGGCGCGCTCAAACGGCCTGGTGATGCTGGACACGCGCGAAAACTGGCGGAACTTGCGCCGCGAAGCGCTGACCCTGGACATCGAGCGGCCCACTCGCGCCGAGCAGCACGACGCCTGGGAGGAACGGGTTTGCGACGAGGGACTGGCGGGCGTACTGGCGTCGCAATTTCACCTGAGCGTGCCGGAGATCGATCGCGTGGCGGCCGCGGCGGCCCGCACGCCGGAAGGCTCTCTTGAGGACCGCCTATGGGAAGCTTGCCGCGCGGCGTCGCGGCCCAAGCTGGATTTGCTTGCCCAGCGCATCGACCCGAAAGCGACGTGGGAAGACTTGGTGCTGCCTGAACTGGAGACGGAATCCCTGCGAGAGATCGCCGCGCAGGCGCGCGGACGGTACACGGTGTACGACGACTGGGGATTCGGGCAGCGAGTGAACCGCGGCCTGGGCATCAGCGCGCTGTTTTCAGGCGAAAGCGGAACCGGCAAGACGATGGCCGCCGAAGTTGTGGCCAACGAGCTGAAGCTGAATCTTTATCGCATCGACCTTTCGGCGGTAGTCAGCAAGTACATCGGCGAGACTGAAAAGAACCTGCGCCAGGTATTCGACGCGGCCGAGGACGGCGGCACGATTCTGTTCTTCGACGAGGCCGACGCGCTGTTCGGCAAGCGCAGCGAAGTGAAGGACAGCCACGACCGGTACGCAAACATCGAGATCAACTACCTGCTGCAACGCATGGAAGCCTACTCCGGCCTGGCGATTCTGGCCACTAATCTTAAGAACGCGCTCGATACCGCGTTCCTGCGCCGGCTTCGTTTCATCGTGCAGTTTCCATTTCCGGGCGTCGTGGAGCGCAAGCGCATCTGGCAGCGCGCGTTTCCCGCGGCGGCGCCGAAGCTGGATCTGGATTTCGATTTTCTCGCCCGGCTCAACGTGGCCGGAGGCACGATTCACAACATCGCGCTGCGGGCAGCCTTCATCGCCGCGCGCAAGGGCGAGCCGCTATCGATGGGGATCGTGCTGGAGGCGGCGCGCGCGGAGTTCCACAAGCTCGAGCGTCCTGTGAACGAATCCGAATTCCGCTGGCAGGACCGGAAAACAGGGGCGGCGGCATGATCGTGAAAATTCACATCGACCGCCTGGTTCTGGACGGCGTCGGCGCGAGCGGCGTCCGCGAGGATCTGCTGGCTGAGGCGATCGGCACGGAATTCGCCGCGCGGATCGCGGCCGGAGGCCTGCCGGAACAGCTGACAGCCTCCTCAATGCGGCCGGAAGGGCCGAGGGCGTCGATGCATCCGGCGGGAAAAGCGCCGGCCGGCGGCCTGGGCGCCGGCATCGGCGCCGCGCTCTACGGGAGCTTCAACAAATGAGACGCCCCTGGCTTCAGCGCAGCCGTTTGCGTCGTCCGGACGCGGCTCACGATCCGGAGAAGGCGCCGCCCATCGTCCATGAGGCGTTGCGCTCGCCCGGGAAGCCGCTCGACACCCAAACGCGCGCCATTTTCGAGCCTCGGTTTGGGCGCGACTTCAGCCATGTGCGTCTGCACACCGACGAGAAGGCGGAAGCCTCCGCGGAAGCCGTCAACGCGGCGGCATATACCGTGGGCAGCGACGTGGTTTTCAGCGAAGGCCGGCTACAACCTGAAAGCGGCGCGGGCCAGCAGCTTCTGGCGCATGAGCTGACGCACGTGGCGCAACAGACCAGTGGCTCCCGTCCGGCGACGCCCCAACCGGGATCGCTGGAAGTGGAACCCGCCCACAGCGGCGCTGAGCGGGAAGCCGGAGCGGTGGCGCAAGGCCTTGGACCCGCCGCGCTGTCCCCGGCGCAGCCCGCGGTACAGAGGTCCATATTGGGCGGCGTGATCGGTGGCGTGTTGGGAGCGGTAGGTGGCGCGGCGCTGGGCTTTCTGGCTGGCGGTCCGGTGGGAGCGATCCTGGGCGGAATTCTGGGCGCCACGGCGGGCCTGGCCGCTGGCGACGCCGCCTCCTCCGGCGCGCGCGATCTGACCTCTCCTGAGAAAACCGAAGCCGAGATTGTCTTTGGCGACTCCATGGACTACGGCGACGTGCAGGTGGCCGAAGCGCCGATCATGTCCATCGGCGGCTACGCGCGGACGCCGTTCACCACGGTCTACTTTCCGCCCGGCACGTTCCGCCGTCCGCCGGCGGAGTATTTCCCGTTCCTCATCCACGAGCTGACGCACGTCTGGCAGTCACAGCACGGGTACTCGGTCGCGGAAAAGCTGGTTTGGGCGCTGCACGGACAATCCGCCTACGATTACGGTGGCATTCAGGGACTGCGTAACGCGCGGCAGCAAGGCAAGCATTTCACCGACTTTAACACCGAACAGCAGGCCGACATTTTGAAGGATTACTACAAGCGCGTGAAGAGCAGCCAGGATACATCCGACTACGATTCGTTCGTGGCCGAAGTCAAAGGCACCCGGGCCAACGACGACATTCGCACCCCCCGCGGGCAAGGAGAAGAAAACGGATGAGCGGTTTCCCTGGATCTCCGCGAGTGTTGAAGGGCGGCCTGGTGCTGATCGATCCCGCGACGTCGGCCGTGCTGAGGATCATCGCGCTGCAATACAATCCGGACTCGCTGACGCGAACCCTTCAAGCCCAGGGTGTAGGCAACGACAGCGGCGACCGCTCCGAGGTGCTGCGCCTCAAGGGCCCACCGGTGGAAACGCTGAAGCTCGACGCCGAGTTGGATGCCACTGACCAGCTCGAGATAGCCGACAGCACCGCAACGCAGGTAGGTTTGCAAGCCCAGCTCGCCGCGCTGGAGGTGATCGTGTACCCGACCAGCACGCAGCTTCAAAACCTGAACACGCAGGCCGAATCCGGGACGCTGGAGGTGGCCGCCATGGAGTCCCCGCTCACGATCTTCGTGTGGAGTAAGCAGCGTATTATCCCGGTCCGGCTGACCGAGTTCAGCATTACGGAGGAAGCGTTCGACCCGAACTTGAATCCGATCCGCGCCAAAGTCAGCATCGGCATGCGGGTGCTGAACGTCAACGACACCGGCTTCACGCATAAGGCGGGCGGCCTGTTCATGACCTATCTGCAGAACAAGGAGCAACTGGCGCAACGCAGCCGCAGCGCGACATTTTCGGCGCTGGGCATCACCGGCGTCTAAAAGGGAGACACATGTTCGACCCACAACAGGCGTTACTCGATCTACTCCAGCCGGGCGGCACATTCCAGACCCTGTTTCCGCCCACCAGCCGCTACTACGGCATCACCGCGGCGACGTTCACCGAGCCGGACGGCCGGATCGAGATCTATCTGCGGCGGCGATTCCTTCCGCCGCTCGAAAGCTTCGCGGCGCTTCAGCAGCACACGGTCTCACAAAACGAGCGATTGGATCACATCGCGTTCCGCTATCTGGGCGACGCCGAGCAGTTCTGGCGGATCGCGGACGCGAACACGGCTATGAAGCCGGAGGATCTGACGCGCAAGCCCGGACGGCGGATTCAAATCCCGTTCGCAGGCAGCTTGTAACAAGGAAGCGATGCCGAGCGGAATCAATCTGAAGCTGATGATCGGCCCAGCCGTCCCGATCCCCGTATCGGAAGCGGTGCTGGACGCGCTGACCAGCGTGCAGGTCGTGTCGGCTTCGGGCGAGGACGATAGCGGCTTTGAGCTGCAGTTCACCCTCAGCAAGCGATCTCCGCTCCAGACGCTGTTCCTCATCTCGTCCGGCGCCATGGTGCCGTTCATCCGCGTGGTGATCGTGGTCAGCTTTCAAGGCTCCGATCACGTGCTGATGGATGGCCTGATGACCGAGCAGAGCATCAGCCCCGGCAACGATCCGGGCCACTCCGTACTCTCCTTGCGCGGCACGGATCTGTCCGCCGCCATGAACCTGATCGACTTCAGCGGCCTGCCCTATCCGGCCATGCCGGTATTCGCGCGCGTGCTGCTGGTGCTGGCGAAATACGCGGCCCTCGGCGTGATTCCGCTGGTGATTCCGCCCATCGTCACCGACGTGCCGATCCCCACCAACCAGATTCCTCAGCACCAGGGCAAGGACCTCCCCTATCTGCGGTACTTGGCCCACCGCGCGGGCTACGTCTTCTATGTGGAGCCGGGACCCGTGCCGGGAACCAGCAAAGCCTACTTCGGCCCCGAATTCAAGATCGGTTACCCGCAGCCCGCGCTCAACGTCGACATGGACGCCTTTACCAATGTCGAAACGCTTACTTTCCGCATCGACAAAGAGCGCAAGAAGATCCCGCTGGTGCGCATCCAGGAAGAAAAAAGCAAGGTCCCGCTGGAGCTCCCGATCCCCGACATCACGCCGCTCAATCCGCCGCTGGGCCTGATTCCTCCCCTTCCGCCGAACATCGAGCCGGTGAAGGGCTCCGACCAGAGCAGTCCGCTGACGGCGATCATGATGGGCCTGGCGGAAGCCGCCCGCTCGTCCGACGCCGTTTTCGGCAACGGAACGCTGGACGTGCTGCGCTACGGGCACATTCTCAAATCGCGGCAACTGGTCGGCGTGCGGGGCATGGGCACGGCGTTTGACGGCCTCCATTACGTGTCGAAGGTGACTCACAACATCAAGCGCGGCGAGTACAAACAAACGTTTGAGCTGAAGAGAAACGGTCTGATTTCGACCATTCCGGTGGTGCCTGTATGAACGGCAGCAAGTATTGGGGCAAGTATCGTGGCACGGTGGTCAACAATATCGACCCGGAGCAGCGCGGCCGCATACAGGCGATTGTGCCCGCCGTTACGGGGCTCATTCCTTCCACCTGGGCGACGCCATGCGTGCCGTTCGCGGGCAAGGCCGAGGGCTTCTTCGTGGTGCCGCAGTTAGGCGCGGGCGTGTGGGTGGAGTATGAAGACGGCGATCCCGACAAGCCCATCTGGGTCGGCGGATTCTGGGGCCTGGCGGCCGAAGTGCCCCTGCAGGCGCTCGCGCCGCCGCCGATTCCGCCGGGCCAGAACGTGGTGATTCAGACCACGCTGCAGAACGCGATTATCGTCAGCGATTCCGCGCCGACGCCGGTGAGTGGCGGAATCATGCTCAAAAGCACGACCGGCGCGATGATCGTCGTCAACGATAGTGGCATTTACATATCCAACGGAAAAGGCGCTTCGATCACCATGGTCGGTCCGGCGGTCACGGTCAATCTGGGCGCGCTGGTAGTGACATAGGAGGAGACGAATGCCTGGATTACTGGTACATGTAGGCGCGCAAGTGATGTGCGCGCACGGTGGGCAGGCGCAGCCGACGGCGCCTAACCCTCGCGTGTTGGTAAGCGCGCAGCCGACGGTCACGATCGCCGCGCCTTACGTGGTAGCAGGATGCACGCTGCCGCCGCCGCCCGCCGCCAACGGACCGTGCGTCACCGCGACGTGGATCACCGGGTCGACGCGCGTCCTCTCCAATGGACTGCCGCTGGTGGTGCAGTCCAGCGCATCCGTCTGCGTGCCCACCGGGACGCCGCTGATCATCGCCGTCACGCAACCCAGAGTTTTCGCGATCTGAGGCGCCCATGCATATCGATTTCCCCTTCCATTTCGCGCTCGACAAACGCACGGCCACTACGACCTACGACGACAACATCCGCGACATGATCGAGCAGTTGCTGTTCACCAATCCCGGCGAGCGGGTCAACCGGCCCGAATTCGGCAGCGGCCTGTTGCAGATGGTGTTCGCGCCGAACAGTCCGGAACTGGCCGCCGCGTTGCAATTCACCACGCAGGCCGCGCTTCAGCAGTATCTGGGCAGTCTGATCGAGGTGCAGTCGCTCGAAGTCAGCGCCGAGGAATCCACGTTGCGCGTCCAGTTGACCTATCTCCTGCGGGCCACCAACGAAACGCGCGACCTGAGCCTTACACGGAGCACCACGCCATGACGGCCCTCACTTGCATCAATCAGCAACGCCGCACCGCGGTCCGCAAGAGCGAGACGCTCTGCGGGCTGGATTATCTGGAGGTCGGCGACGACCACAAGACGCTTCGAGTCTACTTCCTCGGAAAGCTGCCGGATGCCCCTCTGACGGCTGAAAACTTCCGCGTCGAAGGTGGACGCAGAGTTCGCGGCATCCGCGTCCTCGCGGTGTACCCCGAGCAGTTCGAAGATCCTGAGCTGGACGACTATGTCGACGTGGTCGTCGACCGGTTCGGCGATTTTTCCACTTACACGCTGCGCATGGTGGCGCGCACCGAGCCCGTGGAGGGCCGCCCGCGCTGGATTCCGCATCCGGAGTTCGATCCGAATTACGGCCAGCTCGATTTCAGCTTCACGGCGGACTGCCCCACGGATCTGGATTGTAAGCAGGAGCACATCTGCCCGCCGCCGCTTCGTGCCGAGCCGGCCATCAACTATCTGGCAAAGGATTACGCCAGCTTCCGCCAGTTGATCTTCGACCGTCTGGCCGTGGTCATGCCGGACTGGAAGGACCGCTTCGTCCCCGACGTCGGTGTGACGCTTGTGGAGCTGCTGGCCTATGCCGGCGACTATCTGTCCTATTACCAGGACGCGGTCGCCACCGAGGCCTATCTGGACACGGCGCGGCAGCGCATTTCCGTGCGGCGTCACGCCCGGCTGGTGGATTACGCACTGCACGAAGGATGCAACGCGCGGGCGCTGGTGGTTGTAGCGGCATCGGGCGATGTGCTCATCGAGCCCGGCAAAGTCCAGTTCATTACGCCCGCGGACATTTATCTTCCGGTCGAGCTGACGCGGGATGCCATCCGCTCGATCGATTCCAGCCGGTACGAGGTCTTCGAAGCCGTAGCCCCGTCGCAAGTCTATGCTGGCCACGACACCGTCTCGATCTACACCTGGGGTGATACGGAATGCTGCCTGCGCGCCGGCGCCACCGCCGCCACGCTGCTGGACGAGTGGGTGACCCAAGGCGACAATCGCGTGCGAAAGCTGAAGCTGAAAAAGGGCGATTTCCTGATCTTCGAGGAAGTGCTGGGGCCGAAAACGGGAGTCGCCGCCGACCGCGATCCGCTGCACCGCTGCGCCGTGCGGCTCACCGGCGTCACCCCGGACACCGATCCGCTCACCGGCACGCCGCTGGTCGAAATCCAGTGGGCGATTGAAGACGCGCTGCCGTTTCCGCTGTGCGTATCCTCCATCGGCCCTGCGCCGGATTGCAGGCTGGTGCCGGACGTCAGCGTGGCGCGCGGCAACGTGGTGCTGGTGGACCACGGACAGTCCGTGCAGGAGGACTTGCCGAAGGTTCCGGTGGTGGAGTCGCCGCCCGAATGCGTGGGCGAAGGCCTGGCCGCCGACGTCTCGCATTCCAACGGCCTCTTCCGTCCGCGCCTTGCGCAGCCGAACGTGACCTTCCGCGAGACGCCCCCGGCGAACGCCCCGGCCGCCAGGATCTTCGCCCAGGACCCTCATCGCGCCGGGCCCATCGTAGCGCTCGGCCCGAAACTCTGGACCGCGAAAAGCGATCTCATCGAAAGCGGACCTGCCGACCGCAATTTTGTCGTCGAAATGGATAACGGCCGCGTGGGCTGGCTTCGCTTTGGCGACGGCACGCACGGAGCGCTGCCCCCCGGCGGCGTTTCGTTTCACGCCTCCTACCGCGTGGGCAGCGGCCAAGCGGGAAATGTCGGCGCAGAGGCGATCGCGCACGTGCTGTGGCCGTCCAACGTCTCCGGCATGATTACCTCCGTGCGCAATCCGCTGCCGGCGCGCGGCGGCATTGAGCCGCAGCCTATCGCCGAAGCCAAGCTCTTCGCGCCGCAGACCTTCCGCAAACGGTTGGAGCGCGCGATCACCGCCGCCGACTATGCGGCCATCGCGCAGCGCGAGTTCCCCGGCGAGGTCCAGCGCGCCGCCGCAACCCTGCGCTGGAACGGAAGCTGGTACGAGGCGCTGGTGGCGATCGACGCTTTCGGCGCCGGGCAGCCGAGCGCCGGCCTCCTCCGCCGCGTCCGGCATCGCCTCTACCGCTACCGGCGCATCGGACACGATCTGCGCGTGGAAGCCGCCGTGCGCGTGCCCCTGTTCATCGAACTCGGCATCTGCGTGAAGGCTATTTATCTGCGTGCGCACGTGCTGGCGGACTTGCAAGCAGTGTTCGGAACGGGCACGGGAGCCTTCTTCCATCCCGACAACCTCACCTTTGGCGCCGGCCTCTATCTCAGCAAAGTGGTGTCGGCGGCGCAGTCCGTGCCGGGTGTGGAGAGCGTGCGCGTCATCCGCTTCGAGCGTATGTTCGACGGACCACACAACGAAATCGACGACGGACTGATCGCGTTCGGCCCGTTCGAGATCGCGCAATGCGACAGCGACCCGAGCTTCCCCGAGAACGGCCGGATTCAATTCGACATCGGAGGTGGGCGATGAAACCTTGCGGCTGCCAGGACGCCTTGCCCTGCGGTTGCTGCGCCGGAACCGAGCCGGTGACGCCGGAAGTAGAGTTCAACCGGCCGGGGCTCCCCGCGCTGCGCTATCGCGCGGGAACTCATTCGACATTTCTCGAAACCATGGAGGCCGCGCTCTCCCGCGACCGTCGTCTGGACGGCCTGACCACGCGGGAGGCTTCCGACCCCTCCATCGCTCTGCTCGACGCCTGGGCAACTGTCGGCGATGTGCTTACGTTCTACCAGGAGCGCATCGCCAACGAAGGCTATCTGGCCACGGCCACGGAGCGCCGTTCGACGCTGGAACTCGCGAACCTGGTCGGTTATCGCCCCCGTCCCGGCGTGTCGGCGAGCGTGTTTGTCGCTTACACGCTGGATAAAGACGCGGTGACGACAGTCCCCACGGGCTCGCTGGTTCGCAGCGTTCCCGCCGACGGCGAGACGCAGCAGGCATTCGAAACCTCCGAGCCGCTGGAAGCGCAGGCAACGTGGAACAACCTGCAGGTCCGCTTGACGCGCCCGCACACTAAGAAGTCCATCCTCACGGAGCGCGCGGTCTATCTCAAGGGAATCGTTTCCACGCTTCACACAAACGATCCGCTGCTGGTGCAGTTCGCTAAGGGTGACGTGGCGTTGTGCCGCATCGTCGAGATCACCCCGGATCCGGCGGGCGTGTACACAAAGGTGAGCCTCCAGGAATGGTCGGGCTCGCTGCGGTTCCAACTGGACACCATCACGGAAATCGCCAATGAACTAAGGCCGTTTCTGCGCGTGGAGGAGTTCGGCGTGGCGCTCTCCAACGCCACCGCGAAAGCGGTTTTGCCGGTACTGCGGCAGACGGTGGAGTCGCTCGATACCGCCACGTCCGAAACCTACTTCCAGTTCGTGGAGGACGGCTACGCGCAGATCACCTCGCTGATCGCCGCTCATCCGCCGCGTGCGAAGAAAGCCAAGGACTGGCTGGACGGCATGCTGGCCAGGTTCGAGAACATTCTCGACATGTCGGGAACGCACACTCCGCCCGTCCGCGCTGTGACCGCGGATTGGATTGTCTCGCAGGCCGGGCTATTGGCGCCCGCGTCGCTTGCGCCGACGTCCGAGTATCACCGCGCCGACAGTCTGCAAGTGCTCTTCAACGGGACGCCTCAGCAAAGGGCGATTGGAAGCTCCGCGCGAATCTCCGGACCGGTCCTGGCCGCCTTGTCCGCCTTTCGTCCCGCGTTCCGCGTGTCGCTGGCTCCGGCGCTGGCCAACGCCAGCGTCACTCCAACACCCGACATTCGCGTCTATTCGGTGACCCGCACCGCGCTCTTCGGTCACAATGCCGGTCCCAGCGCGACCACACATCAGAACGACAAGACCTTCACCACCACGTGGGGCGATTGGCCGCTGGAAAATTCTAGCGCGAAGGACCTGGACCTGGAGAAGGAGTTTGACGGAGTCGATTCGAATACCCTGGTTGCGATTCAGAAAGGCTCGGAAGGATACAACGTACCGGACATTTCGTTCGTGTCCACCGTTTCCCGCGCCGATTATGGCCTCGCTGGAAAGGTGACTCGCCTTCAGTTTCAGTCCGACGTGCTCCCTAGCCTGGGCGCCAACCTCTCGGTTTTGCGCCAGATCAAGGTGTTTCTTGGCACGGGGCTGCTGCCGCTGGCCGAGCAGCCGGTCACCGACCCGGTGTGCGGCTCCGATCCGGCGATCGAGCTCGACGGCCTCTATGACGGCCTTACGCCGGGCCGCTGGATCATTCTCACCGGAGAGCGCGATGACACCGACGGAACCGCCGGCATCCAGGCCACCGAGCTGCTTTTGCTGGCCGACATCCAGCACGACGTCGCGCCCGCCCTGCCCGGTGACCGCATCCATACCTTCCTGCGCGCCGTGGTTCCATCGGCCTACTGCTACAAACGCGGCACGGTGAAGATCTACGGCAACGTGGTGAAGGCAACCAACGGCGAGACGCGAAAAGAGGTCTTGGGCAGCGGCGACGGCAGCGTGCTGTTCCAGCAGTTCGCACTGAAGCAGCCTCCGCTTACCTATCTCACCGCGCCTACCGCATCGGGCTCGGAAAGCACGCTGCACGTCTTCGTGAACGATGTCGAGTGGCACGAGACGGATACTCCGGTCGGCCTCGCGCCTGTCGAGCGGCGCTTCTTCACCAAGACATCGGACGACGGCGCAACCACGGTAATCTTCGGCAACGGCGTCACCGGCTCGCGGCTTCCTTCCGGCAACGCTAACGTCCGCGCCGCCTACCGCAACGGCATCGGCAAGGGCGGGAACGTCCAACCCGGGCAGCTCACCATCCTCGGCACAAAGCCCCTCGGCGTGAAGGAAGTGATCAACCCGCTGCGCGCCTCGGGCGGCGCCGACAAGGACACGCGCGACCAGATTCGCGTCAACGCTCCGCTTTCGGTGACTGCTCTGGACCGCTTGGTCTCGGTGGAGGACTATGCGCACTTCGCCCAGACCTTCGCCGGAATCGGCAAGGCCAGTTCGGTGCGCCTCACCGACGGGCATCGCCAACTGGTGCACGTCACCATCGCCGGCATCGACGATATTCCCATCGACGTCACATCGGATCTCTATCGCAACCTGCGCGCCGCGCTGCACCTCTACGGTGACAGCCATCAGCCCCTACAACTCGACGTGCGCGCGGCGAAGTTCCTGGTGCTGGAAGCCGGTGTGCACGTGAATCCGGATTACCCGTGGGAGACCGTCGCGCCCAAGCTGCGCGCCGCGCTGGTCGGCGCGTTCCGCTTCGACCGCCGCCAGCTCGGCCGGAACGCTTTCCTGAGTGAAGTGCTGGACGTGTTGCAGCGCGTCGAAGGTGTGGAATACGTCGACGCCAACAAATTCGGCGCGCTGTCCGAAGATCAATTGACGGCCAGCGGCATCGGGATCGCCATCGGAAAGCTGGTCCGCGCCGAAGTTGTGCCGGCGAGCCTCGCTCGCGTTGGCGACGAAGGAATCCTGCCCGCCGAAATCGCCTATTTTACGCCGGACGTTCCGGCGACCATCGCCCTGATTCAAATTTGAGGACGCGTCATGACAGATACCCTCGACCGACTCTACGAATTGCTGCCGGTGGTACACCGGATGCGCGACGCCGAGCAGGGCGAGCCGTTGCGCGCTCTGCTCCGTGTCATCGCCGGCCAGGCCAATGTCGTTGAAGCCGACATCGCCGGACTCTACGAGAACTGGTTCATCGAAACCTGCCAGGACTGGGTGGTGCCATACATCGGCCAGTTGGTGGGGTATGAGCCGGCCGTGGACCCCGGCCTCGCCGCCGACAATCTGACTCCCAGCGGAAGGGAGCGCGCCCGCGTGATCTTCCCGCGCACCGACGTCGCCAACACCGTTCGCTCCCGCCGCCGAAAGGGCACGCTGGCACTGCTGGAACTGCTGGCCAACGACGCGGCTGGATGGCCCGCGCGCGCGGTGGAGTTCTTCAAGCTGCTGGCCTGGACGCAGAACGTCAGCTATCTGCATCTTCGTCGCGCGAGGACGCTCGACGTACGAAACGGTAACGCGCTTGATCTGCTCGACACGCCCTTCGATACCATCGCCCATTCCGTCAACGTGCGGCGTATCGCGTCTCATCACAAGATCGGGTATCACAACATCCCCAGCGTCGGCGTGTTCGTATGGCGGCTGAAATCCTACTCCGTGACCAACACGCCCGCGTATTGCGTGGAAGAAGAAGGCCCCAACTGTTTCACCTTCAGCGTGCTGGGCAACGACGCTCCGCTGTTCACCAATCCCAAGCCGGAGGCCGACCCGACATCCATTGCTGGGGAGCTGAATCTGCCCGTGCGCATCCGGCCGCGCGCCCTGCACCAGAATCCGCACGCCTACATCGAGAACAGCTTCAGCATTAACGCGCCGGGCTGGCTTCGTCCCCCCGCGAAGATGAAGGTGATCGCGGCCGATCTTTCCGATTGGTCTGCGTATCGCCCGCGGCGTCACTCGGTTGCCGTCGACCCGGTGCTGGGCCGCATCCTGTTTCCGCCGGACCATCCGCCCAAGGACGGCGTCGTAGTGTCGTATCACTACGGTTTTTCCGCCGACATGGGCGGCGGCGAGTATCGCCGGACCCTCTCCGAGCCGCAGGGCGCGGTCATCCTCCGCGTCGGCTCTAACGCCGCTTTCAAGACCATCCAGTCCGCGCTCGACGCCTGGGAAAAGCAGGCTCCCAAGGACGCAGTCATCGAGATCGCCGAGAGCGGAGTCTATGTGGAGCCCATCGCCATCGATCTGCCGGAAGGCGCCTCGCTGCAACTGCGGGCGGCCTCCGGTGTCCGCCCGGTGATCCGGCTTATCGACTGGCAGACCAGCAAGCCGGATTCGCTGCTGATCAACGGCGCGGCCAATAGCCGCATGACGCTGGACGGTCTGCTGATCACCGGACGCGCCGTGCGCGCCACCGGTGACTTGGCCCATCTGACGATCCGCCATTCCACGCTGGTGCCGGGCCGGGGCATCGATTGCGACTGCGAACCGACGCGGCCGGCCGAGCCGGGCCTGGAGATTTTCAGCGCGACGGTGGCGGTCCACATAGAGCACGGCATCGTGGGATCGATTCAGGTGAACATTCCCACGCCCGACGACGTGAAGCCGCCGGCCGTCGTGGAGGACGCGGACCTGGCGCGCTGCCGCGGCTATCATACCGACCCCCTCCGGTTCGATGTTTCGGATTCCATTCTTGACGCCACCAGTCCGGACCGCGAGGCCATCGGCGCGCCCGGATGCGCGGTGGCGCACGTATGCCTCCGCATCTTTCGGACCACGGTATTCGGCAAGGTTCAGGTGCACGCCATCGAACTCGGCGAGGATTCCATCTTCGACGGCCAGGTATTCGTCGCGCGCCGGCAGATCGGCTGCTTGCGATTCTGTTACGTCGCGCCCGGCTCACGGACGCCCCGCCGCTTCAAGTGCCAGCCCGACGGCGGCAACGGCGTGGAGCCTCTGTTCAACAGCAAGCGCTACGGGCATCCCACCTACGCCCAGCTTTCTCCCGATTGCCCGGAGGAAATCTCGGCGGGCGCAAGCGACCAGTCGGAAATGGGCGCATTTCACGATCTCTATCAACCCCAGCGGACCGCTTTGCTGCGCGCCCGTCTGGACGACTCGGTACCCGCCGGCATGGAAGCCGGCATCATTTTTGCCACATAGGAAGGATCACAGCCATGAAAGGCGACTTCTCCCGCTGGACATTCGATCGGACCAAGCACTACAGCCGCGTGCTCTCCATGCAAGGCCGCGTGTTTCTCGACGCCGACTTCAACGAAGGGCTGGAAATGCAGCTCCAGCACCTGCGTATGCTGACGGCGCATCTCCTCGGCCCGCACGCCGGCCCCGGCACGGGCTTTGAGATTGCGCCGCCGTCGCCGGCGGGAAAGGATTTCGTCATCGACGCAGGTTTTTACTATGTCAACGGCGTCCTCTGCGAGAACGAGAGCAATGTCAACTACTCCGCGCAGCCGAATCTGCCGAAGCCGCCCTCGCTTGAGACCGGCTCGTTCGTGGTGTATCTCGACGTGTGGGAGCGATTCCTGACCTACATCGAGGATGCGGACCCGAGCGAGATCCAGCAGTCCATTCGCGAAGTGGCCCTCGGCGGTCCCGACACCGCTGCCCGATCGAAAGTCGTCTGGCAGGTGAAGCTTGTTCCGTTCACCCCATCGAGCACCAACACGACGCCCGATTTCAAGCAGAACTACGCCGCGTTCCTTCAAATGCTGACGCAGCAGGGCGTCATCCGCGCTACGCCCGGCAAGCTTGCCGTGCGTGCCCGCAAGCCCAAGGCCGACGACCTGCCCTGCGCCACCAATCCCGAGTCGCGCTATCGGGGACCGGAGAATCAGCTCTATCGCGTGGAGATTCACGATTCTGGCGCGCTGCCGCAAGCGGCGCGCGGGCCCAAGGCGACCTACAAATGGTCGCGCGAGAACGGATCGGTGGTCTTCCCTATCCGCACGCTCGACAACACGATGGTGACGGTCGAAACGCTGGGCCGCGACGAGCGCCTTGGCCTGAAGCCCGGCGACCTGGTGGAAGTGGTGGACGACGATTACGTGTTGCAGAATCGCGCCGAGCCGCTGCTGACAGTGAAGTCCATCGACCCGGAGACGTTCCTGGTGGAGCTGAATCAGGCGCCGGCGTCGACCGTGGGAACGGATCCCACCAAGCATCCCATTCTGCGCCGTTGGGAAGGCGCGGGCGACGTGGGGCGGAATCCCGATCCGAACTCCGATGGCTACCTGGCCTTGGAAGACGGCGTCGAAGTGCGCTTCACCGACGGCCAGTACCGCACCGGCGATTACTGGATGGCGCCGGCGCGGACAGCCAGCGGCGACGTGGAATGGCCGGGCGCCTCCACCAGTCCCGAAGACGTCTTGCCTCACGGCATTCACCATGCGTACGCGCCGCTGGCGACTATCAACGTGCCGGCCGCGGGCGGCTTGCCTGCGCCCACTTCGCTGCGCCGGGTGATCAACCAACTCTGGAGTTGAGCGCGTGGCCGGCAAGGCGGCAGTTGCGGTGGAAGCCAGGCAGTGCGAGCCCGCGGTAGCGCCCGCCGGGGAGCGTGTTGGGCTTAACACCGTCGAGAAGCTGGCCAGCGCCGGGCAGCGCGAATCCGTCTACGGCGTGGTGCAATCGCCGGGCGATCCGCTGGACCCGGAGACGCGCGGCTGGGCGGAAACACGCTTTGGACACAGCTTCAGCCATGTGCGCGTGCATGACGGAAGCCGCGCCGCCGAATCGGCCGCAGCAGTAGAATCGTTCGCCTACACGCTGGGAAATCACCTTGTGTTCGGCGCGGGACAGTATGCTCCGCGCAGCCGCTCGGGCCGCGATCTCATCGGTCACGAACTGGCGCACGCCGTCCAGCAGCGCGGAGCGCGGCCCTCCGGCGCCGATCTTGCCATCGGCCACTCCGGCGACGAATTCGAACAGGAAGCCGAGGCCGGCGTCATGCGGTCCGCGGTGTCCTTGCAGCGCATTCAGCGGGCCTCGTGGTGGCAAAAGATCATCCGCTTCTTCGGCGCCGAGGGCACCTTTGAGGATGACGAGCTGCAAGCCTACCTGAAGTTCCTGGACGATAAAGGCCGGATCGAGGACAGCTTCGACAGCGACAACAAGGCGCGCGAGGTGGTGCGCCGATGGCAGGCAGGGCGTCCCGGGTACAAGCTCTCCGTGCAGCGGAAAGTCCTGCTTTTGAAGGAAATGATCTCGGGTCCCACGCTTGACGGCGACGAAAAGGGGATGATCGCGATCCTCTCAGGCTCGCCCGATTCCGAACTGGCGCAGATCTTCAAGCAGGTGACACCCGCCGCGATGCGCGAAGAGATCGACGGCGACAATCGGCTCAATTACGATTACCTCATCGCGCAATACGAGGCCCGCAATACGGACCTCTTCGCAAAAACCAAACCGCCGGCCGCTACCCAGCACCTGGTCACCGAATCGGTGTTGAACCCGGGGTCGAAACTGGTTGAGGCCCCGCCTCCGCCACCGAAAAAAGTAGAGCCTGCTCCGGCAAAAAAGGAAGAACCTCCAGCGGAAAAGAAGGAAGAAGCGCCTCCGCCGGCCCCTAAGAAAGATGAGGCTCCGCCGGTCAAGAAGGAAGAGCCGCCGCCTCCGCCGGTGTTCAAAGATGCTTCCGCAATGACCGGTCTTCCTCCCGCTCCGGGCGTGCCGGGCGATTTTGAGAAAGCCATGGTAGCGGCCTTGAAGACCTACGTCCACGACCGGGGCGAAGTGTTCCGGGCGAAGAAAAAGGCCGGCAAAGGCTTCCCGGTGGCAAAGGCGGAACCCATCGCAAAAGCCGCTCAAACCGCCACGGAAGAGTACTTCGGACCCTACGTTCAGGTGGCCAGCCATGCGCCTGCCGACAAGTACCATCCAGGCGTATTCTCGCTCGTGTCGGAGCTGCACGATCAATCCGAAGTTCCGATCGACGACGACGGCTCGAACGGACATCCGGGCCGTATCGGCTGGGTGAAGTATTGGATGGCGCAGGGCCACTCGGGAGGAAAAGCGATTCTCGACAAGTACAAGTGCGTCACTTCCCGCAGTCCGGACAAGGAGGAGTTCGCTCGCGTCGCCGCTCTGTTCGCAACGGACGCCGCGAACCAGGGCGACATCGACGACACCATCCACGGCTGGCCCGCCGAAGCGACGGCCGGCGTGAACCTCCAGCCGTATGAAGACGTCGGTACGCGTGCGAAGGAGCGGCACGTCCGCTGGGATACCTACACGACCCTGCTGCACGAGATGATGCACATACTGCAGCATCCGAACTACGTGCGCACGTACCACTTGATTCCCGGCTCGGGCCAGGAGATTCTCAAGGAAGGAATGGCGGACGTGATGCGCCGCGACCTTTGGGACGGTCCCGGCCGGTTGAAGAAGCGGCTGTCGACGGACGCCTACGACGGCGTGCGCGAGGACATCGAAGGATCCCGTTACGACTACGACGAGGCCACGGTGTATTATCACCCCGATTATCCGCAGGAGAAGGAGGCGCGCAAGATTGTGGAAGGCGACGGAAAATATCCGGGTGTTGGAATGCCCAACGCGCGGGCGGCGTTCTTCCTCGGGCACACGGACCTGTTGGGCTTGGGTGAAGGCACGCGGGCCGCGGGGTCGCTGGCCGGCATCGCCAACTACAAGGCGTCCGACGCGGAGAACGCCGAGATCGTGGAGGTCCAGGCGGGCGACACGTTCGAGAGCATTCGCGACCGCACTGGCGCTCCGGCCGGAGGCATTCTCGACGCCGCCACCGGAAAGCCAGTCAAGGCCGGCGACGCCATCGTGGCAGGCACGAAGCTGAAGGTGCCCGGAATCCGCTACGTGCATGCCGTCCAGGAGGACACGCTCGCCAGCATCGCCGCGCAGAACCGCGTGGACCCGGCGCGGATTGCGGTCGCCAACGGCCTTGCCGCCGATACCAGCCGCGATCATAAGTTCGCGCCCGGCGCGCGCGTCCTGATCCCGATTCACCAAAGCGGGCCGTAACATGACCTTCGACTCGGTGATCTCGGGACGATACGAAGAATGGCCAGGCCTCCCGCCGACGCTGAGCGTCGCGGCGCTTGAGAAGGAGTTCGGAGGCGTCGTGCGCATCGGCGCGCCCGCCGCCAGGAACCGGACGTTTCACAGGTACACGGTCACTTCCTTCGAACGCTCCGGCGCGCCGGTGAACGTCGACGCATGGGTGCCCGTCGGCTCGGATCACGTGTTTCTGGTGGAGTGCGCGTCCCCGCCCGGCGCGAGGCTTGAGTCCACATTACACGCAATGGGCGGCCCGGATCTGGTCCTGGAGGACCGCTTGCATAGCCCGAAATATCTGGTCGACGAGCTCGTCTACCTGAGCCGCGGGATTGCGCTGCTGGTTGGCCGCCCGTTCACGCCTCAGGCCGGAGGCGGGCGCGAGTTGTTGCATGTGCGGTTGTTCCCGCCGATGACGCGCGAACAGTATCTGACCGAAGTGGACGACACCGCCGGCCTCACGCCGAAGACCAATCCCGGAGGAGCCTGATCGATGGCCAGAGCCCGTCTTCTGACGACGCATAACGAGGCACCAAGCCGCTCGCCTGCGCCGGGGCCAACGCAGATAGCCCGGCCCGCCGCCGCGCCGCTTCGTCTCTCCGGCTTCGACCTGGCCCGCGTTCCGCTTCGCGCAAAAGCGTCCACTCTCGAAGTCAACCGGCCCGGCGACCGCCATGAGGCCGAGGCGGACCAGGTCGCCAGCCGGGTTGGCTCAACCCCGCAAGCCGCGCGGCCCGATCCTCCCATGAATCCTGGAGGCGCGCCGATCGACCCCGCCACGCGGCAGTCCATGGAATCGCACCTGCGTCGCGATTTCGGCAACGTCCGAGTGCATACGAACCCCGCTGCCCACGAGTCCGCCGACGCCCTGCGCGCCCGGGCCTACACCGTCGGCAGTGACATCGTGTTCAGCGCCGGCGAATACGCGCCCCACACCACGGAAGGCCGCCGTTTGCTGGCCCACGAGCTCACACACGTAGTCCAGCAGGATCGCGACGCTAGTGCTCCGCGGCTCCAGCGCGCCGAGCAGGGGACCTATGTGTCCAAGATCGGCGACCCGCTCTATCTGGACGCCGGCGCCGAATACTACAAGACCTGGGGCTTCCCGAATGTCCAGCGGATCAGCACCATTCAGGAAGTCCTCACCGACCTCGATAAAGCCACCGGTACGATCGACAAGTTTCGCATCGTCTCGCACGGCGCCGGCGCCGGCATCGAGACGGGGTTGATGCCCGGCCTGGACGCGCAGCCAAGCGAGGGCTTCGACTTCAAGACCTGGTTCGGGCAAGAAGGCGCCGGGTTCACCAATCAGGCCAGGTTCCAGAAGCATTGGGTCGACCAGGGCCTGGAACTGGTCGACGAAAGCTTCTTCCGGCGCATCCTCTCCGACACGCGCAAGGACGCGGCCTTCAAGCTCATTCTGGACCGCTTGGACGCGGGCAGCACAACGCCGGCCCGGGACACACCCGCCGGTATCCTTCTGCGCGCCATGGTGGATAAGTTCTACCTGACCGCGGTCAAGGACCCCGATGACAAGGCCGTCGCCTTCAAGAACCGGGCCATCCTCGACCAGTTCTGCCAGCTTCGCATCAGCACGTACACTCCGATCGTGGTGCATGCCGCTCCGCTGGCCGATCAGCCGGCCGTTCAGAAGGCGATCGCGGACTTCCAGGCCCAACTACCGAAGGCGTTCGAGGACGCCGGCCTGCATTTCGGAACCGTGACCGCCGATGACGCCAAGACGCGCGCCGATCCCTACCTGGAACAGGGAGCGTCGACACCCGCGCTCAAAAAAGACATCAAGATCTCCCTCGCCGAAAGCGCCGAAGGCGGCGGTCCATTCCTGAAAAAGCTGCGCTCCGTGCAGAGCAAGATTACCCCCGCGACGCACATCGAGATTCGCGGCTGCAACGTGGGCAGCGATGTCACTACGCTGGACAGCTTCCGCAACTTCTTCGGAGCGGCGGGACAGATCCCCTCCATCTCCGCGCCCGATCTCTACCAGTACTTCTTCCGCCTGAGCTTTGAGACATTCCGGCCGGGTGCCGGCGGCGACGCGAATATCAAGAGGCGGTTCGACGCGCCGGGAACCAACGCGGCGCAGGCGTTCGAGGACCGTAAGCGCATTCTCGGCGGCGAAATGACGCGCGTTGTGAACGAAACCAAATTCAGCGAGCTGGCCGCCAAATATGGCTACCAGGTGGCCGATCTCAAGCGTTGGAATCCGGAAATCACCGATCCGGACGCGCTCACCGCGGGCCAGACGGTGTGGCTGGTGATGCGCAGCCCCGCTCCGGCAGGTGGATTCGCCAAGCTCAAGGATTTCTGCGCCGCTTACGTGGGCGATGCGGCATCGCTTGCCGACGTTCAGGCGGCCAACCCGCAGATCCAGAATCCGGACGCGCTGTCGCCGGCGGACATGATTACCATTCCACCCAAGTGGCAGCAGCCGAGGATAGCTGGCGCCAAGCCGACCAGCGCGGATTTCGCATCCGCGATTCGGGCCGGCGAGGCGCAGACCGCGGTCGACCAGACCAAGGGTGCAACCACCGAGAATCACCCGGTTACCTACCTGGACGACACGAAGGCCGCCGATTCCATCGGCGCGTGGCTTGCGAAGCAGCAGTTCGACCCCAAAGGCCGCACCGCCGCCGAGTTGAGCAAACTCTATGCCGGCAAATTCACAGAGCAGGCGGCCAAAACCTACATGAATTTCCTCTCGCGCGGTTACCCGAAGATCGAGGACCCGATTTTCCCGGAAGACCCACGGTACTCGAAGCACATCATCCGCCGCCCGTAAATGGATTTATGGGCGAAATCGAGGATCACCAAAGGGGCCGATCTCCAAAGCCGCGGCTCAGAACACGAATCGGAGGCCGAGCTGAGCCTGCCGCGCGCCGCCGAAGTAATCCGTGCCGGGTGAAAGGGTCGGGATCAGCGCGGTGCTGCTGGTGAAGGCCAGGCCCGTCTTTGGATTCACCGCGGCCTGTGGATTGCCGAACGGGCTCTCGCCGTCGCCGTTGAACTGCTTGTTGCTGGAACGCGTCAGATTGAATCCCTCGATCGAGAAGTCCACCCGCATGCGTTCGCCGATCTTAAACGCCTTGAGCAGCCGCATGTCCCAATCGAGAAAGCCAGGCTGGCGAAACGAATTGCGGGGGGCGAGGACGCCGTTGATCACCGGCACATCGTTGACGCTGTTTCCGTCGTTCTGTAAGTCGGTGCCGAGAACGGCTTTCACCGGATATCCCGTGTGGGCAAGGAACAGCGTGCTGATGGTGAAGCCCCGGCCCAGATCGTAAAGCAGGTTGATATTTCCGTTGTCGCGGATATCGTTCTTGGACCAGGCCGAATCCAGCTTCAGGTTGTAGGTGTTGAGCGCCGTCTGGCGGTTGAAATCGCGCTCGTTCGAATCGTCGTCACGGTTGAACGCATGCGTGTAGTTGATTCCGAACTGCAGGCGGCGGCTCATCCGGCGCTGGATACTCATGGAGAAGCCGTTGTAGCTGCTGTGGCCGACGGATTGGTTGATATTGATCTGAGCGACATTCGGATCCGGGCGGGCCACAGCCGCTTTCAGCGTTTTGCCGGCTGAGTCGACGAAAACCGGACCGCTCACCGGGTCCCAACTGGACGCGTACACCAGCTTCCCGCCGGCATCGAACGTCGGGTAGACGGGCATCCCGTTCGGCAGAACGGACGGCGCGAACAGGTTCGTATCGATGCGGCGCTGCAGAGCCCACGTCGAGTTGCGGACGAATCCCAGTGTCACCTTGGTGTCCCGATCGATCTGCTGTTCGATCGAGAAGGCAACCTGTCCGGACCGCGGATTCCGGTAGGCCGGATCGAAGCCGAAGATGAAGCCGACCAGTGGGGTCTTGACACCGGTGGGAGGCGCGTCCACGCGCTTCGGGACGGTGATAAAGTTGACCAGCGCCGGATCCACGTTGGTGTCCAGCACCAGGGTATTCAGGCCATTGTCGGTGAAGACTTTCTGCATCAGGTAACCCGGTGTGTGCGCGTCGAACAGGCCGCCCGAAAGGCGAACCACAGTGGTTCCCTTGCCCCCCACGTTCCAGGCGATTCCCAGGCGGGGCTGCCACATGCCCAGGTCGTTCGGAATCCGGCTGGTGATGGGATACTTCGGGTTCGGCGTGGTGGGCTGGGGATTGAGTTGGCCCTCCCACCGCAAGCCGGCCGTGATCGTCAGATCCCGCCGGACTCGCATCGTGTCGGTGACGAAAACGGCGTGATCCTGCTGTGTTCCCTCATACATTCCTTGGGTTCCATTGGCGGCAACCGACTGCTGATAGCGGACGATCTTGGATTTGTCGCCCGTCAGCGCGGCCAGGTAGTCCGGCAGCGTTTTAAATAAATAGAGTCCCGAGTAGTTGGCTTCGCGCAACTGCTGTTCGAGATTGATATTGAAGTCCACGCCGGCTTTCAGGCTGTGAATGCCGTGCGTCCAGGTGAGATTATCCAGGATCTGGGTTTTTCTGACGTTGTAGATCTCAAACCCGGCCTTCCCGCCCCCGAGCACGGCCCAATTGTCGCTGAAGTCGACCTCGGGCAGTAGACTCTTCGGGCTGAAGAGACGATCGTCGTAGGCCCACTGGCCGCGGACTTCGTTGATCAGGTTCGGCGACAGGACGCTGGTAACGGCCGCTTTCACGGCCTGGCTGGCGCGGTCGAGTTCCAGGTTGTTGGTCACGGCGGCGTTGGTCTGGCCGGTAGGTCCGTTGAACGTCAATCCGAATTGCGCCGCGTAGGTGTACTGCAGGTTCAGGGAATGCTTGGGACTCAACTGATAGTCCAGGCGTCCGAATGCAACCAGGGGATTGTTCTTTCCGGCGAATGTACCCTGCTGGCTGGCAATGTCCGCCGGAATGGCCACGTTCCCGGACGGCGTGTTGAATTTGACGGTGTACGGAATGGTCACCAGGTTCTTCTCCACGGCGCCGAAGAAGAAGAGCCTGTCCTGCTTGACAGGCCCGCCCAGTGCTCCGCCGAACTGATTCTGCGCATTTGCGCTGGAGTCGTTCCCGAAGGCGTCCGGAGAGGTCAAACTGCCGTTGCGGTTATTGTAGAAACCTTCTCCGTGATACGAATTCGTGCCAGACTTGGTCACCACGTTGACAAAACCGGCGTTGGTGCGGCCAACCTCGGCCGAGGCGCCGTCGCGAACCACCTGGAACTCGCGAACCGCAATCTGCGGGAAGAAGTATTCGGATTGATTGGCGCCGCCGCCGCGCTGGCCGCCTTGCAGCGGATCGCTGAAGTCCACGCCATCCAACGTGATATTGACCAGATGCGAGCGCTGGCCGTTCACCACGATGCCGAAGCGATTCTGCTCCTGCATCGAGTTGGGGGTCAACTGGAGAAATTGGGCGAAATTGCGGCCGCGAATCGGCAGGTCCTCAATGGTCCGCTCATTAAGCGAAGTGCCGCTCGAAACATCCGACTCATTCACGATCTGGGCGCTTTCCTGGATCGTGATCTGCGTGCTGACGCTCGAGACCTGCAGCGTAATGTTGACGGTTTTGGTTTCTCCGACGGTAAGGGCGATTTTCTCGGTCCTGGAGGTTCCAAAGCCCTGCGACGTCGCCTCTAAGTTGTAGAGACCCACGGGTAGCGCGCTCGCGCGGAAAGCGCCCTCGGCATTGGTCTTCAGCACTCGCTGTAAACCGGTGGTCGTCTCGCGAACAGTAATCCTCGCCGCGTCGACGGACCTTCCGGAAGGATCCGACACCACCCCCTCCAGCGCGGCGCGCCCGGTTTCCGATTGCGCCATAAGCTTGAAGGCCCCGGCGAGACACACTAATAGTAATCTCGTCTGCATGTAGTCCTCTTGAAGTCGGTGAAGATGCTTCTTAGGCTAACCGCCAGGCATTACGGTTTGATTTCAAAAACGTAAAGGTCCGGCGTAGAATTGGACGGCGCAAGGCGTCAGATCATGCATGAAGATACCATCGCCGCCGGCGCAGTCGGCTTACCCCGTTGGGCCGGTGCGAAACACGCGCTGGTTGCGGCCCTCATGCCATGCACTTGGCAAGGCCCACCAGCTTCTTGGCAACCGCTTAAGCCGCTTAGCCGAGTTTAGCTGGACTGGCCATCGGATGGATCGACTATCTGAGCCCAACTGGGTCGAATAACTCAGTTTTTCCAACAGGTTGCCGGGTGGGGTCCCGCTTTTGCCTCTACCAGAACCAGTAAGCCGAATATGAGGAGTTGGAGGATTTGATGCATATTTCCACAATCGGGGATGGCGATACTCAGCAGCTTGACCCACCCATCCCGTCTTCCCAGCCGTCGGTTTCTTTGATCTGCAAGCGACTTAGGGGTTCGAGCGGCGATCCCCTCCAGCCAAATTCACCCACCCCGAGGTGCTGGCTGGCCTGTTTTCGAGAAGTTGGCCCGTAAAGTGCAATCGTCGAAAACAAGCCGAATAGGCAATCAAAATTACGGATTCTCATAGCTCCGTACTATTTCCCCTTGCAGGTCGTGAAAGGAAGGACCGCTGTGAAATTGAACAGAATCATCCCGATGCTGGCTGCGTTGAGCCTTGGCGCCGGCATTGGCTGCGCGCAAACTGTCACCGCGTCGATCACCGGCACCGTTACCGATTCCACGGGCGCTTCGGTGGCCAATGTCAAAGTGACGGCCACAAATACCAATACATCGGTCGCCTCCGCGACCCAGACCAACGCGTCCGGCGTTTACAATCTCTTGTTCCTCCCGGTCGGCAACTATGACATTTCCGCAGAGAGCCCCGGGTTCAAGAAGGCCGCGATGGGTCCGTTCAAACTGGACGTGAACCAGATCGCCCGCGTAGACATCAAGCTGGAAGTCGGCGAGCTGACGCAGTCGGTGGAGATCACCGCGGTAGCGCCGATTCTTCAGACTGAATCGACGGCTACGGGCGACACCATCACCTCCACCAAGCTGACGTCGGTACCGCTGAACGGCAGAAACTTCGCCTCCCTCACGCTGCTGATCCCAGGCGCGATCTCCACAGCGCCCCAGAATATGAACACGTCCAGTCGCTTTCAGGGTTCGGGTAGCCGTCCGCAAGTCAACGGCAACCGCGAGCAGACCAACAATTTCCTTCTGGACGGCGTGGACGTCAATGATTCCATCGATAACCGCATCGGATATCAGCCGAACGTGGACGCGCTGGAAGAAGTGAAGGTCATCACGGGCAACGGCGGCGGCGAGTTCGGCAACGTTGGCGGCGCCTCCGTGGTGATGAGCATCAAGAGCGGCGGCAACAACTATCACGGCAACGTCTTCGAATTTCTGCGCAACCAGGTGCTGGATGCCAATGGCTTCTTCAACAACCGGTCCGGCGCCAAGCGCAATCCGCTGCGCCGCAATATTTTCGGCGGCACTTTCGGCGGGCCGATCGTCAAAAACAAGGCCTTCTTCTTCATGGATTACGAAGGGACCGAGCAGCGCACCTCCGGGCCGGCCTTCGCCAGCGTGGCTCCGGCGTCCTGGCGCGGCGGCGATTTGTCGCAGTTCCTGGCGCAAGGCCAAGTGGTCCGCGATCCCACCACCGGCAACCCGTTCTCCGGCAACATCATTCCGCGCAGCCGGATCACCAACCCGGTGGCCAACTATCTGTACTCGAACCCGGACCTCTATCCGCTGCCGAACAACCAGGGTTTCGGGTCGCTTGGCATCACGAACAACTATGCCGCCGGGCAAGCCAACAAGGTCAGCAACCACCAGGCGGACGTCAAGGTGGACTGGCGCGCGACAGACAAGGACAACATCACCGGACGCTGGTCCATCGGGCGGTATGAGACGCTGGGCAGCCAGGCGGCGCTTCCTGTGATTATGACCAGCGGCACCACGGGGCCCACGTTGAGCGCGGTGGCGAACTGGACGCGGACGTTTACTCCGCGGCTGATCAACGATTTCCGCGTGGCCTACAGCCGCATCGTGATCAACGACAACACCCTCGACTGGTCCGGAAAACTGGGACTGGACGGCAACTCCAAGTTCGGCATTGCGGGCGGCCAGCCGATCGCGGGTCTCAGCAGCGTGCTGGTAGGCGGCGGCCTGACCAACGTCGGCAGCGGCGCCAGCATCGGCTCCACGGCCGACAACAAATACCAGGTGCAGACCAACATGACCTACCAGGCCGGCACGCACCTGATGAAATTCGGCGGCCAGTTGTTGCGTATGCAGCAGAACCGCTTCTACGCCGGCAACAACGGCGTGCTGGGCATCTTCACCTACAACGGAAGCTACAGCGGCCTGGATCACGCCGACTTCTTGCTCAATACGCTGGCCATCAAAGGCCGCGGAGACAACACCGGAAAGTGGGGACACCGGCACTGGCGCAACGCGCTCTTCGTGCAGGACGACTGGAAATTGACGCGGAGCCTGACGCTGAATCTGGGCTTGCGGTGGGAGTACATCACACCTATCTACGAAGTAGCGGACCGCCAGGTGAACATCAACACGTTCACCGGCCAGTTGATTTCCCCGGGCGGCGACTACGGCCGGGCGCTCTACAAGCCGTACAAGAAGAGCTTCATGCCGAATCTGGGCTTTGCCTGGAACCCCGACCTGTTCAAGAACAAACTGGTGGTGCGGGCAGGCTACCGCTTCTCCACATTCCTGGAAGGCACGGGCGCCAATCTCCGGCTGCCGCTGAATCCGCCGTTCTTCCTGGAAACCAACACTACCTATGACGCCCGCACCCCGGGCGACATTCGCGTCGGTTTCGCTGACGTTCCGACAGTGAAGCCCCCGCTGAACGGCCCTAGGACCACGGCGGCTCCGCAGTTGCAGGGCCGCGCGTGGGACCTGGACCTGCGGCCGCAATTCACCAATCAGTTCAACTTGTCCACGGAATACCAGTTATCCGCCACCACCTCGATAACGGCGGCCTATGTCGGGCAGCGCGGCACGCATCTTGTGGTTCCGCACGAAGCCAACCAGCCGCTGCCGGGCACGGGACCGTTCGCCACCTGGACGCCGCTCAACGACCGCCGTCCGCTGGCGCTGCTTCTGCCCAACGTGAGCAACATCGCGCTCACCGAGTCCAGCGGCACCATGTGGTACAACTCATTCCAGCTCAGCGGACGCCGCCGCATGGCCAGCGGATTTGAGCTGCT
>JACXTT010002113.1_pt1 | contig 31849 bp, 23 predicted proteins | sample 9270951 | NCBI WGS metagenome assembly JACXTT01 (sample SAMN15532306, study PRJNA645909) | rock metagenome | isolation source: weathered quartz diorite | place: Puerto Rico | collected 2017-06-21
TGCGCATCGACCGTGTCGGGACGCCCGCTTCGGCCGCGCAGACCGGAGCGTACATGCGCATCCATCCGCCGCAGACGCACCCGTGGCTCTTGACGACCGTGGATTCCGGGGCTCCGGTCGTCGGCGAGTTCTCCTCGGTCGCGATCGATCCGTGGGGACGAACGGGGATCGCCTACACCGACCGGACCAACGGCGATCTGAAATTCGCCCTTCACTTGGCAACCGGCTGGACGATCGACGTCGTCGACAGCGTGAACAGCACGGGTTGGTACACCTCGCTCGCCTTCGGCGCGGACGGCACGCCGCGGATCTCCTACATGGACGGCACGCGGACCTACCTGCGCTACGCCCACAAGACGACGGCGGGCTCCTGGATCACGGAGGACGTGGCGGATACCAGCTGCACGCTCCCGACGTCGCTCGGATTCGACCTCTCCGACCGTCCGTTCATCGCCATCCAGGACTGCTCGATGACTTCGGTGCGCGTCTGGGCGAAGTCGGGCACCGCCTGGTCTCAGATCGAATACGTGAGCGGAGCGAGCCCGTCCCTCAAGATGCAGGGCAACCTCCCGAGGATCTCGTACTTCCTGCACACGACGAACCCGACGCAGCTGCACTATCTGACGGCGTCCGGCACACTCGGCTCGTTCACGTGGCAGGACGTACCCGTGCCGGGCGGCGACGGCGCCAACTGGAATTCGATCACGATCGACCCGCAGGGCAACCCGCGGATCAGCTTCTACGCCGTCAACACCAAGAGCTTGCGGATGGCGAAGCTGAACTCCGGCACCTGGACCGTCGACGTCGTGGACTCCTCGGTGGGGGACGTCGGGAACTGGAACTCCATCGCGCTCGACCCCTCCTCGCGGCCTCGCATCAGCTACCTCGCGAACGGCCTCGTGAAGGTCGCGGAATGGAACGGAACGAGCTGGCAGCTCGACGCCGTCGACGCCTCGGGGGATACCCCGGCGGCGACGTCGATCGCCGTGGATGCGGCGGGGAACGACCGCATCTCTTATTTCGACACGCCGAACGGCGATCTCCGCTACGCGATCTCGCAGCAGGACACCGCGCCGCCCGCGGCGCCCGTCCTCCAGGCGACGCCGGGTAAGACCACGATGGTCGTCGGCTGGACGGCGCCGGGAGACGACGGCACGACGGGGACGGCCTCCGCGTACGAGCTCCGCTGGTCGCAGTCGCCGATCACCTCATCGAACTTCTCGCAAGCGACGCTCGTCCCGCTCGGACCCCCGAGCCCGTCGGGCTATGGCGAATGCGTGGACTTCAGCTCGCTGTCGAGCTGTAGGACCTATTACTTCGGGCTCAAGGTCCTGGACGACGTCGGGAACGAGTCGCCGCTCTCGACGACGCAGATGACGACGCTGTGCAGCGGCAACCTGGAGGTGCTCTGCAACTAGCGGATACGATCCGGGGGACAACAGGGTCCCCCGAGGAATAGCGCGCCGCCAGTCATTGAAGAGCCGCGGCCGAGCGCCCGCTGGCGGACCTGATTCCGCTCGTCCACCGGGTCTGCAGAACTACCGAGGGCTTGTTCTCGGCCTATATCGAACCGACCCTCGGGCTGGCTCGAAGCCGCTGGGTCCGACTGAGCGAAACGCCTCGCAGCGGTTTACCGTTATCTCGGCGAGAGCAACGGACAGATTCTGTCCGAACGCGGACCCGGAGAGCCCGCGCCGTCACGCGCCAAGATTCAGGAAGGGTGAACGCCGCAGAAATCCCCACGAGATCCGCGCGAAATGGGCACTGATGTTCCCGTTTCTGGACTGACAGCGTCTCTCCGGATGAACGCCCCAATCGCCTCCACGCGTCGCGCACAGGCGATCATTTTCGACGACCCAATTGGTAGAATAGGGCACCCGCGCGACGAGCAGAGTACGACCGCACCGAGAACGAAGGAGAGAGAGTCAATCGATGTCGATCGATCGCCGTGCAATCACGATCGTGGCCGTGGTCCTTGCGATGACGTACGGAGCCATTGCCCTCGCGAAGGACGCCAACTCGTTCGCCGCGCTTCAAGTCCCTACGGGCTTTCCGGAAGTAACCCCGGAGCAGAAGGCGCTCACCTCCGTGCCGTTCGCCCCCGGGGCCCCCGCCGTCCTCCTTGTCGATGCCGAACAGCAGACGCAAAACTCGGACTTCACGTTCAGCCAGGTGGTTCGCATCGAGCGGTTCCAACGGATCAAGATTCTCACGCAGAAAGGAGTCGAGTCGTACTCCGACTATCGGCGCGTCCTCCTGGGCGACTGGAGAGTGCAGAAGATTCAGGCTCGAACGATCCTGCCGGATGGCAGCACCGTCGACGCCAAGGAAAGCACTTTTCAAGAGAAGTCGACTGTGCCGTCGAAGGACGCGGACACCGCCGTGCGCACCATCAGAATTGCCTTTCCCAAGGTTCAGGTCGGCGCGATTCTCGACATTCGGGAAAGCTACAACGTCGACGGAGCGCCCAATCGGCGGTGGACCGTCCAGGCGCGAATCCCCGTGATCGAGAGTCGTTTCCTCATCGTGATTCCGGACGGGCTGCAATTGAAGATCGGATCATTCCTGCTCTCCCCTGACGAGCAAAAGGCGATGACGGGGCGGGCGCCGTCGGGGCGCTACTTCGGTTGGCGTTTCACGAACCAGACTGCGGTGCCGGACGAGCCGAATCAACCGCCGATCGAAGACATCTCCAAGGCCGTCTTGGTCTATCCCGAGAGCTTGAAAACCGATGCGATCTACGTCGGCTTCTCGCCTGATTGGAAGACGTGGGGAAAGAACCACAAAGAGCTATGGGACGAGTTCCAGAAGCGCAAGTCGGATCAAGCGGCGGCGCTCGCAAGGCAAGTCTGTGAAGGAAAAGTAGGGGCGTCCGATAAGGCGGAGGCCATACGATCAGCGATTCGGGCGCGCGTTCGCGTGACCTACTCGACCTATTGGCCCCCTGCACAGGCGAGCCCCGACGAAGTGCTAACGCAGGGTAGCGGCTACTCCGGGGAGGCCGCAGGTCTCGCGATCGCAATGCTGAAGGCCGTCGGCGTCGCCGCCGTTCCCGTGGTGTACCGGAAGCGCAGCAGCGGCGTGCTTCCCAAGGACACTCCCCTCGCCAACCTCCTCGAGGACACACTCGTCCGGTATTCCGGTGACAAGGGTGCTGAGTACGCGAGTCTGTTCGAAAACGTGCCCGCCGGCGTTCTACCGGCCGAAGCGCGGGGAGTGTGGGCGATGGCGCTCGACGGTGTGAGCGATGGACCGTCTCTCCTCCCCGATTTCACGGCCGCGGACAATCGAGCGTCGCGCGTTGTGCGCGCGACGCTCTCCGCCGACGGATCGCTGGTGGGGGAGTTCGAGGCGCGATTCAGCGGTGTGTGGGCCGACCGCTGGCGCGATCATCTCGACGGACGGAGCCCCGACGACCAAAAGTCGTGGATCCAAGAGCAACTGCGCTCGTACGCGGGGGGCCTCGTTTTGCAAACGACCGAGGTCTCGAGCGCGGTCGACGGTAGCCGCGATCTGGTTGTCAAAGCGGGTTTCCGAGCGGAAGGATACGCGACCGGCGCCGGCAAGCGACTCCTCGTCAACGCCAATCTGCTCTCGCGCGTTTCGGCGGCGGATTGGTCCGCCGCCGAGCGCAAAACCGCGGTGGATCTCGACGGAGCCTACGAGTCCACCGATACGGTACTCATGACTCTACCCGCCGAGGCCGCCGACGCCGTCGTGCCGGCTCCGCCGGCGAACTACGACGCGGGAAATGTCGGAAAATTCACGGCGAGCTATGAACGGCGCGACCGCGTCGTCGTCTTGTCACGATTGATGCATCTCAACGTTTACCGGTTTCCGGCGTCAGCTTACGCAGGTCTCAAACACTGGTTCGGCGACATCGCCGCGATGGATGACAGGCCCGTGGTTGTCACGCTCAAGTGAGCGGGCGCATCGCGACGGCGGCTCTGCTCCTCGCCGCGATCGCCGCGCCAGCGAATCCTACGATGGGTCGCGAGCCGAAGCGGCAGCGCGTGGAGGCTTCGGAGCTCCCCTCATGGCTTCGAGACGCCGTCGCACACCCGGCGTCGGAGACCTGGGCTTCCGCGATCTGGCTCTACAAGGAGTTGATCATCCAGCCGTTGGCCGCAGGGGGTGTGCGCTCAACCCGGCGAACGGCGGCCAAGATCCTCGCGCCGCGTGCGCTCAGCGCAATCGCAGAGTGCGACGTCGGCTACGGCTCCTTGGATAAGATTGAACGGCTCGCCGCGTGGACGGTCCTTCCGAACGGCGAAGTGTGGCTTCCCGATCCGGTCCGCGACATGCGAGACGATCCCAAGACCTGGGGATACGAGATCGGTACGGACTTTCGGATCCGGCGGCTCGTGCCTTCGCGAGCCGCCGTTGGTGGTATCGTCGCGTGCGAAAGCGTCGTGGTTTCGAGCCTGGACCCGGGCGCAGCGGACGAATCGTTCGGAGCTGCCGACGAGCCGACGGTCTACCAGCGCTTCGCGCTCGAGGTTCCCAAGGGCTGGGGAAAGGCAGTCGTCCCGCGGCCTTCGGATGGTCTGGAGATCCGGGAGGACGTCGATTCAATCGCGGTCGTCGCCACCGAGCTGCATCCGCTCGCCCCTGAGGAGCACCGCCCGCCGGCCCACGCGATCCTCCCTCGGGCATGGGTTCGCTGGTGGTCGGCCGACGGCGCGCGCGGATTCAGAGACTGGAACTCAGTGGCGCAGTGGAACGAGGCCCTGACCGCGGAGGTCGGAAAGCAGCACGGCGGCGCCGATTCGCTCGCTGACCGGCTCAAGCCGAATGACGCGTCGGAATTCCTCGGGGCTCTCGAGAAAGCGTTCGACTTCGCAGCGCGCGATGTCCGCTACGTCGCGATCGAGCTCGGGGTTGGCGGATGGAAGCCGCATGCTCCGGCGGTTGTCGTGGATCGGCGGTTCGGCGATTGCAAGGACAAGGCCTTCCTTCTGAAAGCGATTCTCGACCGCTGGGGCGTGAGCAGTTTTCCGGTCGACGTCCGAACGAGCGACATTGGCCCCCTCGAACCGAGCGTGCCGACGTTCGCCCAATTCGACCACATGATCCTGGCCGTTCCACTCCCTCCAGGGATCGGCGGAGATCTTTGGTCGACGAGCGACGTTCCCGGGCTCGGCCGCGTCGTCTTTCTCGACGCGACGGCGTCGGATTCGAGTCCGTGGACGCCCCGCGAAGACGTCCAAGGGACGAAGGCGCTCGTTTACAAGGGGTCGGATGCCTTCATCGTCGAGATCCCTGCGGCACCCCCCGCTGCGTCGCGCACGTGGAGCGAGGTGAGCTTCACGGTCAACGATCAAGCGGTTATCGTGAAGGGAACGAGCGAGGAGCGGTGGTTTGGAATCGCCGCGGCCGAAATGCGCTCGTACTTCGGGAGCAGGTCCGAGAACGAGCGGCGGCACGCGTGGAGCGAGCTTCATCAAGCGCAGTTTCCCGGTTCGACGATCGCGCTGACTCGCCTCGACGGCTTGGACAAGCCTCTTGACCCGATCGACGCTCGGGCCGAGATAACGGCCGGTCGGGGAGGCCGGCGAGTCGAGAACATGCTTATCCTCGAGCCCGGTCGGGGGACTGCCGGCGTCGTCACCCAGGCGCTCGCACCGCCGCCGCGCCGTTATCCGCTGGATTTGGAGCATGCTGGCGAAAACCGCACGGTGGTTCACGTCACCGTCCCGGCGGGGTGGACTCCTGAGGAGGTTCCTGCCCCGATCGACGCCGCGGGCGATCTGTTCACCGGCGCGGCGTCATGGTCGTTCGCCGATGGCGTACTGACCTACACCCGGTCCGCTACACTGAAAGTCGCTTCGATTCCTGTCGAGCGGTACTCCGAATTTCGCTCGGCAGTCGGACGACTGCGCGCCGCGGACGCAAGGGGAATCGTGTTCGTCCGAAAGCCGTGAGCGGGGCAAGGTGTCAGCGCACTTCCCCGCCGGCTAGGGGACCCGCTGCGCGCTCAAGTCCTTGATGTCTCGGACGACGCCTCCGCGGACGACGTACGCGATCTTCCTGAAATTCGCGGCATCGGCGGAAGGATCGGCCGAAAGGATGACGAGATCGGCGTCCTTCCCTTTCTCGACCGTTCCGATCTGCTTGTCGAGCCCCATCGCCCTGGAGGCCGTGGCGGTCGAGGCGACGATCACCTGCATCGGCGTCATCCCCGAGGCTTGCATCGCGTCCATCTCCGCGTAGATCGCCGGGCCGTGGAGGGTGAGCGGATTGCCGGCGTCGGTTCCGGTCGCGATCGGAATTCCGCTCGTGACGAGGGTCTTCAAGTTGGCCCGCGTGACGGTCGTGAAGTGCTTCGCGCGCTCCTCGCGAGCCGCCATGCGGTCCTTGTCGACCAGCGCGGGATCGACGGTCGCGGTCTCGGCGACCTTGGCGAGCGTCGACGCGTCGATGCAGTGGTTGGGATCGTCGACGTCCGGCGCTTTGCGGTCGACGACGCCGTGATACATGCGGACGTAGCCGTCGAGCACGGTCAGCGTCGGGATGACGATCGTGCCGTTCTTCTTGGCGAGATCGATGAACTCCTGGTCGACCGGGACGTCCTCGACGCTGTGGACGAGAACGTTGGCGCCGGCCCGGAGCGCCGCCTTCGCTTCGGCGAGGCCGGTGGCATGGACGATGAGCGGGAGGCCGGCCTTTCGGGCTTCGTCGCCCGCGGCGGCTACGTTGGCCGCGTTTTTCTCGACGGTGAGATCCGGCGGCCGCACGATGTACCAGACCTTGACCGCTTTCGAGCCCAAACCGGCGAGATAGCGGACCTCTCGCCGCGCGGCCTCCTCGGAGTCGAGCAGCATGAACTGCCGCTCCGCCGGCAGGTTCAGCCAGTGATCGAGCGTCGACAGCAGGGGACCGGCGGCGACCACGTGGGGGAGCCGCGTGTCGCCCTCGAATCGGTCGTGGAGGCGGAGCGTCCACGCGTAGCCGCCGACGTCCCAGACCGCGGTGACGCCCGAGCAAACGTAAGAGCGGCCGAATCGCTCCGGCTTGGCCTTCAGCTCCGCCTCGGTCGCCTCGTACGGGTGCTCGGCGCGGAGGTCGAGCGAGTCGGGGCGGCCGTCGGCCCAGCCGGTCTGCGAGAAGTGGACGTGCGCGTCGATCAACCCGGGGGTGATCCACATCCCGCGGACGTCGGTGACGTCGATCCCTTCGGGCACTTGGCACAGGCCGGCGCAGTCGATCTTGCCGTCGCGTGTGACGACGGTGGCGTTCGCGACCGGCGCGCCGCCCAGGCCGTCGATCAGCGTCGCGCCGACGAGAGCCCGCGGCGGCGCGGGGACCCCGGGAGCCGCGTCGATCGCGCCGGTGACCGCGATCCTCCAGCCGTCTTTCGTTTCGACGAACAAGCGCTCGGAGATCCCCTGATGCTCGTCGTCGCCGAAGCGAACCCGGTAGCGGTACGTGCCGTAGACGACGCCGGGCTTCACCCGGACGAGATGGATGTCGTTGGCTTCGATCAGGTCGGGCCACTTGTCGCCCACTTGCTTTCCGAAATCGTCGAACCCCGTCGTGAATCCCTCGGGCCCGCCGCGAGCGAGGTGGGAGTCGTGCAGGTAGCAGGAGAGGTACCGCGTCTTGTCGCGGGCGCGGATGGCGTCGATGTTCGCGAGGAACACGGCACGCGCGGCCTTGAGGTCGCCCGCCTCGTCGGCGTAGAGCGTCGGGCCTGCGAGGAAGAGCACGAGTAAGACGATGACGAGCGGTCGCATGGGTCCCCTCCTCGAGCGTGAGACGGAGAGCTTAGCTTGCTTGACCCTCCATCCGGCAGCGGCCTAGGATCACCGCTCTTTATGAATTGTCCCGCCTGCGGACGCCCCAACCCCCCCGACGCCGCACGGTGCACAGCCTGCGGCGCCGCCCTGACGACGATCGTCGAGCAGCGGACGGACATGCTCACCGGGGGCAGCCGCGGGGCGCAAGGGGCTGGGCTCTCGATCGGCGCGCTCCTCGGAACCCGATACGAGATCCAGGCCCTCCTGGGAGAGGGCGGTATGGGGGCCGTCTACAAGGCTCACGACCGCGAGCTCGACCGCACCGTCGCCATCAAGGTGATCCGCCCCGAGATGGCCAGCCGCCCCGAGGTGCTCGAGCGGTTCAAGCGCGAGATCCTCCTCGCCAGCAAGGTCACGCACAAGAACGTTCTCCGCATCCACGATTTTGGCGAAGCCGGCGAGCTCAAGTTCATCTCGATGAACTACGTCGAGGGATCGAGCCTGAACGCCCTCCTCGAGCGCGAGGGACCGCTGCCGCTCGATCGGGCGATGCCGCTGGTCCGGCAGATGGCGGAGGCGCTCGCCGCCGCTCACGACGCCGGGATCGTCCATCGAGATCTCAAGCCGCAGAACATCCTGATCGACCGCGACGGAAACGCCTACATCGCGGATTTCGGGATCTCGCGGTCGATGGAGACGGGAGGGACGATCACCGAGGTGGGCGCGCTGCTCGGCACCGTGGCGTACATGTCCCCGGAGCAGGCGCGCGGCGAGCGCCCGGACCACCGCGGCGACATCTATTCCTTCGGCGTCATCTTGTTCCAGATGCTCACCGGAACGATCCCCTTCACCGGCGGCGACGCGCTCTCGGTCCTGATGAAGCGCGTCCACGAGGAGCCGCCCTCGGTGAAGCGCGTCCGGCCTCAAGTGCCGGGCTGGATGTCCGAGATCGTCGCGCGGGCGCTGCGGCGCGATCCCGCCGACCGCTACCAAAGCGTCGGCGAGCTGCTCTCCGATCTCGAGCGCCGGCACGCGTCGGCGTCGTGGCGGCGCATCCGTCGCCGGGTGCTGCTTCCGGCCGCGGCGTTGCTCGCGGTCGTCGCCGTCGGCGTGTGGGCGGTCCGCTCGTGGAAGCCGCGGATCGCCGCCTCCGCGGGGCCCAAGACCTCCCTCGCCGTCCTCCCATTCCAGAACGCCACCGGAGATTCGCGGTACGACTGGGCCCGCGACGGGCTCCCCAGCCTTCTTCGGGACGGCCTGGTGCAGGCCAAGGACCTCCATCTGTTCGGTGAAGACCGGGTGCAGGAGGTCGTCGAGAGCCTGCGGGCGCCCGAAGGGGAGGAGGCTCGGCCCGCCAACATGAGGCGGATCGCAACGCTGATCGGGGCCGACAACGTCCTCGCGGGGAAAATCCTGAAGATCGCGGACCGGCTCCGTATCGAGGCCACGATCCAGCGGGCGGGATCGCAGGACACCTCGGGCCCTCCGCTCACCGTGGACGGAAGCGGGGACGCCGCGATCCAAACGATGCTGAGCGATCTGACCCCTCGCGTCCTCGACGCGCTCGGTGTCTCTCGCGGATGGCTCGATCGCGCGCGCGGCGCCGCCAAGCCCATGACCCGCTCCGCGGAGGCGCTCGCCTTGCACGGGCAGGGTCTCGCGCTCGTCCATGCCGGAAAGTATCTCGACGCCAGCAAGAAGCTCGAAGAGGCCGTCCAGAAGGACTCGAGCTTCTTCGTCGCGCGGGCCCTGCTGGCAGAGACCTATCAGACGCTCGGCTACGCGGAGAAGGCGACGAGCGAGGCCAAGAAGGCCGCCGAGGGTCTCGGGACGGCGTCGCCTTACGAGGCCGCGCGCATCCAGGCGACCGTCGCGCTGATCGACGGCGACCTCAAGGCGGCCGAGAAAGCCTACACGAGCCTCTGCGAGATCACGCCGAGCGATCCGGGCGCCTTCTTTCAGCTCGCGAGCGTGAGAGAGCAGGGCGGCGACTTGAACGGCGCGGTCGAGCCGTATCGCAAGGTCGTTGCGCTCGATCCGAAGTACGCGAGCGCCCACGTCGCCCTCGGCCGCGTGCTGTTCTTTCTCGGCAATCAGGACGACGCGGCCAAGGAGCTGAACGCCGCCCTCGCTCTCTACGAGGAGACCGGCAGCGACGAGGGAAAGGCGAACGTCCTGAACGGCCTCGGCAACGTCTACCTCGAGAAGGCCCAGTACGGCGAAGCCCTCTCACGCTTCCGGCAGTCGCTCGAGATCCGGCAGCGGATCGGCGACCGCAAGGGGATGCACAAGTGCCTGACGAACATCGCCCTCGTCCACGCGCGCCAGGGGGAGTTCGACGAATCGATCAAGGCGGTGCAGCAGGCCGTCGACATCGCCCGCGACATGAAGGACCGCGTCGGCCTGGCCAACACGCTGTCGGAGCTGGGCGACGACTACCAGAGCGCCGCGCAGCCCGAGAACGCCATGAAGGCCTACCAGGAGAGCCTCAAGATCTTCCGGGAAAAAGGGGTCACGGATCCTCCGGGGGAGGCGCGCGCGCTGGCGAACCTCGGCAACGCGAACACGCTTCTCGGGCGATCGGTCGAGGCGCTCTACTCCCTCAAAGACGCTCTCGCCAAGCGGCGCGAGATCGGCGACAAGGCGGAGATCGTCCGGTCGCTTTCCGACATCGGCGACAACGAGCGGCTGCAAGGGGGGTACGAAGAGGCCCTCAAGTACTACACGGAAGGGCTCACGCTGGCGCGTGCGATTCCCGCTCCGACCTACGTCATGGTCTTCCTCGGCAGCCTCTCCAACGTCCACGAGGACCAGGGAGACTTCGGGGCCGCGCTCTCCCTGATCGCGGAGGCCGAGAAGCTGGCGCGCGACGGGAAGGACGAATGGACGCTCTCGAGCTTCATGACGTTCCTGGGCAGCGTGCGGCGGCGGCTGGGAGACTACTCCGGCGCGAAATCGGCGTTGGACGAGGCGATGGTGCTCGCCAAGAAGACTCACAACACGCGGGTCGAGGCGGAGGTCTTCACGCAGGCCGCCGCTCTCGCTCTCGGGCAGGGGGTGCGCGACGGCGCGGGGAACGCGGCGAAAGCGGGTCTCGCGATCGCCAAGCGCGTCGGCGAGCCCTGGATGGTGCTGCGCGTGCGCCTCGCTCAGGATGAAGCCGCCCGGTCGGTGCAGGATCTCGAGCTGGTCGTGAGAGAGGCGGAAGCGGCCGGTCTCGTGCCCGTGGTCGGCGCGGCGCATCTCGCGCTCGCGCGCGTCCATCTCCTGGAAGGGCGGGGCCGGGATGCGCTTCGGGAGGCCGATCTCGCGGTCACGACCGCGACCGGGCTCGGCCAGCGGGATGCCCTCTTCCAGGCCCACGGCATCGCGGGGCGCGCGCTCGCGCAGGACGGGGATCGCGCGAAGGCCGCCGAGCGCTTCGTCGCTGCATTGGCACCGCTCGAAGAGATCCGGCGAGGGTTGCGCGACGAACCCTTACAATTCTTTCTCGGCCGTCCAGAGACCACCGAATTCGGCAAGAACGCAGGAGAGATCCTCGTGGTGATGCACCGAGCGGACGACGCGGCGAGGCTTCAAGGGTTGCTCAAGCCGTAGCTCTCGCTCCGCCGTCGGCATTTCCCCTTGACAGCGTGGGAAGCACAGTCGTACGTAAGCCCCAACAGGACGGTGCGGGCCGCCGCGCCTCCGGGGGAGGGGTGAGTCATGAACAGCCCAAGGCGACACGCGACGCTTGGCGCGATCGGAATCGCGGTTCTCGGCGCCGTCGTTGCCGCGTCGAGCGCGAGAGCGATGGTTTGCACGACGGCTCCCGTCTGCACCGCGAAGCCGGGCAGCCTAGTGTGCAGCAACGATTCGACCAAGCAGTGCTTCGTCAATGCCGATTGCCCGGGGGGTACCTGCATCAGCAGCGTCCTCGGCATTGCGGGCACCGTGAGCACGAGTGGCAGCGTCTCCAACATTCAGCTTCAGAATCCCGGGACGGACAACCTGACGTTGACGACGTCGGGACTCGGGAGCGCCAACGCCACGTTCCGCGTCGTGCAGACGAACCCAAGCAGCGACGCCGTCGACGAGGTGGTCGCCACGACGTCCAGCGGCCAGTGCTTCGTGCCCGTCAGCTTCAAGAATCGTGTCGCCGGCGCGCCGTCGAACGAGGTCGTCTGCCCGCTAGCCGAGAATTACTCCCTTACGGTCGTCAGCGGCCCGAGCTCACCGGGGGGCTTCACCGCATGCTCCTCGCACCCCGCGGTCTGCACCGATGTGCCGCCCTCCGGGTACGACTTTCCGGCCGGCAGCCGGTTCCTGACCGTCCGCTCGCCGATCGCCAGCGCGGGGGCGACGCCGGACGTGGTGATGGATCTGACCCAGAGCGGAGGATTCGATAACCGTCTCCGCTTCCTGTTCTCCCGCTCGACCAATGCTGGCCAGACATTCTCGCCGTTCACGGACATCACGAGCTCCGTGACCTCCGGCTCGACGATCATCCGCGGCACAGGGCAATGGTCCGACGTCAAGGTGATCGTGGCCACCCCGATCGGCGTGCCGACTCTCAGCCAATGGGGGGCGATCATCCTGGGATTACTGCTCATGACGGCGTCGTCCGTGCTCGTCACGCGGCTCAGGCCCGCGCTCGCCGCCGAGGGTCTGCGCGATCAGCCGCCGCCGCTTTTCGTCCCGAAGCGGTACGCAAGGACGCTGGCGGGGACCGCGATGTTGGCGGCGGCGGCATCGATCGCCCTCGCGGCTTTTGGCTATCGGCCGAATGCGACGGATGTCCTCGGGTCGGTGATCTGCACGGGGATCATCGCGTATCTCTTGCATCTTTGGTCGGGCTCGCGCTCCTCGTAGCGTCTTCGATCCGGCGGCGCTCCTCGGGCGCCGCCACGGCGTCGAGCCCGTCTCGCAGGATCCGGTCGGCCTCCCCGGACGCTCCTCGCTTTCGCAGCAGGGCGGCCAAGCCGATCCACGGCCCGGCCTCCTTCGAACCGCCGGAGATCGCCGCGCGATACTGGGCCTCCGCCTGAGCGGTTTTTCCTCCCTCGGCAAACAGGTCGCCGAGGCGAGCGTGCGTCGCGATGTGCCGCGGGTCGTGCTCCCTGATCCTCGCCCACACGAGGAGCGCGACGAGAACGAACGCTGCCGACGTCACCGCCGCCCAAGCGAGCGGTCTCGATCGTTGCCGTGGCCCCGCGGCGACGGGCGAGGCAAACGAGACGAGCTCCGGGCTGTTCCAAGCTACGGTCGCGGCCACGAGCAGGAACGTGAACGCTTCCATCCCGAAGTCGTACAGCAGGTATTTGAACCAGTCGAGGACGTGGAACTCCGACGGCAGATAGAGCAGAACTCCCGCGTCGCGCTGGAGCTGCTGCGCCGCCAGGGTCTGCGATTGGAGCAGCACCGCGGCCACCCCGCCGGCGAAGACCACCGAGCCGAAGGCGGCGAATCGAATCGCGCGCTCGCGGAGCGGCATCCGGGTCGAGACGACGAAGAGGCAGATCAGGAGCAGCATGACGAAGTCGAGATTCTTGAGCTCGAGATTGCCGAGGGTCGAAACCACCGGGAAATGCTGGACCCAGGGGAGCATCAGCGTCCCGGCGCCGAGGACCATCGCTTGATAGGCTCGGTGGAACGCCCCTTCGGCGCCGACGGCGTAAAGGACGAGGTAGAGCGCGAACGCGCCGAGGAGGCGCAGCGCCTCCCGAGCCGCCGCGGAGCGGGTCGCGCTATGCGGCGGCGGGGTCGGCCGTCTCGTTCTTGCCGCGTGCAATCAAGAGTCCCCATCCCAGAAAGGTCGCCACGGCGAGGATGACGATGAGGGTTTGCCATACGTAGACGTGGAAGACCTCCAGGTAGCGGGGGAAAAACCTGGCGACCGCGAGCAGGTTGACGAGGCGCACGAGGTTGAACCCGAGGATCACCGCCGCGCCGGCGACGACACCCGACAGCCGGGTCGCCCAGGATGCGGGGCACGAGAGGACCGCGCAGACGAAGATCAGCAGCGCGTGGAACCCGTTGCAACCCTGCTGGACGTCGAGCGCCGCCCCGCCGGTCGAGAGGACGGTACCCCGTGCGGTTGCGGGAAGGCCCGCCAAGCCGGCGAGCCGCGCCGCGAGGGCGGTGTTGAGCTTCGTCCACGGGACGATCACCCACGCGTCGACCGAGGGAACGCTCATCAGGAGATTGCCCACGATGAGGTAGAGGACGAACAACACCAGGAACCAGCGCGATGGGGAGCGGGTCCCCTGTTGCCGACGGTGGGCGCCCACGATGCTCTCTCGGGCGAACTGTACTACGCGGTCCGTCTACGGGCAGGGGTTCGCGTTCGGCCGGGGCTCTCCTTTGCTGTCGGCCCCGAGATCGATTCCTTGGGGATCGGGGCGCCCCGCGACGAGGTAGAACGACGCCGAGCCAGGCGCGGGGGCCGTGGTGTCGTCGAGCGCGGCCGTCGCGAGGCCGCAGAAGCGCTCGGCGGCCGAGTTCGATCCGGGCGCCTGAGAATACGTTCCCGATCGCTTGAGCTCGGTCAGGTCGCCCCGGTAGACGCACCAGGTGGCGAAGCCCGCTTCGGGGAGCCACGAAAGGTGGCCGCGCGAGCTCCACACGGCGTAGATCGCTCCGTCGTCGAGATCGCAGGCATCCCCCTCCCCGTCGCCGTCGGCGTCCGTCTGTGTGTCGTTGAACGCGCTCGGGCAGTTGTCGCAGGCGTCTCCGATGCGGTCGAGGTCGGTGTCCTTCTGGAGGGGATCGTAGACCCGCGGGCAGTCGTCGACGACGTCCGGCACGCCGTCCCGATCGAAGTCCGCCGCGCCTGAGCCCGGAACGCGCGGGTCGGGGTCGCACGCATCCCCGACGCCGTCGCGGTCCAGATCGCGCTGTCCGACGTTCGCCACCTCCGGACAGTTGTCGACGGCGTCCGGAACCCCGTCGGCGTCGTCGTCGGAGTTGAGCACGTCGGGAACGGGCGGGCCCGCGGGGCCTCCGCCGGAGGGCGAGCTCGGCGGAGGGGTCGACGACGAGCAAGGCACCTCGAGCCCTTGGTCGATGCACATGTACGGCGCGCCGACGTAGCCGACCGGATTCGAGAACCCCGCCCCGCAGACCGGCCCCGCGGGGCCGTCCGTGCACGAGCGCACCGAATACTGGTAGGAATTCTTGGTCGCGGGGAACGGGTCGTCCCACGCCACGCACCATACGGTCGGCTTGATCTCGGGCTGGACGAGCCCGTCCTCGTCGACGTAGGCGTGATGGTTTCTCCAGCGCGTGTCGCCGACGAAGGTGCAGTTCGAGCCCGAGGCGTCGCAGCGCCGGATCTCGTACCACAAGGCGCCCGGCGCGGCGTCCCACAAGAGACACTCGGAGCAGACGCATTCCATCCCTTGCCGAGCCGCGGCGCAGCTCGGACCGTTGAGGTCGAAGAGCGGCGGCGCGTCGCACGTCTGCGCCCGAAGCGGAGAAAATGCAGCGCTCGAGAGCGCAAGCGCAAATGCGAAACGGATTGTGGCTCGATTCCCCACGGAGTGGCGCAGCACAGCAAACGCGCTGCCAACTTCTCCTCGAGCCGCACTCGTGGGTTTCGTGCGGAGTCGGTCGGTGACGACGCGGCTCGTTCACGCGATCGTGTCGTTCTCACGCTGTACGCGCGACACGCGTTTCGAATCGACCGTGAACAATCGACGCGATCGCGCGGGGGCGCCTCGCGGGTGCGGTGCGGGCACCGCGCGTGACGATGAAAAACCTACTTAGGCGCCGTCGAGGATCTCGCGCACCTTGGCGGCGACCGCCTCGAGCGGGAACGGCTTCGGGAGGAACGCCCGGCCGGACGACCGAAGTCGATCCGGCATCCGCGCCGATTCGGGGGCGTGACCGCTGATGAACAAGGCCTTGACGTCGCGCTTCGCGGCCTGCATGCGCTCGAGCGCCTCCGGGCCCGAGAGCTTCGGCATCACGACGTCGAGGATCACGAGATCGATCGCGTCGGGATCGCGCTCGAAGATCGCGAGCGCCTCGGCGCCGTTCTCGGCGAGGAGGACCCTGTAGCCCAGGTCTCCCAAGCTGTCGTTGAGGAGGTCGCGGATCAGGACCTCGTCTTCGGCCACGAGGATCGTCTCGCGCCCACGAGGCTCGGATGCGGATCCGCGCTCCGGGCGCGCGACGGGAGGAGCCTCGCTGCGCGGCAGGAAGACGTGGAACGTGCTTCCGTGACCGACGCGGCTCTCCGCCCGGATCACCCCTCCGTGCTGGCGGACGATCCCGTAGACGACCGAGAGACCCAATCCTGTCCCGTCGGTCTTGGTGGTGAAGAAAGGCTCCCAGAGCCGGGCCATCGTCGCGTCGTCGATCCCATGTCCGGTGTCGATCACCCGGAGGTGGATCCACCGGCCTGGGATGCCGTCCGCGGTCGCCGCTTCGCTCGCATCGATCGTCAGCGTCCCTCCCGAGGGCATCGCTTGACGGGCATTGGTGCAGAGGTTCAGGAGGATCTGCTCGATCTGCGTGCGGTCGGCCTCGATCCTCAGGGGCCCGTCGGGCGTGGTGACGGTCACCTCGATGTCGGACCCGAGAATCCGGGTGACCAGGGTCGTGAACTCACGGAGGACGAGGCCGAAATCGAGGGGCTCGACGCGCAGCACGTGACCGCGGGAGAAGGCCAGGATCTTGCGGATGAGGTCCGCGGCGCGAGCGCAGGCGCCGCCGATCTTGTCGACGTGGGCGGCCGACGGATGCGCCGCCGGCAGCGTCTTGGCCGCGAGCTCCGCATGGCCGGCGATGATGTTGAGCACGTTGTTGAAGTCGTGCGAGATCCCGCCGGCGAGGAGGCCGATGGCCTCCATCTTCTGCGCGTTCCTGAGCTGCTCCTCGAGGGCAAGGCGCTTGCTCTCCTCGAGCGCCAGGGCGACGAGGTCCGCGATCGAGGCCGCGAACTCCTGCTCCTCGATCGTCCAAGAGCGCGAGGCGCCGCGGTGCTCGTGGCAGACGACGCCGATCATGGTCCCGTGGGAGAGGATCGCGACGTCCAACATCGAGACGATGCCGAGCGGCCCGAGGTAGGTCGCATCGAAGGAGCGCGTGCGGGAATCGGTCGAAGGCTCCGAGGCGGCGACGACGCGCTCGTCGTGAAGAGCCCGGAAGTAGGCGGGATGGTCGTGCGCGGGAAAGACGCGTGCCGGCTCGTCGGAGATCGCTCCGCGGTCGAAGACGCACTCCGAGGACAGAGAGGTCCGTCTGGCATCGAGGAGCCAGACCCCAGTCCGCTCCACGTCGAGCGTCCGCGCGGCGGTGCGCAGGATCCGCTCGAGCGTCGTCCGGAGATCGGCCGTTCCGGTCAGAGCGAGGCCGCGCAGGGCCGCCTGGTGCCGCAGGAGCTGCTCGCCGCGCCTCTCGAGGACGTCTTCCGCCTCCTTCCTCGCGGTGATGTCCGCCGACACGCCCAGCACCGCATCGGCGCCGCCGTCCGGCGACACGATCGGGATCTTGATCGTTTGGAACCAACGCGTGCTGCCGTCGGGCGACGTCACCGGCTCCTTCGCGATCACCTTCGGTCGCAGCGTGTCCATCACCGCCAAGTCGTCCGCGCGGAAGTGCTGCACCTCGGCACGGCTCGGATTGAAATCGGCGTCGGTCTTCCCGACCAGCTCGGAAGGGGTCACCCCGTAGATCGACGCGACGGCCCGGTTGGCGAACGTGAACCGGCCTTCGCGGTCCTTGGCGAAGATCAGGCTCGGATCGAGGTCGAGGACCTGGCGGAGGAATGCGCTCCGGCTCGTCAGATCGACGAGCTCCTGCCTCTCGGCGCCGATATCGCGGATGACGGCGCGGACCTCGGAGCTCGCGTCCGCCGCGAGACGGATCTCCACGTGAGTCGCCCCCTCTCCGGCCGGGAGGGCGAATTGAACCGCGACCGCCTCGCCGCCGGGGAGGAGCGCGGCCAGCGCCCTGAGCACCTCGCGAGCCGCCGCCGGGGGAAAGATCGAGGCGACGGCACGTCCGGGGAGATCCGCCGGGCTCCACGGAAGCGAAGGACCGCCTCCGACGGCCTCGAGCACGACGCCGTCCTCGTCGAGCCGGCACACGAGATCGGGTCGAGCGGGCGTCGTCGTCGGAGCGTCGCGAAGGCTCCTCCCGCGATCGTGCGGCCGGCGAGAACGGTCACCCATCGTCGCGACCCCCTCGAGTTCCGCGCACCATAGCCGCGGGCGCAAGCGGAATCAACCGCAGGGGGCGTACGATCGAAGCATGCGAGGGGACAGGCATTCGGGAGGCCGCCTCGCGGGATGGGGACCCCTCGTGGCGGCGGCGCTCGCGATCGCGGCGCAGTCCGCAGCGGCGCGCGAGGCCGATCCCTGGTCGCGATCGCTCGTGAAGCGCGGCATCGATCCAGGCTTGATCGAGAACCCGATCGCCGTCACCCCGGAGATCCGCGCCGCCGCGGAGCAATTCTCGGGGGGAGGCGCGGGGACCGTCGACCAGCTCCGGCGCATGCAGAGCGCCCTTTTCGACTCCTCCCGCTTCACCTTCGTCTACGAGGCGGGATTGACCGAGACCGCATCCGAAGCGCTCCGATCCGGGCGCGGCAACTGCGTCGCGTTCACCAACCTGTTCATCGCGATGGCCCGCTCGCGGGGCCTCAGGGTCAAGGCCGGATACCTGACGCCGCGTGCGGCGGCGGCGAAGCACGGCGATCTCGTCTACCGGAGCGCGCACGTCGTCGCCGTCTACCCGCTCCACGATCGTTACGTCGTCTTCGACTTCTACCGGGTGGGGGAGGACCACGCCGCGCACATCCGCCTCCTCGACGACTTCGAGCTGGCCGCGCTCACCGTCAACAACCGGGCGGTCGAAGCGCTGAGCGCGGGGGACTTCGATTCCGCGGACAAGCTCTTGAGCGCCGCCCTGAAGCTTGCCCCGGAGTTCGCGGCAGCGCACGGCAACCTCGGGGTGCTTCGCCGCCGCCGGGGCGACATCCCCGGAGCCATCGACGAGTACCGGCAGGCCCTCGCCATCGAGCCGCGCGATCCTTCGGTCCTGGGGAACCTGGCGGCGCTCTACAACGGGATCGGCCGGACGCGCGAGGCGAAGGCCGCGCTCGAGCTGGCGGATCTGACGCTCGCGACGCCGTACACGATCCTGGCGCGCGGGGACTTGGAGGCGGCGGACGGCCGCTACGACGACGCCCTTCGCTTCTACCGGCGGGCGGCGCGACTCGACCCTGGCATCCCGGACCCCCAGGTGGCGATCGCGCGGCTCGCGCGCGCCGCGGGGCACCCGGACGAGGCGCGGCGCGCGGCGCTCCGTGCGATCAAGATCGACCCCGCCAACGGCGAGGCGAAGACGATCCTCGACGGGCTCACCGCGGCAGCGTCTCCCTAGTCCTTGGCGGAGTGGCCCAGAAGTCCTTCGCGGAGAGCCACGTTCGGCGGGCTCGGGCCGAGCCAGATCGAGAAGAGGACCCGCTCGAAATCCTCTCCTGGTATGAGGGCGGCGTCCGTCCCTTTGACGTTGACCGTCACGCCCGCCCCCGGCACGTAGGTGAGCGTGATCGTGTCTTCCTTCTTGACGTCCGCCATCGCCGCGTTCAACGCCGCGAGACCCGTGGCCAGCGCGATGCGCTTGTCCCCGGCGTTCTTGTCGAACCCCTCCGTCCACGCCTCTTGGAGCTTCTCCTTGCCCACGCTGCGCACGAACGTCATGACGAGCCGCTTGGTCCGGTCGGGCTTGACGATGACCGCAGGGTCCCCGGATTTGGCCTCGAGGTACAGACCGGCGACGTAGACGTCGACCATCAGCACCGTCGCCTCGCGCAAGCCAAGACCGTTCAAGACGAGGGTCCTATCCCCGACCGTGACGGTCTCCGGAAGAGTGACCGGGCCGAGCCGGCCGGCGATCGTGGGAAGTGCTGCGAGCACGGCGAGAACAGCGAGCAGGGCTTTTCTCATACGAGGCCCCGGATCGCCGCGGACCGGCGCGCTAGCCGCGCGGGGCCGCAGCCTTGACGTCCTCTCCCACACGGTCGGCGTAACGCTTGAAATTGTCTCGGAACATCCCGGCGAGCCGGGCGGCTTGGGCGTCGTAGGAATCGGGATGCGCCCACGTCGCTCGGGGATTCAGGACCGCCCCGGGAACGCCGGGGACCGCAGCAGGCCTTCGGAGCCCGAAGACGGGCTCCGCGGAGAGGGACGCGTCGTCGATCTTTCCGGCGAGCGCGGCGTGGATCATCGCCCGGGTGTGCGGGATCGCCATGCGGTGGCCGACGCCGTACGGTCCGGCGGTCCAGCCGGTGTTGATCAGCCAGACCGAGGGGCGGTGCCGCTTGATCTTCTCCCCGAGCATCGTCGCGTACTCGGTCGGCGCGAGGGGAAGGAACGGCTCGCCGAAGCAGGCCGAGAAGGTCGCTTGGGGCTCCTTGACGCCTCGCTCCGTCCCCGCGACCTTCGCCGTGTACCCCGAGAGGAAAAAGTACATCGCCTGCTCGGTGGTCAGCTTCGCGATCGGCGGCAGAACGCCGAACGCGTCGGCCGTCAGGAAGACGATGTTGCCGGCATGCCCCGCGTGCCCGTCCGGCACGATGTTGGCGAGCTGTTGGATCGGGTAGGCCGCGCGCGTGTTCTCGGTCTTCGCGTCGCTGTCGAGGTCGAGGTTCCCGGCGGCGTCGATGGCGACGTTCTCGAGGACCGTGCCGAACGTCCTCGTCGTCGCGTAGATCTCCGGCTCGTGATCGGCGTTCAGCTTGATCACTTTCGCGTAGCAGCCTCCCTCGAAATTGAACGTGCCGTCGTCGCTCCAGCCGTGCTCGTCGTCGCCGATGAGCGGCCGGTGCGGATCCGCCGAGAGCGTCGTTTTTCCCGTTCCCGACAAGCCGAAAAAGAGGGCGACGTCCCCCGAGCGTCCGACGTTGGCGGAGCAATGCATCGGGAGGACCCCGCGCCGGGGTAGAAGGAAGTTGAGCACGGTGAAGATCGACTTCTTGATCTCACCCGCGTACTTCGTGCCGCCGATCAGCACGATCCTGTTCGTGAAGTCGAGGATGACGAAGGCCTCGGAGCGCGTTCCGTCCCGTTCGGGCTCGGCGAGAAACGAGGGCGCGTGGAGGACGTGGAACTCCGGCTTGTGCGCCGCCAGCGCCTCGGCCCCCTCGATGCGCAGGAAAAGATTGCGCGCGAAGAGGGCGTGCCAGGGGCTTTCGCTGATCAGCCGGATCGGGAGCTGTTGCCGCGGGTCCGCGCCGGCGCGCAGATCCTGCACCCAGAGAGGATGAGCGGCGAGATGCGCTTTGACCCGCGCCAAGAGAGCATCGAACCGCGCCCGCTCGAACGGCTGATTGACGCTACCCCAGACGACCGGGCTCTCGGTCGTCGCATCCCGAACGACGAACTTGTCCCTCGGCGAGCGCCCGGTGTAAGGCGTGGTGTCGACGACGAGGGGGCCGCCCGCGCCGACCCGTCCCGACCCGAGCCGAATCGTCTCTTCATAGAGCTGGGGGGCCAAGTCGTTTCGGTGGATCGCGGGTGCCTTGTCGAGGCCGAAGCTTTGGAGGGAATCGCGGGCGTCGATCGTGCTCGGCATTTCCGTCCTTTCAACGTCGGGCTCGGGCCTCTTGCCGTCGAGACGTCTTCCCGGGCCGCCTGGCGGTTCAGCATAGCGCGGTCCGCGGAAATATGTCGACTAGCCACCCATTTCACGGTGGCCTCGAGGTTGTTGGTCCGTGATCGCAGTTTGGCCGCGGAAGCCGTTCATTCAAAGCGGGTTGCGTTCTCGATCCCGCGGCGCGAGTACGCGCGGCAAAACGAGTCATCCGCGGTTCGCAGCTCGCGCCGGGCGTGTCGTCGCCTGGCCCCGCCACCGCCAACAACCTTGCGGCCACCGTGGTAGGGTCGCCGGCCCATGGATGTCCGCTGGATCGATTCGAGTGGCGCGCTCGCCGAATGGCTCTCGAGCATCGCCGGCCTGCCGATCGCCCTCGATACCGAAGCCGACTCGTTCCACCACTACAGGGAAAAGGTCTGCCTGGTGCAGCTGTCGGCCGGGGGGCGACACGCCTTGGTGGATCCGCTCGCGGGGGTCGATCTGGAAGCCCTGCGGCCACCCCTGGCGGATCCGTCGCTTCGAAAGCTCTTGCACGGCGCCGATTACGATGTCCGGCTGCTCACGCGCGATTTCGGCCTCGTGGTCGCCGGGCTCACCGACACGATGATCGCCGCACGGCTGGTCGGCGAAGCGGCCGTCGGACTCGCGGCGCTTCTCGAAAAGCACATGGGCGTGAGCCTCGACAAGTCGAACCAGCGCGCCGACTGGTCGAGGCGGCCCCTGTCCGAAGCCTTGCGCACGTACGCGGTCGAGGACACGCGCCACCTCGAGGCGCTGGGCTCGATCCTGGGGGAGCGGCTCGAGGCGCTCGGGCGCACCCCATGGCTCGCGGAGGAGTGCCGGCGGGTGGAGCGGGTGCGGTGGCGGGACCGGCGCGATGACGACCCGGAGCCGTTCCGGCGCACCAAGGGCGCATCCGCGCTCGATCGCGCGGGCCTTGCGGTGCTGCGTGAGATCTGGCCATGGCGCGATGCGGTCGCGCGGCGGCGCGACAAGCCGCTCTTCCGCGTGCTCCGCGACGAGACCCTGGTCGCCCTCGCTAAGAAGCCTCCCGCGGCGGTCGCGGACCTGGCCGGAGCGGCGGGTTTCCCGGGGGCGTTTCTGCGATCGCCGGACGCCGCCGAGCTGGTGGCCGCCGCGCGGCGGGGAATCGATTGCCCGGAGACCGAACGGCCGGCGCTTCGCGTGAACGTTCGCCCCGATCTCTCGCCCGCGGTCGAGGCGCGCATCGCGAAAATCCGGGACGCGCGCGACGGGCTCGCGCGCGAGCTCTCGCTCGACCCGTCCCTCGTGGCGACGCGCGGCACCCTCGAAGAAATGGCGAAGCGCTGGGAGGCTGGCGATGATCCGTGGACCGTCGACGACCTGAGGCATTGGCAGCGCGACCTGCTTCGCCCGCTGCTGAAATAGGGGAGTGTCCCCTAGTCCAAGAAACGAACGAGCCCTGACAAATCGTCGACGACGGGGCAGCCGGTCGCCAGGAGCTCGGAGCGGGACGACGAGCCCCCGGCCACGAGGACGACGCGGACACCGGCGCGGGAGCCGGTCTCGGCGTCGATCGTCATGTCGCCGACGTAGAGTGCCTCGTCCTTGCCGACGCTCATGGCGGCGAGACAGGCTTCGAGCATCGCCGGATCGGGTTTGATCGCCCCGATCGTCTCCGGACCTTCGATGGTGTCGAAGCAATCCCGGACGCCGAGGCCGGCCAGGATGCGTATCGAAAATGAGGCCGGCTTGTTGCTGGCCACGCTCATCCGCACGTCCCGCTGGCGAAGCGTGCGGAGCACCACCTCGAGCCCCGGCATCGCCCGAGTTTCCCGCTCGCAAACGCGCTCGTACACCTCGCGAAACACCCGAGCGCCGGCGCTCGCTCGCGCGGCCCCGACGACGTCCTCCATCAAATGCTCGAGGCCGAGACCCACGCGCCCCTTGACATCGTCGATCGTCATGGGCGGCAGGCCGAACGCGGCGCGCGCGGCGTTGACTCCGGTCGTGATGCCGAGGTAGCCGTCGACGAGCGTGCCGTCGAGATCGAAGACGACGCCGCGCACGCGACCGCTGCGGAGCGCCGGAGACTCCGGCACGGGCGTCTTCAGTCGCAGGCGGCGAGACGCCACCGGATCCCGCGAACGGCGGCGGCGTGTCGCTTCAAATTGAACCGCCCCTGATCGCACCTGAGGCAGCCGGCGCTGGTTCGATAGCGCGTACGAATCGCGCAGTCGATCGACGGGTACCAGACCTCGTAGCGCAGGCAGAAGAAGTCGTCGCCGTCCTGACGCGTTCCCTCGGGGAGAGCGACCGGTGCGTCGTCCTCGGTTTTGTCGCGTACATCGAACACCGGCGGCTCCTCGATCGTCGACTGCGATCCCTAAGCGTGCGAAGTCGGCGAGTATACTACGCGGCCGGAGACGGATTCGTGCGGCCGTACGACGTCGGAATCGCCGGAGCCACCGGGCTCGTCGGACAGCGCCTGGTGCATGGGCTCGCGCGCCATCCTTGGTTCCGACTCGTCGCCGTCGGCGCCTCCGAGCGCTCGTCCGGACGCGCCTACGCCGACGCCGTGCGCTGGCTGCTCCCGCAACCGATTCCCGAGGAAGCGGCAGGGCTCGTCGTCTCGGGCTGCGAGCCGGACGATTTCGGCGCTTGCGATCTCGTCCTCTCGGCGCTCGATGCGCCGCTCGCCCGCGACCTCGAGCCCGCATGGGCCCGCTTGGGACTCGCCGTCGTCAGCAACAGCTCCGCACATCGGATGGCGCCCGACGTGCCGCTCCTCGTGCCGGAGGTCAACGGCGCCGCCGTCGTGCGGATCGCCTCCCGGGCCGCGAACGGGTACATGGTCACGAATCCGAATTGCTCGGTGACGGGCCTCGCCCTGGCGCTGGCGCCGCTCGACCGGGGATTCGGCGTGCGGCGCGTCGTGGTGACGACGATGCAGTCGATCTCGGGCGCCGGCCTGAGCGGGCCGCGCGCCGTGGAACTGGTCGACAACGTCATTCCTCACATCCCGGGGGAAGAGGAGAAAATCGAAGCGGAGCTCGGGAAGATCCTCGGCCGCGCGACGGCGGACGCCTTCCATCCCGCGGATGTCGCCGTGTCGGCGCACTGCCACCGCGTCCCCACTCTCGACGGGCACCTCGAGGCGGTCTCGGTCGAGCTGGCGCGCCCGGCGTCGCCCCAGGACGCGATGGCCGCGCTCGAATCCTTCCGCGGGGACGTCGAAGGTCTGGGTCTCCCGTCGGCCCCCGAGCGTCCGATCGTCGTACGCCGGGAAGCGGATCGCCCGCAGACCCGGCTCGACCGTGACACGGGTTCGGGGATGGCCGTCGTCGTGGGGCGCTTGCGGCCTTGCCCGGTCCTGACGCTTCGTTTCGTGCTGCTGTCGCACAACATGGTGCGGGGCGCCGCGGGGGGAGCGCTGCTGAACGCCGAGCTCCTCGCGGCGCGCGAGCTTCTCCCTCGGAGGTCCCGCGCGTGATCGTGATGAAGTTCGGCGGCACATCCGTCGCCGACGCCGCGCGCATCCGGGCCGCCGCCGAGATCGTGCGCGGCCGCGCCGAGCGTCGCCCCGTGACGGTCGTCTCGGCGCTCGCCGGCGTGACGGACCTTCTGGCCGCCGCGGTCGGCGCAGCCAAGCGAGGGGAGCGCGACGCGCTCGAGCCGATCCTCGCCGATCTCGTGCGCCGCCACCGCTGGGCGATGGCGGGGGCGGTCGAGGACGCGGGGCGGCGTCACGCCCTCGGCCTCGCGGTCGACGCGATGTTCGAGGATCTCCGCCAGCTCCTCCGCTCGGTGCGAATCCTCGGCGAGGGGACGCCGCGGTCGTCGGATTCGCTGCTCGCGTTCGGCGAGGTCCTCTCCTCCGAGATCGTGGCCGCCGCGTTCCTCGACTGCGGGATTCGCGCAAGGCTCATCGACGCGCGCGAGGTGATGATCACCGACGATCGGTTCGGCCGGGCGGAGCCGGTTCTCGACGAGGTTCGATCGCGCGCTGCGCGGCTCATCGGACCTCCGCTCGAGGCGGGCGAGGTGCCGATCCTCGGCGGGTTCATCGGGTCCACGCGCGACGGACGCACGACGACTCTCGGGCGGGGAGGCTCCGACACGACCGCCGCGGTTCTGGGGGCCGCCCTCGGCGCGGCGGAGATCGAGATCTGGACCGACGTCGACGGCATCATGACCGCGGATCCGCGACGCGTTCCGGGGGCGCGGCGCTGCCCCAGAGTGTCCTTCGCGGAGGCGGCCGAGCTCGCCTACTACGGCGCGAAGGTCCTCCATCCTGCGTCGATCGCCCCCGCCGTCCGCAGCCGCATCCCCGTCCGCGTCCTCAACGCGGCGGCCCCATCCTCCGAAGGGACGGTGATTCTGGACGACGTCGCCGCCGACGCGCCCCCCCTCGCTTCGGTCGCCTCGCGCGAGGGCGTCACCTCGGTCCGCATCGCCTCGCGCACGCTGCGCGTCGATCCCGGGTTCCTTCCGCGCGTGGTGGCGGCGGTCGACGACGAGGGGCTCGTTCCGGACCTTGTCGTCTCCTCCGAGGTGGCCGTGACGCTTGCGCTGTCCGGGCGGCCCGACGGGGCTTCGCTCGCACGGAGGCTCGCGCCGTACGCGGAGATCGAGGTAACGGAAGGGCGCGGGATCGTTTGCATCGTCGGACATGGTCTGGCGCGCGACCCAGGGATCCGTGGGCGCGTCCTCTCGGCTCTGGCGGCCCTCGATCCCGAGATGGTGGCCGTGGGAGGATCGGCCTCGAGCGTCGCGGCGCTGGTCCCCGAGAATCGGCTCCCAGCATGCGTGCGGGCGCTCCACGGCCAGTTCTTCGAGACCGAGGCGGCGTGAGATACGCGCTCGTCGGCTACGGGCGCATGGGGCGCGCGATCGAGGAAGCGGCCGACCGGCGCGGACACGAGCGCGCCGCGATCGTCGACCCGACGGCACGAGGACGGAGCGCCGCGCGGACGATCGACGGCGTGTCCTGGCGCGGGATCGATGTGGCGTTCGAGTTCACCGGTCCTTCGGCGGCAAAGGAGAACGTTTGCCGGCTGCTCTCCCGGGGCGTCGGGGTCGTCTGCGGGAGCACCGGGTGGGATGCGGCCGACCCGGCCGTGCGCCGCGCCGCGCGCGCCGGGAAGGCCGGAGCGATCATCGCTCCCAATTTCTCCGTCGGCATGAACTTCTTCTACGAGCTGGTCGCGGCCGCCGCGCGCCTCTATCCCGCGACCGGGTTCGACCCCTGGATCGCGGAGTGGCACCACCGCGGCAAGCTCGACGCTCCCAGCGGAACCGCGCGTCGCCTCGCCGGCCTGGTCGGCGCGGTGCCCGGGAATCCGCGGGTCGACGCCCTCGCCGTCCGGGTGGGGCACGAGCCGGGGCGCCACGTCGTCGGCTTCGACGGCGAGCACGACGCCGTGACGCTCGAGCACGCGGCCCGCGGGCGAGCCGGGTTCGCACACGGGGCCGTCCTGGCGGCGGAGTGGCTGCGGCGTCGTCGCGGCCTTCACGGTTTCGACGAGGTGCTGGAGGATCTGGTGCGCGGCGCGCGCCGGCGAGGAGGACGACGATGAGGCGGCTCGACCGAAAGACGCTTCGAGGTGCAATAACCGCGATCGCAACGCCGTTCCGCAGCGACGGTTCGGTCGATCTCGACGCACTCGAGCGGCTGATCGCCTGGCAGGTCGAAGCGGGTATCCACGGCATCGTCGCCTGCGGAACGACCGGAGAGGGAGCGACGCTGAAGCCCGAGGAGCACTCTCGGGTGATCGAGACGGCGGTGCGCGTGGCCGAGGGGCGGCGGCCGGTGATCGCAGGCTGCGGGACCAACGACACCCGGACGACGATCGCGGGGGCCGAGCGCGCCGCGAAGGCCGGCGCCGACGGCTTGCTCGTCGTCACGCCCTACTACAACAAACCCAACCGGTCCGGCATGCTCGCCCACTTCTCCGCGATCGCGGCCGCCGTCGATCTTCCCCTCGTCGTCTACAACGTCCCAGGCCGGACCGGCCAGAACCTGAGCGCCGAGCTGACGTTGACCTTGGCCGAGATTCCGAGGATCGTCGGGGTCAAGGAAGCGGCCGCCAATCTCGAGCAGCTGGCGGCGATCGTCGAGCGGCGCCCCGAGCCGTTCGCCGTCTTGACCGGCGACGATGCGCTGGCCCTTCCCGCCGTCGCTCTCGGAGCCGACGGGGTGATCTCGGTCGTGTCGAACGAGGCGCCGAAGCTGATGGCGGAGATGCTCGAGGCCGCGCTCCGCGGCGATTTCGCCGCCGCCCGCTCGATCCACTACAGGCTTCTCCCGTTGATGCGCGCCAACTTCCTCGAGTCGAATCCGGTCCCGGTCAAGGCGGCCCTGGCGAGGCTCGGCCGGTGCGGCGAGACGCTCCGCCCGCCGCTCGGTCCGCCCGAGGCCGCGACTCGTAGCGCGATCGAGGAGGCGCTTCGCCGCGCCGGGCTCCTCGAGGGGGCGGCGTGACCGGACGCCCGCTCGCCGAAGCGATCGAGCGTCTCGCCGTCTCGCCGGAGGCGGAACGCGCCGAGGTCCGCGAGGCGATCGCCAAGCTTCTCGAGGCGCTCGAGGCGGGAACGGTGCGTGCGGCAGAGCCGATGGGCGGGAGATGGACCGTCCATCCCTGGGTCAAACGCGGTCTGCTCCTGGCGTTCCGTCACGGCGTCAACGTCGCCTACGAGCTTCCCCCATTCTATTTTCGAGATCGCGACACCCTTCCCACCCAGGATCCGGCGCGGCACGGGAGGCAGGTGAGGGTGGTGCCGGGTGGGTCGGCCGTTCGGCGCGGCGCTCATCTCGCCGACGGGGTCGTCGTGATGCCGCCCGCCTACGTGAATGCCGGCGCCTACATCGGGGCCGGGACCATGATCGACTCGCATGCGCTGGTCGGGTCCTGCGCCCAGATCGGAGCTCGGGTCCACCTCTCGGCGGCGGTGCAGATCGGGGGCGTCCTGGAGCCGCCGGGAGCGATGCCCGTCATCGTCGAGGACGACGCGTTCATCGGAGGCGGGTGCGGCCTCTACGAGGGGACGCGAGTCGGCGCCGGGGCGGTGCTCGCGCCGGGTGTCGTGTTGACGCGGGCGGTGAAGCTCTACGACTTGGCGCGAGAACGCGTCGTCGCCGCCGACGCGAACGGCGTCCTGGCCGTTCCGGAGCGCGCCGTCGTCGTCCCCGGGACCCGTCCCGCGACAGGCGCTTTCGCGCTCGAGCGCGGTCTTCACCTGTACGCGCCCGTGATCGTCAAGTACCGCGATGCCGCGACCGACGCGGCTGCGGCCCTCGAGGCCGCTCTGCGATGAGATGGCGGACGGCGCGCCGGATGAACGGCCTCGAGCGGACCATGATCCGCAGGATCTTCGACTCGGCGCCCAAAGGATCGATCAACCTCGGCCTGGGACAGCCCGACCTGCCCACGCCGCCGCGGATCGGTCTCGCGGGGATCGACGGCATCGCCGCGGGGAAGACCGGCTACACGTCGACCGCGGGGGATCCCGCGCTTCGGGAGGCGGTGGCCGCCCGCTACCCGGGGCTCGCCACGGGTGGCGCCGGGGTCGTCATCACGATCGGATCCCAAGAGGCGGTCTTCGCCGCGGCGATGACGCTCGTCGAAGCGGGAGACGAGATGCTCGTCCCCGATCCCGGTTATCCCGCGTACCCGGCCGTCGCGACGCTTCTCGGGGCGCGGCCGGTGAGCTATCCGCTCCGTCCCGAGCGCGGATTCCGCATCGATCCCTCGGACGTCGTCGCTCGGCTGACCGAGCGATCCAAGCTGGTCGTGCTCTGTTCTCCGTCGAATCCGACGGGTGCGATGGATCTCGACGCCGATCTCTCAGCGCTGGCGGCGGTCCTCGAGCGGCGCGGGGTGCCGTGGCTCTCGGACGAGATCTACGCCGGATTCGCGTACGACCGCCCCGCGGCGACGATCACCCGGTTCGCGCCCGCGGGCGGAATCGTCGTCTCGGGCGTTTCCAAGGATTTGAGCATGACCGGGTGGCGGATCGGATGGGCCGTCGGCCCCGAGGCGGCCGTGGCCAAGATCATCGTCGCCCACCAGTACCTGGTGACTTGCGCGTCGGCCGTCTCGCAAGCGGCGGCTCTGGCCGCCCTGTCGCCGGATGCCGATGCGGACCGCGCCGCCTATCTCGAGATCTTCCGGCGACGGCGCGCTCTCATGGCGGAGGAGCTCTCTCGCATCGCGGGGCTTCCGGTCAGCTTGCCCGACGGAGCGTTCTACTTCTTCGTGGACGTCCGCCGTTTCGGCGGCTCGCTCGAGATCGCCGAACGGCTTCTTCGCGCGCACCGCGTCATCGTGATCCCCGGCGAGGCGTTCGGCCCGGGGGGAGCAGGTTTCCTGCGGATCTCCTACGCCGCGACGGACGAGGACATCCGAACGGGAGTTCGCGCGCTGGGCCGGGTGCTCGGCGCTTCGGACGCTAGTTCTTGAGGCTGTCGGCAGCCGCGCTCGCCTCGCGCGCGGCGATCGCCTTTTCGATGCTGGCGGCGATCGCCTTGAGCGATTCGGTCAGCGAGGCGTCATCGTCCCCGTGCTTGTCCAGATACTCGTAGATCGCCCCGAGGTCGTACTCGGTCGCGACGGGGAGGAGCACACGCGCGGCGAGCAGGCGCGCGTCTTTGCTGGGCGCCTTGAGCGCGTTCTTGAGGGGCCCCAGGGCGGCACCGCCGATCTGCGCCAGCGCCGTTGCCGCCGCCGGCCGCACCTCCGGCGGTCCTTCCATCATCACCTTCTCGAGATAGAAGCGCGCCTGGGGAAAGCGCATTGCCCCCAAAGCCCCGACGACGATCGGAACGAGCGATGGATCGTCGATCGCGCTGTCGATCATCGGATGGACGGCCAGGGCATTCGGATCCAGCGAGAGGTCCTGGATCGCCAGAACCTTCGCGCCGTGGCTGCCGACCCAGAGCGCGTCGATGATGTTCGCGACGAACTGCGGGGCCAGCTCGACGCGGCAGTTGCTCTGCGCTTGTAGCGTGGTGGTCACCACCTCTTCGGTGTAGCCGGTCTTGACCGCGTTGAGCGCTTCGCGAAGCGCCACCATCGAGTGATCGCCGAAATTCCCGAGCTCGCGCCGCGCACGCGCGGAGACCACCTCGTCGCGCGGACCGTTCGGCCACGCGAGTGCGACGAGGTTCCGGGCTTGACCGGGGACGTCGGAGGCTGCCGCCAACGCCTTGACGACCGCCTCGCGCGCGCGATCGGGCACCGGCTGCGCGGCGGGCGGTGGGGACGCGGGGCTCGCCGTCGCGGCGACCAGCAGGGCGAGAGCCGAATGGATGTTCAGGACGACCTCCCGAGCTGTGGCGCGAGAAACGCCAGGCGCCATCGATCAGTATACGGTCACCCCGCCCATCCGCGCTTGAGCCAGCCGATCAGGCCGCCGCGCGAAGGCTCGCCTCGCTCGTCGCCGTCGGGCGCGCCGAGCGCAGAGAGGATCTTGTCGGCGACGGCCAGAAAAGCCGCGGAGAGCGTCGACGCGGGATCCGCCGCCACCACAGGCCGCCCCGCATCCCCGCCTTCCCGAATCGCGACGTCTAGGGGGATCTCCCCGAGGAAGGGAGCGTCCAGGCGGGACGCTTCCCGTTGCCCGCCGCCATGATCGAAGACATCGGTGCGGTTGCCGCAGTGAGGGCAGAGAAAGAAGCTCATGTTCTCGACGATGCCCAGGATGGGGACCCCCACCTTCCGGAACATCGCGACCCCTTTGATCGCGTCGGCAAGCGCGACGTCTTGCGGTGTCGTGACGATGACCGCGCCGGACAGGCGAACCTTCTGCGAGAGGGTGAGCTGGGCGTCGCCGGTTCCCGGCGGCATGTCGACGACCAAGACGTCGAGGTCTCCCCAGACGACGTCGCGCAGCAGCTGCTCGATCGCCTTCATCACCATCGGTCCACGCCAGATCACGGCCGATCCCTTGTCGACCAGGAACCCCAGGGACATGAACTTCACCCCGAACCGATCGAAGGGAAGAATCCCCTGGCCGCCTGGCTCGATCGCCGGGCGCTCGTCGACACCCATCATCAAGGGGATCGAAGGACCGTAGATGTCGGCGTCGAGGAGACCGACGCGCGCACCTCTCCTCGCGAGGCCGACCGCCAGGTTCACGGCGACCGTCGACTTGCCGACGCCTCCTTTCCCGGACGCGACCGCGATCGTGTGGAGGACCCCGGGAAGCAGCTCCCCATCGAGCGCGCCGGCCGAGGGCGCGGCTCTCCCGACCACCGGCGCTGCCGCGGGAAGGTGGATCACGACCGAGGTCACCCCCGGGACGGCCGCGATCGCCGCGCGCGCCTCGCGCTCGATCGTTCCCGCGACCGCCGGATTTCCGGGACCGAGCTCGATGCGGAGGGAGACCGCTCCCTCGCGCACGATGAGATCGCGCACGACCCCGAACGCGACGATGTCACGGGTGAACCCCGGGTAGCGGACCGCTCCCAAGGCCTTGAGGACATCCGCTTCGGTCACCGCCATCGACGGGCCCGTCTGGGGCGCCTACCAGCGCCAGGACAA
>JACXTT010002114.1_pt1 | contig 31842 bp, 32 predicted proteins | sample 9270951 | NCBI WGS metagenome assembly JACXTT01 (sample SAMN15532306, study PRJNA645909) | rock metagenome | isolation source: weathered quartz diorite | place: Puerto Rico | collected 2017-06-21
ACTCGCCCTTGATAGCCTTGTGCGATTAGGGCGACGTACTCCGACTCGGATGTGAAGCTAGGCTTCGTACTTTTGACGTTTGCGCCACAGTGTAGAAGGATCGATGTTGAGAATGTGGGCCGCTTCTTCGAGCGTTGCGACGCGCGCGAGCACCTGGAGAATATGTTCTCGCTCAATCATTTCCAGAGAGTAATCGCCGCCAAGTTGAGGCCCTGCCGGAGCGTGCGAGGCAATACTGTCGGAAAACGCCTGTGGTTCTACGATTTGCGCGGGCCAAAGAATCACTACCCGTTCGATCACATTCCGTAGTTCCCGTATATTGCCGGGCCAGGGATACGCTTGCAGCACGGCTTCCGCTGCTGGCGAAAATTCTAATAAGGGGCGAACGCTGGCGCGGGAAAAAAAAGCGAGAAAGCCGCGCGCCAACCTCACAATATCTTCGGGGCGTTCGCGCAAAGAAGGCATCCGAATCGTGATCACATTGAGTCGATACCACAGGTCTTCACGGAAGCGACCCGCTTTTACATCGGCATCGAGGTCTCGGTTCGTTGCAGCGAGGACTCGGACGTCTGCTCGGCGGGTCTTGTTCTCACCAATACGCTCAAATTCTTTGTCCTGGAGGAAGCGCAAGAGTTTCGCTTGTAGACTAGGAGCAATTTCTCCGATCTCGTCCAGAAAGAGCGTCCCGCCCTGAGCTGCTTCTACACGTCCGGCCTGATCACGCACGGCGCCAGTAAAGGCTCCTTTCGCGTGACCAAACAGTTCGCTCGCGAGCAACTCTTCAGAAAGAGTCGGACAATTGACAACGACAAATGGATCAGCAGCTCGTGGACTCGATGCGTGGATCATACGAGCCAGCACTCCTTTGCCCGTTCCGCTTTCGCCACAGAGTAACAATGTCACTTCTGACTTCGCAGCACGTAATGCTGTCTCAAGCACGGTGCGCATAGTCCCCGAATGCGTCTCCAGATCAATCTCTGGAACCGCTTCTTGCAGCCGTCCTTCTAGGTCATGAAGGCGGTGGGTAAGTGCGCGTCGCTCCATGAGCCGTTCGACAAGATGGCGGATCTGCGCCGGGGTGAATGGTTTAGGGAGATAGTCTGTCGCCCCACGTTTGATCGCTTCAACGGCCGTATCAAAAGTCGCATAGGCAGTAATCACCACGACCGCCAGATTGGCGCTTTCGGCCAAGAGCTGCGGCAAGACGTCAAGACCGCTCGTCGCTTCCAAACGCAAGTCGAGAAAAGCCAAATCGAAAGATTGCCGACTTAACGCTGTTAATGCTGTTTGCGCGGAGGAGACTGCAAGGACTTCACATCCCATCCCTTCCAAACATACGGAGAGCGTCGTACGGATATTTTTCTCGTCGTCGATGATTAACACGCGCGGTAGCATGCTCATATTCTACAACCGAAGAGAAAAGCGTTCGAGTGAGTGTCCCGATTTCTTCCACGAGAAGATCGAGAAGCGCCCGAACGTTTGTAACAAAGCGTTACTCTCCCTTCGCGGGTTTTTGCAATGGCGTCCCATACTGATTATGCCAGGTCACTTGCTCTACGGGGACGCGCGTGAGCGGGCCAAATTTCCCCATAGGATAACCGATAGGAATCACGGCGTAGGTAGAAAGAAAATCCGGTAAGCCTAAGATCGGCCGCACCTCTTCATCATATTGGCAGGTTACGCTCGTGAGTGTTGCGCCGAGACCAAGAGCACGGCACGCCAACAAGATATTTTGTACGGCGGGGTAGATACTGCCGCCCATAATGCGGGCAAAGTTGATCGCATTCGGACCAGCCAGCCGTTTAAGATGAATTTTGCGCGCGCGCAAACAGGCAAACAAGAGGATCGGGGCCTCAGCGAGATGTTCCGCCAAATAGGAAGCAGCTTGCATATTTTTATCGAGCGCCGCGCCAGCCTCGACATACTGCTTTTCTGCTATCCGCCAGCCACGTAGGTAAATTGCAGCGATCTTTTTTTTGATTTCAGGGTCTGTCACCACCACAAAGCGCCAGGCTTGGACTCCGCCGCCGCTCGGGGCCTGGATGCCAGCTTCGAGCACCTTATAAATAAGTTCCTCGGGCACCGGATCGGGTTTGAGGCGGCGCATGCTTCGACAGGTATACATGATGTGAAAAAGGTCAGTATTGTCAGCCATAACGTCCCGCATTCCTCCTTACTTCTCGCTGGCACGACCATACCTGTTCCGTTGCGCTAGAACCAGAGCTGAAAGACGCGGATTCTTTCGGACGGTCAGCTTAATGTTTTTCCGGAAATAATGCGGCTTTGATCACATGGAAAATAACATTCTGTTCCTGGACGCCATGAATGAGAAACGCGCCTGGTCCGGTGGCGTAAATCGCCACGTCTTCGCCGCCATGAGTCTCGGAGGGAAAGGGAACAACAGCTTCTTGCATGTAGAGCGGATTCGTGGTGTCTACTTCAGTCAGGTCTGGCCGTGAATAGGGTTCTTTGTTGAAAGACTTTGGTTCGTGCGGAAAATGTTTGGAGCCTTGTGGTTGTTTATCTGAAGCGCCGCTGTGTCCAGGCCCGTTAGCGTAATTCAAGGTCGTATAGGGGAGGCCAAACTGATCTTTAGCAAATTCGGTGTGGTCCGGCTCGATGACTTTTCCCAGGATAGGATTGCCGCGCTTTGGATAGCCCGAAATGGTCAGCGTGTGACTATGATCGGCGGTGACAATGATCAGGGTATTGTGCGGATCGGTGAGTTCCACAGCGGTTTTTACCGCATGCGAAAATTCAATTGTTTCTGTGAGGGCACGGTAGGCATTCCCAGCATGATGCCCATGGTCGATCCGTCCGCCTTCGACCATGAGAAAAAAGCCGTTTTTGTTTTTTGACAAAAGAGAAATCGCTTTACTGGTCATATCTGAGAGCGAAGGCTCCCCGCCGGTATCCGTGGCTCGGTCGGTTTCAAATTTGAGATGGTCGCGCTCGAAGAGTCCCAGGAGATGCTTGATCTTCGCTGGATCGATGGCCTCGAACTGCGCTTTATTCCAGACAAAGGCGGAATGCGGTTTTTGTGTCCATTCTTTCGTGAGGTCCCGCCCATCGAGGCGACTCCCTTTTTTTCCAGCGTCTTCGGGATCATCCATTGTATTCGGTAAAAATTCTCTGCGTCCGCCGCCCAAAATGACCTCCAGCCCGTCGCCATGCTTGAACTCAAGGAGCTGACGAGCAATATCAGGGAATCCAGCCTCTCGAGCAGCCGAGGTAAGATCGGCATCAGACTCCCAATCCCGTTGCACAGTGTGAGCATAACAGGCTGCTGGTGTTGCGTGTGTGACGCGGGTCGTCGTCACCACACCAGTAGACAGGCCGCGATCTTCGGCTAGTTCTAGAATGGTTGGTAATTCATTCCCCGCGACCGTAGTGTGATCCTCTCGTTGTCCATATTGGTTCACGGAGAGAAAGCCTGCTTTCGTCTTTACGCCGGTGACTATTGCAGTCATCGTTGGCGCCGACTCCGATGTCTGTTCATTTACGGTGTAGGTTTTCGACAGCGCCACATAGGGAAAGCGTTCAAAGCTCAACACATTTTCTTCTCCGCTCTCCCCTCGAAGTTGTCCTTCAAAGATGCGCGAGGCTGTGACTGTGACGATGCCCATGCCGTCACCCACAAACAAGATGACATTCCGAGCGTGATTCGGGTTGCTTTTGAGCGCGCGCGCCTCTTGGACGGCTTGTTGCCCGGCAGCATACCACTGCTCAGGTGTGGTTGGGCCAGCTGCCTCCGCGCCAAACACTCGCAAAAGGAAACAGCCGGAGATAAGCGCAAGGAAGGTTTTGGCAAAGTAAGGATGATTATTGGTGCGAATACCCATCGAGATGCTCCCGTACGTGTGAATCTGTATGCGAGGCGATGACCATAGCACGAATAAACGACCGACGCAGATGAAGCGACAGAAATCTATGCGTTGACACTCTCACGTTTTTTTCTTACCGTGCAGAAGTGGATACTCGTGAAAAGATTCTTGAGACCGCGGTGAAGCTGTTCTCTTCCCATGGATACGCCGACACATCTCTCGCTCAAGTGGCCCGTGCGGCGCGTGTCAGTAAGGCGCTGATCCTGTGGTACTTTGAAAGTAAAGACCAACTTTTTCGCGCTGCACTCCAACACTTCCTGACTCCTTATGAGATTGACGCCCATACGCTTGATGGATTAGATGAACGGCGCCAAGTCGAAAAACTGATTGACGATTACTACGATTTTATTGCCGAACACCTTTACTCCGTGCGGTTCGTGATCGGACAGATTGTCGGAGGAGACGAGAATTCTCAAGAGCTCGTCGTCCGCGCGCGCGAACTCCATATCATTTATCGAGGACTGCTCACGACCATTCTCGAACGAGGGCAAGAAAAAGGAATCTTTTCTTCCGGCGTGCGCCCGGCTGAGGACGCCGCGTTGATCATGGCGACCCTGAATGGTTTACTTTTACAACAGCTCGTGGAAAACATGACCGCAGAAAAAGCTCGCGAATTGTTGGCTCACTGGAAGCTCGCGATGCATGTACAATTGGGTTGTCAGAGAACGCCCTTGGAGCCGACGACAGAGGAGGGAATGGCGAATTCGTCCGGAACCCAAGCCGCTCTCTTACAGACCGGAAGCTAGTGTTCTCAAGAGATGAGGCGTCGTTTTTAGATACTTGAAGTTATCTACAAAGGAGAAGCTATGGTCGAGAAAATCATAGAATTAACCGGTTCTTCGGCGACCAGCATCGAAGATGCAGTTTCGCTGGCCGTTGCGCGAGCAGCGGTTACCATCAATGGCATCTATCACGTGCACATCGACGATATTTCTGCCGTGGTGGAGGACGGTATGGTAGCTCGGTGGAAAGTGAAAATCAGAGCGACCTTCCCAGTCAAAGATCGCGTACACGAGTGATGAATATGGAGAGCAAAATACGCGAAGTCTCCCCGGGGATCTATCAGCTCTATTTACCCTTGCCGATGCGTCCCAGCATTGTGAATATCTACCTCGTGCATAGTCGAGATGAGTGGGCGCTGATCGACACCGGCATGCATAGCGAGGATAGCATTGCCACGCTGAAAGCGTGTCTCGAAGAAGTAGGATGTCCCCCCTCTTCCGTGTGTAAGCTTATCTCTACGCACCATCATGCTGACCACTTTGGCGCTTCTCGCGCGCATAAAGAATGGACGGGCGCGGAAGTCTACCTGAATCCCATCGAAATTCAGCGCATGGAACGGATGCAATCTTCCTCGCCCTCGCCTGAAGCAATTGCGTTTTTCCGCTCTCATGGAATTCCTTTGCCGGAGTCGGGGGATGGTCTGCCCGCTCCCGGGCGTTACTTCGGTACGTTATACGCACCAGCTACGCCCGATCATCACATAAACGACGGCGACGTGCTCTATGTCGGAGAGAGGGAGATTCAAATTGTGTGGACGCCCGGTCATACGGCTGGGCACTGCTGTTTGTATTTCCCGCAAGATAAAGTCATGATCGTAGGCGACCATCTGCTGCCAAAGATTACCCCCCACGTTGGCGTCTATTACAGTGGTCCCGATAATCCGTTGCTCGACTTTTTGCAGTCTCAGGAAAAAGTCCAACAATTCGATGTTGAGCTGGTGCTGCCTGCGCACGGCGCCGTGTTTAAAGACCACCGCTATCGAGCGAAACAGATTATTCAACACCACAAGTACCGTCTCCAAGAGATCCAAGACGCCGCGGTCGGACACGCACGCACAGCTTGTGAGATTGCCAAAGAGGTCTTCGATTTAGGCAAAGAACCGTCTATTTTCCAGCTCATGGCCGCCACGTTCGAAACCTTGGCGCATCTCCATTTGCTCATGTATGACGACAAAGTGAAGCGGATCGAAGAAAGAGACAAGGTGAACTTTATAGCAAGGTAATTCGCGCCTCATTACGTGAACCATGCGATACACGATCGTCGACATCGAAACCCGCATAGATAAAAGCCTGGTGCGAGCGGTGTATTTCCCACACACTGATCTTGCAGACCAGGATGCATACCAACAGGTGCGCCAACAACTACATGCAGAGCAGGGGAACGATTTTTTCCCCTTATCTTTTCATATTCCAATTTCTATTGCAGCGGGACAAGTGAATGATGAACGCCTTCTCACTGCCGTCGAAACTCTTCATGAAACTGAGTACAGCGAGGAAGCAATCGTCCGCACTTTTTGGCAACGCCTAGAACGGTTTCCTGGTTTGTTGGTCACGTTCAACGGTCGCGGCTTTGACTTACCCGTACTTGAACTGCAGGCGCTGAAATATGGCTGCCCGGCGCCGCGGTATTTTAGTAGTAAAGCCCGAAATCGCTACGCGGAGGAAGGACATTACGATCTCTATGACTTCCTCACGAATTATGGCGTCCATCGGCTGCGGGGTGGATTCAACGTTCTTGCAAAATTGATTGGACTGCCAGGCAAAAGGGAGATCGATGGTTCGATGGTGCAACAGTTGTGGGAAGAGGGACGCTTGGCGGAGATCCACCGCTATTGCCGCCACGATGTGATTCAAACCTATTTTCTCTTCTTACGAGTTGAGCTTACCCGCGGTCGGCTTACACCTGCGCAGTACGACCTGGCGTTAGCGCACTCGGCTGCCTTTCGCGAAGAAGTGGAAGCCTGAAACACAAAGGGGCGGGAAAAACCCGCCCCTTGTAGAGCTAGAAAAAGAAAAAACTGGACTATGCGGCTTTGGCCTTGGGAGGCGCGGGGTTCCGTCCAGCGGAGAGAGTGTGACGTCGTCCACTCACGCGACGGAACGGAGAATGACCAAGTGCAGGCTCTTGTTGGCTGCGTTGCGCTAACAGGGATCCTTTCCAACGACGCAGACCAGACCGCATATAGTCTGCTTCGATATCTAAGGCCGTGCAAATGTTCTCAAATGAGAAGGGCCAGCTTGTGTCAGAGGAACCAATCCATTCTTCAGTCTCTTTGAGAAGTCGGCGTTGCCGACGCGTAGCGCCGTGCACAGACTTCTGAAATGTTGTGATAGCATCCTCCATGACTGCCAACATTAAACGCTTTTCTGGTTGTGAAGAGCGTTCTGCTCGGATGCGATCAAAAAATTGAGAGGGAACAATGATGTCTGCTTCCAACACTGCGGCGGATTGTTCTTCTATACGTAAAGTTGCCATCGCCATGCCTTTCTTGTTGCCATGTCGAGACGGGTATCGCCCACTTCTAAAGACACTTTAGATAACAGCAAGAATCACACCAGCAGGGTTAAGGAAGGAGAGAAAAATTGAAGCGTCTCTCTAGTGTCGTGTCGGCTCGTTTGAAGAGTTTCCTTACTGAGAAATACGACGACGAGAAATCTGCTGATTGGCCTGTTATTACATGAGATTTTCGCCTTATCATCATTGCAACCCCGAGTAAGCATCTCTTCCGCTTCATAAGTCCTCTCTACAGTTAGAAAGGGAGAGCGAATATCTCGACTTACTTATCTGTATGAAAATAACACAAGTCGTCGCAGAAGAGTTGTATGAAAAAAAGACAGGACGTTAAGGCACAAGCGACTGATCAGGCGCTTATGCCGTCGCAAAAGGCAGATCATTAGGCAGAGATGCGCGGCAGATGATCGAGAGCGCGCCGCATATCATCTTCTGAGAACTCATAATCTTCGAGCGCGCCGGAAAGATAGCGATCATAAGCAGTCATATCGAAGTGCCCATGACCGCTGAGGCAGAAGCATATCACTTTTTTCTCGCCACTTTCTCGGCAGCGCAGAGCTTCGTCGATTGTTGCTTTGATAGCATGCGCGCACTCGGGTGCTGGCAACAACCCCTCCGTCCGCGCAAACGTCGTTGCGGCAGCAAAGATTGCTCGTTGGGGATAGGCAGTTGCTTCAACAAGTCCGGCATGTACGAGCTGGCTCACGAGAGGCGAGTCGCCGTGATACCGCAACCCTCCGGCATGAATGCTCGGCGGAACAAAATCGTGACCGAGGGTGTACATCTTGAGGAGTGGAGAAAGTTGCGCGGTATCGCCAAAGTCGTAAGCATAGGCGCCTTTTGTCAAAGTGGGGCATGACGCGGGCTCTACCGCAATAATACGAATTTTTTCGCCGGCAAGTTTGCGAGGAATGAAAGGAAAAGTAAATCCACCAAAGTTGCTGCCGCCTCCACAACATGCGATGAGCACATCCGGCCCTTCGCCAGCCAGGGCAAATTGTTCGATTGCCTCAAGGCCGATGACAGTTTGATGAAGGAGCACATGGTTCAAAACACTACCCAGCGCATATTTTGTGTCCGCACGGCTAGCGGCTTCTTCCGCTGCTTCGGAAATGGCAAGACCGAGGCTCCCCGGATAGTCAGGATTTGTAGTCAGCATGCGCCGTCCGGTTTCGGTTTCTTTGCTCGGACTGGACAACACTTTGGCTCCCCACGTTTCCATCAGATGGCGTCGATAGGGTTTTTGCTCATAACTGACGCGCACCATGTACACTTTGACTTCAATGTCGAAAAAGGCTCCCGCGAGTGCGAGGGCGGAACCCCACTGCCCGGCGCCAGTTTCCGTCGCGAGTCGCCGGATGCCAGCCTCTTTATTGTAATACGCTTGCGCAACCGCGGTATTCGGCTTATGACTCCCGGCGGGGCTGACGCCTTCATATTTGTAATAAATGTGCGCCGGCGTATCGAGCGCTTTCTCTAATCGTCGAGCGCGATACAAGGGCGTCGGGCGCCAGAGCCGATAGATATCCCGCACCGGATCAGGAATTTCTATCAACGCTTCAGCCGACATTTCTTGTTGCAAGATCGCGTCGCAAAACAGCGGGGCAAGGTCGGCAGGTCCTACAGGTTGCTGAGTTCCTGGATGCAGGGGCGGCGCAGGAGGACTAGGAAGGACTGGAATGATATTGAACCACGCTTTCGGTATTTTGGTTTCATCAAGAAGAATTTTCGTGGCGTTTGTCATACGCTATCCTCACACGCAAGAATCTGCGGGAAAAGCATGTCACACTTTCTTTTCTCACGCCACCTGTGCCGCGTACAGAAGTGAATCTTTTTAACATTATTTTCTGCGAAAGGGGGGAGTCATGAGGTTCAGGCTCTTTCTTACAGCGATCGGTGTCTCTCTTGTATGGACGTCCGGATGCGTAACCCAGACAGAGCGGGTCTCTCCGTACGAACAATATAAAGATGAGAGCGTGTGGGAGGAAATACAGCGTGAATTTGGCTGGCAAAGCAATAGCGCTCCAACGCCCCTTGGGCAAGAGACGAAGCCCTTCTACAGCCGCGCTGCGCATAAAATTAAGGAAACGATTGCTGGGTGGTTTGCCGATGACGATGGCAAGGCAGAAGAACTTATGGCAAACCAGCGTCGTTTCAAATTAGGACGCATTGAGGGAGGAGAACAGCTGCAAGAGCAACAAGAGGATGAAGAGAACGCAGAAAACCGATAGAGAGGAACGGTCAAATCATGAAGGAAGGAGCCTCATATGGCCTGGGATTTTGAAACCGACCCTGACTTTCAAAAAGAACTCGACTGGATCGCGCAATTCGTCCATGAAGAAGTGGAGCCGTTGGAGCATGTGCTCGGCAGTCCGTATGACGTGCAGAATCCGCGGAACCAAAAACTTGTCCGCCCTCTGCAGGCTGAGGTGAAGAAACGTAAACTGTGGGCCTGTCATTTAGGCCCGGAACTGGGCGGACCAGGGTATGGGCAGCTGAAGCTTGCGCTGATGAATGAAATTCTAGGACGTGCACGTTTTGCGCCGGTGGTGTTCGGCACGCAGGCCCCAGACACAGGCAACGCGGAAATTTTGGCGCACTACGGCACGCCCGGGCAGAAAAAACAATTTCTGGAGCCTTTGTTGAACAACGATATCGTCTCCTGCTTTTCCATGACTGAGCCCCATGCCGGCGCTGATCCAAAAATGTTCATCTGCCGCGCAGAGTTGAAAGGCGATGTCTGGGTAATCAATGGCGAGAAATGGTTTTCTTCGAACGCCCGGTTTGCCTCTTTTCTCATTGTCATGGTGGTAACCGATCCAGACGCGCCACCGTATCAAAAAATGTCGATGTTTCTTGTGCCGTCGGATACGCCGGGCGTCAACATTATTCGCAACGTGGGCTTAGGGACAGAGCATGAAGGGGCTGGCGAGCACGCCTATATTCGCTACGAGGATGTACGGATTCCACGAGAGAATCTGCTTGGTCAACGCGGGCAAGGGTTTGAGGTAGCGCAAACCCGTTTAGGCGGTGGACGTATCCACCACGCCATGCGCACGATGGGACAAGTCAAGAAAGCGTTCGACATGATGTGCGAACGCGTACTCTCGCGCGAGACACAGGGGGAAACCCTCGCGAACAAACAAATGGTGCAAGAGCAGATCGCCGACTCGTGGATCGAGATGGAGCAATTCCGCTTATTGGTGCTGCGCACCGCTTGGCGTATCGACAGGTACAAAGACTATCGCAAGGTGCGCAAAGACATTGCCGCGATCAAAGCGTTGATGCCCAAGGTCTACCATGACATTGTCTATCGAGCGCTACGGTTGCATGGCGCGCTGGGACTCTCCAACGAAATGCCGTTTTCCGCCCAGATAGTGGAATCGTTTATGACTAGTCTCGCTGATGGTCCGACAGAAGTGCATAAAGTGACCGTGGCGCGTCAGGTCCTGCGTGACTACAAAGGCGCGGACGGACTCTTCCCCACAGGCCACCTGATCTCGCAACGCGAAAAGGCAATTGAGAAGTACGGCAAACTCTTAGAATTGGAAGTTGGGAATTTGTAGAGCAGTTTATTAGCTGTTGTATAGCCGTTATTGCGAGCCCTTCGACAAGCTCAGGATAAACTCCGCGAAGCAATCTTCGTTTTCGTGAGATTGCTTCGCTGCAGAGCTTCTGCTTACGACAAACTCATTCCTCCATCCGCAATCAACATCTGCCCTGTAATATAAGATGATAGTGACGAAGCCAAAAATAGTGCAATGCCGCCCATATCTTCCGGTGTGCCCCAGCGCTTGAGCGGGATCTCTTCCAAAGAATCGGCGTAGCGACGCGGGTGATCCCATGTCACTTTTGTAATCTTAGTCGCGACCAAGCCGGGGGCTATGCCATTGACCCGAATACCGTTGATGGCCCACGCTTCGGCTAGCGTTTTTGTCAATGTCACCAATGCGCCTTTGCTGGCGCTATAGGCCGGGTTGCCGAATACAGCGTAAAAACTGGCGCCGGACCCGAGAATGACCACTGAACCTTTTGTCGCCGACAGCATATCGTGAAATTTCATACAGCAGCTCATCACGCTCATAAGGTTCACGTCGAGCACACGCCGGAAGTTCGGCATCTGAAATTCCGCGCGTTTGTACATCACTAGCCCTTGCGAGAGCACGAGCACATCCAGCTTCTCAAATGGAGGAACCAGTTGTTCTACGTTTGCGTCATTTGAGACATCAAGTTGGAAATACGAGATTCCGGACAGATCAGAACCTTCTTCCCCTGAATAATCTTCCGCTGAGGTGCGAGTGCCGCTCACAAAGACTGTGGCGCCGTGATCGCGAAACATACGAGCAATCCCATTGCCAATACCGCTGGAACCGCCGATGACAAGAACTGTTTTACCGTTGAAGTCGATTTCGTTCATATTTGTTTTTACCTAGCTGTAGCGTTGCAGTCTGATTCTGCACGCGTCTCTTTCTAGGGAGCCTAGATGTTTTTGGCAAGGCCAAGCATTACGTAAAGAAATGCTTGGTTTCCTCTCACAGAATGCTGCAGGACATGCTAGTATGCGAAGGTCTTGAGCAGAGCAAGACGCCGAAATCGAAAAAGGAGGACACGATTATGACACAGTATGTCTATGCTGGCGCCGCGCCATTCAGCGGTGGGAGTGATCCAACCCAGCCTGGTGGACTTTTCCGTCTCGCAGTGGGCGATAAGCAATGGCGATCGTTAAGCAAGGGATTGCCCGAACGAGTTGAAGTGCGAGCAATCCTCATTCATCCTACCGATCCACAAACCGTTTATGTGGGCACGCAGTCCGGTCCCTATCGCACCCACGATGGCGGCGACCACTGGGAGCAGCTCAACTTCCCGGACAAAGATTTGATCGTCTGGTCGCTGGTGTTTCATCCCAAAAACCCGCGCACCATTTATCTGGGTACGGCGCCCACGGCGGTCTATCGCAGTGACGATGGCGGTGACAACTGGAAACGCCTCCCCATTATTGAACCGGTCGGCATGGTCCACATGAGCTTTCCTTGCCGGATCATTCGCTTGGCCATTGACCCAACGAATCCCAACGAAATATACGCCGGACTCGAAGTCGGCGGCATCATTCGCAGCCTCGACGGCGGGGAGACGTGGGGCGACTGTACGAAAGAGTTGATCAAGTTTACAGAGAAAGAGTATCTGCAAAGTCAACTCGTCAGCGATACGAACCGCGAAGGCATGATGGACTCCCACGCCTTGAGTGTAAGCGCGGCCCGGCCCGGAGCTGTTTTTCTTGCCACGCGCATGGGGCTCTTTTGCAGTCCGGACAAGGGAGAGACCTGGCAAGACGTGCAGATTTGGAAGCAATCGCCGCTCGCGTATGCACGTGATATCCGAGTTGCGCCGGATAACCCGAACACGTTTTATATGGCCCTCAGTGATGCGGCGCTCGGCAGAACTGGCTCGGTCTATCGGAGTCAGGATGTCGGACAAACCTGGCAGCGGTTTGACCATGGCCTCACGATTCGCAGCACCATGATGACAGTTGCGCCGAGCCAGCAGAATCCGAAAGTGCTGTACAGCGCCACTCGGAAAGGCCAAGTGTTTGGCACCCTCGACGGAGGATCCACCTGGGCAGAATGTGCGCTGCCTGAGGCCCGGCAAGATGTGTACGCCCTCGCCTGTGCATAGACATCGGTCTCTCGTTTTTGCCGTATAGGGTTGTGCTTCGGCGCAACCCAAAATGTTCTGTCATTAAGGGGGCGAGCATGGCCAAATTTGATGACTACGCTAACGAGTATAAGACCATCCGCATGGAACGGCGGAACGGTATCTTACAGATGACCTTTCACACCGATGGAGGCCCGTTACGCTGGGGGCTACAGCCGCATCGAGATTTCACCTACGCCTTCGCTGATGTCGGTAGTGATCCGGAAAACAAAGTAATCATCCTGACCGGCACAGGCGAAGAATTTTCCGGCCCGCGTCCGAGTGGACCGAACCGCCCGGGCGGCACGCCGCGCGCCTGGGACGCTATTTACTGGGAAGGCAAGCATCTTCTGCAAAATCTCCTTGATATTGAAGTCCCCATGATTTCCGCTATCAACGGACCAGCCTTACGACACTGCGAAATTCCATTGCTCTGCGATATCGTACTGGCGGCGGAGCATGCCGAGTTTCAGGATTCAGCGCATTTCCCATCAGGCTTAGTGCCAGGCGACGGCATGCATATTGTCATGCCTCTCCTGCTTGGCGCCAACCGTGGCCGTTACTTTCTTTTGACTGGTCAGATTATCCCCGCCCGCCAAGCGCAAGAGCTGGGCTTGGTGGCTGAAGTGTTGCCAAAAGATAAACTCCTCCCGCGCGCCTGGGAACTCGCAGAGCAGTTGCTCAAACAACCGCCGCTGACGCTGCGCTACGCCAGAGTGGCGATTACCCAGGAGATTAAACGAAAGCTACTAGATTTATTAGGCTATGGCTTGGCGCTAGAGGGGCTCGGGGCCTTGGATAAGGAATCGTATTAGTTCTGAGTGTTGAACGTTGTAGGGAGCCCTTGCGCGCCAAATAAACGGTGCAGAAAGGCGCCCTACGAAACGTGGCTCAAGGAAGATGCTTTACCCCTTCCGCAATTTGCTCGTCAATCTTTTCTACTATGTTTGAATCAAGCTTTGTGCGGCGGCCGAGAATAGTTCCCCATGATTCGCCGTCGTAGCGACTGAACTTCTCAGCGTTCCACAGCTCGGCGCGTTTGAAGGATCGAGGACAGTGGAAGTAGCACTCTTCAATCTTCACCTCGATGGCAAGCTGCGCCGCGCGACCTCGAGCGCTGAGTTGTTCGAGCAGCGCCGGGTCATCCACCACGCGCGCTACGCCGTTGACGCGCATGGTCCATTCTTCGCCCGGGATCAGGAAGATCATACCAATGTGTGGATTCGTCAAGATGTTGTTGATGCTTTGAAACATCTTGTTACCCGAACGGTCAGGAATATAAAGCGTACGTTCGTCGGCAATGTGGATAAATCCGGGGGGATCACCCTTTGGCGACGCATCACAACGACCCTGGGTATCCGCCGTTGCAAGAATCACGAAGGGACACTGCGCAATGAATCGTCGCGCTGCGTCGTCAATGTAGGGAAGTTTGTGTTTGACTGCCAGGTCTTCGGGCGGACCGAACCGTTCACACAAGTCCTCTGTGGTGCGTGGAGCAGTTACAGCACTCATGATGGCCTCCGTTACTCAAACTTGGGGACCGATGTTGCGTATTTATCGAGCATTGGCAGCACTTTCTCTTTTCCTTCAGAAGGGACGCCGAATACGACGCGTTCAACTCCTAGCTCTTGGTACTGCCGCAGCGCGTCCTCTTTATCTGGACCCATGAAGATCGAGATGGCCAACTCTTGGGGTTTGCGGCCCGCTTTCTCGGCGCGCGCCCGTAGGTCTTGTAGAGAAGCGCGCAGGTCTTGCACGGCGGCGCCCACAGGAATCCAGCCGTCGCAGTAGTTCACCACACGATTGAGTCCGTTCCCAGTATGCACGCCCAGCAGGACCGGCGGATGCGGTTTCTGCAGCGGTTTCGGGTCGCACCAAATCGGATCGAAATTGACAAACTCTCCATGATATTCCGCTGCATCTTTGGTCCAGATCTCTTTCATGGCTTCAATCTTCTCGCGTAGCACCTTCCAGCGTTTTTTGAACGGCGTGCCGTGGTTTTCCATCTCTTCTGCGTTCCAGCCGCCGCCAATACCAAAGAGCACCCGGCCATTGGAAAGCATGTCGAGAGAAGCAACTTCTTTGGCCAGCTTGATAGGATCGTGTTCGATGACCAAACAGATGCCGCTGCCAATTTTAATGGTCTTTGTCGCCGCTGCCGCTGCCATCATAGAAACGAATAAGTCATGCGTGTGCCAATAATCTTTGGGTAAGTCGCCGCCCAGCGGCCATGGCGATTTGCGACTTGCTGGAATGTGCGTGTGTTCCGGAAACCATACCGATTCAAAGCCACGCGCTTCGCATTCACGCGCCAGATCGTCCGGACGAATAGCGTAGTCCGTAGCGAACATCGCAACACCAAATTTCATAACGTACTCCTCCTTCTTTCAGCGACCGTTAAACGTCTTTCCTCTTTTTAAGGCTGGATCAACACGGGCCGGCATCGTCACGATAATCCGGAACCCTTGCTCAATGCGCTGTTCTACATTGTCCGGACCAGCAATGGTTGCGCAAGGGACGTTAAACTCTTTGCATGTTTTCAGGATTTGTTGAACGCCCTCTTCGACACGCGGATCGCCCATATTGCCTCCGGTCCCCAACTCGATGGAAAGGTCTCCGGATCCAGCCCAAATGGCGCTGATGCCTTTGACATTGCGCAAAATGTCCGGCAGGTTTTTTACTCCTTGTACGCCTTCCACAATAGGCATCAAGAACAGTTCGCCCTTGGGATCGAGCGGCCAGAGGTCCGCGACATTATAGTATTCCTGCAAACTTAAGCCCCAGTAGCGCGGCGCAAGTCGATACCACCAACCACGCTCACCAACCGGCTCCGTGTCGGCGGCTCCTACCGCTTGCGGATACCGGCTCGCTACCACCATAGCCTGCGCTTGCTCGACCGTATCGAGATGAGGAACGATGAGCCCATACACGCCAGTGTCTAATGCTTGTTTGATCACCCATTGATTACGTTCGCGTGCGTTGGGCGGCACGCGTACGAAAGGCACAATGTCAGGTTGCAAACTACCTTTAGTGGCGATGCGTTTGCGATCAAGCAGAAATTGGAGAGACAAACGTAGACCTGGTAAGTGAAAGCCTTCGTGCTCCATTTCAAAAATGACGAAATCGTAGCCCAAGTCGGCAAAGGCCATGGCCTCGTCGATATTACCGGTCCAGGCCATGCCCCCACCAAACACGACCTTTCCTTGCTCCAAAAGTTCAATGACTTTATTTAAGCGCGACGCCATATTGTTCCCTCCCCTAAGAGAACGTGATTATCGCAGATCAGCCTTTTTTCGGTATCAGGAAAGCTTTCTCATGTTTCTCCGGTTTCAGCAATATGCTTTACGGGAGAAGCACGAGAATTTCCAGCTTCAAGCTCCTCTCGGTCGACAACGACTTCGGACTATGTCAATCTCAGCGACAGAACGCGTATAGGAGGGATTTTGTGCTGAAAACACGGCCCGCAGATGAATATGTCCATGTCAGTTCCGTAGATTGGCAACCGTTTCCCGGTGAATTTTCTGCCGGCGGCATCCGCTGGAAACTATTACATGTCTCCCCAGAAGTGGGCGCGTGGACAGCTATCTTTGACTGCCCAAAAGGATCATCTTTTGCCCGTCATATCCATATCGGACCAGGAGAGTATTTTCTGATGAAGGGCGCCATGGAAGTTCGTGGCGGAGAAGAAAAAGGCGGCTCCACGGCGCACGCAGTCGGCTATGGCTACGAGGCCTGCAATGCCCGGCATGACCAGACCCATTTCCTCGAAGACAGTGAATTTTACATGACGTTCTTGGGGCCCTTGGAATTCATTACGGAGGAAGGGACCCCTTTGGCTGTGGTCGGGTGGGAACAGGCGCAAGCATTATGGGCGCAACAGACGGGGATGAAGTAAGGCCAGCAGCAACCTACTATCTACAGTTTGTCAACTTTAAAGAAGAAAAAGCGCAAAAAACATGAAGAACATATTTCGTTTGTGTTTCACTTTCTTTCTCGGCGCTATCGCCAACTTGATGAGCGTTGGATATGCCCAAATGAATCAACCTCACGCGGCTCAGGCGGGAGCCCCTAGTCCCCTGGCGATTATCCACCCTATCAACCCATACGGCATGAGTGCAGCTGCTCCCCCTACTGGATCTACTTTTCCAAGTAACCCGGCAATCACCTATCACGGTGGGCCAGTCATTGGGACGCCGAATATCTACATTATCTGGTACGGAAACTGGGACCAAGCTAACGGGTCAGATACGCCTGAGGGTCAACAAGTCGTGCGCGACTTTCTCGTCAGCATCGGCGGCTCTCCATATTTCCTTATTAATTCCAGCTATAATCTCGTTAGCGGGCAAGCCTATTTCTTGCAAGAAATCAGCGATTCTTATTCTCGTGGTTCCCAACTGCAAGATTCCGACGTGGCGTTGATTGTGGCTAATGCCGTGACACCTTGCGTGTCGTGTACACCAAGAATCAGGCAAGTACCGACAGGCAGGGATAATAATTCTTTGAATCCAGCAACGAGCTTACCACCAAGGAGACAGATAACCCGCTTACCGTATGATCCCAATGGAGTCTACTTTGTGTTAACCTCATCCGACGTGAGCGAGCAATCCGGATTTTGTACTATTTACTGTGGGTGGCACAATGCAGCGACTCCAACGATTGGACATATTCGCTATGCCTTTGTCGGTAACGCCAATCGTTGTCTCAATGCATGCGCGATCCAGTCTATCGGTCCTAATGGAAATTCTGGAGTTGACGCCATGATATCGGTCATTGCTCACGAGTTGGAGGAGGCAACGACTGATCCTGACCTTAGTGCCTGGTACGATGGCAACGGCGCCGAGAATGCCGATAAGTGTGCATGGACATTCGGTCACTCTCAGTACCAAACAGCCAATGGCGCATTTTCCAATATGTTTCTAGGAGGAAGGAACTACCTCATTCAACGGAATCTCTATCATGACCTTTTTGGACCTAATGGCATTGCTGATTATTGCATGGTAGATAGTTCGCACAACTAATGGGCCTCTGATCTTCCGCATCTGATCTTCCTCCCAGAGTATTTCCTCATGCCCAGGTAGGTCTTGGACATGTCGTGCGAGCCTGATTCTATCGCGCTGGGTTGCGTTCCCAGGCAGAGCCTGGGAACGAGGTTGTCAACTTACTCCACTAGAGCGTGGTGAACGAAACTCTGGGTTTTCTTTTCAGCGCATGCTAGGGTCGCGGCATGCGGTTTCTCATCCTTCATGTCAACAATTTCCGTTGCATCATCACCGAAAAAGGCAGGTCGAAGGTGTACGAAACCTACGATGACCCTGTCACTCAAGTGAGTGACGCCTTGGTCGTTCTCAGTAGCATCGAACGGGGAGACGAGCGTGCTCCTGAGCGCGTTGCGACGCGAGCAAGCGCAGAGATTGCGAAACTTGCCGCCCAGCTGAAAGTTGCCACCGTCGTGCTCCATCCCTTTGCCCATCTTTTTGCAGAGCTTGGGCCTCCGGCCACGGCGATCGAGGTGCTGAGCTTGACGCAGCAAAAACTGCGTGAAGCCGGTCTCCATTCTATCCGCACTCCTTTTGGCTGGTTTAATACGCTACAGATTGACGCAAAAGGGCACCCATTGTCGCGAGTGTCAAGAATTGTGACGACAGATATAGAGGAGCACGTCACGGACCACACACCGCATAAGACCTGAGTGCGAGAGGAATTCCCTATGCGCGAAAAACTGAGGTCGCTCGAAGAAGCTGCTGCTGTTGTCAAAGACGGCGCTCTCATTGGATTGACAACATCAACAATCGACAATGCGCCGATGGCGTTTCTGCGCGCGCTGATTCGACGCGGCGCCCGGCAGTTGGGGCTCGTTACGCTTACCGGCGGAGGCTTCAACGCAGATTTACTGATCGGCGCTGGCGTCGTGGTTGAGTACGAGACCTGCTCTTGCGCTTTGGGGCCCTATGGAGCTGCGCCTCAGTTTCAACGAGCCCTGCGCGCCGGTCTAATCAAAATGAAAGACACCACCTGAGGGGTGCTGTATAGCATGATCCAGGCTGGATCGATGGGTGTTCCATTTTTAGCAGTGCGGGGCCTCCTCCATAGTGACATTCTCAAGTACAGACCAGATCTGCTTGTGCGAGAGAATCCTTTCAACCCGGGCGAACAAATAGTCCTGGCGCAAGCGATTCGTCCGGATGTGGCAGTGTTTCATGCGCTCAAGGCGGATCGTTGGGGAAACGCCGTCACTCCCGGGCGCCGAGACGATCTCATGATGGCGCGTGCGGCTCGGCGCGTGGTGGTGACGGCTGAAGAGATTGTTGAAGACGAGTTGCAATCAAGAGAGGCGGGAGGAGACACGTTCTTACCCGCGATCGATGTGGACATCGTTGCCCCCGCATTACTCGGAGCGCATCCATGTGGATTCGGCGCGCTCTATGAGCGAGACGAAGCGCATTTCCGTGAATATCTCGAAGCAGCGAGAGATGAGGCCGATTTTCAGAGGTATCTGGAACGCTACGTCTATGAGGTGCGTGATCACGCAGAATATCTGGAACAGGTAGATAGAGCAGCGCGCTCGTTCGCCGGGGCGCGCTGACACGCGCCCCTACACGAACGCATACAGAAGAATTAATACCCTCCGAAACCCATATCTGTTGTCGCCTGTGCTTCCGGGTCTGTGCAGACATTCACCAGCGCAGGTTTGCCGCTGGCGAAGGCGCGTTCGATAGCGGCTTTGATGTCGTCCGGTTTTTCTACAAATTCTCCGTAACCGCCGAGCGCCTCGACCATCTTGTCATAGCGTTGATAGCCAAGTTCGCGTCCGATATTGACAGGTCCGATGTTCCCCGCCGACATCCGCCCTGTCTGACGCGAGGTAAATCCGCCATTGTTCGACACGACGACCACGATGTTCAACTTATGGCGGATAGCGGTGTCCATCTCCATCCCGTTCCAGCCAAAGGCCCCATCCCCACTGAGCACCAACACCGGCTTGTCCGGACGCGCGGCTTTAGCGCCAATGCCGAATGGCACGCCGATGCCCATACAGCCGTGTGGTCCGGCGTTGAGGCTCGTCCCAGGTTCAAACACGGGAATGGATTGGCGTCCGAAGTTTAATATCTCGTGTCCATCGACTACCAAAATGGTGTCGCGAGAAATAAATTCGCGCACTTCGCGGCAAAGACGCAGCGGGTGAATCGGCACTTTGCTTGAATGGAGGAGTTCTGCCGATCGTTCTTCGTTCGAGCGCTGCTTGGCGGCCAGTTGGGCTACCCAGGCGGTTTCCTGCTTGCCATTGATTTTTCCCGCCGCTTCAGCAGTGAGTTGTTGCAGCACTAGCTTGGCGTCGCCGACAATGCCAACCTCCACGCCGCGATTGTGACCAATCTCTTTGCCGTCGAGATTGACATTGATGAACTTTGCGTCTGCAGAGAAACGCGGGGCGCGGAGGAACGACAACATCGAATTGGCGCGTGCGCCGATGACGAGCACGACATCTGCTTCGCGGAACGCTGTGGACCGAGCAGCAGGGAACGCGCGCGGGTGGTCTTCGGGAATTACTCCGCGTCCTTGCGGCGTGGTGAAAAACGGAATGCCGGTCGCTTCAACAAACTGTCGCAGTTCTGTTGCGGCGCCGGACCATAGGACGCCGCTACCGGTAACGAGCAGTGGGCGCTGGGCTTTGGCGAGGAGATCAATCGCGCGTTTGATAAGCGCGGGATCGCCAGCGGGGCGCGCATCGACCCGATAATTTTCCGGCCAATAGAGCTTTTCGTCATCAACTTTCGCAGAAAGAATATCTCCGGGCAGATCGAGGTAAACCGGCCCTTTCTTGCCATCCATCGCTTCACGGAACGCAAGGCTGACGTATTCAGGGATGCGCGAAGCGATGTCTACGCGATAGGCTGCTTTCACGACCGGCTTCATCATTGCTACTTGATCCATCTCTTGAAACGAATCCAACGTCGTTGCGCGCATTGGGGCCGATCCGCCAATCGCGACGATCGGCGCGGCGTCCGCCCAAGCATTCGCTAATCCCGTCACAGCATTTGCTGTCCCTGGCCCCGAAGGCGTGATACAAATTCCAGGTTTGCCAGTCACACGAGCATAGGCGTGCGCCATCATGGCGGCGGCTTGCTCGTGACGTACATAAATACCTTGCATGCCCAGGTCGAGGCTGGCGCCAGCCGTGCCGCTGGTTGGTCCGCCCATCATAAAAAAGAACGTGTCTACGCCCTCGTTTTTGAAACATTGCGCGATGATTTGATCGCCACGTAGAGTACCCATGACTTTGCCTCCTTTTTCTTCTTATTGAGACTGCGAGAATCTGCTATGCCCTTTTCTCCTACGGGACCCGGATGTGTCAAGGGACTGTGTCTTCGAAGGATTTTTAGATTCTCTGAGTTGTCCAAGGAAAAGATGTGTGTCAAAGTGAGGGGCAGTCAATGGGCCAGGAGCACGTAGTGAGCGCACGCAAAGGCAAAGAGCTTGGAAAGTATATCGTGGCGGACCCAGAAATCTGCCATGGCCAGCTGACATTCAAAGGCACTCGCATCTTTGTGAAAGATGTACTTGCGATGCTGGCGAGAGGATACGACTGGGAGCGTATTTCCTATGAATTCGATGGACGGGTCAGTTTTGAAGCGATTGCTGAAGCGATTGCCCTGGCTTCTGAGGCGTTGATTGAAAAAACTGAAAAGCAACATCGCGCGGCATGAATGTTCTTGACGAGAATATTGTAGTGTCGCAACGAGAGTTGTTACGCTCGTGGAAGATTCACTTTCGATGCATTGGCGGGGAGGTTGGACGGTTAGGAATGAAAGATCGCGAAGAAATTATTCCTCTTCTGCATACTCTACGGCAACCGACTTTTTTCACTCGCGATCATGATTTCTACAAACCTCTTTTACGCCATCGTAGCTACTGCCTCGTGTGTCTTAATGTGGAATTTGATGAAGCTGCGGAATATATCCGTCGCTTCTTACGACACACTTCCTTTCGTACTCGCGTTCAACGCATGGGCAAAGTCGTACGTGTTCGCTCCAGTAATGTCAGCTATTGGCAAGTGGACCTAAGAGGAGAGCAGTTACTTCCCTGGATTTAGCCTGCAGATGGAAACTCCCTTCATTCACAATCCTCAACGCGATGCCTGGAAAGCGATAAGAGGGTTCCTCTATCAAGTTGAGCTTACGGTCATTAGGTGGCTCAATCTTGAAAGGGACACTGTCCTGTACTGTGAATGTGGAGAAGACATTGATCTTGTCAGACAGGTCTTGGAAACTGATCCAAATTCTCAAGAGCGCCTTCTTGAACAAGTAAAAGTCAGAGATCGAATCACACTTAACAGCGCGGAGGCTCTAACTAGCCTTGTGAGATTTCATCAAGCTGCTGTTGATAATCCGAATATCCAAATCCAGTTCCGATTTGCGACTACCGCAACCCCTGGAAACGAACAGGGCGCAAAGTTTCCTCGTGGTTTGACTGGCATCGAAGCTTGGAATGCTCTCCAAGAAGAGGAGTTTTCTGAGGAAGAAGCACAGAAATGTGCTGAGGCGATCAGAGCACTGATCTCACGCGCTTCGTGTCCGAAAGAACTGCAAGAAGGAGTATTTCGCCAGTTCAAAGAGTATGTTGCATCAACAGACTCAAAAGTCTTCATTGATGAATTCGTAAAGCGCTTTGAGTGGGCAACTGGACTTCCTGATCCTCGAAAACTTCGCGACGAAATACAATCTACTTTACTTCAGCAAACACGAGCTCACATGCCCAGGGAAGCCCAGTCGCTCGCGGAAGTGCTCACTGTCTATGTCCTTCGTTTGTTGACGGAGAAAGAAGAGAAACGGCTGACGGTTGAAGATCTTGAACATGTACTACATGAAGGATCTATTTCAGAATTTGATCGCAGACTGCTCACTCGCCTTATAAGGTTTGCGGAGCAAGCTGAGGTTTACTTCTCCCATTTCTTGTCTCAGATGGAGTTCGTCTCACAAGGTGTGGTCGCTCTCCAGAATCAATTCAATCAATTGTTTCAGCATGTTTCAGGTGGGAGTGGGCAACTGCTATCTATGCAGCTTCCACCTCCTGATGAGCCCCCTCATCTGCCGCCAGTCTTCTCAAGGCGTACCGAACTTGTACAGGCATTTCTTGCCGACCTTTCTAAGGTGACATGGTTATCAATTGTTGGAGCAACAGGCATAGGAAAAACGTTCATCGCAACGTTGCTTGCAGAAGAACGAGGACAAGCCTGCACGACCTGGATTTCTCTACGTGGAGAACAAACCCCGAATGAATCTCTTCGTCGTCTAGAACTACATTTATTAAGGATCGCTAGCTTTCCTGACCGCCCTGATTTGGTTTCTATGTACTTTTCAGGAGTATTACCCTTTTCTCAGCTTGTGAAACAGACTGCTCTTCGCCTTGAACACGAGACTCTTCTTGTGCTCGACGAACTCCCAGATCTCCTCAAGGTCCCTGAACTAAATGAAAAGTTGGTACAACTAGCGATCGCTATGAAAGAGACTGGAGGAAAGATTTTAACCACGTCACAACGTAACCTTCCTTCTTCGGTCAAAAGGCACTTTGATGTTGCATTTGTTGAGAGACAGACGCCTCCGATGGCTATTGAGGAAGTGCAAGAAATGGTTATTGCCGCGGGAGCACCACCTTCCTTCCTCCGTTCGAGATTTCTAAACTTTTTATATGGCGTCACCTATGGCCACCCTGCTCTAGTTGCTGCAGTTATTTTGTTTCTCCGCGGCAATACATGGAGCGTATCTGACAGTCAGCTTTCTCAGATTCTCACGGGCGATCCTACCGGAGAGGTTAGAAGCGAAACTCGCCGTAAAGTTTTTCGTCTTCTGTCAAATGACCAGCTCCGCGTATTACTGTATCGACTTTCTTTAATTAATTCTTCCTTCGATACTACATTGTTGAAAGCTGTTGCTGCTGTCCCTCCTCCAATTGCTGATTCAACAGATCTTCTTCTCGAATTAACTGGACCGTGGATTCACCAAATAAAAGAAAACCAGTTTGAGGTTTCTCCTCTCCTGAACGGCACCGGCACGGATACGCTCGACCCGGAGGTGCAGAAGAGTGTGCACAAAGTTGTAGGCTTCCATTATCTTCGGGAAAAAACTCTTGACCCACTTCAAGCGGTGCGGCTTATCTTTCATTTTTTGTCTGCAAGTGAGTGGCCCATTCTCGTACCAGTTCTTTTGCGGCTTGCTTCTCAGATCAATGAAAAGGCTCATGCCGAAGCATTTGATCTCTTAGGCTCCTTGTTTCCATCTTCGTGGCCCGATGCCATGCCCCTCCGAACTCGTATCGCGTTTCGGATGATTCAGATTCGCATCCTCGATTTGCTTAATGAAGATTCTCAACAATTCAACGAAGAGCTCGGAGTCTTAATTCAGAACGTTAACGCTGAGACCCGTGTTGCAGCCTTTACGGCTCTTCTTTTGACAGGTCCTCTGAATCCCGCTGCTAATTCGTTGATAGCTGCGAGGAAGGCATTACAAGCCTGCCGTCTCTACCCCAGTCTTCCTGAGCAAATCCGGCATACTTCTCTGGAAAAGTCTCTTGCCGCTCTCGTATGGGCCAGCTTAACGAAGGTTAAAACTCGAAGCGATTTGAGAGCAATTTTGTCCGTTCTTAGAGACATGACGGCTAGCGAACGGCGGGCCTCTTTTGCTCAGGATGCTTTTCGAGAAGCTGCCGAAACATTCATCGCTAAATGCTGATCTCTGGAACTCACGGAAGCAGGAAGTAGAAGAAACTGGGAAGATGCTCTCTCTTTTCTGGATGAAGCCAAGCAGGTTGCTTGTTTACCAGGAGGAGAAGCTCTTAAAGCCCCGATCGCGCGAGCTCAAGCCATCGTGTTTGCTGCTCATTTGGAACAACCCCAAGAAGCGCTTACCATTATTGACAACGCTCTTCCTGACGCTGACAGTCACTCTCGCTGCCTGCTTCATTACACGGCAGGATGTATCTTGCTTGATTACAGTACGCCGGAGGCCGCTTTCGGACGTTATCAGCTCACTTTTGATGAACCCCCAATCCCTGAGTCATTTTTGTACTTTGATGCTTTACGTCGTGGAGCAGAAGCCGCTGGAAGAAGCAATCAGTGGCAGTCCTACCAACAGTTATCACTTAAAGCGACTAAATATCTTCGAAGAAGAATAGCTTTTTCTGATTCTCCTGAAGAAGGAATCTCTCTCAACTCTGATTTTATGTCCGAGGGTGCACTGCAGGTGAATAAATATTCTCTCGAAATGTTAGGAGAACTTGCTTGGGCATATTGGATGTTAGATCAACGTGAGAAGGCATGGGGTGCAATGGCCGGTATTGTTCGCAAGCTTGTTCAAAGGCAAGATTTCGAGAACCGTCGCTTTCGAGAAGTACTCGCAAAAACAGGCCATGCTCTCGGTTGGATGGCGTATATGGCAGAGACTGGAAAGCCACTAACCCATACTCTTGATGGAGACCTTTACACAGAGCCCTTTCCTGGCTTCTTCTCAAGATCTAGACCTCAATTGGCTGACCTCCCGCTGTCTCCACTCTTGCATATCCTTTTTAGTCAACTTGGTATATTTGCAGACGGATGTGGGCTCTACGAGCTTGCTCGGTGGGCTTTTACCCAAGCGAATCAGCTAGCTGAAAAGCAAGGGTTTCTCTTTTTTCGTTATACGAACTGCCTAAGGCTTGCCGAACTTGCTGTTCGGCAAGAACGTTACAAGGAAGCCCTTCAGCTTGCTATTTCAGGAGTACGTGCTGCCCCAGCAGGTCGACTCTCTAAAGACTCCAACTTTAATTTGACTACTAGCCGGTCTTCCCCTGAAGATTTTTGGAATACTCTATCCAAAGAGCAGCGTCAAAGCGCTGAACGTCTGCTCTATTGGATTGTTATTGGCCCAGCGATTGCGAGGCTTTTCGCGAAAGACGCTCCTCTCAATTCATATGCATCTTTACTTTCAGAACTTGAAACCATCTTTCGGCAATCCGAGCATGAACTTGTAGACCTTCAATACTGGCTTGACATTTTCCGTGAACTTCGCCTCGCGTTTAGTCAGCTCGCCACGCGTGAGACTTTGCTCGAGCAGATCCGCAATCTTCCCACAGGTGATGTGCGCGTGTTCCCACTTTATCTTGCTCTCTCTTGCGTGCCCGAAGTGCATCTTGCACATAGTTGCGGATCTCAAAGTGTGATATTTTCCTACCTTATTCAAACCTTGCCCGTAAGCAAGCTTATGCTTGAGGATGTTTCAATCTATATTCTGAACTATTGGAGAAGAGTTGCAGAAACTCAAGCCTTTGGGCTCTCGAATCCTCAGACCTTCAGGAGAGAACTGCAATTGATCGAACACCCTACTTTCTCTAATGTTGCCACGCTTTTGCTTCTTGCAGCAGATGCAACTGGAATTCAATTGGACGACAAATTACGTCAGAGTCTTACTGACTCTGCGCATTCTTTCGCTCAATAGAAAGAGAAAGGTTTATAGGCAAATTTGCATCCGACATTGCTGCTCTCACGTGCTACCCTTCCTTCACTCTCGGCCTTCCGCTACTACGAGAAACAGCACGATCAATAGAGGGAGGCACTTATGAAGGCGGTTCAATTTCATGAACTCGGCGGTCCAGAAGTTTTGAAGTATGAAGATATCGATGTCCCTGAGCCCCGCAAAGGCTGGGTGAGGATTAAGGCGCACGCGATCGGCATTAATTTCGCCGACACCTTTTTCCGCCAAGGGCAGTATCTGATTAAACCGAAGCTACCGGATATCCCAGGAATGGAAGCGTCGGGAGTCATTGATGCGGTTGGTCCTGAGGTCACTCACCTCAAGCCAGGCATGCGGGTGACCTCTATCGGCGTCAGAACCTACGCCGATTATTGTACAGTCTCTGCAGCGCAAGTGATCCCGCTACCGGATTTTGTAAGTTTTGAAGATGGCGTGGCGTTTCCCATTCAAACGCTGACCGCATATCACATGCTGCACACTTCCCATCAAACCGCGCCAGGGCAGACCGTCCTCGTGCACTCGGCGGCTGGCGGCGTGGGCATTGTCGCTGTGCAGATCGCCAAAGCTGCTGGCGCTCGGGTGATCGGAACCGTTTCGAGTGACAGCAAGATTGATCTGGTAAAGCAGTATGGGGCCGAGGCGGTGATCAACTATGCAAAGCAAGACTTTGCCGAGGAGGCAAAAAAACTCACCGATGGTAAAGGCGTCGATCTCATTCTTGACGCTGTAGGCAAGCCAACCTTAGAAAAAGGGGTCCAGTGCTTGAGACCGTTCGGCCATTTGATTCTGTACGGTCGCGCCGGCGGGGCGCCTGATCCCCTCAATTTGATGACCCTCTTTCAGAATTCACTGAAAGTGAGCGGTTTCGTACTCTACACCGTTTCCTCAATGCCGGAGAAACATCAAGAAGGCATCGAACGGTCTTTTAAACTGATGGAGCAAGGAAAACTGAAAATGCTGATCGGCAAATCTTATCCTCTTGCAGATGCGGCTGAGGCGCATCGCCTCATGGAGTCGCGAGGATCGGTGGGAAAATTGGTGTTGATTCCGTAAAAATTGATTATTTGTTGATGATGCGGGGAAAACTGTAGGGGCAGTTTCCCCCTTTACCTTATTGACAGATTTTTCGACTAACTTTTTCCTTACCAAAAGAACGGCTGAAGAACCTCTATCCTGGCGGCTAGAGATGTCAACGTTGCCCGGCTACACTCTCACTCGGCTTTGCGATTCAGCAAATACCTCAGAGATGGCTTCGTCCTCAGGGTACGCCAACATACCGAACTCAGGAATATCGAGACCAGCCAGTTCCACCTCTGAGTCGACGCGTATCGAACGAATCGCGTTCACAAGGGAGAAAACTACATAGGTGAAACCGAACGCGTACACTGCGCACAGTGTGGCTCCAACGAGCTGCATCATGAACTGTGAGGAATCTCCATACAGCAGCCCTGTCACCCCTTGCCCCGCCTTGCCCAGATACGTCGCTGCACCGACGCCGTTCCAGCCGGCGCCGTAGGCCCCATCGGCGAAAATGCCGACGCAAACCGCCCCTAACCAGCCGCAGTAGCCATGGACGGAGATAGCGCCACAGGGATCGTCGACCTTGAGGATACGTTCATTGAAGAGCACTCCACCACAAACCAGGAGACCAGCGAGGATACCAATGATAACCGCGGAATTTGCTCCGACAAAAGCGCAAGGCGCTGTAATGGCGACCAAGCCCGCGAGCATCCCATTACAAGCCATCGAAATGTCAGGTTTCCCGAAGACGAACGCCCAAAAGATCATCGCTGCAGCTGACCCTGCTACAGCGGCGAGGTTCGTGTTTACTGCAATTACCGAGATGCGTAGATCCGTCGCCCCGAGGGTAGAGCCAGGGTTGAACCCCATCCAGCCGAACAGCAAGATGAAGGTGCCTATCACCACAAAGGCTATGTTGTGGGCAGGGAAAGCGCGGGGTTTGCCGTCCGGTCCATATTTGCCCAGCCGAGGACCGAGGATAACGGCGAGCGCCATAGCACAGAACCCGCCCACGGCATGCACTACTGTTGAACCGGCAAAATCCACGTAGCCGTGGCCGAGGTTCATGGTGGAGCCTAACTGCGAGAGCCACCCGCCGCCCCACACCCAGCAGCCGAAGATGGGGTACAAGATACCGCCCACAAAGAGTTCGCAGAGGACGAAGGACCAGAAGGTGATCCGTTCACAGATGGCCCCGACAATAATGTACCCCGCCGTCTCCATGAAGACGACTTCAAAGAGGGTGAGGCAGTTACTACCCGCATCGTAGGCAGGGCCGCTGAGGAAGAAACCCTTGCCCCCTAAAAAGCCCCACTGGCCACTTCCTATGAGGAACCCATTCAGCGTTGGCGTGCCGCCGAGATTCGTCGGAGCCACATTCACCGCGACGGCGCCGAACTGAAAAGCGTAGCCAATGGCGTAGTACGCCAAGAAGGCGAAGACATAAGCGGCAAAGTTCAGCATCATCAGATGGGCAGCGTTCTTCTTGCGCACCAACCCGCAGGTAAGCAGGGCAAACCCGGCCTGCATGAAGAGCACCAGATAGCCCGTGTTGAGGGTCCAGCCGAAATTCGTAGCGATCCGCACGTGGCCGACGGTGTCGGCCAGCTTCGCAGCCAGTGGCTCTTTCGTGAGTTGATCTTGGTACGCATCGAAGTCGGCTTTCTTCTTCGCATAGTCTGGGTCTGCTTGATCGGTCGGCTCGGAAACCACGAAAGCATTCCCTGCCGCGTCTATAGCAGTAGTCTTATCTCCTGTCGCAATCCCAGCAGGATCAGGCTGCGGCTCGTCCGCAGCCCGCGAGACAACGGCAGGACCATTGAGGATACTGACAAAGAAGAGGGCGACGGTCGTCCTAAACAGAGTGGACGATAATAGCATAGGTCTCGCCAAATGTTTTAGGTGAAATAGTCTCCAGCTGTACATAAAGTGTCCTCCTTACTGCTTTGTTTGTCTCAGTCCCCCGTCTGGACAGCAACGTTCTCGGCATTTGATTTGCCGTACATCGCAGCAACATCGGAGGAGCAATACGGGCGCCAGTAGAGAAAGAATACAAAAGTTGCAGGGAAACTATGAGTGATTGCAGTTGCATGAAGTACAGAAGAATGTGGCGGTGGGCTCGCCAAGAGAAAGAGCAGCAAAGCGTACGTACAGGCCCGCCAGGTTCAGGGCACATTTTTATACGAACAGTCTTTGCAGGCGTTCAGGAACGCTATTCTGAGAGGATATCCGAGATGAAGTATGGGGGTAGGGGTTTCTCGACTTCGGCGCGAGAGTCACAATCGAACATTGCTTCGGAAGCCAATGACCGCGATGCCTCTGCATGCGTGATCTGAGTCAACTGCTCATGCAAGCGATTCCTGCGAGGAGCGCCTCTTTTCCCTCGTTGTGACTTCAAGCGTTGGAGTGCTCGACTCATTGTCGCGGGACTGACTAAAACGTGGACCTCTGCCTCAAGTTGTTTGCACATTTCTTCCAACGAAGCCTCCGGCCGTCGTTTGCGCAACGTGTCAACTATTTCTAAATATGGGACGATTTTTCCTCGATTCCCTCCTTTGTGTGGCTTAGGCAGGACATTGCCAGTGTGACGATAACGCTGCAACAAATTTTGCACGAAGCTCACACTGACTCCGAAGAGTTGGGCTAGTTGGCGTTGGGATCCTTGCCTATTTTCATAGGCGCGGATCACACGGAAACGGAGATCTATAGAATAGGCTCGCACCTCGCGTCCTCCTCTGGAGGGTCCTCCATCGTCGGTGTGCTTGATCCAAATGCAATCTGTTCTGAGCCCTGAAAACACCTCTGCAGAACATGCGCTGAGAAAAGTAGCAGGAAGCAATACTGTGCTGCTTAAACTTTGTGCGCTTCTGCTTGTGACGAGCATTTCATCTATGTGTTGTGAAAGGAGACTAAGACTTACTCTCCAGTATTCTGTCTCTTCTCCCTGATCATTGTGACCGGCTCATGCAAAGGACGCCAGGAGTGTTTCTGAAGCTTCAGTCGTTTTGGGGGGGCAATACCGCTTACTAGTACGCCAGCACGGACATAGATCGTTGCATCTACTGGTAACACAGAGACTTGGCCATCACAGAGATGCCCACTACGAAGAGTTCCGCTGATAGCTGCGGCTAACTCGCTCGCTTTATTATCCTCGACGATGATCTCAATTTTTATTTTTGGCATGATATCCACCACGTATTCGACACCCCGGTAGAATCCAGCCCGACTCGGTTGTTGGCTTACGTAGCCTACTTCAGAAATGGTCATGCTTGGGATTCCTTTTTCCGTTAGCATGGATTTGATTTCGTCAAGCTTGAACTGCTTAGTGATCGTTTCGATCTTTTTCATGGGCTCCTCCTGAGGTCTCGTATTTCAATAAAGGAAATCCCTTGTAGAAGTCGGACAAAGACCGGTTATGCCTTCCTCAGGGGACAGGCCGCCCAATCTGTGAGTGCGGCAAGTTCAGCGCAAGCCAGTCCGAGTTCGCACAGTTGTATTCATAGGCAGAATGACAATCTCCCCGTCACAAAGAGGGGGAGTCCGGAGAGTTCCTACGATCTTATCGGTGATTGTCCGCACTTCATCATCCTCAACGATGACTTCGATTTTAACTTTAAGAAACGTAGCCATCCCATATGTAGCGCCACGGTAAAGTTCGACATGACCATTGAGCTGATTACAAACTTTGATTTCAGAAATAGTGACGCCCTGGACCCCTGCTTGGGCCAGGACTTTTTTAACTTCGTCGAGTTTGAACGGCTTGATGATCAGTTCGATTTTTTTCATCAGACGCCTCTCTTTAGGAGAAAGACGTCACACCGAAGTATGTGACGAGATCCCTCGCCGTAGAAAGAGGGGCAAGTTACATGCCAATCTACATGACAAGATCAATTACTAGGAGTGATAAGGCGTTAGGTAAATTATGAGAAGAGAGAGTTCGTGCAAATTAAAAGAATGGGATTGAAGCTATCCCGCAATTTGCACGATTGATCTTGGCACTACAGCTCTTGAGGGAGGAGCTTTAGAAAGATGATCAAGTAAACTTTCTTTACAGATTGTTTTCCCACTTGGGCGCTTTCCATTTCTTTGGGCCCGCCCAGCGATATTTTTTGAGATTCACTTTTCCTTGGCGATTGAATTCGACTCCCTCGTTCTCCAGCAGCCAACGCTGTTCTTCCACGCGCACCACATCACCGCGAAAGCTGATGCCGCCAGAGGCGTTAATGACGCGTTGCCAGGGAATCGTGCGCGACATGGGACGCGGCAAATGGCGGAGCGCCGTACCGACTGCCCGCGCCGCTCGCGGGGCTCCTAACAGCGCAGCGACTTGTCCATAGGTTACCACTTTTCCTCTGGGCACTTGAGCAACCAGACGATAAACATAGGTGAAAAATCGTGGAGTGCGGCTTCCTGACTTGGCGGCAGTAGGTGTTCGAGCAGGCGGCATTTGT
>JACXTT010002115.1_pt1 | contig 31830 bp, 29 predicted proteins | sample 9270951 | NCBI WGS metagenome assembly JACXTT01 (sample SAMN15532306, study PRJNA645909) | rock metagenome | isolation source: weathered quartz diorite | place: Puerto Rico | collected 2017-06-21
TGCCCGGATGTCCTTCCCGGCCTTGGTCGCCTGAAACCGCGGGGCAAGGTTCACGGTTCCTTCCTCGATGTCGAAGCGGACCAGGTTTGCGTAGTAGGGCGAGTAGTTCTTGGGTCTTACGCCCGTAACCTCGAGGTTGCCGTCGATGTTCCGCGTTGAGACGAACAGCGTGCTCGCGCTCTTGATGCTCTCTCCGAATGTCGTGCCGAGCGCCACTTCCAGCGTCGCCGGTTCGACTTGCGGCTGCGCAAACTTCCGCAGAACCACCAGCAGCCCCTCGATATCGGTCTTGAACCGCTTGGGCAAACCCTCGTCGGCAAAGTGGACTGCGCCCTGCTCGATCCGGGCCTCTTCAATCTGGAGTTTCATCTGCGGGCTGCTTGTTTCGCGCTCTGCGGCAGGTTCCTTCGGGGGCGAATCATTCCCGTCGCGACCGGCCTTTGGGACGACGCTTATCCAGTTGAGACTGCCGTCGCGCTCGCGGCGGACAAACACTTCGGGGCTTCGCAATATGACATTGCCCAGACTGACGTCCCGCGCAAACACCGTGGCCGATTGCACGGGCACCTCGAGCCGGGCGAAGTTGAGCAGCGCGCGCCCATCCAGCTGCGTCATGGCGAACTTGTCCAGCGCCACTTTGCCGGACAGCACAAGCAGGGGGGGCTTGTCCGGGTAAAGCGTGAAGGTAGCGGTCAGCCGCGTCTCGAGCAGCGCCGATGGGATCTTGAACGGGAGCTTGACCGGGAGGTATTCAAGGTAGCGGGGGATGCTGAGCTCGTAGATGTTCACATCGAGCTGCGCCTCCGGAGGCGTGGCGAACGGCTTGCTGCGGCCGTTCAGCGCAATCAGCGTATCGTTCACCCGGGCCGAGAACGAGGGCACGACATATTGGTTTAGCCTGTACGGGAGGTTGGATAGAAAGGGGATGGCGACGTTTACCTCGGTGACCGCATGCTTTGCCTTCTTGGGCTGGTCGTCGAAGATGACCTTACCCGCGATCACTTGGATGTTGTTCAGCGAGAAGCGGGGCTGCTCTTTTTGCTTCGCTGCCGCCGGGTCGGCCGGTTTCGCGCCCTCGCCGCTGAATTTCGTCAGGAGGTCGGAAAAGTTATAGCTGCCGTCGTCGTGACGGACGATGTGGACGTAGGGATGCTCGAGGCGGATCTCGCGCAGGATCGGTCCGCGTTGGATGATGGATTCGGCCTGGAGGTCGACGAACAATTCTTCGAAGGACACGAATACGTCGGAGCCGCCCGCTTCGCTCACCGAGAAACCACGCACCGCCGCGGTCAGTGCCAAGGGGTTGATCTTGATGTCCTGGATCGCGACTTGCCGGTTCAACAGCTCGGATAGGGTCTTGACGAGGTAGTGCTTGGCGATCGGCGGCACCGCAAAGAATCCCACCACTGCGAACAGCGCCACCAGGCCGATCGCCCACAGCGCAACCTTGAGCAGCTTCTTGCCCAGTTGAGCGCGGGTTTGCCTCCGCCGCCGGAGCCAGGCGCCGAGCCAACGCTCGCCTGACCAACGTGAGAACAGACTGGGAAGTCTCATCCCTCGTGTCTTGGATCGAATGGTTGTCGCGTAACGCCCGACGCTCCCGACTACCGGATGGATTATGGACAAAAACCCAGGGCCGGGACAGTCGGGACAATCGCGATGATAAGATCATCCGCAACCGTCCGCGAGGGCCTGCGCCTGGTACATGCGTATGACCCCTGCCTGGGCTCTGCCGGCATGTCCGACCCCTACGATTCCGCCTATTCCCGCGCCGCGTTGGAGGTGCTCACCGAGCACTTCGACCTCGGCGCGGACCTGTACAAGTTCTGGGGCAGCCCGCGCTCGGTGTTGCGCGCGCTGCTGCTGGGGTGGGCCCGAGCCGGGCACCCTTCGCACCTGCACTATGCCTGGGACCTCGAGACCGCGCCGAGTCTGGACCAAGCGATCCTCGAAACGACCCGGCGCGCCGTGGTGTTGCTCGATCTGGACGATTGTAAGCGGCCTCACCTCTTCGAGCCCGGCTGCGGCATTGGGGGCGGAGTCACTCAGGTTGCAGACATGCTGCCGCACGCCAAGGTCACCGGGCTGTCGGTGGTGGGCAAGCAGCTCGACATCGGGCGGGCCATGGCTCGGGCGCGCGGCCTCAGCAACACTGAGTTCGTGCAAGGCAATTATCTTGGTACCGCGTTCCCCGATGCCCATTTCGACGGCATATTCGCCATCGAGACTCTGGTGTACACGCCGATCGCCGAAAAGCCCGTCCTGTGCCGCGAGCTGTTCCGCATTCTCCAGCCGGGCCGCACTTTTGTGTCGTTCGACGGCTTCCGCCTGCGCGATCCGGTGGGGGAGGACGAAGAACAATGGGTGCAGGACGTGCTCGACGGATGGACGACTCCATTGCCGCCGACTCCGGAGGAGTTCCAGGAAGCCGCTAGCTCCGCCGGCTTCGAGGTGCTGCGCGCCGAGGACGCCACGCGCCACATCTATCAATCGGCGCGGCGCATCTCTGCGATCGCAGGTTTCGCGCTGGGCCCGCTGGCCCAAATTGCCCGCGTTCCCCTGCTTGGGGCTTTGGTGAGGCCGCTCGGGTTTCAGTCACCACGCCATGCGCGGCGCTTCGTCGACGCCTGCCGCTCTCAGCTGAAAGTTTTCGACGCCGGACTGGGTGCCTACTTTGTGCACGTCTTCAGGAAGCCGCGTGTGCCGACTTAGCGCCCTGGGGCCGCCGTCCAACGCACGCTCGCTGTTTACACACGGGTTAACGCAGCATAACGATAGCCAGGAGCAGAGCATGTCCACACAGCATCCCATCATCGCGATCACGGGTTCGTCGGGCGCGGGAACCACGTCGGTGACCAAGACCTTTCGGCACATCTTCCGACGCGAGAAGATCAACGCCGCAATCGTCGAGGGCGATTCTTTTCACCGCTTCAACCGGGCAGAGATGCAGGTGGCGCTGGAGCAGGCGGCGCGGAGCGGCAACGCGCACTTCAGTCATTTCGGCCCCGAGGCGAACCTGTTCGAGGAGCTGGAGCGCCTGTTCCGCGGCTACGGAGAAGGCGGGCGCGGGCGGGTGCGCAAGTATTTGCATGACGAGGCCGAAGCGTTGCCGTTGCGCCAGGAGCCAGGGTCGTTCACACCTTGGACGGATGTTCCGGACCAGAGCGATCTCTTGTTCTATGAGGGGCTGCACGGAGGCATCGTAACGGACAGCGTGAACGTCGCGCAGCACGTGGACTTGCTGGTGGGCGTGGTGCCCATCATCAACCTGGAGTGGATTCAGAAGCTGCACCGCGACAAATCCTTGCGCGGCTACTCCACCGAGGCGGTGATGAACACGATCCTACGCCGCATGCCGGACTACGTGAACTACATCTGCCCGCAATTCGCGCGCACGCACATCAACTTCCAGCGCGTGCCGACGGTGGATACTTCCAATCCCTTCATCGCGCGCTACATCCCGTCCGCGGACGAGAGCTTCGTCGTCATCCGCTTCGCTGACCCCAAAGGCATCGATTTCCCGTACCTGTTGACGATGCTGCACGACTCGTTCATGTCGCGGCCGAACAGCATCGTGGTCCCCGGCGGCAAGATGGAGCTCGCCATGCAGCTCATCTTTACGCCCATGATCCTGCAGTTGGTGGACAAGAAGCAGCGGGCGCTGCGGCAGGCTGCGCCGGTATCTGCTGCGCTGGCCTGAAGCTCCGTCATGGCGAACGGGGAGTCCTATTTCTGCTCAACGAAACGGAACAGCTCGTTGCCCGGGGGACGCAAGCAAGCAAAGAACAGCGGACACGAAGGCGAGAAAGCAGCGCAAGCGCACGTTCACGCGATTCTCCTTTGTCACAGCATTGTGGCGCAGGCGCGATGTGTGTCGGACCCGCCAACGGGGCGATCAACCGCAGCTCGCCTGGTGCGTTATTCGACACATGAGACGCTTACTGTTTTGCTTCGCAGCACTGATCTGGGCGGGGCGCGCCATGGCTGCGCTGGGCCCGGTCGAAGTGCATCAGGTGATCGCGCCGGCCGCGCTCGGAGACGAGAAAGTGGTAGCCCTTACGCTTGACGCGTGCAGCGGCGGGTTCGACGCGGAGCTCATCCATTTCCTCATTGCTCATCGTGTCCCCGCAACCGTCTTTGCGACGAAGAAATGGTTGGATCGCAACCCTGCGGGTGTTGCCGCGTTGAAGGAACATTCGGACCTGTTCGAAATCGAAGACCACGGAGCGAACCATGTGCCGCCGGTGATCGGCGCAGGCCGGAGCGTGTTTGGCATTCCAGGAAATCCCGACTTCGCTCATCTCGAGCGGGAAGTGCTCGACGGGGCCAACGCGGTCGCGATGGTTACGGGCGAGGCGCCCCACTGGTATCGCGGGGCGACAGCCGAGTACGATCCAGCTGCGATCAAGGTGATTCAGGCCATGGGATACCAGATCGCAGGCTTCTCCGTGAACGCCGATGCCGGTGCGACGCTGCCGCGGGCGGCCATCGTCGCTAGACTGAATCAAGTCAGGAGCGGCGACATCATCATCGCCCACATGAACAAGCCCGCGTCGGACACCGCCGAAGGCCTCTCCGAAGGCGTGCAGCGGCTGCTTGCCCACGGCTTCCGTTTCGTCAGGCTCGATCAAACGCACGTCCGCGCTGTGCGCTGAGCCGGCCCTGCCGCGCGATATCCTGTAAAACAGCCCCTTCCCGCCAACTGCGCGGTCTCGCTGGCGCCAGGGCGGCTTTGGTCAGAATCTAGAGTAGACGCTGAGCCCGAACACGTTGACGTTAGACGTGTTATTGGTGCCCGTGCCATCGGGAACGCGGTAAACATTCCACTCCACGCGCACTCCGACTCTGTTTTTGGCGAACTCGAAGGCTACTCCCGCGCCGGCGTCCCAGCTGGTCTTGCTTTCGCTGGTTTGGGGTGTGAGGACCACAACCGAGCCGGTGCCCGTGTAATTCACCGTGGACTTCGCGTTCTGCACGCCGCCGCGCCCAAATATGCTGAAGGTTTTCGTCAACGGAAGGCTGGCCACGGCATCGAGGTTGAATCCGTACGTCTTTATCTCCCCACTCAAGGTCCCGGGAGGTGTAACTGTCGAGTTGAAACTGAACTTGCCAAGATTGAAGTAGCCGCCCTCGATCGCGATGTAGCGGTTAAAGCTGTAGCCGAGGAACACTTTGTACGCAACGCTTTTTTCGTCGGTGCTCGTGGTCGCGCTGGTGGCGCCGACGGAAATCAGTGAAGCGTTGATATTGCCTTGGTCGATACTGGCATGCCCGAGTCCCGCGCCAAGGCCGAGATAGACCCCCGATCCGTCGGGCTCCGCTGCTGCGGCCGAGCTTGCGAACACGGCCGCGGCGCTCATGAGCGCGGCCAGGTGGACCCTCGCAACCGTCTTCACCATGATCCCTCCTCGAAGAACTGGGCTTGACTCTGCGGGTGGCGGGACAATGCCCAAGCCCGACGGCAGGCTGTCCCGGCAGTCATATCGGCAAGGCGATGGATGACTTAAATGCATGATATCGCTTTACCTCGCCGTCATACCCTCGGGTCGGCGGCGCCTGGAGGCCGGCGGGTGGCGAAATTAGCTGCGACCCCGCAGTGCTTCCCTAGAGCGCAAGGCGCCCCTGCTTGGATTCCGTCGCCGTTGTATACGACAGTTTGCCATTTGCGATCCGTGCCGCCGCAGTCCATGGATGTGGCTCGACGGTACGCTGGTCTACGATGTGAGTCACCTCGATGCCGCGCACCTTCAGGTAGTCGGAAATCAGTCCGCGATGGCACTGCTGCCAGGCTTGCTCCGCGCACATGACCGCGGTCCGCTGGCCCTGCGCACGTTGGAGCAGGGATTCGATGGCAGCCGCGAACGCATCGGTCTCCATATAGTCCGCGTAGCCGCGAAAGCCCGCATTGCGCCAGGCAGTGTTGATTGAGTCCTTGCGCGGGGCGCGCCTGCCCCCCAGTTCCGGCATCCAGACATAGTCGATCCCAGCCGCGGGCAGAGAGTGCTCCAGCGCTTCGCGGTTGAAATGCGGATACCGTTTTGAAGCTGGATAGCGGCGTACGTCGGCGAGCGCATGGATGCCGTTTCGTTCCAGCAGGCCGATGAGTTCCTCACGAGCGCGCGTGGAGTGTCCTACTGTCCAGACTTCAGTCATCCGAGGGGTGCCTGGAGCCGGTCCGTGGGCTCACGCGCAGCCAGATCGTCACGGGTCCGTCGTTGGTCAGCGTGACCTGCATGTGCGCGCCGAACTGGCCGCCCGCAACCCTCGGGTGAAGGCCCCCGGCTTGTGCGAGCATGTAGTCGAACAGGGCGCGACCCTGCTCGGGAGGTGCGGCCGGTGTGAAGCTCGGCCGGTTACCTTTGCTTGTATCGGCCGCCAGCGTGAATTGCGGCACCAGCAACAAGCCGCCGTCGACATCGCGCAGCGCGAGATTCATCTTCCCCTGGGCATCGGCGAAGACCCGGCAGTTGAGCAACCGCTCCAACAGGCGGTCGGCGTCCGATGTGCCGTCTCCGCGCTCTGCGCAGACCAGCACGACGAGGCCTGGCCCGATCGCGCCGACGGTAGATCCCTCGACTTCGACCCGCGCCTGGCTGACGCGCTGGAGCAGCCCGATCATCGGACGTTGTAAGCACCCGCCGGCTAGAACGCAAGCATTCTAACCGCTCTGCGGAATCCGCCGCGGCCGATCCGCCCGGCCACGGCGGCCGTCCTTGCGCCAGCTAGGTCGGACTTCCCGCGAACAGATTCTTCTTGATGATGGCGTGCACACCCCAGTTGCCGTCTACAACCTGAGTCACGCCGAAGTCGACGGCGACCGAAAGGATGGACACGGCCTCGTCCTCCTTGAGGCTCTGAGTGGTCATCAGAAAATGCCGCATCTTGCGGAATGCGTCCCGCATGGCGAGGTCGACGGAGGACTTGGAGTAGATCTCCGACTGCGCCTTTGCCCCGAGGTCCGCAAGATAGTTAGGGAAGCTGAACCCGTGCACTACGAACTCGTCCTTGGTCTCGAGCAGAGGATAGTTCAGCTTCTCCAGCGCCCCACCTTTGAGGTCGGCCTGCTTGTGGAGGATCAGCTGGAACGTTCCGGTCAGCGAGCACTCGATCGCGGTCCCGCACAGCTCGGAGTCGCCCTGGGAAGCATGCGGGTCGCCGACAGACAGCAGGCCGCCTTCGACCGACACGGGGTAATACATGGTTGCTCCCTTGCCGATGCGCCAGTCGTCGATGTTGCCACCGGTATAACTGGGCGGGATGGAATCGACCATGTCCGCCTCGGCCGGCGCCAGCCCCATCGTCCCGAAGTGCGGGCGGATGGGCACGCGCACATTCTTCAGCACACCCCAGTTCTCCTTGATCTTGCTGTGGTCAACAGGCACGCCGGGATAGTCGATGATCTTGTGCACTACTCCGAAGGGATCGGTCTGGGGCGTCCAGCGGAAGTTGTAGAGCGCCTTCGCCCAGTCGCGCTCGGTGCTGGTGTCCACCTCGTAGATCGTGATCACCTCGCGCGGCTTCGGCTCCTCGACCATGTCGTTGTAGTGGAATCCCCACCACGCGGCGGCATTGCTGCCGAAGCTCTTGCCTGAGAATTTCGGGTTGGCACAAGGCCGCGGCTTCACATCGAGGATGCGGACCTCGAGGATGTCGCCCGGCCGGGCGCCTTTCACCGCCACCGGGCCGGTGCAGATGTGCACTCCCAGGCCTTCGCCGGCGCCGCGGCCAAACAGCGATGCGTCCATAGGCCCCGCGCCGCGACGGTCTACACCTTTGCGCGTCTTGTCCCAGTAGAACACGCTTTCCGCACCTGGATCGCCCTTGACCATGCGATCCGCGTCGTCGTTAGCGTGGTGGGTTAGAGTCTCGATGGTGACGAAGTCGCCCGATTCGAGTTCCACCAGTGGCTTCAGGCCCTTGCTGAAGTAGCCCCAGTGGACGGTCTTATCGGTAGCAGGCACGTAATAGTGGCTGATGGTGCTGCGCTTCAGCTCGGTCTGCGCATGCGCTAACGATGCCGCGCCGAGTGCGCCGAGCGATGTCGCGCTCACGGCGAGCGCGCCCTGCAAGAAATTGCGGCGGGCTGGATCCGTCGCCTCAGCCTGCAGATCGGGCGCGGATCGATTTTCCGTGGCGGCAACGTCTTCTCTTGTCTCCATGTGGCAGTCCCCTGTTGTGGCGATCGAACGAACCAATGCATGTGGCGGAGCGAGTCCGCGGGCTCGTCAAAGCAAGCGGGAGACCATTGCGCAGCCCACCGGAGCCGAGCGCGTAAACTTGCGCAGACTCAAGCGACTAACGAATGCGATCGGCAACGAGCGGCGTGCCGGGCCGTCGTGCGTGCGCACCAAAAGAGTTCAGCACGCGCGCGTGCGGCTCCGGGATAAGGCGTACGGCCCTCCGCGACGCTTCTGTTCGAGGCGGGCTCCCTGCTACACTGCTTCGGCGCTAACGGAGATGTGTCATGACAGACAGCGAACCAACCACGCCACCGCCCGGCAGTGAGATCGCCACTTTGGCCGGCGGCTGCTTCTGGTGCCTGGAGGCCGTCTACGATCAGATGAAGGGCGTGGAGAGCGTCGAGTCGGGTTACATGGGCGGGCACGCTGCCAACCCGACCTATGCCGCAGTGTGCTCTGGCGACACCGGTCACGCCGAGGTAGTGCGCATCACCTTCGACCCGAAGGTGGCGAGCTACAAGGATCTGCTGAACGTATTCTTCGTCATCCACGACCCCACCACGCTGAACCGGCAGGGAAACGACGAGGGCACGCAATATCGGTCGGCCATCTTCTACCATTCTCCAGAGCAGAAACGCATCGCCGAGGAGGCGATAGCGGAGCTCTCCGCAGAGCGTCTTTATGACGATCCCATCGTGACCGAAGTCTCGCCCGCAGGCCCATTCCACGCTGCCGAGGGCTACCACCAGGAGTATTTCCAGCGCAATCTCCAGCAGCCCTATTGCCAGTTCGTGGTGGCGCCCAAGCTGGCGAAGTTCCGCAAGACGTTCCTGGACCGACTCAAGCGCTAGAATAGTTCGGAGCGTTCGCCATCAGAGCTTCCCTAGGTACCTCGGTGTGGGTTGCGCCACCGTGGAAACTGTCGCCAGTCCGCGACTCCGTTCGTCGAGCCGATAGATGTATCCGCCGTGGGCTGCGGCAGGTCGGTGCGGCTGTCACCCGCCGATCGCGGACACGATCCCCCACACGCCGAACGCCGCAATCGCAACGCCGCTGATCGCGTTGATTCTGCGCACCGCACGCGGAGTCGCAACCCAGCGCCGCAAGGCGGCGCCGAAACTGGCCCAGCTTGCTTGTACAGCCAAGCTACCCAGGAACAGCCAGAGCGAACCGCGCAGCACCGCACCGATGCCCGCTCCGACCACCATCTGCCCCGAGAACGCAGTGAACAGCAGAATGGTGAGGGGGTTGGCCAGGGTGAGCAGGTAGAGCTCGATCAGGCCCGGGGCGCGCGTCTTCCGTTCCGGCAACGCACCTGTGGACGCCGCTCGGCCGCGCAGCGCGCGCACGGCCAACCAGAGCCCCAGCAGAAGCAGTAGTCCCGACGAGGTAAGCCGGATGGCTCTGTCATGGATGTGCAGGAGCACAGACAGTCCCGAGCCCGCAGTCAGCGCGAGCACCGCATAGGTAAGATCGGCCAGCGCCACACCCAGCGCCGCCGACAGCGCTGCAGACAGCCGGTGATTGAGACCGATATGGATCAACAGCAGCGCAATGGGACCGACCGGTGCGGTGATCGCCACTCCGAACAGCAATGCCCGCAACGCTTCCAATGTCATCGGCGAGACGTCGGCTTCACGCCGCTAAGATACCCTGGCCCGCGCCCGCGGGTGATTTTCCCTGATCGTTGCGAATGCTCGCTGCCTTTGCGCCTTCTATGCGCGCGGGATAGCGCCCTCGGCAGCCGGAAAGGCCCGTCCGGCGCGGGGATCGGCAGGGTAACCCTGTCGTAGCGTACACCGACGGCGCGTGTAGCTGAGGCGCGACGCGCTCGTGCAGCGCACGCGCATCGGGGTCCGTGCGCCATTTAGCTGTTGACACGGCATGCCCCCCTCGGCATTCTGTCGCTGCCGCGGCAGAGCCAAATGTCGCGGCGGCTCCAGCGTTACGCACAAATCGACTTGAGTGGAGGTAACAGCACATGGCCACAAAGAAGACCGCAGCGAAGAAGGCTCCGGCGAAGAAACGGGCGGCGAAGAAACCCGCCAAGAAGCCGGCGAAGAAAGCCCCGGCGAAAAAGCCGGCGGCCAAGAAGGCTGCGCCCAAGAAGAAGAGCAGCGGCGCGAAGCGCAAACCAAACGCTGCGTTCATGAAGGCGATGACCCCAACCGCCGTCTTGGCCGCAGTCATCGGCGAGAAGGCGGCGCCCCGGACCGAGGTTACCAAGAAGATCTGGGACTACATCAAGAAGAACAAACTGCAGGACGCAATCAACAGGCGGATGATCAACGCCGACGAGAAACTGAAAGCTGTGTTCGGCGGCAAGAAACAGGTCTCCATGTTCGAGATGACCAAGCTGGTCAATGCGCACCTGAAGTAAGTCGTCTTGATCCCCGGCTGCCGGCGCGACGCCCGCCGGCAGCCGCCCGCGGGACGGGCTAGCGCCCGGCCCGCGTGGATTTACCCCTGTCGGCGTGGAAGGGGGGATCGGAGGTGATGCCGCCGGTCCGGGTCTGCTGCGCTACCTCCTGCAGCGGTGGGGGTGCGTCGCCGCGCGATCCGCAGGAGGTCTCTGCTCTGCGTGGACTGTGATTCCGACTGCCCGGCTTGTCCTATTGGGACAAACACTCTGGTTCAGCGCACTTTGTACCCCCGGGTATCGTGGTATCCGTGCCCATTCCGGATACAACGTGTCGAGAACGACAACGGCAGGATCGTCTTCACACGGCACGTAGAGTCTCCGCCGCAGTAGGCTTGGGCTGCACTTCGCCCCCCACCGGCGGGCTGAAGAGTGCGGAGCGATCTACGTCCGCGAGACGGTCCCAGCCGCACATCGCCATCACACGATCGATTTCGCTACGCAATAGCTCAAGCACCCAGGCCACCCCTGCTTCCCCGGCAACGGCCACTCCCCAGAGCTGGGGCCTGCCGATGAGGCACGCGCTGGCGCCAAGCGCGAGCGCCTTGAGGACGTCCGAGCCACGCCGGACTCCGCCGTCCATCAGGACCGGCACGCGGCCTGCGACCGCATCCACCACCCCCGGCAACGCCTCCAGCGAAGCCGGAGCGGCATCGAGCTGGCGCCCGCCGTGGTTCGATACGATGATACCGTCCACACCCAGTGCGATGGCTCGGCGCGCCTCGTCCGGATGCAGGACACCCTTCAACAGCAGCGGTCGATCCCACAGGCGCCTCAGCCATTCCACGTCCTTCCAGCTCGCGCCGGGATCGAGCAAGCTGCCCATCTTCGCTGCCAACGACATGATGTCGGAGTCGCCTTCCTGGTTGTAGTTGGCGAGCGTGAACCTGGGAGCCAGAGCCATTTGCAGCAGCCAGCGAGCGTGCAGGCCCATGTCCAGGATATTTCGCAGACCCAGCCGCAGGGGGACGGTGAAGCCATTGCGCATATCCCGCTCGCGCCAGCCCGGGACCTGATTGTCGATGGTCAGGACCAGCGCCCGGTAGCCGCTGGCGTATGCGCGCTCGGTGAAAGCGCGGGTGAGCTCCCGATCGCGGTACATGAACACCTGCATCCAGAGATTGCGGCCCTCCTCGCGCGCAAGGTCCTCGATCGTCACAGTCGAGGCGTGGCTCATCGTATAGACAGTTCCGGCCGCTGCTGCGGCGCGCGCGGAGGCCGCTTCCGCCCGCGGCCAGAGCAGTCCGGCGAGGCCGGTGGGTCCGATCAGCACCGGTCCGTTCAGGCGTTGCCCGAACAACTCGACCGATTGATCCCGCCCTGAGGTACCTTCAAGCGGGCGTGGCAGCAACAGGGTCTGCGCCAGCGCCAACTCGTTGCGGCGCAGTGCCAGCTCGTCCTCCGCACCGCCGTCGACGAAATCGAAAACCACGCGCGGCAAGCGCCGTTGCGCGAGTCGGCGCATGTCGGCGAGGCTATGGGCGCGTCGGCTGAGGAGGTCTCGATCCATTTTCTTCTCGCGGTGCGTCGTCCTACGGCCTGATGTCTCGCCGTATCGACGACGAGCGTATTGCACAACAGAAGATGCGTCCTTGACAAGGTGGGATCGCCCCCACACCATGGCGCGAAAACAACTCTCCCCAGCCCGCAGCCCCAGCCATGAGCGCATCGAAGCGTTGGAAACGCCGTCCCGAAGGTTCTACGTGGGGAGATTGGGGACCTGACGATCAGCTCGGCCGTCTCAACCTGCTCACCTCAGACAAGGTCAAGCAAGGCGTGGCCGAAGTGAAAGAAGGGCTGAGCTTCTGCCTCAGCCTGCCGCTCGACTACCCTGGCGGTAACGTACTCAACCCGCGCCGCCACCCACCGGTGTTGCGGCCGACGATCCGGGGCGATCAACCGAACTTCATCTACCAGGTGCGCAAGGACAACCCCGATGCGACAGACGTCATCAACGACGATGTGGCCATCCTGCACTTGCAGTACTCCACGCAATGGGACAGCCTCGCGCATGTCGGGCAGCTGTTCGACGCCGATGGCGACGGTACGCCCGAGCCGGTGTTCTACAACGGCTATCGGCCGGGAGTGGAGATCGTCGGCCCGAGTGCGGTAGCCGACGCGGGCGGCATCAATACGGTAACGGCCAAGTCCACGTCCAGGGCGGGCGCGCTCGGCATCGAGAACATGGCCGTGAAGTGCGTGCAGGGACGCGGTGTGATGATCGACCTGCACGCCCACGTGGGTCGCGAGCGTGTGGCCGTCGGCTACGACCAGCTGATGCGGATCCTGGATCAAGATCAGGTCGAGGTGGAAACGGGCGACCTGGTGTGTCTGCATACCGGCTTCTCGCAATTGATCCTGGAGATGAACCGGCAGCCCGACGCGCACGTTCTGGAGAGCTCGTGCGCGGCGCTGGACGGCCGCGATCAGAAGCTGCTGCAGTGGGTGACAGACAGCGGCTTGGTGGCCCTCATCGCCGATAACTACGCCGTGGAAACACATCCGGCCGTGTCGCATCCGGGCCGCTGCGCCGCGTTGCCGCTGCACGAGCACTGCCTGTTCAAGCTCGGGGTCAATCTCGGGGAGATCTGGCATCTGACCGAGCTGGCCAACTGGTTGCGCAGCCGCGGCCGCTATCGATTTCTCCTCACCGCGCCGCCGCTGCGCCTGCCCGGGGCAGTGGGCTCGCCTGCCACACCGGTAGCCACCGTGTGAGCATGAGCTACGTGACCGGTGTCGGCCTGACGCCGTTCGGCAAGCATCCCGGGCGCACAACGCTCGACCTCATGAGCGAAGCGGCGGCCGCGGCGTTGGCCGATGCGCAGCTCGAGCGGGCCGACGTCGACGGCCTGCTGTGCGCCTACTCCACGACCTTTCCGCACCTGATGCTCTCGACCACCTTTGTGGAGCATTTCGGGCTGACTCCGACCTATGCGCATGCGATGCTGGTGGGGGGTGCTACCGGCTTCGCCATGGCGATGCTGGCGCACACGCTGGTGCAATCCGGCATCGTGCGCAACGTCCTGGTCGTGGCGGGCGAGAACCGCCTCAGCGCGCAGAGCCGCGACGCCGCCGTGCAAACGCTGGCGCAGGTCGGACATGCCGAGTACGAAGTCCCGCTTGGCGCGACCATCCCCGCCTACTACGCGCTGGTGGCCTCGCGCTACATCCACGAACACGGAACGACCGAAGCGGATCTGGCGGAACTTGCCGTGCTGATGCGTCGCAATGCCGTCACCCATCCGGGGGCTCAGTTCCGCGAGCCGATCACGGCGCAGGACGTGCTCGCTTCCAAGCCGATCGCGTCCCCGCTCAAGCTCCTCGATTGCTGCCCGGTGTCCGACGGCGGGGCTGCATTCGTCGTCGGCCGCGAGCCGACCAGCGGCTCGCGCGTGCGCATCCGAGGCGCGGGACAGGCGCATACGCATCAGTACGTGACCGGCGCCCCCAGCCTGACCGAGTTCGGCGCGAAGGCGAGCGTCGAGCGCGCCCGTGAGAGCGCGGGCATCGCGCTCTCCGAGGTGCGTTACGCAGCGATATACGACAGCTTCACCATCACGCTCGCCATCCTGCTCGAGGAGATCGGGTTGGCGCCGCAGGGCCAGGCTGGGAAGCAGGCGCGCGCGGGTTACTTCGATCGCGACGGTCGGTTGCCGCTCAACACGCACGGCGGCCTGCTCTCGTACGGTCATTGCGGCGCGGGCGGCGCGATAGCGCATCTGGTCGAGGCGCAGCAGCAGATGACCGGCCGTGCGGGGGCGCGCCAGGTGAAGAACGCCTCGCTTGCACTGCTGCACGGCGATGGCGGCGTGCTCTCCTCGCATGTCAGCCTAGTGATGGAGGCGCGATGACACCCGCGCCATCGGTGCTGGACTGGACGACGGGCGGTCAGGGCATCGCGTTCCAGAGCTGTCCGGCTTGCAGCCACCGCTGGTACTTCCGGCGCGATTTTTGTCCCCGCTGCGGCTCTGGTTCGCCCACCGAGCTACAAGCTTCGGGCCTGGGTACGATCCACGCAGCCACTCTGGTAACCCGGGCTCCGAGCGAAGTGCTGCGTGCGCATGCCCCATATCTCATCGTGCTCGTCGACGCGGATGAAGGCTTCCGGCTGATGGCGCACGCGGCCCCGCGACTCGGCATCGGCGCGCGTGTGCGCTGCCGCTTCGTCTCGTTTGGGGACAGGCTGATCCCGTTCTTCGATCCCGCATGAACCAGGCCGCGAGAGCGCGGCTGCGCACGGTCCTCGATCCGAGGTCGGTTGCCGTCATCGGTGCCTCCGAGAATCCCAACAAGATCGGCGGCCGACCACTGCTCTACCTCCAGCGCTTCGGTTTCAAGGGTAAGGTCTATCCGATCAATCCCAAGCGCACCGAGGCGCAGGGTTATAAGGCTTATCCAAACCTGGCGGCGCTGCCCGAGACGCCGGAGGTTGCCGTCATCGTCGTGCCGGGGGAGCTCGCGGTCGAAGGCGTGGCGGAGTGCGCGCGCAGCGGCGTGCAGGTTGCTATCGTCATGGCCTCCGGCTTTGGCGAGACGAGCGACCCGCTCGCGCGCGCCTGGCAGCAACGCATCGTCGAGCTTGCGCACGCCGGCGGCATGCGCGTGATCGGGCCCAATTCGCAGGGGCTCGCCAACTTCGCCTCCGGCGCAGTGCTCAGTTTCTCCACCATGTTCCTCGAGGCGGAGCCGGAGGACGGACCGGTAGCGATCGTGAGCCAAAGCGGCGGCATGAGCGTCGTACCCTACGGTCTGCTGCGCAGCCGCGGTATCGGCGTGCGGCACATCCACGCAACCGGTAACGACTGCGACGTTACTGCAGCGGAGCTCGCGTCCGTGGTGGCTGAAGAGCCGGATCTCAAGCTGCTGTTGCTGTACCTGGAGAGCGTACGCGATGCTGCGCCCCTGGCGCAGATGGCGCGCGTTGCCCACCGCAGGGGTCTCCCGGTCATCGCCCTGAAGGCGGGACGCACCGCAGCCGGGCAGGAAGCGGCGCGCTCCCACACCGGTGCGCTGGCCAACGAAGATCGCGTCGTGGACGCTTTCTTCGAGCAGCATGGCATCTGGCGCGCCCGTGACATGGGCGAGCTGGTCCATGCTACCGAGCTGTACCTGAGGGGATGGCAGCCGCGAGGGCGGCGACTGGTAGCCGTCAGCAACTCCGGCGCCGTATGTGTGATGACCGCAGATGCCGCTAGCGCCTGCGGGATGCCGATGGCGCAGCTGAGCTCAGAGACGCGTTCGGCACTGGCGGGCATTCTTCCGAGCTTTGCTACGACCACCAACCCGATCGACGTTACGGCGGCGCTGCTCACCAACAGCCGGCTGTTCAGCGATATTCTGCCGGTACTTTCGCGCGATCCGGCGGCGGACGCTTTTCTCATCGGGATTCCGGTTGCCGGGCAAGGCTACGATGTGGACGCGTTCGCGCGCGACTCCGCCGCTGTCACGGACCAGACCGGCAAGCCGCTGGTGGTGTCCGCGCCGCAGCCCAGCATCGCGGCAAAATTCAGGGACGCCGGCCTGCCCGTCTTCGCGACCGAAAGCGAAGCGGTAGCGGCGCTGAATCAGCTCCTGTTACACCTGGATCTGATGCGAGCCGCGGTGCATCCTGGGTCGGGCACTCGGATGCCGTCGGAGCAAGTCGGAGGCACGCCGCGGATGATGAACGAGGCGGATAGCCTCGCTCTGCTCAATAAATCCGGTGTGCCCGTCGTCGAGCATCGGCTGTGCCGGACCTCGGACGAGGCGGCACAGGCTCTGGCGGCCTTCGGTGGGCCGGTAGTGGCGAAGGGCTGTTCGGCGGACCTGGTGCACAAGTCCGAGCTGGGCGTGGTGCGCTTGAACCTGCGCACGGAGCAGGACATGCATGGCGCCTTCGCCGATATCGAGCGTCGCTTGCGAGAGCACGGCTCGCAGCTTGACGGTGTGCTGGTGCAGAGGATGGCGACGGGGCGGCGGGAGCTCATGATCGGCGCGCGCCTCGACCCCGTGTTCGGCCCGGTGGTCGTGGTCGGGGACGGCGGCAAGTACGTGGAGGCGATGCCCGACGTCGAACTGCTGTTGCCGCCCTTCGATGCAGCGGCGGTACGCCGCGCGTTGTCACGGTTGCGTATTGCGCCGCTGCTCGGGGGTGTGCGCGGCGAACCGGCCATGGATATCGATGCTTTCACCGTCGCGGTTGTCGCGGTCGGCCGGCTGATGGCCGATGACCAGTCGAAGGTGATCAATCTCGATATCAATCCCGTGGTCGTGGGCAGCGCTGGCGAGGGGTGCCGTGCGGTAGATGCGGTCGTCTACACGATCGCGTAGCGTTGTCTTGTGACGAAAACGGTACGCCGTCCGGGACGGCGAGCACGGGCCGATAGTCTTGGCCTGCGATCGCTTTCGCTTGTGCACCCCTGACTGCTATAGCAAGGCAATGGCGGTTCACCGCAATTTTGCAGTTGTCCAGGTTTTGCGCTTCCGAGCCTAGCCTAAGTACGCTGTTGCACATGGAGTTGCCGACTCACGAAGGCAATTCGACGCCGCGGGCGCGAGACTTGCCTCGGCTACACCCACGTGCCCGCATGAGGCATCGATCCCGAGACCCTGGCCCACGCAGATATGGCACTCGAAGACCCACGCGTCGTTACACGACGACAAGGCTCGCGGACAGACCGCCTTCGGAGTCAGGTCGTCATCGTGTTCGCGGCGATCGTGGCGCTCGCGCTGTTGCTGTCGATCTTCACTTCCCTCCACGGGCGTTCGGTAAATCTCACCACAACGGGCTTCGTGGATCACGATCTGCCCAGCGTCGCCATCCTGTTCGATCTGAAGCTTGCCGTCGTCAGCGAAGAGCCGATCCTGTACGACTACTACGCGACCGGGGACAGAGCTCGATTTCGGGGGAGCCACGGTGCCAACTCCAGAAGAATCGAGAAGATCCTGGCGCAGCTCAAGCAGAGCGGTGTCGCCCCGGATCTCGTCGGCGCGATCGAGGGCCACTTTCGAGAGCTGAACCGGTTGGCAGCAGATCTGGACAACACGCTTGTCAGCGAATCTCTGAACCCGGACAAAGCCGATGCGCTGCTCACGAGCATCAGCCACCGCGCCGCGGATATCAACGCCGGGGTGGACAAGATGCTGGCGGTTGTGAGCGGTGATGTCGAGAGGCGCGGCAAGTTCGTGCAGGAGGAGGTGGCCACCATCGTCAGCATGGTGGTGGCATTCAGCGTGGCGACGCTCATCCTTCTCGTTCTCACCGGCTATTCCTTGCGCGCCTACGTCAGCGAATCGACGAAACGGCGGCAGCTCGCCCTGTTCCCGGAGCGTAATCCACATCCGATACTAAGCGTGTCGAGCGAAGGCAAACCGCTCTATGCCAACCGCGGCGCGCTGCAGATGCTGGCCGATTGTGAGGCTTCAAACGCAGATGCGGCCCGCCTCCTGCCCAGCGATCTGGTCGAGCGCCTGGACGCGTTGCGGCGCTCGCGTCGCGACATCGACCGTTTTGAATACGAAGCCTGCGGGCGCCAGCTGTCTTGCGAAATTCATCCCTTGCCCGATCAGGATCTGTTCCACGTCTATCTTTCCGACATCACGGAGCACAAGCAGGCCGAGCAAAAGCTCATCCACCAGGCGTATCACGACACGTTGACCGATCTCCCGAACCGTCACGAATTCCATGAGCGGCTCTCCCATGCCATCAGTGCGAACGCCAGCGGCGCCATCTTGCTGCTGAACCTCGATCGCTTCCGGTTGTTCGTCGACGGCTATGGTCACACGGTCGGAGACGAGGTGCTCAAAGCCGTTGCGGCCCGGCTCAACCAGACTTTGCAGGGCTCCTGGTCCGAGTTCCTCGCTGCCCGACTCTTCCGCATGGATGGCGCCCGGTTCGCGGTCTTCGCCCCCGGAGTGCGCTCGCCCGCTACGCTGGATGCTCTGGCCGAGCGCATGCAGGAATCGGCGCTCGAGCCGATCCGGGTACGGGATCGGCAGCTCCTGCTGAGCTTCAGTGTCGGAGGAAGCCTCTTTCCGCTGGACGGCAACGACGCTGAAAGCGTAGTCAGAGGGGCCGATCGCGCGATGCAAAGTGTGCGCAAGCATGGTGGCAACGGCTACCGGCGCTACGGAACCGAGCTGGACGCCGAATACTCCGAGCTCCTTGAGCTCGAAACGGACTTGCGATTGGCTCAGGAGCGCGGCGAGCTGGCGCTTCACTTCCAGCCCCAGGTCAACATCCGAACCGGGGCGCTGATCGGATTCGAAGCGCTGCTGCGCTGGAACCATCCCGAGCACGGCATGATCCCGCCGAATCGCTTCATTCCGCTGGCGGAGAATACCGGGCTGATCGTCGATATCGGCGAATGGGTGCTCCACACCGCTTGCACCCAGGCACGTACCTGGTTGGACATTGGGCTGCGGGGCTTTGCCATCGGAGTCAATGTCTCGGCCCGCCAGTTCGCCGCCGGAGACCTGGTACAAAGGGTCGAGCGTGTGATGAAGGACACCGGCATCGATCCGGCGTATCTGGAGCTGGAAGTGACCGAAAGCGTTGCCATGGAAGACGCCGAGCAAACCGTCGACACGCTCGATGCGTTGAAGAAGATCGGCATACGGATGTCCATCGATGACTTCGGAACGGGGCATTCGTCGCTTGCCTACCTCAAGCGCCTCCCCGTTCACCGTCTGAAGATCGATCGGGCCTTCGTGCGCAACGTCACATCAGATCGCAACGACGCCGCGATCACACAGGCGGTGATCGCTCTCGCCAAGAAAATGGGCCTGAAGGTGATCGCAGAAGGTGTCGAGACCGAACAGCAGCGAGCGCTGCTCGCGCGCTACGGCTGCAAAGAGATCCAGGGATACCTGATCGCCCGGCCGTCTTCCGCGTCCGACCTCATGCCCTTCGTCACCAGGCATCTCCAGCAAAACGTTCGCAGCTCCAAGTCAGACCTTCGCAAGCTGCACGTCGTCTGAGGTCACCCGGCCGGCATGCAAACAGGGTGCGGACCCTGCTGTCCGCACCCCGCTATTGGCCTAGGCGTTGGGGGGCCGATATTTCACTTGCTTCTTCACCGCTTGATCGACTTCCTCGGGCGTGAGCAACTGGGTGGTCTTTGTCCGCGCCGCGCCGCTGGCAGATACCGCAAGCGAGAGCGCGGCGACGGACACGTGGTCCGGCACGTCTACGATGGCGAAGGCGTCGTAGTCCGCTAGGGCGAAATACTGCGCCTCGAGCTTTCCACCCACGCTCTCCGCCGCCTGTTGCACGGACGCGCGCCGCGCGGTCCCGCCCGTCTTCATGATCCCCTTGAGGCCTTCCTGAGTGTAGGACGCTTCGATCAGGTATTTCGGCATGGCGTACCTCCTCCAAGAATGCTGCTGTTGATACACAATCGCGTCGCGTCTGGTTCGATGTAGCGACGATCTCCGGCGCGGCGTGCTGCTCGCCTTTGCGATGCGGCGAGGAGATGGATGACTTTCCTGCGACGTTACGCTGCGCGGATGGCCATGTCAATCGAGGTGCTCAGCGCAGATGTATGCAGACCCGCTATCATCTACCGCTGCGCGTGCAACTCAGGAGAGGCGAATGCAGGATCTGAAGGCCGTCAAGGAGCAACAGCAGCGGACCTGGGCGACCGGCGACTTCGCGAAGATCGCCTGGAACACGGTGTTTCCCGGTGAACTGCTGTGTGAGGCCGTCGATCTGAGGGCTGGACAATCGGTGCTCGACGTCGCTACCGGCAGCGGGAATGCGGCATTGTCCGCGGCGCGTCGCGGCTGCGATGCCCTGGGGATCGATTACGTGCCCGCTCTGATCGAGACAGCGCGCGAGCGCGCAACGCTCGAGCGCTTGCCCGCCCGGTTTGAAGTAGGGGACTGCGAGGCGATTCCGTGCGCAGACCACACCTTCGACGTTGTGCTGTCGGTGTTCGGTTCGATGTTCGCGCCCGATCCGCAGAAAGCGGCGGATGAGCTGCTTCGCGTGTGTCGCCCGGGTGGAAAGATCGGCATGGCCAACTGGACGCCGGATGGGTTCTGGGGACAGACCTTCGCGCTGCAGTGGCGGTACCTCCCGCCGCCGACGGCGCTTAGGGCGCCGCCTGAGTGGGGCACGGAAGCGAGATTGCGAGAGCTTTTCGGCAGCGCGGTCGCCTCGATGCGGATTGCGAAGCGCAGCGCCTTGTTCCGATACAAAAGCAGCAAACACTGGATCGAGGTCTTCAGCACCTACTTCGGTCCCATCGTCAAGGCGCTCGAAACGCTCGACGGCGAGCGCCGCCAGGCTTACCTGAAAGAACTCGACCATACGCTGAACCGCTTCAACCGCTCTGCCGACGCTACGCTGATGGTATCAGCCGACTATCTCGAAGTCGTGATGGTTGCGAAATGAAACGGAGAGGCTTGCAAATTGATGCTCTCTCACGTCCTGAACTCCGGCTTCAACGTCCGGTACAAACGGCGGAACTTTTCGCCTGCGCAGCGATAGGCGTCGACCAGCGCTGGTTCGGGCTCGATCACCTCGCTCACTCGCGGCACCGAGCAAACGTCACCCACGGCCTCGCCAGTCACGGCTAACCGCGCGAGCCGCGCAGCTCCAAAGGCGGGACCCTTCGCACCCTCCTGGTACAAGACGACCGGGCGATCCAGCGCGCTCGCCAGAATCCGGATCCATAAGCGGCTTTGGCTGCCGCCGCCGATCGCCGCGACGCGTTCCACGGTGGTTCCGGCGGCAGTCAGACAATCCTGAGCTTCGGCCAGAGCCAGCGCGACGCCTTCCAACACCGATTGGATCAGTTGCTCGGTCGAAGTATCTGCTTCCAGCCCGAAAAACACGCCTCTCGCATACGGGTCGTTGTGTGGCGTGCGCTCCCCTGTCAGGTAGGGCAGGAAGATCAACCTGCCCGCGCCCCGGTAGCTTGCCTCGACGCGCGCCAGCAACGCGCCGACGTCGTCACCGCCGATCAGCTTTGCCACCCACGCGAGGCAGCTCGCGCCGTTGAGCAGGGCCGCCATCTGGTACCAGCGACCGGGCACTGCATGGCAGAAAGCGTGGACGAAGGCCTGAGGAAACGGGCGGTAAGCAGCTGTGGTCACGAAGTACTGCCCCGAAGTACCCAGCGAGACGAACGCATCGCGGTCCGAAACCGCGCCGATACCAACAGCGCCCGCCGCGGCATCACCTCCGCCTCCCGCGACAACCACATCCTGTCGCATCCCCCAGTCGCGTGCGATGTCCGCACTCAGGACTGCAGACGATTGGGAACCCTCCACCAGACGCGGCATCTGCAGGGTAGACAGCTCGCTTGCTTCCAGAATCTCCGCCGACCACGTGCGCGCGGCCTCGTCCAGCCACAATGTTCCCGCGGCGTCAGACAGGTCGGTGACGAGCTCCCCGGTGAGCCGGAAACGCACGTAGTCCTTCGGTAGCACCACTGTAGCGATGCGTGCAAAGATTTTTGGTTCGTGCTGAGCCAGCCACAGGAGTTTCGGCGCGGTGAAACCCGGCATCGCGGGCACCCCTGCGATGATTCCTAGTCGCGGCACTCTCTGCTCGAGCGAAAGACACTGCTCGTGCGAGCGCCCGTCGTTCCACAGAATCGCCGGGCGCAGCACGGCCCGGTCACGGCCGAGCAGCACGGCGCCATGCATCTGTCCCGAGAGACCGATCCCGCGAACGGCAGCGAAGCTATCTGGAGCAGACCGCTGCAGACTCGCCACAGCACGGACAACGGCGCCCCACCAGTCCTCGGGGTTCTGTTCGGACCACAGCGGCTGTGGCCGCGAGATCGACAGCTCTTGCGTTGCCTCGCCCAGCACACGCTGCTCCTCGTCGGCGAGCAGCGCCTTGACCGCAGACGTCCCGATATCAATGCCGAGATAGGCTGCCGTCATGGCGGTGCGGCCCGTTGCTTTGTCGCGCAGATGAGTTGCAGCTATTGACGCGGATCGGATGCATGGAGCAATGTGTGGGGATCGCCCTGGCTTTGGACGCAGCCTAAACCAAAGCCGGACGATTTAGTAAACTCGGCCGCGCGCAGTATTCAAAGCGGCCGGGGATCGGCGGTCCCTAGATTCCCGCTGAAGGTTTGTGCGCTCACTCATTTCGAAAAGGGGAGGACCCTACATGAACGCAAAGAGAGTCGTCTTGCTGTGCGGTCTGATGTGCACCGCAGCATTCGCCGACGCGCAGCAACCCACCGTCGGCCTCATCACGAAGACGGAAACCAACCCGTTCTTCGTGAAGATGAAGCAGGGGGCGGAGGCTGCCGCCAAAGCCGACGGCGCCAAACTGATGAGCGCCGCCGGCAAGTTCGACGGCGATAACGCCGGCCAGATGACAGCTATCGAGAACATGGTCACCGCGGGTGCCAAGGCGATCCTGATCACGCCGAGCGATACCAAGGCAATCGTGCCCGCTGTCAAGAAAGCGCGTGCCGCCGGCGTGCTGGTGATCGCGCTCGATACGCCGACCGATCCTCAGGACGCGACCGACGCGTTGTTCGCCACGGACAACTTCAAAGCCGGCGTGCTGATCGGTCAATACGCCAAAGCCGCGATGGCGGGCAAGAAAGCCAAGATCGCAACTCTGGACCTGGCCCCGGGCATCACCGTAGGCCAGCTGCGTCACGACGGGTTCCTCAAAGGTTTCGGCATCAAGGAGGGCGACGCCAGTATCGTTTGCAGCCAGGACACGCAAGGCGACCGGGCCAAGGGTCAGACCGCGATGGAGAACTGCTTGCAGAAGGCGCCCGACATCAACGTCGTCTACACCATCAACGAGCCGGCCGCGGCTGGCGCATATCAAGCTCTCAAGGCAGCAGGCAAGGAGAAGGGTGTGCTGGTCGTGTCGGTCGATGGCGGCTGTGAAGGCGTGAGGAATATCCAGGCGGGAGTCATCGCAGCCACCTCCCAGCAGTACCCTCTGAAGATGGCGCAGCTGGGCGTTGATGCCGGTGTCGCGTACGCCAAGACCGGGAAGAAGGTATCCGGTTACACCGATACGGGCGTGACCCTCATCACTGACAAGCCCATGAAGGGTGTAGACAGCAAGGACACCAAGTTCGGCTTGAGCGCCTGCTGGGGTTAGTAGCTATCGAGTTCTCTTTCCCCCTCCTCCACTCGCGGGGGAGGGCCTACAAGGGGAAATCTTGAGCACCCAGACAGCTACAGCCGCGGGTCCTGGCCTGCGTGGGTTGTTCGCGCACATGCCGCCGATCGCGACATTCGGACCGTTCATCGCGCTCGCTATCGCCTGCGGATTCTTCGCCTTCCAGTCCGACCGCTTCCTGACCGGGCAGAACTTTTCGCTCATCCTGCAGCAGGTGATGGTGGTGGGCGTGGTGGCCATCGGCCAGACGCTGATAATCCTCACCGCGGGGATCGATCTGTCGTGCGGCATGATCATGGCGCTAGGCTCGATCGTCATGACCAAGTTCGCCGTCGATCTGGGGATGAATCCCTTCCTCGCGATCTTCTGCGGCATGCTGGTCTGCGTCGCGTTCGGATTCTTGAACGGCGCGCTCGTGACGTATGTCAGGCTGCCGCCTTTCATCGTGACTCTGGGAACGCTGAACATCGCCTTCGCGATCACGCAGATCTACTCGAAGGCGCAGACCGTCTCCGGATTGCCCGACGCCATGTTGTTCCTGGGGAACACGTTCAAGATCGGAGAGACATCGGTGACCTACGGCACGGTCCTCATGCTCGTGCTGTATCTCCTCACATGGTTCGTGCTGCGCGAAACGGCGCCGGGCAGGCATGTGTACGCGCTGGGTAACAACCCGGAGGCCGCGCGCCTGATGGGCATTCCCGCGCGCCGCATGCTCGTCGGCATCTATACGATCGCCGGGCTGATCTACGCCATCGCTGCGCTGTTGCTCGTTGCGCGCACCAATGTCGGCGATCCGCAGGCGGGACAGACGGATAACCTGGAAAGCATCACTGCAGTGGTGCTGGGCGGCACCAGTCTGTTCGGTGGGCGCGGGATGATTCTCGGCACTCTGATCGGAGCGCTCATTATCGGCGTCATCCGCAACGGGCTGACCCTCATGGGTGTTCCGTCGGTGTACCAGATCCTGATCACCGGTATCCTCGTCATCCTCGCTGTCGCCACCGATCAGATGTCGCGCCGCAAGGGTTGAAACCATGTCAGCTGCCTCTCCCACCCCAGTCATCGAAGCGCGCAAGCTGGTCAAACGCTACGGCCACGTCACGGCGCTGGACGAGGCGGACTTCGAGGTGATGCCCGGTGAGATCCTGGCTGTCATCGGCGACAACGGTGCCGGCAAGTCGACGCTCATCAAAGCGCTGTCGGGCGCGCTCATCCCAGACACCGGCCAGATCTTCGTCGACGGAAAACCCGTCCACTTTCACAACCCGGTGGACGCCCGCAAGCACGGCATCGAAACCGTCTACCAGGATCTCGCCGTGGCCCCGGCGATGACGATTGCAGAGAACTTGTTTCTCGGACGCGAGGTCACCCGAGGGGGTCTGTTTGGGAGGCTGCTGCGGCTGCTGGACAAGAAGAAAATGCAGGCCGACGCGATTGCCCACATGAAGGATTTGCAGATCGGCATCCGTTCGATGAAGCAAGCTGTCGAGACGCTCTCGGGCGGCCAGCGCCAGGGGGTGGCGGTGGCTCGCAGCGCCGCATTCGCACGCCACGTCGTGATCATGGACGAGCCGACGGCCGCACTGGGAGTGAAAGAATCAAACATGGTTCTGGATCTGATTCGCCGCGTGCGCGATAAGGGCTTGCCGGTTATCCTGATCAGCCACAACATGCCGCACGTATTCGAAGTATCTGACCGGATTCATATCCAGCGCCTCGGCCGCCGCGCTGCTCTGGTCAGAGCGAGCGAGGTCAAGATGTCGGACGCCGTCGCGATCATGACCGGGGCCCTCGAGTTCAAAGGCGGTCAGGCCTGATCGGCCACGGGAGCTACCCCGCTCGAGCTTGTCGCTCACCGTAGCGCGCAGCGCATGGAGGGCCGCGATGACTAAGCAGGCCTATCGCATCGAGCACGATCTTCTCGGCGAGCGCCAGGTCCCGCGCAACGCCTACTACGGCATTCACACCCTGCGCGCGCTGGAGAATTTTCCTATCTCCGGGACTCCCATCAGCGTCTATCCTGAGTTCCTCGATGCGCTGGCCTGCGTCAAGCAGGCGGTGGCGCATGCCAACCTCGAGCTCGGCGTGCTGGACGAGAAGCGGGCCGGCGCCATCATTCAAGCGTGCCGGGAGATCCGGAACGGAGAGCTGCACGATCAGTTCGTCGTGGATGTCATCCAGGGCGGCGCCGGTACCTCCACCAACATGAATGCCAACGAAGTCATCGCGAACCGCGGGCTCGAGCTGCTCGGTTACAAGAAAGGCGAGTACGAGCACCTGCACCCGATGGACCACGTCAATCTCAGCCAGAGCACCAACGACGTCTATCCCACTGCCATCCATGTAGCGCTGCGCTTCTACCTGGATCGCCTGGTTACGGCTATGGCCGTCTTGCGCAAGGAGTTCGAGCGCAAGGCGGAGGAATTCGCGGACGTGATCAAAATGGGGCGCACGCAGCTGCAGGAAGCCGTGCCGATGACGCTGGGGCAGGAGTTCAGCACTTACGCTGTGATGCTCGACGAGGACGAGCATCGGCTGCGCGAGGCGGCCGTGCTCATACAAGAGGTCAACCTTGGGGCCACAGCCATCGGTACCGGGATCAACACCGAGCCAGAGTATGCCGCGATGGCCGTTCGCTATCTCGCCGACATTTCCGAGATAGCGGTCGTGGTGTCGCCCAACCTGGTGGAGGCCACGCAGGATGCAGGAGCGTTTGTCCAGCTCTCGGGTGTGCTCAAGCGCGTGGCGGTGAAGCTGTCGAAGACTTGCAACGATCTACGCCTGCTGTCGAGCGGGCCCCGCGCGGGCTTCGTCGAGATCAACCTGCCGCCGGTGCAGGCCGGCTCCAGCATCATGCCGGGCAAAGTCAACCCGGTCATACCCGAGGTGGTCAACCAGGTCGCGTTCGAGGTCATCGGCAACGACATCACCGTCGCCTTCGCTGCAGAAGGTGGTCAGCTCCAGCTCAACGCGTTCGAGCCGATCATCGCCCACAGTCTGTTCAAGAGCATGACCCACCTGCGCCAGGCGTGCCTGACGCTCGCCGACCGTTGCGTCCGCGGCATCACCGCCAACCGCGACCGGCTCAAGCGCATGGTGGAAGAGTCGATTGGACTGGTGACGGCGCTCAACCCATACATCGGCTACGAGAACGCGTCGATGATCGCGCAAGAGGCGCAGGCCACCGGCGCCAGCATCTACGGCCTGGTCCTCAGAAAGGGTCTGCTCACTCGCGAGCAGCTCGACGAGATCATGAAGCCGGAGTCGCTAACGCGGCCGCGGTCGTCGCGCGGGGAGCGGTAGATATGCGAGCAGCAACGTGCGCCGGAACGACGCAAACAAACGAATCACCAGTTCGACGCAAGTCAGTCAGGGTGTCGCCCTCGAGCGGTTGCTTCAGGGCTGGTCAAGCGAAGAGGCGAGTGTTGACACTGCTTCGTGACTACCCAGTTCGTAGAAAAGGAGCTTCTAAGAGATGAGTTTTCGACAAGTCGCGATTGCTGCCGGTCAGTTTGCATTTATGGCTTTGATGGGCGCGCACTTGAGTTCTGCCGCGGAATCTTCACACGCCTGCACCGATAGCGCTCAACAGTACTGGAAGACATTCCGTGTTGCGGCACTTAAGAACAATCCCGCCTTGGTTGCGGACTTGAGTCGATTTCCCTTCCACCTTAGAGGATCGTTGGACGATAGCGAAATGAGAGAGTTAGCCCGGCAGGATTTCATCAAGGTATTCCCCAAGCTCTTAAAAACGGATCCTGGGCTGAGTCCTACCCCCAGCACAATGAGGGCGTTCGCCAGGGCCACTACGAAACTTTCTCCGTCATTCTGCAATGCCTCAGGAAACCAGGTTCGCGTCCGAACATGGGTCTTCGAACTGGAGCCCGAGGGTTGGCGTTTCGTACAAGCCTTTGTTGAGGATTGACGGTGCTCGAGGGAGAACGAAATGGCGAGTGTCAAGTTGAACGATCGCGGGACTGAAGTGCGGAAAGTCCAACTCCTCCTCAATTCTCTCTTAGCGCCGGGTCCGAACTTGAAAGCGGACGGCTATTTCGGACAACGCACTCATAAGGCCGTCTTGGCGTTTCAGCGGGCAAAGGGATTGACACCAGACGGCGAGGTCGGTCCCAAGACACGCGCCGCGCTTGGTCTAAAGTCTCCACCTACACCTGCAAATACGATGGTTGCGCCCTCGGCGCCGTGGATGGATTTAGCGGTTGCTGAGCTTGGCGTGCATGAAGACTCGTTGCCGGGACAGCACAATGCTCGAATCTTGGAGTACCACCAAACCACCACCCTGAAGGCTACTGATGACGAGACGCCGTGGTGCTCGTCCTTTGTCAACTGGGTAATGAGCCAGTCGGGCCGGGGCGGCACGAATAGTGCCGCGGCGAGGAGTTGGTTGAATTGGGGTGCGCCAGTGGCCAATCCAACGCCAGGGGTAGTCGTGGTAATCAAGAAGAAGACGGCCGGAATGACCCAAGCCACGGGCTCGACCACGGGCTTCCATGTTGGGTTCTTTGTCTCGCTATCGCCCTCGCACGTACGGATCTTGGGCGGCAATCAAAGCAATCAAGTTAAGTATTCGAGCTTTCCGCTGACCTCTTACGAAATCAAAGCGTATCGCAAGCCAAACTAACAGACCCTCCTCGTTCTCGGGTAGGGTTGGACGTCGTGGCCGAAATCCAAACATGCACCCGGGCTTGGAGGTGGCCCCGTGGAATGCGAACGTTCTGGAGGTCATCGATCCCTTCAACAATCACTTCTGCTTCGATCAGCTCTCTGAAGCGTCATGACTGTGGGACGTGTCGATACCGTTGAGTGGAAGGATCTCATCCACCTCAGCCATGTCGAAGTGTTCCAGGAGCTGAGTCTTTCGCTGCCGTGGCTCCTGGGCTCGTGGGTTGCCGCGGCGCAGGAGCAGTATGTGCTGGCGCTGGGCGCCTCGTTCATGTTTTTCCTGACCGGGCTGCGTCAAGTGCATAACGCCTACCACTACGCGCTCGGCGTCTCGCGTAGTGCCACCGAATGGACGATGTTTGTCCTCAGTATGGTGATGCTTGGCTCGATGCATGCGGTGCAGATCAATCACTTGCGGCACCACCGCTACTGCATGAGCGCGGAGGACGTGGAGGCGACAAGCGCTCGCATGCCCGGGTTGCAAGCGGTGCTCATTGGACCCTTGTTTCCCCTCCGCCTCCACCGGAAGGCGCTGGAGGTAGCGACCCCCCGCCGCCGCCGGTGGATCTGGGCCGAATTGGCGGCGAATCTCGCGGTTGTGCTCGCAGTCTTCCTTGTCCTCGAGGCTCGGTGGCTCCAGTATCACGTCACAGCCATGTTGGCGGGCCAGTGCCTCACTGCTTTCTTCGCGGTCTGGACCGTGCACCACGACTGCGACCCTGACGGCCACTGTGCGCGGACGATTCGCAACCCGGTTAAGGCATTCATCACCTACAACATGTTCTACCATGTCGAGCATCATCTGTTCCCGGCGGTGCCGACCTGCAAACTCCCCATCCTTGCGAAGCGCCTGGACGCGGTCGCTCCAGAGCTCGCCACGAACAAGGTGTTCTAGGAGGTGACGCGTCGCGCCTGAAACAGCGCAGCCAGATGCAACATGAAGAAAATGGGCACGAGGTAGGCCGGGATCAGCACGAGCGGCAACAGCGCCATCGGGGCCGTCGTGATCTCCCCAGCGATGCCGGTGGCCAGTCCCGAGGCGAGTGCCCCAGTGCTAACCGCATCAACGAGGTCCAACAGGCCGAGTAGATTCCACGCCACGAAGGTCTTGCTCCCCGCAAAGCCGGGCCGGCGGATCAGCGCGAGCATGATCCACGGTGCGGTGACCCCGATCGCGATATCGCCGAGCCCTGCAGGGAAAGCGAAGACGCCGGGCAACACCCCGTGCGCGTACAGAGCGAGGAAGCCAAACCCGGCGGCACGCCAGGCTTGGATCCCGGTGATGAGGCGAAGATCCGCGGACAACACAAATGCCCGCAACCGACGCGACATCCAATACGCGCTCAGGAACACAAGGACTGGCGCAGTAACCCCGATCGCGATCGGCAACGGCAGTAGCCCGGGTGGGGTAGTGAATGCACCGCCTGCGCCCAGCAGAACAACGAGCGCGAACCAGACGGCCAGCACGACGGCGACGACCGACGTTGTGCCCCAGGCGGCCGGCCACTTTGACTGACTAGATTGAGACAGTGCGGCGTTTGACATGGCATCTCCTTCTTACAAGATACTTGCACTTTGCAAGTTACACGTTACCGTAGCATAATGACTTGCATAATGCAAGTGACTGGTGAAACCTGGATCAGGGATAGATGAAACAAGACACGAAGAAGCCGGCCGGATTTCGACGGTCCTCGTGCGCCGTTGCCAACACGCTCGACCTGGTCGGCGACAAGTGGTCACTGCTCGTCATCCGGGACATGCTCCACGGCAAGAAGACATACGGGGAATTGCTCGATTCGCCAGAGGGAATCCCGACCAACATACTTGCCGATCGGCTGAAGCGCCTGGAGGAGGCGGGCATTATCGTGAGCTCCGCATATCAGGAGCGTCCGGTCCGCTATGCCTACACGCTCAGCGAAAAGGGCGCGGCCCTGGGAGATATCCTGCTGGCGCTGGTACGATGGGGCAGGGCCCACATTCCGGGCACGCGGACCCTAAAGGGGCCGGCGCCGGATTCTGAACAAGCAGGCCGTGCTCGACGTTCTACTCGCGGGCGCGCGAAGGTAGGGGTATCAAGGCGGCGCTGAGCGGTGTAAGGCTGTTATCAGGCTGCATCACTTCGGCTGGGTCGTGATCCTACGTAGGCCATCGACCAAGTCATCCCCCGGCGCGGTGGTGGCCTCTGGCGCAAATCCTGCATGCACCGGCGCGGTAACCGACACGCCGCCGTCATGCTCATCCTTCTCGCCCCGATCGCCGTCGTGCTGAGCGTCTGGGCCATCGTCGCCTACAACCTGTTCGTGCGCGACCGCGCTCGTGTCGCCGCGGCGTGGAGCGACGTCGGGGTACAGCTCAAGCGCCGCCACGATCTCATCCCCAAGCTGGTGGAAACGGTCAAGCAGCACGCGGGTTTCGAGCGCGGCGTTCTGGAGCGGGTCGTTCAGGCACGTTCGCAGGCGCTCGGCGCCGGCACCCCGGTCGAGAAACGCGGACCCGAGAGCAGCATCGGGCGCGATCTGCAGAGGCTGCTCGCCGTCGCCGAATCCTATCCGGAGCTCAAGGCCAGCCGTAGCTTCCTGGATCTGCAGCACAGCCTCTCCGATACCGAAGACCAGATCCAGTATGCGCGCCGCTATTACAACGGCGCCGTCAACAACCTGAACACCCGTGTGGACTCGTTCCCTGAACTGCTGATCGGGCGGCTGTTCGGCTTCCACGCGGCCGACTACTTCGAGCTGCATAGCGCCGATGACGCAAAACCCGCGGAGGTGGCTTGATGCGAACCTTCATATTCACGCTCTCGCTGCTGCTGGGCGGCGTGGCTGGCGCCGACGAACGCATCCTGTCCTACGACAGCCAGATCGCGGTGCGGACCGATAGCAGCCTCGAGGTCACCGAGACGATCGTCGTCCGAGCCGAGGGGCAGCAGATCCGCCGTGGGATATTCCGGGAGTTTCCGACTACATATTCCAGGGTCGACGCGAGCCGCGTGACTGTCGGCTTTGACGTCCAGTCCATCAAGCGCGATGGAGTGACCGAGCCGTACCGTATGGAACGGCGCAGCAACGGCCTAGCGATCTACATCGGGAACAAGGACCACTTCCTCTCGCCGGGCGAGTACCGTTACGAGATCCGCTACCGCACCGATCGGCAACTGGGCTTTTTCCCCGACCACGACGAGCTGTATTGGAACGTCACTGGAACAGGTTGGGCGTTCCCGATCGATGCGGCGACTGCGCGCGTACGATTGCCGGCGGGGCTTGCCGCAGACAAAGTGCACGTGGAGGGATACACCGGCCCGATGGGCGCAAGGGGCAGGAGCTATGCGGCACGGGTAGAGGACGGCACGGCCGTATTCGAGACTACGAAGCCGCCCCCGCCGCAACAGGGCCTGACCATCGTAGTCACCCGGCCCAAAGGGACCGGAGTCCCCCCGGGCCAGACCCCCCCCGCCC